>ERZ507072.27-NODE-27-length-111427-cov-7.292020_pt1 | contig 111427 bp, 101 predicted proteins | sample MGYA00512864_ERZ507072 | MGnify/ENA metagenome assembly ERZ507072 | reverse complement strand
CTCCGCGTGAATATCACGCAGAGCTGCCTGATCCATCCTGTTCGATTGAATTTTAATAATAACGCAGAAGCGCGACGACCTTGCCGAGGATGGCAACCTCTGTGACGATAATCGGCTCAAACGCATCGTTCTCCGGTTGGAGACGGAAATGGCCGTTTTCCTTATAAAAGCGCTTTACCGTCGCCTCATCCTCCATCATCGCAACCACAATCTCACCGTTGCGCGCCTCCGGCGTTTGCTCCACCACCACGATATCACCGTCGTGAATGCCGGCATTCAGCATGCTTTCGCCGCGCACATGCAAGGCAAAAAGCGGCTTATCCCGCGAAACATGCCCCGTGTAGGGAAGATAACTTTCGATCTGCTCCACCGCTAAAATCGGCTGGCCAGCCGTGACCGTGCCAAGCAGGGGCACATGCGTCACATTCTCCGCCTGCCCGTTGATGCGGATCGAACGCTTGAGCATTGGGTCGCGCGTGATATAGCCCGCCGCCTCGAGCGCATCGAGATTTGCCTGCACGGAAGAGGTGGATTTAAGGCCCACGGCGGCGCCGATCTCCCGCACAGAGGGAGGAACGCCATCCTGCGAACGCTCCATTAAATATTCATAAATGCGCTGCTGTGTATCGTTAATTCGGTCCATCGCAGTCTCCTCCAAGCTATCAAAAACGATTTCATCTGTCTGCTTCTCTTAAAATACGGTTGTATTATAGCACACATCTTTTTAAAAAGCAAACATTTGTTTGCGATTTATTTTACCCAGCGCACAATTTGGAGAAAATGGATTTTTTAGAAGTTTGTTCATAGGAAAGTGCAGGATTGTTCAAGGAAAGTTCATAGCCGCGTAACAAAAAAATCAGAGACCGCGGCTATAATAAAACTGTGCTCAACAGAGAAAGGAGCCGCACCGAGTATCGACTGAGCACATGCTCTACCCCTCCTCAAAGCAACCCCTCAATTTGGAAAAAACGGCTGGTGTTAACCGGCCGTTTTTTCTGCCTTTTAAGCAAGGCCTTTTCGGCGCAAAGCAGTTATTCAGCTGCTTCGCGCCGTTTTTTATTCAGAAAACAGGATGCAGGTTACCCCGTCTGAACAGCGGCTTAGCGAATAAAGGGCCTGCATTTCCGGGCAATCGACCACAAAAAAGGAAGGGATTGGAGCCCTGCTTTTGGGAATTCTACTCCTTGTGAAGGAAGCCCGTCCTGTGCTAAACTATCATGGGGGAAGAGTTGAATCTTGCTTCTCTCGCTCGGGATGCGTGCCTCCCGCACAGGCCGCTTCCTGCCATAAAGGAGATGTTCTTGAATGAGAAAGACGAAAATTGTCTGTACCATGGGGCCCGCTACGGAAGACGATAAAGTTTTGCGGGAGTTGATGCGTTCCGGCATGGCAGTCGCCCGTTTCAACTTTTCACACGGGGACCATGAAATGCATAAAAAAACGCTGGAGCGCGTTGTGCGCCTGCGGGAGGAGCTGGATCTCCCCATTGCTACCATGCTCGATACAAAAGGGCCGGAAATCCGCCTCGGCACCTTCAAAAATGGGAGGGTCCTGCTCAAAAAAGGCACGGCCTTCACCCTGCGCACCACGCCCGTGGAAGGGGATGAAACGCAGGCCTCCATCAGCTTTCCGGAACTGGTAGGCGATGTGCAGGAGGGCTCCACCATCTTGCTCGACGATGGGCTCATTGAGCTCACCGTGCGCAGCATCCGTGGCTGCGATATTGTCTGCCGCGTTCAAAACGATGGCTTTATCTCCAACAACAAGGGCGTCAATGTGCCGAACGTCCATCTCTCCATGCCCTTTATCAGTGAGCGCGACCGGGAGGATATTATTTTCGGCATTCAAAACGGCTTTGATTTCATCGCCGCCTCCTTTGTCCGCACAGCGGCGGATGTGCTGGAGATCCGGAAGATCTTTGATGAATTCGATTGCCATGGCGTGAATATCATTGCGAAGATCGAAAACCAGGAGGGCGTTGAAAATATTGATCAGATCCTGCGCGTATCAGATGGCATTATGGTCGCGCGCGGCGATATGGGCGTGGAAATCCCGCTTGAGGATGTGCCGGTGCTGCAAAAAATGATTATCAAAAAGGTATATAACGCGGGCAAGCAGGTCATTACCGCCACTCAGATGCTGGAATCCATGATCAAAAATCCGCGCCCGACCCGCGCTGAGGCAACGGACGTTGCCAACGCGATTTACGATGGCACAAGCGCCATCATGCTCTCCGGTGAAACAGCCGCAGGCCAATATCCTGTGGAGGCGGTGCGCACTATGGCCCGCATTGCGGAGCGCACGGAGCAGGATATTGATTATATCAAACGCTTCAAGCTCCGTGAGGTGGAGACAAACCCCGATGTGACCACCGCCATCTCCCACGCCACGTGCACCACGGCGCACGACCTCGGCGCGGCTGCGATCATCACGGTGACGAAATCCGGAAAAACAGCGCGCATGATCTCAAAATTCCGCCCGAACTGCCCGATCATCGGCTTCAGCACGGAGGCGCGCGTCTGCCGCCAGCTCAATCTCTCCTGGGGCGTCACGCCGCTTCTCATCGAGGAAAAGGCCTCTACGGACGATTTGTTCAATCACGCCGTCGATTCCGCGGAATACGCAGGCCTTGTCAAAAGCGGAGAGCTGGTCGCCATTACGGCAGGCGTGCCGCTTGGCATTTCCGGCACAACAAATATGATGAAGGTTCATGTTGTTGGCCACATTCTCGCCACCGGGCGCAGCGTGACGAAAAAGAAAACCTGCGCACGGCTGTGCGTATGCGAATCCGCCCGGCAGGCACAGGCTGAATTCCGCGACGGTGATATTCTCGTCATTGACCACACAACAAACGATATGCTCCCTCTCCTGAAGCGGGCGGGCGGCATCATCACCCAGCAGGATGGTATGAACTCCCATGCGGCAATCGTCGGCCTAAGCCTCGATATCCCCGTGATTATCGGCGCGAAAAATGCAACAAATGTGCTGCGCACCGGCGCTGTTGTCACGCTGGATGCGGAGCGCGGAGTGGTACTCAGCAGCAGCGCGGCGCAGGGGGTATCATAAACTGAGTCCGTTTACGGCGGAAGGAGGCGCTTTTGGATGGCCTATCATTTTTTTGCGATGGTTTCCCGCATGAAATATATCGACCGCTGGGCGCTTATGCGCAACACGCGGCAGGAGAATCTCACGGAGCATTCCCATGAGGTGGCCGTCATCGCGCACGCGCTCGCGGTGCTGCGCAACCGTCGCTTTGACGGGCATGTGGATGCCGCCAGGGTGGCGCTTCTGGGCCTCTACCACGATCTGCCTGAAACGCTCACAGGCGACCTCCCCACCCCCGTCAAATATCATAATTCGGCAATTCGGGCCGCCTACCAGGCAGTGGAGGATTCCGCCTGTGCGAAGCTGACCTCTATGCTGCCGGAGGATCTCCGGCCGGATTACGAGCCGTTCTTCTTCCCGGCTCAGGCGGACGCATCGCTCTGGCCGCTGGTTAAGGCGGCAGATAAAATCAGTGCGCTCGCAAAATGCATGGAAGAGGAGAAGGCAGGCAACCGGGAATTCACCCGCGCAAAAAGTGCGCTGCTTGCCTCTATTCATGCGATGCAGCTGCCGGAGGCGGAGTGCTTCCTTGCGGAATTCCTGCCCGGCTACGCGCTGACGCTGGACGAATTGGAGTAGCGCCCGGCCCAGAGAGCTTGTGTGCCGCCTTTCTGCATATTTTTTAAAGAGTTTCCAAAAATGCTCCATCCCCGCCCCTTGATTTTGGAAGGCGGGGTTCGCTTTTTTACGGCAAATCGTTGAAACGCTCCATTTTTTGCAGTATAATGATGAGAAACAGTCCGGTACGCCGCGGAGCCTCTGCCCCGCCAGGTGCGCTGCTGAAATTGACTGATTGAAAGGAAGTGTCCGTATGAATCCGGAGCTATTGCAAATTCCAAAGAGAATACGGGAGTTGAGAGAAATTCTCGACCTGTCCACCATTGAGGTAGCGGAGAAGCTCGGCGTCACGCTCGATGAATACCAGCGCTATGAGAGCGGCGAGCAGGACATTCCCGTCAGCACCCTGTATGAGATTGCCGATATCCTCGGCACGGACTGCACCGTCCTGCTCACAGGGGACACCCCGCGCATGAATGTCCACACGGTCGTGCGCAAGGGGGAAGGCGTATCCGTTGACCGTTATGAGGGCTATCAGTTTGAAAGCCTCGCCTTTAACTTTATGCACCGCAGCATGGAGCCTATGCTGGTCACCCTGGAAGCCCAGGAGAAAGACCCCCCGCTCGTTATTCACGGCGGTCAGGAATTTAACTTCGTCCTTGAGGGCAAAGTGAAAGTGACCGTCGGTAAGAATTCCTTCATCCTCAATGAGGGAGACTCGATTTATTTTGACCCCAAGCTTCCCCACGGCCAGGCGGCTGTCGGCGGAACCACGCGCTTTTTAACAATCATTAATGAATAACGAAACCGGAGGCCAAAACAATGGACGATATCATCAAACGCTACTGTCCGCGGATCGAATTCGATTCGTATGAAGATATGAAGGAAAACTTCACGATTGACGTGCCGGAGGATTTCAACTTCGGCTTCGACGTGGTAGACGCCTGGGCGGAGCTTGAGCCGGACAAGCAGGCGCTGCTCTGGACGAACGACGCAGGCGATATGAAGCGCTACACCTTTGCCGATATGAAGGCGGGCAGCAACCGCGCGGCAAACTTTTTCAAATCCAAGGGCATCCGCAAGGGCGACTATGTGATGCTGATCTTAAAGCAGCGCCCAGAGGTCTGGATGTGCTTCACCGCTTTACATAAGATCGGCGCGGTGGTCATCCCCGCCTCCTTTCAGCTCACCCCACACGACCTGGTTTACCGCCTGAACGCGGCGGGTGTGAAGATGCTCGTCACGGTGGACGACGCGGAAATCATTCAGCACTGCGAGGATTCCTTAGCCGACTGCCCGACCGTGGAAACCTACGCCGTACTCGGCGAGCAGATCCCTAAAAATGCAGTCGATTTCGCACAGGCGCTCGCACAGCAAAGCGACGTGTTCGCCCGCCCCACCGGGGCGGAAGCCACAAAAGTGACGGACACCATGCTGCTCTATTTCTCCTCTGGTACAACCGGCATGCCGAAAATGGTGCGGCACGATTACTCCCACCCGCTCGGCCAGATCACGACCGCGCGCTTCTGGCAGTGCGTGAAGGAAAACCGCGTCCATCTCACGCAGACGGATTCTGGCTGGGCAAAATTCGCCTGGGGTAAAATTTATGGTCAGTGGATCTGCGGCGCCTGCATCGGCGCATACGATACGGAGAAATTCACGCCGCACGGCATGCTGGAGGCCATCCAGCGGCTGCGCCCCTGCACCTTCTGCGCGCCCGCGACGATCTACCGCTTCCTCATCAAGGAGGATTTGACGCAGTACGACTTCAGCTTCATCGAGCACGCCTCCCTTGCGGGCGAGCCGCTCAATCCGGAGGTTTTCAACCAGATCGAGCGCCAGACGGGGCTTCGCATCCACGAGGGCTTCGGCCAGTCGGAAACCTCCGTGCTGCTGGCCAATTTCCCGTGGGTGGAAATCCGCCCCGGCTCGATGGGGAAACCCGCTCCGATCTATGACATCGACCTGCTCGATGAGGATGGAAACGCATGCGAGGACGGTATCGTCGGCTCGATCTGCATCAAAAATACGGACAAGAAGCATCCAACCGGCCTGTTCCGTGAATACTGGAAAGCGCCGGACGCGATGGCCCGTTCCTGGAAAAACGGCGTTTACAACACAGGCGACACCGCCTGGCGCGACGCGGACGGCTATTACTGGTTTGTAGGGCGCAATGACGATGTGATCAAGTGCTCTGGCTACCGCATCGGGCCGTTTGAGGTGGAAAGCGCCCTCATGGAGCATCCCTCCGTGCTCGAATGCGCCATTACCGCCGTGCCGGACCCGGTACGCGGGCAGGTCGTCAAGGCGACGATTGTGCTGGCGCGCGGCTATGAGCCGAGCGATTCGCTGGTAAAAGAATTGCAAAACCATGTCAAGCACGCGACTGCGCCCTATAAATACCCGCGGGTGGTAGAGTTTGTGGAGGAACTGCCCAAGACGACGAGCGGCAAGATCATGCGCACGGCAATCCGCGCGAACGATATGCAGAAGCTACAAAAATAAATTTGATCAATTATTTATAAATGGCGCGGGAACAGGATTTTAACCCTGTTCCCGCGCTTTTTATGTATTATGCCTGTAATTTGTTCCCCCTCGGCGCAGCTTTATCGTTGCAGTCGGTTTGGGCTAGAACGATAACTGGAATGCGCTCAGGCCTCCACGCTCGCCGTCAGCGCAAAATGATCGGAAATACTGACGCCCCCATATGGCTCCACTGCGCACACGCGGCAATCCGTCACCCCGTTCAGAGGTAGGTTCCGCACATAAAAATGATCGATATTGCGCGGAGCCATCTCATCGAGCGCATCGAGCTGGTGGTAGAGCGATTTTTGCTTTTGCCGCGCCTCTTCCGTATAATAGCGCTGCAAATTCGTGTTGTGGAGCGGGTCCCACGTTGCATAGCCATCCTCACGCGGGATGAGCCGTGTAAAGCCGCCCTCCTGCAAAACCTTCAACTCCGGCCACCCAGCCTCCGCGTTGAAGTCGCCCGCAATCACCAGCGGCGCATCCGGCGGCACGATCTCCGAAAGCCACGCGCAAAGCCGCTGCGCTTCCATACGCTTGCAGCGGTCCATCTCCCGCATTTTGGCCTCCGCCTGTGCGATTTGTTCGGCGGGGAAGCCCCACTCTTTTGCAAGCAGCGGCAGCTTGGCCCGGTTTTCATCCGTAATCGCGGGGCCCGCCACCCAGTGCGTGACGCACGCATAGAATGGCCGCCCCTCCGGCAGCATGCAGCGCACGAGCACCGCCTGCGTCAGGTTGTCAAAATGGCAGGAGAAAACGTTGCCGCAATACCCTTTGCCACCCAGGTGCTTCTGCCCCACATATTTGGGGGCGAGGGAGGGCCGGGCCAGAATCAGGTCTCCCTCGCGCAGGTTCAGCGGAAAACCCAGCTTTCCCGCGCGCAGGCCGGCCACGCCCATATGGCCAAGCGGCACATAGGAAAGCTCCTCCGCCAGCCGGTTGCCATAGGAGAAAAGCGGGTTCGCCTCATTGAGAAAAATAACATCCGGCTGCTCCTCCCGCAGCACGGCGCACAGGCCCTGAAACCGCTTTTCCCGCGTTTCTTTTGATTCATACTCTTCCAACCGGATCAGGCCATGATAGCGAAAACCGGACCAGACATTGAGCGTAAAAAGCTTGATGTGTGCCAAGAAAAGCACCTCCTGAAAAGCGAAAGCGCCGGGGTTCTCCGCACAGCAGGCCCCGGCGCTCTTCTTTTTGATATCAGCCGTTGAGGGCTGCGAAATTCTTTTTGTTCGCCTTGTAGAGCTCCTGAAAAACGGCGTAGTTACGGTCATAGACTGGCTTGACAGCCGGATTGGGCATGAAGGTCTTTTTCGCGGGCACCATCCGCTTCGCCTCGTCAAGGCTCGGCAGCAAACCGAGGCCGACCGCGACCACAACCGCCGCGCCAACCGCGCCGACGTTCTGCGGGCTGTCAACCGTTTCCACCTTGCGGCCGATGCAGTCCGCGAGGATCTGGCATGTCACGTCAGACAGCGCGCCGCCGCCGACGAAACGAATCGTATCCGAGGTTTTGATCTTTTTCTCCTCGGTTTCCAGGAACCAGCGCAGGTGAAAGCAAACGCCCTCCGTCACAGCGCGGATGAGCTCCGTTTTGCCGGTTTCCAGGCTGATGTTGAAGAACATGCCGCGCGCGTTCGGGTCTTCAAACGGGCAGCGGTTGCCGTGCAGCCAGGGGGTAAAGATCACGCCGTTTGAGCCTGCCGGCACTTCGCTGATGACCTTCGCCATATAGTCGTAAAGGCTAGTATAAACCGCCTCTTGCGATTCCGCCACATGCTTTTTCTCCAAATAGATATCGATCTCATCGAGCGCCAGGTGATCCTTCACCCATTCAAGGCACTTGCCCGCCGTTTCCAACTCTGCGAAATAGTTGAACCGCTCCGGCTGCGCGCCCACGATCGCCGCAACCATGGCGGAAGCATCCACAATGCTTTTGTCGACCACGGTGGAGACCCAGCCGCTTGTGCCGCAATAGATATGCGTATCGCCCAATGCGGTGGAGCCGGCCCCCACGCCGATGAGGGAAGCGTCCCCGCCGCCGCCGAACACGGCGGTGCCCGCTTTCAGGCCAAGCTCCGCGGCCGCTTTTTCCGTGATTTCTCCAACCTTGTCAGTGGATTGTTTGATCGGCGCAAGATGCTCTCTATTGATGCCGAGCATATCGCACATCTCCTGGCTCCAGCCCTCTTTGCCCTTGCGGATATCATAGATCAGGGCGGCAAAGGCGGAATCCTGCGTCATGACAAATTCACCCGTCATTTTGCAGATGAGGAATTCCTTCACATCCAGCCACTTATGTACGCGCTTAAAATTCTCCGGCTCATGGGCCTGCACCCACTTGTATTTCCACACGGGGTCTTTCACGCTCGCCGCAACCGCGCCGGTAATTTGTAAGCTTTTCAGCAGCTTGAATACATTTGCACCCGCGATTTGCGGGCCGTGGGCCAGGCCCTTTTTCAGCTCCTCTCGCGCACGCTGATCCATGTAGCTCATCGCGCGGCGCACCGGTTCCCCGTCTTTATCCACGAGCACGACGCCCTGCATCTGCGAGCAGAAGGAAACGCCACTGATCTGAGCCGGGTCCATGCCGGAGGCGTCAAGCACCTCCCGCGTGCTCGCGCACATGGCTTCCCACCATTCGGCGGGGTCCTGCTCCGCGCCGCCATCCGGCAGCACATAGAGCTCATACCCACGCATGGCCGCCGCCGTTAGGCGGACGATCTCGCCGATCTCAAACAGGCAGGTTTTTACGCCCGTGGTGCCCACGTCGTAGGTGATAACATAGGTCGGTTCTTTCATGCAAAACCCTCCAAAAATATGATTCCAGTTCACACACAAAGCTTATCGTTACGGGGCGTTCCCCGCCGCTTTCATTCAGGCTTAGCCGGTGCTTCCTGCCCACGGCCCATTGTAAACGCGCCTTCAATAAATTTGAGCATCTGCTCCACAACAAAATCATCGCGGGAAAGGATATCCTCGCCCACATAAATTTTAAACCGCTCCTGATAATAGCCACAGGCATAGGAAAACTGAAGATTTATAAAGAGGTTGTCGAGCAAAAAGGCAAACATCCGGGGATCGATATCCCCACGGATTAACCCCTCCTGCTGTGCCTGCGCGATGACCTGCGTATACACGGCGGCGGAAACCGCCTCCATATCCTGCGAGATCAGCCGCACCAGCTCCGCATTATTTTCCGAAGTCATTTCATTATAGAGCTTGATGAGATTCCCGAGCTGCCGGGAGGTGGTCTGCACGGTGCGGATAATCTGCTCCAGCTTATCGCGAACGTCTATCTCCGCCTGGGAGAGCGGCCCGAGCGTCTCCTCCAATATGGAGATGCCGTGGTGCACGGCAGTCAGGAACAGATCCTGCTTTGTATTAAAATACTTATAAAGCGAGCCGACACTAACGCCCGCCTTGCTGGCGATCACATTAATATTGGCGTTATCGAAGCCCTTGTTGGCAAATTCCCCGATTGCCGCGGCCAAGATTCTGTGCCGCTTCTCCTCCGGGATATTCTCAAACGTTTTCTTATGATAGATCGGCTGGTTTCCACCGGCTGTATCCATAGTATCATAGCCATCCTTTCCCGCGCACCAGCCTGCGGCCGGAGCCATCCCACCGGCACAAAACACACGCTCAAAAAATGAGTGGCCGCTCACCCTTTTTCTTATTTTAACATACTGACGGAAAAAATCAATGAAAATACGGAGTTTTTTTGCATTTTTCCTCCCCGTGCCTTTCCAACACTCCTCAAAGGCCATCTGTATCAAAAGATGGCTCCTCACAGTAACATCCCGCATACCACGGCGGCCATTCAAATACGCATGGCTGATATACGTCCCTATTTTCATAAAAAATTCATAAATTTTGATTTGACAAGCTTGAAAAGTATGCTATACTGTAGGTGAGCGGAGATTCACCCTCGCAGGAGGGGGTTTCCATAAAAGCCCGAATTTCGAGAGAGTCAATATGAAGGAGGAAACTGAACGTATGGACAATCGTTACGCCATCAGCAATTATCCGGATGCGGCGGCCGTCACCAAGCAGCTCGACGAGCTGATCAAGCTGCCGATCTACACCATCAGCCCGGAGGCCCTCAAGCACTATGAAGAGGACTATTTCGACAAAAAGTGCGCGAAATCCAAAGAGATGATCGAGGAGGCCAAAACGGTAATCCCCGGCGGCGTGCAGCATAACCTTGCCTTCAACCACCCGTTCCCGCTGGTGTTCACCAAGGCGGACGGCGCATATCTCTATGATATCGACGGCAACAAATACTACGACTTTTTGCAGGCGGGCGGCCCCACGGTGCTCGGCTCCAACCCGAAGGTCGTGCGCGATCAGGTGATTGAGCTTCTCAACACCTGCGGCCCTTCCACCGGCCTGTTCCATGAGTTTGAATATAAGCTTGCTAAAAAGGTATGCGATAGCGTGCCGAATGTTGAGATGTTCCGCATGCTCAACTCCGGCTCCGAGGCCTGCATGGCTGCGGTGCGTGTCGCGCGCCTTGCCACGAAGAATAAGAATATCATCAAGATGGGCGGCGCCTATCACGGCTGGAGCGATCAGCTTGCCTACGGCATCCGTGTGCCCGGCTCCAAGTTTACGCAGGCGCACGGCGTTCCGCTTTACATCTTTAAGCACACGCAGGAGTTCTTCCCGAACGATCTCAACGATCTGGAAAGAAAGCTCCGCTTTAACCAGATGCGCGGCGGCACGGCGGCGGTCTTCATTGAGCCGGTCGGCCCGGAGAGCGGCACCCGTCCGCTCGACAAGGATTTCAACAAGGGCGTAGAGCGCCTTTGCCGCAAATACGGCGCGCTGCTCGTATTCGACGAGGTCGTCACGGGCTTCCGTATCGGCATGGCCGGTGCGCAGGGTTACTTCGACGTTTCCCCCGACCTCACGGTATTCGGCAAGGTCATCGCGGGCGGTTACCCGGGCGCGGGCGGTCTCGGCGGCAAGAAGGAATACATGAAATATCTGGCGGCCGGCATTCAGACGGGCGACAAGGTTCACAAAGCACTCATCGGCGGCACAATGGCGGCAACGCCCATCAGTTGCGTGGCCGGTTACTATACGCTGGAAGAAATTGAGCGCACCAACGCCTGCCAGAAGGCCGGCGAAATGGGCGACCGCATCACCACCGGCCTACAGCAGCTCATCCAAAAGCACGGCCTGCCGTTTGTCGCCTTCAATCAGGGCTCTATCTGCCATTTGGAAACGGTCGGCACCATGCACTTCTCCATCGACTGGGGCAAGCTGTGGAAGGTTCCGGGTGTGCTCAAGGCGACCTCCGAGCGCAAAGCGGTCATGGAGCACATGGGCGCTGCCTACATGGCGGAAGGCCTTGTGACCTTAGCCGGCAGCCGCCTGTATACAAGCGCTGCCTATACGCCGGAGATGATCGACGATGCTCTGACCCGTTTCGACAGAGTGTTCGATACAGTCACCGTTCAAAAATAAACCAATTTTTCCGGCGGCGTTGCTGCGCCGCCGGATTTTTTCAGTAAAGGAGGCTTATTCGTTGGATATGGAAATCATGCAAGCCAAGGAGCTTGTGGTCCGCGCGGGCAAACAGCTCGTGAAAAGCGGCCTCATTGCGCGCACCTGGGGCAACGTCAGCTGCCGTGTGAGCGATACGCAATTTGTGATCACCCCCAGCGGCAGGGCGTATGAAACCCTCACGCCGGAGGAAATTGTTCTGGTCAACATTGCGGACTTAAGCTATGACGGGGATGTAAAACCCTCTTCCGAAAAGGGCATCCATGCCTCCGCCTACCAACTCCGCCCGGAGGTCAACTTTGTCATTCACACGCATCAGGTAAACGCCAGCATTGTCAGCCCCTTGGGCTTTGATATCAACAATATCGCGCCGGAAAGCGCGGCCATCATCGGCGATCATGTCCCAATGGCCGCTTACGGCCTGCCCGGCACCGGAAAACTGCGCAAAGGGGTCATTGCCGCCATTGGGCGCTCTGACAGCAAAGCCGTCATCATGGCGCACCATGGCGCCGTGTGCATGGGCAAGGATTATGAGGAAGCCTTCGCCGTCGCCTCCGAGCTGGAAAAGGTGTGCGCCCGCCACATTGCGGAGCGCTACCGCGAGGCCACAGGCAAGGTGATTGACACCTTTGAAGAAATCCACGATTATGTGATTGAAACCATCGGCAAAAAGGGCAGGGATGCCGCCCCCGTTACCGCTTATGAAAGCGAACGCGACGGCGCGATGTGCAACCTGACCAAGCCCGGCAGCGAGGAGATCCTGCGGGTGGATATCGCCACCGGCCGGATCGCGGGCGACGCTACGGCCTTTGTGCCGGAGGCCGACCTGCACCGCGCGGTATATGCCAAGCGGGACGGGATCCATTATATCATTCATTCCCAGCAGCCTGATATCATGGCTGCCTCCCGCCTGGGCCGCACCATGAAACCGCTGCTCGACGATTTCGCTCAGATCGCGGGCGCAACGGTGCGCTGCGCAGTGTTTAACCCTTCCAGCACAATGACAACCTCCAAAAAGGTTGTCAAAGCGCTCAAAGGGCGTGACGCCGTGCTGCTCAAGGATAACGGCGCGCTTTGCTGCGGACCCTCCAAGAGCGATGCGCAGGCCACCGAAATGGTTATGGATAAAGGCTGCAAAACCATGCTGGGCGCGGCTTTGTTTGATACCGCAAAGCCCATCAATGCGATTGAAACCCGCCTGATGCGCTTTATCTATAAAACAAAGTATTCCAAACAGGCGGAAAAGAAATAAGTTGTTCAATTATGATTGCGAAACACAGCTTACCGCAACCGCACAAAACAGGGAGATGCATCCTGCCATAAAGCGGGGTACACTGTTCGGACAGAGGGATCTCTTTGTCCGAACTGCGGATGCTACCGCCATTCGTTTGTTTATTTGCCATCTTCTTTTACCCCCTTATATACGGAAACGGCCCGTCGTCAGAAATGACGCGGGCCGTTTCTGCTCCCCCATGGCTTTTCAAATTCGAAAATTCAGAAACGCTTTTTTCATAAATTGATATTGTGAAAAGACCGTGAAATATGATATAATAGCGTCAAAAGATCCGTTTGACGCTTTGGAAAAATGCCTGTCGGCACAAAGTGCCTCCTGCCGCACGGTGGCAACTTCATTTTTCTCAAATGATATATTATTTTCAATCATATTGTTATTTCTGTGATACATGCCTCCGGATCAACGGATCGCTCACAGAGGAAAGGGGAAAAGATGAATCAAGCCGTTCGTAAACTGATTGCGTTGCTCGCCGCCCTAGCGCTCGTATGCTCACTCGCCGCGTGCAGCGGCCAGCAGTCAGAGGAGGAAACCACCACTGAGCCTCCCATCATCAGCAAAACCAAAAAGCCGGATGCCAACGCAGAGGTGCTCGCCTATTTTAACCGCCTGGTCAACAGTGCCAAACAGAGCAATCCCGAATTTACGATGACCAAGGAGCCAAAAGTTTCTGAGGTGAAAACCACCAACCAAACGCTCACCGATCTCGCCCCTACGCTGCAACAGCTCATGCTCAATCAAACAAGTCTCTCCTCAAAGGATCAAAAGCTCTCGGAGGTCCTGCCTGTTTCCGGCCAGGAGTGGGCGAGCCAATTAACCCCTTCCGACATCCGTTACGCGATGTGTGTGCAGGAAGACGGCCTTTATAAAATCACAATCTTCTTCCGGGATGAAAAGGAACCCGCGCCTTTGACAAGCCGACATGGCAAAGCATTTGATATGGAAGACCGCACTGCCATTGAGGAGGAATTCCAAAAGGCCAAAGATTATATGCAGCTTGGGGACTATAGCGTGTTGTTCACCGGCTCCTCGATTGAATGTGAAATCGACCGTGCAAACGATGAAATCCAAAAGCTGGTGTATCACAAGCGGATGCATCTTGATGCACAGGTCACCGGCGTTGGCAAGCTTGCATCTGCGGGTCAAATTGATTTTAGCTGCATTCTAGAAATCCAAACAGAGTTTCATTTCACTTGGCCGCATCCGGAAACCTCGACCGGCGCGGAAGCTTAACCCACAAAATTTACAGCCTGATACCTTGAACAGCCCAGCAGCCAACTTCAGATGGCGCTGGGCTGTTTTTTTGTGGCCGTAACGCTTCCAAACAGACGTGTGCCCAGATAACCAGTGGAGGAAAGGGCCATCGAATCTTTGATTTTTTATTACGAAGCGAAGCGGAGTAACAAAACAAAGCCCGCCGCAACCACAAAGATTAAAGAGATACACGCTACTCACGAGAGGAGAAGTTTACCGGCTATCTTTTATTTTATAGAATGTTTATAATTTTATTCAATTTTAATCGACACATCTTATTAATATTGCCTTGACAGAAACGACACATTGTTGTATGGTGGCGATAGAATGGTTCTGATACCTGATTGAAAAAGCCATGCGATAATTCAGAAACCAGCTTCAACTGAAAAGAGGAGGATTTACTTTGCGAAAAGAAAAAAAGCAGCACTCTCCCGCCTACCGGGCGCTCGCAGTTTTGTTGAGCGCAATGATTTTATTACTCTCTTTGGGCATGGGTGCCACCGCGGGTTCAAAAGAGGCCAATATCATCTACTCCAACGGTTACAAAATCGAAAAAATCACCAACCCCACCACCGGCCAGGGTGAAACAGACGGCATCATCCAGGGCGGGGACCGCAACAACTGCTATGCCTGGGCCATGACAGAGCGCGATGGATTCATCTATATTGGCACCAACCGGAATATCCTTGGCGGCATGATCGCGCAGTTCGCACAGGCGATGACGCAGGCAGGCCTTACCTACGATCAGGTTTGGGATATTGTGAATGCAATCACCAATGGCGAAGTGCCGGCCTTTTCCGCACAGTAAAGCAGGCCGATGATTATCCGTGTAAACCCTGCCACCAGTGAAACAAAGGTGATCTATGAGGCTCCTCTCGGCACAGACAGCGCTTACCGCATGGTAGTCAAATACCACAACGAGCTTTATTTCGGCTCTATGAGCAGTTCAAGCGGCACGCGCCTGGTCAAGATCGATGAAAACGACAATGCCGAGGTCGTATACAGCGGCGGCGGGAATTCCAGCTTCCGGGCGGGCACGGTCTACAACGACAAGCTGTATTTCGGTGGACTTGACAACCGGATTCCGGACGAAACGGCGGGCAAATATAATAAGATCGCTATTCTGGAAAAGAATCCGAAGGATGATTCCGATTGGCAGCGCGTTGCAGATTTTAACGATTTTATCGACTATGCCGACGATACGCTTTATCAAGGCGAGGGCGGCACGGTCTGGGATCTGATCCCCTACCAGGGCGATATGTATGTATTCCTCGCCACCTCCAACGGTTTCGTCCTATTCAAGGGGCATGAGGCTGTGGCTGGAGAAACCGCCAATCAGTACGGTTGGGCCTGGCAGGAAGTGATCGGCAAAAACAGCAAATACCATATGGGCATGGCGCCCACGGCGGAAGGTTACAACACCGAGGCGGGTGCGACCCCAGGCCTGATTGCCAGCGCTGCCACGCCGGTCGTCTTCCAGAATAAGCTGTATTTCGGCACGTTCGATTATGCGCTGCGCGCGGAGCTGGTCGCCGTGCAGGGGCTGCTTCAAATGATCGCGGGCGGCGAAAATGCGCCCGCTCTGAAGGATTTCCTGAAGCCTATGTATGATTCGCTTAATGCGCCTCAAAAGATGTATTGCATGGATCAGAACGGTAAAATCACAGCGGTTGAGCAAATCAACAACTACTTCGAGGGCACCACAAATGAGTATTTTTGGCGCTACGGCGTTTATAACGATCAGCTTTTTGTCAGCTCCTTCGACGCCTCTTCGCTTTATAAATATGTAACGAAATTGACCAATGGAGATTTGCTCCGTATGGATAAAGCGGAATTTATGCAGCAAATCAGCTATATCGTCAAGCTGCTTCAATCTCTCACCGGCTCTTCCGCGGGCAAAGAAGCAAGCGCGCTAACCGCGGCACTGACCGCAGCGCAACCCCAAATTGCGGCCCTGCTTGACAAACAGGCCACGCCGGAAAATGTACAGAAGCTGATCGCCCTCGTCGAAAAGCTTGTCTCTCCGCTTTCCAGCGCGGCAGAAGCATTCTCCGCCCTCCCGGCCTCCGCGGCACGCGGCGCCTCCCTCTCCGGTATTGTGGACGCGCTCAAATCCCTGGCGGCTGCCTTTGATCTGGAAGGTTTGCGGATGTATTTCAGCATTTCCAACAAGCTGCTCAAAAATGAGCCCGGCTTTGACCTGTATGTCACGAAGGACGGCGAAAATTATACGGAGCTTACCATGAATGGATTTAACGATAAATTCAACTTCGGCGGCCGTACCCTCGTTGCAAATGAAGATGGCCTCTATATCGGCACGGCAAATCCCTTCTATGGCGCGCAACTCTGGCGGATCACGGAAGCGGAGGAAGAGGATGCTCCGAATTCCATCGTGGAATTCTTTGCAAAGATCGTGCACTTCTTCCAGACAATCGCGGAATGGTTCCGCGGCCTCTTCCAATAATCCTTTCTCCCAACTACAGTTTCCATGAATACAGGGCGCGGCAAAATGCAAAACATTTTGCCGCGCCCCTTTATGATATGATCCATTTCGTGGGGGTTCCCCCTATTCACGCCCTGCCGCCCCGTTTTTTTAGGCGTAGCTTCCGCCGGATGGTATTTGCTGCCACATGCGCGGCAAAGCTGGGCTCGATCCGTGCATCCTTCTGAAACGGCACCACGTCGCTGGTATCCAGGTAATGCGTCAACAGGCGCTCACGCAGCGCTTCCAGCACAGGCTGGTAGGCAGGGTCATCCACCAGGTTATGCACCTCCTGCGGATCGCGTTTCAAATCGTATAGTTCATCCAGCTCATACAGCCGTTTTACATATTTATAATCCCTTGTTCGGCACATAATCGCCTTGCCGTTGTATACAAAATCCTCCCGCATTTGCAGGGAAATGCGCGGGTAATAGAGGAAGCTTGCGCGCGGCTTTTTATCCTCTGAAAAACGGCACTGCTCCTCGCCCTGGCGGAAACCGCCTTCGCAGAATACGGCATCCCGCAATGGATCCCGCTCACCCGCCAGATAGGGGAGCAGGGAGTGGCCAAATTGCGTATGGGTTTCCGGCAGGGAAGCGAGCTCGTGCGCCGTTGCATAAAAGTCGATTAGCTCCACAAGGCCATGTTGAACGCCCGTGCGTGTTTGCATCCCTTTCGGGAGTTTAACGAGAAAGGGCACGTTGGTCAGGCAATCTTCAAAAGAATTCTGCTGCTTTTCCACCATGTTGTAATCCCCTGTAAAATCCCCATGGTCGCTGAAGAAAAAAACAGCGGTATCCTCATAGAGCCCACGCTCCTTGAGCGCCTCGATGACGCGCCCCGTGAGGAAATCCACCCGCTGGCACATGCCGAGATACACCGCCCGCAAGGCCTTGAAACGCTCATCACTCCACGTATCCAGACGCATCATATGGTGCAGCTCCCGCATCATGCGGCATTTGCCCCGGTAATCCTCCGGCGGGCGAATTCTGGGCTTTAATTTTGCGGTGTCCACCTGGCTAAAAAACGGCTCCCAGATGTGATAGGGCGGATGCGGAAATTGCAGCGGCAGATATAGGCAAAAGGGGCGGTTTTCCCGGTAATTGCGGATAAAATCCACAGCCCCTTCCGCCCAATAGTGGTCGAGATCCTTCTCCGGCGCTGTAACCCCCTGGTAAAAGCTATAATAGTTATCCCCTTCCGGGCTGCCCCGCCACGTCTGGCGGATATCCAGATGCGGGATCGCATCCGGCACAAAGTAAGTGGTGCAGTATGCCTTGTTGAAATTCTGATACTGCGCTGGCAACAAATCGTTACGGCTGTTGATCCAAACATGGTAGCCGCTGTCTTTCAACTCCTTAAGCAGCACCGGCTCATGCGGCTGCATCATATGGGCCATCGTGCGATGCCCCGCCACATGCGGATACCAGCCGCTCATAAAGCTGCACCGGGAAGGGACGCAAACCGGGTTTTGGCAAAATGCACCGGAGAAAGAGGCCCCCTCCTGCGCCAACGCGTCGAGATGCTCTGTATGCGCCGCGGCGCAGCCAAGGTGGCTGAGGCTGTCTGCGCGCATCTGATCCGGATTGATAATCACGATATTCGGCCGTTTTTTTTGCATTTTCATCCCACAATTTCACTGTAATCCCTTTGCCCTGCATCTTTCGCCTACCACACAGAGTATTCTTTTATTTCAATTGCCTGATGCGGTCGCCTTTGACGAGAAAAGCGTGCTCCGCCAGGTCAATCATCGGCTGATCGTTGAAGGAATCCGTATAAAACTGCTCAATCTTCGCATGCGGGAACCGCTCCAGAAAGCTGCTCACCTTATTTTCTCGAAAGCACAGGCGTGTTATCGTGCCCGTTTGCTCATCGAACTGGGTCCCTATCCAATGCGCAATTCCAAGGCGGCGGCAAGCCTCCTCCAAAACCCGCTCCGGGGAGGCGGAAAGGATCACATCGTCCGGGCGGTGCAGGCGAGCATAAAAGGGCTTGATATTCTTCATATGGGTATCCCAAAAAGTTTTTAAATCAGCTTCAAAATCCGGGATCGTCAAAAAGTAATCGGCCACGCGCGCGCCATAAACGGATAAGGCCTCCTCAATGGTGATTTTTCCGCGCTTATACCGCACCAAAGCCGCCGCCACCTCCGGCACATAGCGCAGCAGCGATTTATCCTGTTTTAAATAATACCAAAATAAATCTACAGCACTTTCACCACGGTAAATCGTATTGTCAAAATCATACACGTTCATTGAGCCGCCCCCTTGATAAAGCAGTTTATTTTTAGCTATCATATCAAAACAAAAGGGATCCATAAAGCACTTGCTGCGAAAAAAATGGAACGCTTTGCGCCTATCCTACCATATGCGGCGGTATGGATAAAATGCCTTTTTTTACTGGCCCATATAATTTTCATTCGGAAAGCGCATCCCCTCCAAATAAGCCTGTTCAAACGCAGGCTCCTCCGCGAGGGAAACGGTGTGAATCCTGCCTGCAAGGGAGAGGAGCCGTTCCCTCCGGGCAGGCCGCAAGGCGAGCAGGCCCGCCCCATCTAACGCCGCGTTGCCGATGGCAGCGGTCCTTCCCAATAAAGCGGGGGGAAACAGGCCGATCTGCGCCGCACTTTCAAGCCTGATAAATCGCCCAAAACCGCCTGCCAAAAAAAGCCTTGCCAACTTTTCCGGCCGGATTTCAGCACGATCGAGCAGCATTTGTAGGCCCGCGCAGACGGCGGCTTTCGCCACCTGCAACGCGCGGATATCCGCCTGTGTGAGCAAAACGCCTGTGCCCGCGAAGCGCACGGCGGGCGCGCCGCCGATTTCGCACACCATCGCCCGAAAAGGATGCCCTTCCCGCTGGATCGTGCCCTCCGCATCCAGAACACCGCTCTGCCGCAGCACCGCGGCCGAGTCAATCAGCCCGGAGCCGCAGATTCCCTTTGCGGGTACGCCGCCGATGGCCGTGCAGCCGATTCGAAAGCCCCTTCGCTCCACATGGTCGATTGCGCCCGGCACCGCTGGCATCCCCATGGTAAGCCCCGCCCCCTCAAAAGCCGGCCCTGCGGCGGTGGAGGCACACCAGAGCTCAGTGCCATTGAAAACAGCAAGCTCCCCATTTGTGCCAAGGTCGAGCAATGCACAGGGAGCCTCCGCTTCGGTCATCCCACAAGCAAGCATAGCGCACAGGCAATCAGCCCCAATAAAAGCAGAGGCACAGTGCGGCAGATAAACGCGGCTGGCCTTAACTGCATGCAGCCCCAAGGCTTCGGCCGTGATTTCGTCCCCAAAAAGATGCTCCGGCAAAAATGGCGCTTTGGAGAGGCAGGTGGTATCCCGCCCGGCGAGGAGATACAGCATCGCCGTGTTCCCGGTAATCACAAGTTCCCGGAGCTGGGCAGGGCGAGCCTCCGCCGCTTGCAGCAGTTCTGTGAGCAACTCGTCGATGCAGCGAAGGATGCACTCCCGCAAAACGGATGCATCGCCTGCCTGCGCCCGTTCCATGCGGGAGAGAACGTCCGCCCCAAACGCTGCCTGCGGATTACGCCGCCCGGCAGACGCGGCCGGGCGACCCTCCAGGCTCCCTGCCGCATAGAGTCTGGCCGCAACGGTGGTCGTCCCGAGATCAATCGCCGCACAAAGCGCATCACCCTTCGGCAGCCTGTTTTGCGGCATAGCGGAAACGCCCTCCACCACGATTCCCGCGCCCTCCTCCGGCAGCTCTATGCGGGCATCCCCCAGCACAGACGTTTGGCATAGCAGGCGCAGCCCACTGCGCAATTCCTCCGCTGAGAGGCAGCGCCGCTCCTTCGGAGTAACAGGGCTTAATTGCCCTGAGGCTTTGGCCCTGCATTTTCCGCACAAGCCTTTTCCGCCGCAGGGAAGCGCAATTGGAAAACCCAGCAGCGCCAAAGCCTCAGGCAATGGCGTGCCGGGTTTCACGGATAAATGATGCTGTTTTTTCCCTATCGTTACAAGCAAATTCATCATATCGCCGCTTCTCAAGCGTTTCCGGAATAATTGGGTGCTTCTTTCGTAATGAACACATCATGCGGATGGCTTTCGATCAGGCCGGCGCTCGTGATGCGCACAAACTGTGCCTTGCTTTGCAGCTCACCAATCGTTTTGCAGCCGCAATAGCCCATGCCCGCGCGCAGGCCCCCCAGCATCTGGAACACCGTTTCAGACAGCATCCCCTTATAGGGCACGCGGCCCTCCACGCCCTCCGGCACCAGCTTACGGTTATCCTGCTGGAAATAGCGGTCCTTGCTGCCCTGGTTCATTGCGCCGATGCTGCCCATTCCGCGGTACACCTTGAACTGGCGGCCCTGATAAATCTCGCTCTCGCCGGGGGATTCCTCGCAGCCCGCCACCAGCGAGCCCATCATTACCACATTCGCCCCGGCGGCAAGCGCTTTTACGATTTCGCCGGAATATTTGATGCCGCCATCCGCAATGATCGGGATGTTATATTTGGCCGCCACACAGGCGGAATCATAAACCGCCGTGATCTGCGGCACGCCGATGCCCGCGACCACACGCGTCGTGCAAATCGAGCCGGGGCCGATGCCCACTTTCACCGCATCTGCACCCGCCTCGATGAGCGCACGGGTGCCCTCTGCCGTTGCCACGTTGCCCGCGATCAGGGAAACCTGCGGAAAGGCCGCCTTCACCTTGCTGACCGCCTTGAGTATATTCGCGCTGTGGCCGTGCGCGGAGTCCAGCACCAATACATCTACCTGCGCCTCCACCAGCGCGCCCGCGCGCTCCAGCACATCCGTCGTTGCACCGATTGCCGCCGCGCAAAGGAGCCTGCCGCCCTTGTCGCGTGCGGAGTTGGGGTACTGCACGCTCTTTTCGATATCCTTGATCGTGATTAAGCCGCGCAGGTAGCCTTCGTCATCCACCAAAGGCAGCTTCTCAATTTTGTGCTGCATGAGGATCTGCTTTGCCTCCATGAGGGTTGTCCCGACATGGGAGGTGACGAGGTTTTCTTTTGTCATTACATCTTCGATCCGGACGTTAAAGTCCGTCATAAACCGCAGGTCGCGGTTCGTCAGGATGCCGACCAGCTTGCCATCCCGGCAGATCGGCACGCCTGAAATTTTATAGCGCCTCATCAAATCGAGCGCTTCATAAACAAAATGGTCGGGCGAAAGGAAAAAGGGGTTTACGATCACGCCGTTTTCAGAGCGCTTGACCTTATCGACCTCCTGCGCCTGGCGCTCGATCGTCATATTTTTATGGATAACGCCAATGCCGCCCTCGCGCGCAATCGCAATCGCCATGCGGGCCTCCGTGACCGTATCCATCGCGGCGGTCATCAGCGGGGTGTTCAGGGAGATATCCTTTGTGAGCTTGGTTGATACATCCACCTGATTGGGCAGCACATCCGAATGGGCGGGGATGAGCAGCACATCGTCAAAGGTAAGGCCCTCTTTGGCAAATTTCTCTTCCGGATTCAAAAGAAGCATGTTCCGGCCTCCTCAAGCTATTGAAATAAATTGATTTATTATAGCATTGCGGCAAATCGGAATGCAAGCGACAAAACCACGGAATCGGGGCCTCATTGCAGGCGATTTTTTCAATATTCGCTATACCTGCTGAACAGAAGGATGCTGCCGGCGGCTGTTACGGCTTTTTGGCCAGAGATAGCAGGATCGTATCATAAAAAACGATCTGATCCCCCGGGATCTATTGGATTGCTGCTGCGGAATATAGAAGGTCAAATTTCTCCTCTCCGAAATCGTACATTTCGAAATTAGCGTTGATGATGTGAAAATTCTCATAAGAGGCAAATTTGCGCTTGGTATACGCCGCAAGGTGCTCACCCAGCTCGATTGCCAAGTAGCTACATCCCATTTTCAAAGCCGGCCTGTCGCCTAGCCTGTACCAGGGCCAATTTCAAGCGCTGATTTCTCAGCATCGAGCTGCGCATAGCGGATCAATTTCGCAAAAGCCCCCTTACAATAACAGGGCCCCCATTGATCGAACTGTTCCGGATGGTGTCAAAAATCTTTCTAAAATCCATGCTACGCCCTCCTTGCCCGATAAATCGGCTCGGTGAAAAGCCCAATCGACTGGATAACAAGGTTTTAAGCCCTTTAAAACGCCTGATCTGATTAGTTTTCCATACTTTCCACAAAGTTTTCCACCAACGCCTTTGAAAAAGTTAAAAAATGGAGAAAAAGAAACGGCGCGCCCTGATTCGAGGGCCGCCGTTCCCCTTTGTCATTTTCTATTACGAAGCGAGACCTGCCACAACCACGCGGAATAAAGAGGTATGCGCTGCCCACGAGAACAGTCGGCCACCGGCTATTTTTTATTCCTCCGCCTGCGCCTTCGCATCCTCAATCACTTTTTCTGCCACGTTCGCCGGCGCTTCCTCATAGCGGGTAAATTCCAGTGAGAAATGGCCCCTGCCATGCGTTACAGAGCGCAGCGTCGTTGCAAAATCGCCCATCTCCGCCATCGGCACCTCGGCCACAATCTCCTGCATTTTATCCTCCGCCGGGCCCATGCCCAGCACGCGACCGCGGCGCTTGGTAATATCACCCATGATATCGCCCATCTTTTCATCCGGCATATAGGCCTTTAACGTTCCAATCGGCTCAAGGATCACCGGGTCCGCCTTCGGGATGCCGTTTTTATAAGCAATGGACGCCGCCGTTTTAAACGCCATTTCTGAAGAATCCACCGGATGATAAGAGCCATCATACAGCGTCGCCTTTAGGCCAACCATCGGATACCCGGCCAGCACGCCCTTTGTCACGCTGTCGCGCAGGCCCTTTTCCACGGCCGGGAAGAAATTTTTCGGCACGGAGCCGCCCACAACCTCCTCCGCGAACACAAGCTCATCGCTGTCGCAGGGCTCGAAGCGGATAAACACATCGCCAAACTGCCCGTGGCCGCCGGATTGCTTCTTGTGGCGGCCTTGCACTTCCACACGCTTTTTGATGGATTCCCGGTATGCTACCTTTGGCACGCTCAACGTCACATCCACGCCGAATTTCGTTTTGAGCTTGGAAACGATCACATCGAGATGCTGCTCACCAAGGCCGGAGAGAATCTGCTCGTGTGTTTCATGGTTGGTTTTGAAAGTGATGGTGGGATCTTCCTCCATCAGGCGGAAAAGGCCCGCCGCCACCTTCTCCTCCTCGCCCTTCTTCGCCACCTTGACCGCCATGCTCAGGCACGGCTCCGGGAAGGAGACAGGGGCGAGCTTCAACACCTTTTTCGGGCTGCACAGCGTGTCGCCCGTGCGCATATTCGAGAGCTTTGTCACAACGCCGATATCACCCGCCGCGATCTCCGAACTATCATCCTGCTTCGCGCCACGCACGGAGATAATCTTGCCCATGCGTTCGCTCTCCTGCGTGCGCGCATTATAGGCGGGAACGTCCGCCGTAATTTTACCGGATACAACTTTAAAGAAGGACATCTTGCCCACAAATGGGTCGGCAATTGTTTTAAAGCAGATGGCGGCAAGCGGGCCGTCCGCATCGCAGGGGAGCTCCACCGCATTCCCATCCGCATCCTCCGCCGTCTCACCCGCGCATTCATAGGCGCGCGGCGCGATCTTCGACAGGCAGTCAAGCAGTTGGTCAACGCCCTCCGTTGTGTAGCCGGAGCAGGCAAACACGGGGTAAATCGAGCCGTCCGTCATGCCGTTTTGCAGGCCGCGGATGATCTCCTCCTGCGTAAACTCTGCGCCGTCGAAAAATTTCTCCATCAGCTCGTCATCCGTCGTGGCGACCGCTTCCTTGAGAAAATTAATCATCTCCGCAATGCGCGCATCCTGCGGAATAGGCACTTCGGTTGCCTTACCATCCTGATATGTAAACGCTTTCTGCGCCATGAGGTTGACATATGCCTTGACCACGCTGCCCTCCATATAGGGCACGACGATCGGGCACAGCTGCGTTTCATGGACTTCCTTGAGAAAGTCAAGCGTTTTATAAAAATCGGTATTCTCGGCATCCACCTTGGTGATTGCAAACATCTTCGCAATCCCACGCGCGTCCGCCGCTTTGAAAGCCTTTTCCGCACCTACGTCGTATTTGCAGCCGGCGGCCGTGGTAATCAGCACGCAATCCGCTGCCCGGATGCCTTCGCTTACTCCGCCTGCAAAATCGAACAGGCCGGGCGTGTCGACAAGGTTCATCTTAATCCCATTCCATTCCAGCGGCGCGACTGCCGTAGAAACAGAGGCTTTGCGCTTTTTTTCTTCTCCGTCGTAGTCGAGCACGGTATTCCCGTCTGCAATGCGACCGAGGCGCTCTGTTGCCCCCGCCAGGTAAAGCATCGCCTCGGCGAGCGTCGTCTTACCCCTTCCGCCATGGCCGGCGATCGCAATATTTCGGATATCCTTTGCATGATAGGCTTTCAAACCAATTTCCTCCTTCACGCCCGCCCCGCGGGGCGCAGCATATTTTGTTATTCAAAACCAATAATATTTTTTCGGTGTCACCGTGAATTATAGCATAATTGATGATGCAGTTCAATAAAAACTTTTGAGAATCCGCTAAATGGAGCACATTTCAAAAAATCCTGTTCACTTCTCCAAATTCAGCGTTCCGTTTTTGTGCAGGATAACGGTTTTCAAAGCACAAAAATATTTTTTTAGAACTTACCTTGCCGGAATATACAAAAATCCGTTTCCAGAATCCCGCAAGGGCGCCAGAAACGGATTTTTCTTTCTCAGCTTTCTTAACCCGCTTACTGCTCCTCTAAAGGGGGAAAGAAGCTCTCAACCACCTTTGGGCAGCATTCCGGGGAATAGATCCAATGGTCGATGTAGTCGCTGTCTGTATAATATGTCACCGGAGGGGATGGATACTCCGCGTCGAAAGCGTCCACGATGATCAGCTTGATTTTCATGCGCTCCGGAATCAGGCTTTTGATATATACGCTCGCATGCTGGCCCGCATAAACGCCCTGCACATATTCCGCAAGCCCCGCGAGGTTCGGCGTAAGCTCCACGAAAACGCCGTATTTCTCTACAGAACGGATCACGCCGGGCACCGTCTCCCCCGCCTTGAACTGGGCGGCATTTTGCTCCCAGGTGCCGAGCAGCTCCTTGTGCGTGAGCGTAATACGCCCATTTTCGTCAATCCCCTTGACCAAGGCACGGATATCCTCGCCTGTGCGGAAGCGCTCCGACGGATGCGGGATGCGGGAAACGGAGATGCTGTCAATCGGCATCAGCGCGCTCAGCCCCGCCCCAATGTCGCAAAAAACACCGAAGCCCTCCATATGGGATACGCGCGCATCAATCACCTCGCCCGGCGTCAGGCGGGCAACGTCGGTTTCCATGCATTCCAATTGTACGCTGCGGCGGCTGAGGATGGCCGAGGTGCGGCCCAGTGCATCCGCATCGAAGCCTGTGATGCGGAACATAACCGGCTTGTTGACCCTTGAAATAATGGCGATATCACGCACCTTGCCCTCTTCGATACCCACGGCTGCCTCCTCGCGCGGGATGATCCCCTCCATACAGCCGAGATCAACGTGCAGGTTGTGATCCTTATCGCACAACAGCGCGCGCGCTTCCAAAATCCTGCCCTCAAAATAGGCATCGCGCAGCGCGGCGGAGGATGCGAACGCGGCGCGGTTTTCCGGTGTGTCCATTAGCCAGCCTTCCGGCTTAAAATGTTTCATTTTCCCACCCATTTCACCGCCTAAGGCGGCCTCTTTTTTCTCATGCCATGCATGACCCTACCTGCCCTTGCCGCCGTTTGCGGCTGCTGGCGTTTCGCCCAAGAGGCGCAAATACGGCCCGGCTACGTTGCTATATATATGGGAAATGCTTTTTTTTCATGCCCCTTTGTGCTATAATATTTACCATATCTCTTCATTTTGGAATCCGGCTGGAGGCGATTTGGTATGGATGTGAGGCCCGGTGACATCCTGGTGATGAAAAAAGAACACCCCTGCAAAAACAAGGAATTCCTCGTGCTCCGCGCGGGGATGGATTTTCGCATCCGCTGCACAAAGTGCGGGCGCGAGATTATGGCGCCGCGCGTCAAGATCGAAAAGAATATCAAAAAAATCCTTCGGGAAGGCTCCGCCGCGCCGGAGACGGAAACGTAGCGCTAATTTAACCTATTTTTGCAGAGACGCAGGAGGCCCAGGCGGCTTTCCCCATAAATAAAGGATGGTTCATGGTATGCTGGAAAAGTTAGAAAAGGTTGAAACGCGCTATGAAGAGGTTCAGCTCCGGCTGTGCGATCCGCAGATCGTCACCGATCAGGCGCAGTATAAAAAGCTCATGCAGGAGGCAAAGCACCTGGCCCCAATCGTTGAAAAATACCGCCAGTTTAAGGCGGCGCGCGATACGTTTCAGGAGGCGAAGGCACTGCTCGACGCGGGCGGGCTCGATAAGGATTTTCACGATATGGTGTTTGAAGAGCTGGAGCAGGCGCGCGCCGAAATGGAGCGCACGCAGGAGGAGCTGAAGGTTTTGCTGCTCCCGCGCGACCCGAACGACGATAAAAACGTGATTGTGGAAATCCGCGGCGGCGCGGGTGGGGAGGAGGCGGCGCTCTTTGCAGGCTCGCTATTGCGCATGTATTCCATGTATGCCGAGGCAAAGGGCTGGAAGGCCGAAATCCTCAGCGCAAACGAAACCGAGCTCGGCGGCTTCAAAGAAGTGAGCTTTATGATTGAAGGCGAGGGGGCCTACTCCCGCCTGAAATTCGAAAGCGGGGTGCACCGCGTTCAGCGCGTGCCGGAAACGGAATCGCAGGGCCGCATCCACACTTCTACCGTAACCGTGGCGGTTCTGCCGGAGGCGGAAGAGGTGGATGTGGAGATCAATCCCGCCGATTTGCAGATCGACACCTATCGCTCTGGCGGCGCGGGCGGGCAGCATGTCAATAAAACGGAATCCGCCATCCGCATTACACACCTGCCCACCGGCACAGTGGTTGAATGCCAGGACGAGCGCAGCCAATATAAGAATAAAGACCGCGCGATGAAAATCCTGCGTTCGCGCATCTTGGAGGCGGAGCGGGAAAAGCAGCATGAGGCGATCGCAGGTGAACGCCGCGCACAGGTCGGCACGGGCGACCGCAGCGAGCGCATCCGCACCTACAATTTCCCGCAGGGCCGCGTCAGCGATCACCGCATCGGCCTGACGCTCTATAAGATCGAGCAGATTATGAACGGCGCGCTCGATGAAGTGATCGACGCGCTCATCACGGCGGACACGGCGGAAAAGCTCAAAGCGGAAAACGACGCTTAACGCCCGCATTTGTTTTGGAAAGGAACGGGGTTTCCATGCAGACAAACCTTTATCAGATCACGCCGGATGACCAACCGGCGCTTGCGGAAATCGGCGCGCTTCTCCGCTCGGGCGGCCTTGCCGGAATCCCGACGGAAACCGTCTATGGCCTTGCGGCCAACGCGCTGGACGGGCAGGCTGTGGCAAAGATCTTCCAGGCGAAGGGCCGCCCGCAGGATAATCCGCTGATCGTCCATATTGCGGCGTTTTCGCAGCTCTATCCGCTGGTCAGCGAAGTGCCCACGCAGGCAATCCGGCTTGCCCGCGCCTATTGGCCGGGGCCGCTGACGATGATCCTGCCAAAATCCCCCGCGATCCCGGAGGAGGTCAGCGCCGGGCTTGAAACGGTTGCGGTGCGTATGCCCTCCCACCCGCTCGCCCGCGCGATCATCCGTGCCGCAGGCGTGCCGCTTGCCGCCCCTTCGGCCAACCTTTCGGGCAGCCCCAGCCCCACCACGGCGCAGCATGTGCTGGATGATATGGCCGGGCGCATCGAAGCGGTGGTGGATGGGGGCCCCTGCGCGGTGGGCGTGGAATCCACCGTGATAACGCTTGCGGCCCCCCGCCCACGGCTTTTGCGCCCGGGCGGCATTACGCCGGAGCAGCTGCGCGCCGTGCTCGGCGAGGTGGAGATCGACCGCGCCGTGGAGGAGCAGCTGGCGGCTGGGGAAAAGGCCGCCTCCCCCGGCATGAAATATAAGCACTATGCGCCAAAAGCCCATGTGGTAATCCTGCGCGGGCCGTTTCAGCGCTATGCGCAATATGTGAACGCCCACGCGGGCGCTGGCGTTGCAGCCCTATGCTATGAAGGCGAGGAGCCCGCCCTGCATGTGCGCGCTCTCCCCTGTGGCAGGGAGGGAGACCCTTCCTCCCAGGCGCAGCGCCTGTTCGACGCGCTGCGTTCACTCGACGCGATGGGCGTCCACACCGCCTATGCGCGCTGCCCGGAAAAACAGGGCGTGGGGCTTGCCGTTTATAACCGGCTGCTGCGTGCCGCCGCGTTTGAAATTGTTGATGTATAATAAGAGGCACTCATCACATTTTAACTGCTTTTCAAAGGGTTTTGGCGCTTTGCAATGCCCGCACGATTCCCCATTCGGAAGGACTGCTTACATCATGGCGAACAAAAAAGGCCCCGTCATTGGCCTGACCGGGCAAACAGGGGCGGGCAAGAGCACCGCAGCCGCCCTCCTGCGCGCGCAGGGCCTGGCGGTGATCGATGCGGATGAAATCGCCCGCAAGGTGATGCAGCCGGGGAGCGTTGTCCTCTCCGCGCTGGCGGCCGCGTTCGGGGCGGATCTCATCCTGCCGGATGGGTCGCTCAACCGCCCGGTGCTCGCACAGCGCGCCTTCTCCTCCCCGGAGCGGACGGCGCGGCTCAACGCAATCACGCACCCCGCGATTATTCAAAAAATGCGCGCCGAAACAGCGCGCGCTTTTCAGGCCGGGGCAAAGGCCGTGGTGCTGGATGCACCCCAGCTTTTTGAAAGCGGCGAAAACCGGGCCTGCGATTTCATCATCGCTGTGGTCGCGCCGGAGGAACTGCGGATCAAGCGCATCATGCGGCGCGATCAAATCAGCGAAGAATCTGCCCGCCTGCGCGCGAATGCGCAGAAAAGCGAGGCATACTATCAAGAGCACGCGGATTTTTTGGTGCGGAATTATCCCCCGTTTGACCTGCAGCAGGAGTTGGAGCCCGTATGGGCTCGCATCCGTTTGGCAGAGGATGTATAAAAATATGCAAATATGCAGCAAAATGAATGACAGGAAAGGAGCGGCCAGCGATGGAAACCCGCAAACAAAAAGCCTTTTTGAAAATCGGCCTCCTGTTTCTGCTCTTTGCCGCCCTGGTGGCGCTGGTGACGGCGGTATCCTACCGCTCCCTGCTCAAGGCGTTTTATCCGATGAAGGAAACGGCCTTAGTCGAGCGCTATGCAGAGGAAAACGGGCTGGATGAAGCGCTTGTTTACGCCGTGATAAAAACGGAGAGCGATTTTGAGGCCGACGCCGTTTCCGCCGCAAAGGCGAAAGGGCTCATGCAGCTCACGCTCCCCACCTTCCAGTGGCTCCAGAGCAAAACGGGCGAAACCTTAGAGGGCGACGCGCTTTTTGATAAGGAAGTGAACGTGCGCTACGGCACCCTGTTTTTGCGCCTGCTCCAGGAGGAATTCGGCACCACGCAGGAGATTCTCGCCGCCTATCACGCCGGGCGCGGGCAGGTCAACCGCTGGCTGAAAGATCCGGGCGTATCGCAGGATGGCAAAACGCTCGACAGCATCCCCATCCCGGAAACCGCCCACTATGTCAAAAAGGTAACGAACGCCATGCACCGCTACCAGAATCTTTATCATATAGGAGGAACCACATCATGAGCAATTTAGGCAAAGAAAAGAGCCAGGTTGAGCAGCTACAGGAGGAATTATTCCTCAAATCAAAGCACGCGATGCGCGGCGGCCTGGCCGACGCGGAGATTGAGCGCGCCGATCAATTTTGTGAGGATTACAAGGCCTTTTTAAATTCCGCCAAAACGGAGCGGGAAGCCGCCGGATTCTTCTGCCGCAAGGCGGAGGCGCTGGGCTTTGTCCCCTTTGATCCGCAAAAGAAATACCAGGCGGGCGATAAGGTTTACCGCCTGAACCGTGAAAAAGCCATTATCCTCGCCGTCATCGGCGAAAAGAGCGTGGGCGAGGGCGTGCGGATTGCCGCAGCGCACATTGACTCCCCCCGCCTGGATCTCAAGCCCAACCCGCTTTATGAGGATTTTGAGATGGCCCTGTTCAAAACCCATTATTACGGCGGCATCAAAAAATACCAGTGGACGGCAATCCCCCTCTCCCTGCACGGCGTGATCATCCGCCGCGACGGCAGCAAGATCAATGTGACCATCGGTGACCAGCCGGATGAGCCGAAATTCGTGGTGACCGACCTGCTCCCCCATCTGGCACAGGAGCAGATGAAGCGCACATTGGCGGACGGCGTGCGGGGCGAGGAGCTCAATATTCTCATCGGCAGCCGCCCCTTCCGCAGCGATGAGGGCAGCGAGCTTGTGAAGCTCAACATTATAAAACTGCTCAACGAGAAATATAATATTGTGGAGAGCGATTTCCTCAGTGCGGAGCTTGAGCTTGTGCCCGCCTTCCCGGTGTGCGACATCGGCTTTGACCGCAGCATGATCGGCGGCTACGGCCATGACGACCGTGTGTGCGCCTACCCGGCGGCTATGGCGGCCTTTGCCTGCGAAAAGCCGGAATACACGGCGATTACCGTGCTCACTGATAAAGAGGAAACCGGCAGCGACGGCAACACCGGCCTCAACTCCTCCTATCTCAAATATTTCATTGCAGATCTCGCCCGCGCGGAAGGGCTTGCGGCGCGCGATGTGCTCAGCCGCTCCCGCTGCCTGTCGGCGGATGTGAACGCGGCCTTTGACCCCACCTTCCCGGATGTGATCGAAAAGAAAAACGCCGCCTTCCTCAACCGTGGCGTCGTTGTGACGAAATACACCGGCTCCCGCGGCAAATCGGGCACGTCGGATGCCAGCGCGGAATTTATGGGCGAAGTGCGCAGGCTCTTTGACGAGAAGCAGATCTGCTGGCAGACCGGCGAGCTCGGCAAGGTGGATCTCGGCGGTGGCGGAACGGTCGCCATGTATGTGGCGAACCTCGATGTGGATGTTGTGGATGTTGGCGTGCCGGTGCTGTCGATGCACGCGCCCTTTGAGGTGGTTTCTAAAATCGACGTTTATATGGCGTTCCGCGCCTTCAAGGCGTTCTTCGGCCTGGATTAAGGCAAAATCAAATAGCAGGCAAACCCGGCGGAGGGCGTGCAGCCTTTTCGCCGGGTTGTCCATAAAAAGCAGAGATAAAAACACAGTCCCGGTTGGTAGTCCGGGCGCAAGCGTATGGGGAAGGCAGGAAATGCATTCCCGGCCTTCCCCATACGCTGAAAAAAGCAGGTGCGGGCGGGTCCGACAGCCCGCATGATGTATATTGCCGTGCTTTTTTCAGGCCCGCGTTTTCAAACAGCAGGCCTTGTCAGTAACCTGCCTCCTTGGTTGTCCGTTCTCTGCCGTTCTCACAAAGGAGGAAGGATTGTGGAAACCACACAATCAAAACTGACGGTTCTTTTCGAGGAGCCCTTTTGGATCGGCGTTTTTGAACGCAGCTCCGGGGGCCGGTATGAGGCCTGCAAGGTTACCTTTGGCGCGGAGCCGAAGGAGGGCGAGCTCTATGCATTCATCCTGCGCCGCTATGGCAGCCTGCGCTTCAGCCCGCCTGTGCAGGCAGGCCCGCTTGCGGAAAAGCCCCGCAACCCAAAGCGGATGCAGCGGGAGGTAAAGCGGCAGCTGCAAACAGCAAGCGTTGGCACCAAGGCGCAGCAGGCGCTGGCTCTTCAGCGGGAAGCGGGCAAGCTTGCGCGCAAGGCCTGCATCCGCCGGCAGCGGGAGGAGGAGCAGGACCGGCTGTTCCGCCTCCGGCAGGAAAAGAAAAAGGAAAAGCACCGTGGGCGTTAAATGCCCGTGCGCCCAGATGAGCGGAGGCCGAAAAAGCCTCCGCTTGTTTCTGTTTTCTAAAATATTTTTATTATCTTAAAAAGGACTAAAAAATGGTGAAACGTTAAATGCTCAGATATCCCTCTGCTACCTTTTACTTTCCCTAAACAAACATTACTTTCCAAAATATATCGGGGCTGTCTATAGGAAATACTGCTTGCGCTCAGGCCGCACGGGCGAGCAAAAGGGGCCGTTAAAGTACGGCACAGCGGCAGCGGAAAGCACTGATGCACGATCAAGCCCGTTCGGCGAACCCTCCCAAACTCACTGCGCTTTCGTAGAAAGCGCATCCTCACCGGCGTTTCAAACACATAGAAAGGTTTCCTCACGAGCCACGCAAAAAAATTCTACAAATGTTGCTTCGGCCTACCACTAGTGTTCGAGCTGCATTCAGATGCTGGTTACGTAGGCTTTATTCTCTCTGCTTTCTCTGATCGGTTACCCCCACCGCGCTAAGAGGGCCCGGATCTGCCCCGCCTCCGGCTAACGCTTTTCACCGGGGAGCTTTTTGGAGGGGGTATATTTGATCCCCTGCGGCTGAATCGGCCCGTTATCCGATTCATAGCGTTCCACTGTTTTCTGGATATAAATCAAAATCTGCATATTGGCGGAGCGCCCGTTCATCCGGGAGACATAATGGAATTTTTCCAATAGATCAGATTCAATTCTCAGGGTACCTCCGGTGGACAAAGGGATAGTTCCGTTTGACCTGTTCCAAATTTTCACCGCTTTCTCTAGACCCAGCTATCAATTGCTGGCGGCAAGCGCAAGGCCCCACCTCATCGAACTCGTAACCAGGGGCGATAGGATTAAAACCTTATGCTCTGCTTTGATGGAGTAGTTTTCGTTCTTCTGCATATTGTTCCTAACGATTTGTCTCCAAAAAGCCGCTATCCCTGCGAAGCGTTGTGAAAACGCCCCACAGGGATAACTTTTATAAATCCACACACCTATGGCTGATGCGACGATATATTTTTAAACACTTATTTAACAGTAAGATTGCCAAAGTTATCACATGTAATTGTAATTGATGGTGTTTCTGTTCTAACTGGAAGCCCCATAAAATACTTCTTCATAGTTATTGTTCCCGATGCACTGTTACCATTTTTACTAACTGTATTGGTTACATATCTCCACGTGCTATCATATATTGTGGGTGCAGTAAAATAGGCATCTGTACATGTGGCGCTTACGCCTTGATTAACTCTGAAAGTAACATAAAATCTTACTTCCCACATTTTGTTTCCATCGTTATCTCTAAATGTTAGGAGACCATTCCCCGATTTATCAAAAGTTGTTCCTCTAGTTAATACAGGAAGTTCTTCTAAAGTAATAGTAAGACTACTGCCATCCTCATAATATTCCACTGATTGTGTTTTATTGTCAATAGAATCATAGTCTGCAAAAACAGTTATGCTAAAGCCTATTAAAACTACCACACTTAATAGCAAAGATAAAAGTTTTCTTTTCATTTCATTTCTCTCCCTACTCAATACTAATATTGTATTCGCTCTCATTTTCCAAAGATTTTTCATAAGTCCCTGGCGCATCGTTATTTTGTAAAACTAATGCACTCGCGTAAACTATTCCAATAATTGTAACCATAAGAATTGCCGCAATTAAGATGATTTTCCGAAATTTTACACGTTGCTTTATTTTCTCTACTTCATGGTCAGATTCATTTTCATAAAGTTGATTTTCATATTCTTCAGGTGTGCCAAAATCACTAACGATATCCTTCATAGTCGCATTTGGATTCTCAGCAACAAAAGACATAATATCATCTAGTAATTCTTTCGACATCACCTCCGTCTTTTTCCTAGGCAAGGTAGAGGCTCGGCGTTTTTGTTTTAAATATTTACCGATTTGTTCCATAAGGTCTGGAGCAATATTATTATCTGTCATAATATCACGTTCATATCTCGTCACTTGATAACCCCCTTTTTTTGATCTAAAGCTTCTATTTTACCCTATTTTATTTCTTTTTCCGTGAATATAAGGCTATTCATCCAATTTTTATTTACCCCAAAGGGATCCTTTCTTTTCTCCTCCTTCCATAATACATCTAAAATACGACAGGATGGAACCTTTTCTCATAAATTACATCACAATAATATCATACTCCCTATGAAAAGTAAATAGTTTGTGTAATAACATGAAAAAAATTTTTATTAGGCTATTAAATGTAACACAATTCCCAAAATTGATAAGAGTTTTTCTAATTTGACATTCTCTATATGTCACTCCAAAATTCTATCCTGTATCAATAACATTTATACCTATAATTTGATTTTGATAATAATTTATATGGGCGAACTGTAGGGGTGAACTTTGTTCGCCTTCGGGCACAGTTCGCCCTCCCCCCTAAAAAGCTGATAGGAACAAACGAGGGAGGCGCACCATGGTGCGCCTCCCTCGTTTGGAGCTCATCCGTTTTTTATCACAATGTGTAGCAAATCACTAAGCCATGCCCGCATGAATCGGGGGCCTCTTTGCCGCGCACGCAGGGCGCTGCCAGTTGCCCCTTTATAATTCAAATATTTTTTTCAATGTTTTCGCCGTATTCCCCACCGTCAGGGCAACAATCTCATCGCCCTCCATCAGCGCCGTATTGCCGCGCGGAATCGTAATCAAAGAATCCCGCATCAGATAAATCAAAACGCAATCCTCCGGCAGATTCAGGGATTGGACGGTCGCGCCCGAACGGGACCAATGCTCCGGCAGCTTATATTCATTGATGGTCGCGTCGCTGTTGTTGATATCTGCCACCAGGCGCACCGCCGCGCCCTCCACCTCATGCTCAATCATTCCAGCGATGATCCGGGTAGGGGACATCGTGATATCCACACCGAGTTTTTTCATGATATCCATATTCTTGGGATTGTTGACCCGCGCCACCGTCTGTGGAACATTAAACTGCTGCTTTGCAAGCTCACAGGCGATCAGGTTATCTTCATCCTGGCCGGTTACGGCGATCAGCGTATCGCACTTCCCCGCGCTGCCGCGCGCGAGCGTTTCCACCATGGTGCCATCCCCGCAGATCACGGGAAGATCGAGCAAATTCGCAACACGCCGGCAGTATTCCTTCTCTTTCTCAATCAGGCTGACGCTATAGCCATCCTCCATCAGCGCCTGCGAGAGGAAGTAGCCAAGATTACCCCCGCCGACGATCAGTATTTTCCTCATGATAGTATTGATTTCCTTTCCCGGCCGCTTTTCTGTGAAAAAGGGCCACAAATGTTGAAGAGAACGCGCTTGAAAGGCACCTTAATCATTGATCTGTGCAAAAATCACGCTGTCGCCTTCCTCCAGGATCAGGTTCTCCGCGTTGCTCAGGAACAGCCTGCCGCCCTTGCGGCGCACGGCAAAGGGCATTTCATTTTTTCGGTGATACAGTTGGGAAGGCTTGAGCCCCCAATCATGGCGGTCCGTCCGCACCTCCTCAAAGGAAACGGAGGCGCTCCCAAAATGGAGCATGGAAAACTGCGCATCCTCCTGGGTAATCAGGTCGAGCAGATGGTCGGCCTCATAGCGGGTGGCGCAAATCGTGTGCAGGCCGAATTTGTGAAAAACAGCCTCGCGGGAGGGGTCTAAAATGCGGGTATAGATTGTTTCAACCTCAAAATCCGTCCGTAAAAGCTGCGTGACCATCACATTGACATTATCCTCCGGCGTGATCACGCAGGCAACATCCGTGTTTTCGCAGCCCGCGGAAATCAGCACATCCCGATCCACCGGAACGCCCGCCACTGTGATGCCGTCAAAATTCTCCCCCAGCAGGTCGAGCCTGCTTTGATCGCGGTCTACCACCGCAACATCATACCCACGCCCGGATAAAGCAAGGGCGAGCCTCCGCCCGGTTTTACCCGCGCCGACGATCAGAACATTCATGCCTGATGCGCTCCTTTTTCAAATAATAAAAATACAGCCGCTGGCTTTCCTATGGCAGGCCACTGTTCATAGCCCTTTTAGGAGCAGAGGGCGGCGAAGTTTGCAAAATTTGCTTTGTTACTCGCTTGCGCTGTGTGACTTATCTGATTTTGTGATTGACGCACACAATACCCGCCTGCGTGATGTCAATAATCCCATATTCCCCATTTGCAACAGCGCCAGGGTTCATTACATACAGGCCGTCTTCAAAATCTGTCACAGCTCGATGGGTGTGGCCATATAATGCAATGTCGGCCTTACAGGCGCGCGCCTGCTGCCGGAGCTGCCCGTCGCCATATTTTACGTTTTCCGCATAGCCATGCGTAAGATACAGCAGCTTGCCCGCAATCCGTTCCAGTGAAAGGGCGGGCAGCATAGAGCCCCAATCGCAATTGCCCCGCACGGAGATTACGCGTTTATCCCTGCAAAGGCCCATCGCCTGCTCCATATCACTTTCCCCATCGCCCAGATGGATGACTACCTGCGCAGAAGGCTGCTGCTGGATCGCCTGATACAGCGCGTATGCATCCCCATGGGAATCAGAAGCTATCAGGAGCCTCATCCGAACCGACTTCCTTTCATAGAGATCGGGCAAAAGATCGTTCATACTTTCCCCCATCGCAAGCATATTAGTATTATATACACTACAGGTGGTGAATGCAATGATTGACGGAAGAAATCTGAACACCGAACAAATGAAGGCCGCTCTGGAGCATTTGAGTGCAACCTCCGGAAAAGCGGCTTCCGATATCGAGCAGGCAATCAATAGCGGAAACTGGGAGGACTTTGTGCGAAAAAACATGAACCCAATGCAGGCCAAAACGCTCAAGATGCTTTTGGAGGACCGCCAGGCTGCGGATAAACTGCTTGCCACGCCGCAGGCACAGGCCCTGCTGGAAAAGCTTCTGGATACCAAGCAGCATTTTAACCGGTAACAACCGAAACGGGGGGATTTCGAAAAATGGACGATAAGAGCCTAAGCAACCTGATTAACAGCCTCAGCCCGGATGACATCCAATCTCTGCAAAGTGTGGCACAATCGCTCTTTGGTGGGCAGAACCAGGGCGGCCAGCAGGCCGATCCGCCTCAGCAGAACACGCCCCTGCCCGCGGCCGGCCAAAACGGGGCGGCAGAGGCGCTCAGCGCGCTCTCCGGAATAGACCCGGCAATGGTGAAAAAAATGTCCGCTATCATGGGCGCAATGAATGGTGCGGGGAACGATTCCAGAACCGCCTTTATCGCAGCGCTCAAGCCTCTTCTGAGCCCTGAGCGCCGCCATAAGGCGGATGAGGCGCTTCGCATGATGCGCCTGCTGGAAATGCTGCCAATTTTAAGGGATCAGGGGGTGCTTTGATTTGGCGAGGGACTATACATACCAAGAGCTGATGGCCATGCAGGAGGAGGCCACGCAGCGCGTGCGTGAAATGCAGCGCCGCGCCCAACTGACGGCCCAACGCGCGCAGGAGGAATTAGACCGCAAACAAAGCGCGTCTCCTCCCATTTCGGCACCGCAGGAGAAGCCCGCACAAGCAAAAGCCACAGAGCACAGCACCCATCGGGAGCCGCAGCATCCGCCAATGGGCCTTCCTCCCACAGCGGGAAAAATGGAAGATGACGCGGATCGTCTTTCCTTTTTAGACAATAAGCCGCAACATCCACAGCCGCCCACGGGCAAGCCGCATTCCCCAAAGCATATTTCTCTGCCAGTGGATTATATCCAGGATAAAAAGGAAATGCCCTCACCTATCAAGGAGGGGGCGCCACACGCATCCCATGCTCCTGTGCCGGATGGTCCCGCACCGGGCCCGAGGCTTCCTTTGCCGCTGGGCCTGGCAGAGGGCGGCTCCGATCAGTCCCTTTTGCTGGCCCTAATGCTCTTGCTAAATGGCGAGGGTGCTGACGAACTGCTATTGCTGGCCTTGCTCTATATTATGATGTAGGGGCCGGGGGTGGAAAATAGGCTGCTGCAAAATGCATGGCATTTTGCAGCAGCCTACACTATTTCCTGCGGCGCGCCGCATAGGTTGCAAAAAACACCGCCGCGCACAGCAGCACGATCGTAGCGCCGGCCGACGTATTGAAATAAAACGAGGCGATCAGCCCGCCCACGCCGCACACCATTGCAATCAGCACGGAAAAAGCCAGATACTGCCGGGAGCTGCGCGCCAGATTGCGGGCGGCCGCGGCGGGCAGAATGAGCAGGGAATTGATCAGCAGAACACCCACCCATTTGATTGAGAGCATCACGACCACTGCGACGAGCACCACAAAAATATTCTCCACCACTGCCGTTTTCACGCCCCGGCTCGCGGCAAGATCCGTGTTAATGCTCAAAAGCAGCAGGCGGTTATAGATCACGCCCCAGATCAGGGTGACAATCACCAGCGTGATCGCCAAAAGCAAAATTTCCCGCGGCGTAATGCTCAGGATATCGCCGATCAGGTATTGCGAATATTTCGAAAATCCGCCCCCTGCCGATAGGAACACGAGCCCCAACGCAATGGCGGTAGACGAAAACACACTGATCACCGTATCGGCTGAGGCTGTTTTTGCCGATTTTACACGCGTGATCACCAGCGCGAGCAGCACCCCAAACGCGATCATGCTGATCAGATCATTTTGAATGCCCAGCAGCACGCCGAGCGCCACGCCGGTCAGCGCGGAATGCCCCAGCGCATCGGAGAAAAAGGCCATCTTATTGTTGACCGCCATCGTGCCGAGCATCCCGAGCAGCGGCGTGATGAGCAATACGGCAATAAAGGCATTCTTCATAAAATGGTAATCGAGCCACGAAAAAGGCATCACCGTATCGAGAATCTGATAAACCACATTCATCGCGCCGCACCTCCCCTGCCAAACGCTTCGTGGAAAGCTTTGGAATGATAAACCTCATCAATTTCCCCGGCACAGAGAATTTTTTTGTTGAGCAAAACCGCCCTGTCCGCATGCAGATGAACCAGCCCCAGATCGTGCGAAACCATCAGGATCGCCATGTGGTAATCGTGCCGGAGCTGCGAAATTTTCTCATAAAACTGCTCCGATCCCACCATGTCCACTCCGGATACCGGCTCGTCCAGGATCAGCAGCTCAGGTGTAGGGTAGAGCGCCTGCGCAAGCATCACGCGCTGCAATTCGCCGCCGGAGAGGGCCCCGAGCATCCGGTTCTCCAGGCCCTCGCAGCCTGCATCCGCAAGGCTCTGCCGGATTGCCTGCTTCAGCGTGCGCGGCCGGCTCAGCCACACGGGAGCCTGTGTGCGCCCGGCCAGCAGAAAATCCATCACGCTCACCGGTGCGCTGCGGTCAAAATCCAGATACTGCGGCACATAGCCGACGGTGATCTCCGAGAGATCCTTCCCCTCGTGGGAGTGGTAACGAACCGTGCCGGTATGCCGTATCTCACCCAAAATAGCCCGCAGCAAGGTTGTTTTGCCTGCACCGTTTACGCCGATAAGCGCGGTCAACTCCCCACAGTGCATTTCAAAAGAGACGTCCTCCAGCAGGACGTCCCGCCCCTTCTGCACGCCGATCTTCTGTATTTGTACGCTGCACAGCCCGCAGCCGTTTTCAATTGCCATGTTCTACTGCCTCCACGATCGTTTTTGCATTTTGCCGCATGATGTCCTCATAGGCGGTCAGGTTGTCCGCCCCCTGTGTGACGGGGTTCAGGGTACAGAGCTTTGCACCCGTCTCCCGGCTGAGAATTCCCGCCGAGCTTCCCTGATAATTCGGCTCAATAAAAATGGCCCGGATCCCATGCGAACGGATCAGCTCTACCGTTTCGATCAGTTCCTTTGTGCCCGGCTCGCCGCCATCGTGCGTTTCAATCGCCCCGGCGATGACGAGGCCGTACCGCTGCGCAAAGTAATCATACGCTTCGTGGAAGGAGATGATCTCTGCGCCCCGGATGGGGGCGAGCGTCTGCGCCAGCTCCGCGTCGAGAGAAACCAGCCGTTTTACATAAGCGCTCCGGTTCTGCTCAATCTGCGCTTCGTAGCCCGGCAAGAGCTTTTTCAACCCTTTTGCAATGTTGTTGACCTCTTGCACCGCGTTCGACACGGAAAGCCAGACATGTGCGTTCTCCTCGTGCTCGTGTCCCGCATGGCCATGGGCCTCTTCCGTTTCATGCTCGTGCTCCTCATTTTCGCAGAGGATTTCAATCCCTTCACTCGCCGTAATCACTGGCAGAGAAGGCAATTGCTCGATCACTTTCTCGAGGAACCCCTCCATCCCCGCGCCGTTGATGATAAACGCATCCGCCGCGCCGAGCGCTTTCATATCCTTGGAGAGCAGTTGATAATCATGCAGGCAGCCTGCGTTCTGGGCCGTCATGTTGACCACGGTTACCCCGCTGATCCCTTCCGTCAGGTTGCGTGTGAAGAGATACATCGGATAGAAAGAGGTGACGATCTGATAATCGCTCTGCAATTGCTCCACCGGCGTGCAGCCTGAAAAGGCGATCAAAAAAATACAGAGCAAAGCAGAGAGAAGGGCGAGGATTTTTTTGCTTGTGTTCATAGAGGGCTCCTTATTGCAAATCATTTGCATTAAGTATAGCGAATCATGGGCGGAAAGTCAAATGATATCCTGATCTTTCACAGTTTCGCTTGCTGCTATACCGTTCAGCAAGATTTTTCGCTTGAAAAACAACTGATTTCTCTCCTTTTTATCAGCAAAACCAACGCGCTTTCCGGCACTTTCTCCAATTGCGCATATCTCTGAATTATGCTATCATATAAAGGTTTTAGGAAGGCAGCCCCTCCCTTGGCACAGGCAGGCCCCATTGCCCGGCAGAGAAAGGATGGTCTTATTGATGAAAAAGGTTTTGGTTCTTTTCGGCGGCGTATCGAGCGAGCATGAGGTATCCCTCGTTTCGGCGCGCAGCGTCATCCAGAATATTCCGCGGGACCGCTATGAGGTGCTCACCCTCGGCATCACAAAGCAGGGCGAATGGCTGCTCTATGAGGGCGATCCGGAAGCCTTACCGGAGGATAACTGGCTCGAATGCGGCAAGCGGACGCCCGCTGTGCTCTCGCCGGACGCCTCTCATCACGGCCTGCTCATTTTTGAAAACGGCGCGGCACGCGTGGAACGTGTGGATGTGGTGTTCCCCGTTCTGCACGGCAAAAATGGGGAGGATGGCACGATGCAAGGCCTTTTGCAGCTCGCGCAGATCCCCTTCGTCGGCTGTGGCTGCACCGCCTCCGCTATCACGATGGATAAGGCGATTACAAACGCCATGACGGATATTGCGGGCATCCCACAGGCCAAGTGGCTCCCCCTGACCCGCTATGCCTATCAAAAAGACGACGCCGGCCTACGCCAAAAGGCAGCGGCCCTAATCGGCTTTCCCATCTTCGTCAAGCCCGCCAACGCGGGTTCCTCCGTCGGCGTGGGAAAGGCTCGCAACGAAGCGGAGCTGGCCGATGCAATCGAAAAGGCCTTCCTGCATGATGATAAGCTCGTTTTGGAGGAGGGGATCGACGGCATGGAGGTGGAATGCGCCGTGATCGGCAACGAGGAGCCGAAGGCCTCCACCGTGGGCGAGGTCGTCCCCTGCAATGATTTTTACGATTATGAGGCAAAATATATTGCCGCCGACAGCGAGCTGCACATCCCCGCTCGCCTGCCGGAGGCCACGCTCGAAGCGGTGCGCGCCGCCGCCTGCCGCGTTTTCACGGAAATGGGCTGCTCCGGGCTGGCGCGCGTGGATTTTTTTGTGCGCAAAGCGGATGGCGCGGTGCTCCTCAACGAGCCGAACACCATCCCTGGCTTTACGCCCATCAGCATGTACCCCAAGCTCTGGGAGCAAAGCGGCCTGCCCTATAGCGAGCTGCTTGACCAGCTGATCCAGCTTGCCCTGGAAAAATGGGAGCCAAAGGATTGACGCATTGCATCCCTACTTTTGCGAAAGGATGTTTACCATTTTGGAAAAAGACGTTATTATAGAAATTGCCGATCAGCATGAGACAGATGGCGAAATTCAGAGCATGTCCATGACCACCGTGGGCTCTCTCAGCGGAACGCCGGAGGATTATTCGCTGATCTATACGGATCAGGACGGCGAATTGGAGGGCTGCGTTACCACCCTGCGCGTGGAAAACGGCCGCCGCGTAACCATGACGCGGGCGGGAAGCTACCAATCGGAATTGATTATGGAGCTCGGCCGGCGGCACAACTGCCACTACACCACGCCCTACGGCGAGCTGATGATCGGCGTGTTTACCCAAAAGGTGGATTCGCTGATGGATGAGCATGGGGGAAAACTGGAATTCCATTATACGCTCGATTTCAACGCCGGCCTCGCCGCGCGCAACGAGCTTGTAATCACGGTGAAGGAGGCAAATACAGGATGTCAAAACTCGTAAAGGAAACGGAGCAGGCGCTGCGCCAGGCGGTGCTCGACGCAATGGGGAAAGCCGTCGCGGAAGGGGCATTGCCGCCGGAGCCCGTTCCGGCATTCAGTGTGGAGGTTCCCGCCGACCGGGCAAACGGCGACTATGCGACCAACGCTGCGATGGCGTGCGCAAAGGCCTTCCGTATGACTCCGCGCAAAATTGCGGAGGAAATTTTCGCCCGCATGGATCTTGCGGATACTTTTTTCAGCCGCTGTGAGGTGGCCGGCCCCGGGTTCCTGAACTTTTTTCTGGCGGACAGCTACTATGCTGCCATCCTGAAGGACATTCGCGCCTGTGGCAAGGAATATGGCCGCTCCGATTATGGCAGGGGCAAGCGCGTGATGGTGGAGTTTGTTTCCGCCAACCCGACCGGCCCGATGCATATGGGCAATGCCCGCGGCGGCGCGTTGGGGGACTGCCTGGCCGCAGCGCTCGACTATGCCGGGTTTGACGTGTGCCGGGAATTTTATGTGAACGACGCGGGCAACCAGATCGAAAAATTTGCACTCTCGCTGGAGGTGCGTTATCTTCAGCATTTTCTGGGAGAAGATGCGGTCGAATTGCCGGAGGATAGTTACCACGGCGATGATATCCGCGTGCGTGCAGAGGAATTCGCCGCGGTTTTCGGAGACCGGTATGTAAATGCGGACGAGTCCGAACGCCGGCAGGCGCTGGTTGATTTCGCCCTGCCAAAGAATATTGCCGGCATGCAGGAAACGCTCTCCAAATACCGCATCCAGTATGACAACTGGTTCTATGAGAGCACCGTCCACCAGGACGGGGAATTGAAAGAAACCATTGAGCTATTCCGTAAGGCTGGACTCACCTATGAAAAAGACGGCGCGCTTTGGTACAAGGCGACCGAGCGCGGCGCGGAAAAGGATGAGGTGCTCGTGCGAGCCAACGGCAATCCAACCTATTTCGCCGCCGACGTCGCCTATCACCGCAACAAGTTGGTAAAGCGCGGCTACGATCAGGCCATCGATATCTGGGGTGCGGATCACCACGGCCATGTCGCCCGCATGAAAGGCGCGCTGGAGGCGATTGGGATCGATCCCAACCGGCTGGACGTCATTCTAATGCAGCTTGTGCGGCTTGTCAGCGGCGGCGAGGTAGTGCGGATGTCCAAGCGCACGGGGAAGGCGATCACGCTGACCGATTTGCTGGACGATATTCCGGTCGATGCAGCGCGCTTTCTCTTCAACCTGCGTGAGCCCGGCTCCCAAATGGAATTTGACCTTGACCTGGCCGTTGAGCAAAGCGCGCAAAACCCCGTGTATTACTGCCAGTATGCGCACGCGCGCATTTGCAGCATTTTGAAAAAGCTCGCGTCAGAGGGCGTTGCCCCGCGGGAGTGCACGGAGCAGGAGCTTTGCCTGCTAGCTACCCCGGAGGAGCGGGCACTGATCCGCCACCTCGCCGCCCTGACGGATGAAATCATTCTGGCAGCGAAAAATTATGACCCTGCTCGGATCACCCGTTATGTAATTGAGCTTGCCACGCTTTTCCACAAATTTTATAACGCCTGCCGTGTCCGCGTGGAAGATGATTCGCTCATGCAGGCGCGCATTTACCTTTGCATCTGTGTGCGGGATACGATCCGCAATATTCTGGAAATGCTCAAGATCACGGTGCCGGAAAGCATGTGACCTTCTTTTGATAGCCAACCGGCCGGGGGCAGAATTTAACACTCCGACCGGTTTTTACTTTTTAAGTCATGTTGAGAGGGCTGTTTTATGGCTGCTGCCCTTTTAAAATTTTCTCCGCAACGGCGCGCAGCTGCGCCTCATCCGTAATTTGGATGCCTGTCTGCGCAATCGTCTCCTGCACGAAAACAGGCAGCGTTTTGAAATACTGGTTGAGCTTTTGATCTTCCCATACGGGCGTTGGTATTTGAGCCATCGGAATTCCTCCATTTTCTTGATTTTTCTAACCGTCTGTATTCCCTATTATTGACCAGAAAGCCGAAAAAAACCGTCCAGCACAAAACGTGCGGACGGTTTTCCTTTTTGATAAACACGGAACAGCTTACTCCACCGGGATAAACGCCTTATGCACCGCAGCTACCGCGCGGTCGGCATCCTTCTCATCGATCAGAACGGAAATTTTGATCTCGCTCGTCGCGATCATCTGGATATTGACATCAATTTCATACAGGGCTTCAAACATCTTTGCCGCCGTGCCGGGGTGGGTTTCCATACCCGCGCCGACAACACTGATCTTCGCCACCTGGTTATCCGTTACGATCTCCTTGCCTGCCAGCTCCTCAAACGAGGTGGAGAGAATTTCGGCAACCGTTGCGCCATTGTCCCGGCTGACGGTAAAGGAGATATCCTTTGTGCCGTCGCGGCCGACAGACTGCAGAATAATATCCACATTAATACCCTTTGCCGCAAGCTTGCTGAAAATTTTAAACGCGATGCCCGGCACATCCGGCACGCCGATGATGGAGACACGCGTCACATTTGTGTCCTTCGTAACCCCTCTGACCAGCATCTTTTCCATTTTGGCAACCTCCTTCACAATTGTGCCCGGCACCCTCTTGAGACTGGAGAGCACCTCTACCTCAACATTATATTTTTTCGCCATTTCTACAGACCGGTTATTGAGCACCTGCGCGCCGAGCGTGGCAAGCTCCAGCATCTCGTCGTAGGTGATCTCCTTGAGCTTCTTCGCGCCCTCGACCTTGCGCGGGTCAGCGGTATATACGCCCTCAACGTCCGTAAAAATCTGGCAGCGCTCCGCATGCAGGGAGGCGGCAAGCGCAACGGCGGTCGTATCCGAGCCGCCGCGGCCAAAGGTCGTCACGTCATCGTATTTATTGAGGCCCTGGAAGCCCGCAACGATCACGATGTTTTTGCGCCCGATCTCTGCGCGAAGGCGGTCGGTTTTGATTGATTTGATACGGGCATTGCCATAGGCAGAGCTCGTTTGGAAACCTGCCTGCCAGCCCAGCAACGAAATGACAGGGAAGCCAAGCTTTTCAATCGCCATTGCCAGCAGGGAGGCGGACATCTGCTCGCCGGCAGTGAGGAGCACATCCATCTCGCGCTTGGAGCCCTTCGGATTAATTTCAGCCGCCTTTTCGATCAGGTCATCTGTTGTATCGCCCTGTGCGGATACAACGACCACTACATCGTTTCCCTCGCTGTAGGTCTGTGTGACGATCTGCGCAACGTTGCGAACCTTATCGGCATTCGCAACAGAGCTGCCGCCAAATTTTTGTAAAATGAGTGCCATTGCAATACCCTCCTATAATCAATAATCCGTCATCCGAATCACAGATTGCGGCGTGAACCCAGTGATTCCGGCGAGCTTCGCCCGCAATTCCCGCTCCGTATCCTGCGGTGTGATAAACGCGATTTCATCTGCCGGCGCGCCTTCGCAATGCAGCACCGCGATTTCACCAAACGCCTTCCGGGCCCCTTCTAAGGCCTGATCCGGCTCGCTTGCCTGGGCGCGGATATAAAGCGCCGTGCGCATATCGCGGTAATCGGCCACATAGCCTTCCTCGCTGTTGCCCCAGCCGAAGAGCTTCTTACGGTTAAGATGCTTTGCGCAGTCGATCACATCGGCCACAACCGCGCTCGCCGTGGGCATCTTGCCCGCGCCACGGCCGTAGAACACCACGTCGCCAATCGCATCCCCGCGCACGAGGATCGCATTGAACACATCGTCCACACCGGCAAGCTGGCTATGGCGCTCCACAACCGCCGGGCTGACCATTGCGCTAATGCGCCCGTTCTTGAGCCTCTTTGCCCGGCCGAGCAGCTTAATCACACCGCCCCAGGCGCGGATATATTCCACATCCCGCAGGTGGATTTTGGTAATGCCCTCTGTATAAACGCCATCCGGATACACATGCTTGCCAAACGCCAGAGAGGCCAGAATGCAGATCTTGCGGCAGGCGTCGATCCCCTCAATATCGGCCGTCGGGTCTTTTTCCGCATATCCATTTTCCTGCGCCAGGCGAAGGGCATCTGCAAAGCTCATCTGGTCCTCAATCATACGGGTCAGGATAAAATTCGTCGTACCGTTGAGAATCCCGGCGATCTCGTCGATCTCATTGGCCGCGAGGCACTGGCTGATCGGCCGGATAATCGGGATACCGCCGCCAACGCTTGCCTCAAAGAGAAAATTGACGTTGTTTTCTTCCGCTGCCTGAAGCAGCTCGTACCCTTTCGCCGCCACAAGCTCCTTATTGGAGGTGACCACGCTCTTTCCCGCCCTGAGGCAGGCGAGCACATATTCATACGCCGGATGCAGGCCGCCCATCGTTTCAACCACGATCTTGACTTCCTCATCCTGTAGGATCAATTGAAAATCCTTGGTGAATTTTTTTTCATTCGGGTCGCCCGGAAAGTCGCGCAGGTCAAGGATGTACCTGATCTCCATCTCGGTTTGGGTGCTTCTGCGCACAATGCTGTCGTGATTCTTGCCAAACAGCTCCACTACGCCCGAGCCGACCACGCCATACCCCATTACCGCTACATACATGTGTGACAACTCCTTTAACATTCCGCGGGAAAATTCAGTAAACTAGGGAATCTCAGAATATTTTATCATAAAGCAGCGGCATAATAAAGGGAGAATTTCAACTTTTTTCTTTTCTGCACCACATCCGTCAGAACCGTAAGCTGGAGCAGAGTAAAATGAGAGAATTTTGTAACATATTTTTAATTGTATTCACAACCCAGCTGTTATAGAATACAAATAACCTGTTTTTTCAGCAAAAGGGGGCGATGCTTTGCCGGTTTGCGCCCCTTGTGCCCCTAAAACTGCCGTTGCCCACAGGCTGCGGCTATCAAGGATGTGGTATCATGACAAAAATCGAAAAACGCAGGCGTTTTATCATCAACACCGTCTATTTTGCGATTATACTGGGCCTCTTTTACTTTTTCATGCGGTTTGCCTTCTGGACATGCTTCCCCTTTATCTTGGCCTTTTTTATTGCGATGGCCCTACAGCGCCCCGTCAACTGGATGACCCGCAAAACCCCGCTGAAAAAAGGCCTCATTTCCGGGCTGGCCGTTTTGCTTGCGCTCGCGGCGATCGTTGCGGTGCTCGCGCTGATCGGCGTACGGATCGTGGATGAGCTGCGGGGCTTTCTTTCTCTTATCACGGCAAAGCTTGATAATCTGCCCGTTTTTCTCAAGCAGACAGAGGCCTGGATTTTAGAAAACATCCACTTCCTGCCGGACAGCATTGAAACAATGGCGGCCAACAGTATCCGCGAGCTTTTTCAGGATTTGGAAACCGGCGCTGCAAATGGCAGATTGAATATCGACCTCTCCATTCTCTCCTCCCCGCTTTCCGGCGTATGGAATACGGCAAAGCAAATCCCTTCTATTTTTCTTGCCACCTTGATTTCGATCATCGCCTGCTGCTTTATGACGGCGGATTATGACCGCCTCGTCAATTTTGTGAAACGCCAGTTGCCCGAGGAGCGCAGGGAGGCGCTCAGCGCTTCCAAACGGCTTCTCTTCTCCTCCATGTTTAAAATGCTCCGGGCCTATTTGCTCATCATTCTGATCACTTTTGCCGAAATGACCATTGGCCTGGGTATTTTAAAGCTGACGGGCCTGTATGAAAGCAGCTATATCCTTGCCATTGCCCTGCTGACGGCGATTGTTGATATTCTCCCGGTGCTAGGGACAGGCACTGTCTTAATCCCATGGGCGGTTTATTCCCTCTGTACGGACCGGGTTGGCTTTGGCATCGGCCTGATTGTGATCTATGTGGCGATCTCCGTCATCCGGCAAATCATTGAGCCGAAGCTCGTCGCCGGGCAGCTCGGCCTTCCTCCGGTGGTGACGATCGTGGGCATGTATATCGGGCTTCAGCTATTCGGTTTTATTGGCCTATTCCTAGTTCCCTTGACACTGATTATGCTCAAACTGCTCAACGATCAAAACCTGATCCATCTTTGGAAAAAGGGCGACGCACCGGCCCCACAGCCAAAATCGCCGGAGCCCGTCCCCAATGACGGAAATGATGCCGCCCCGCCGCCGGACAAGCCCGCCGAATAATGAGCTTTTTCAGATTTTTCTTTCCAAGAAATGATTTAAAACGCGCCGCAAAGATTGTGTCTCTACAATTTTTGTGGCGTATTTTTCAGCCTTGTTTATGAGAAGGAAAATATTCCATTCCGGATTTTTCATTGCATATAGGTATAAAAATTTCCACGGCGCAGATACTATTTTTGCCTCAGACAGCGGCGGACTTCGTTTCCCGCCCTGTTCCAACTATTATCCGCCGGGCTGCACGGCGGCAGTCAGGGAAAATTATAATGGAGGAGTTATCTATACTATGAAAGCCACTGGAATTGTACGAAGGATCGACGACTTGGGACGCGTGGTCATTCCAAAAGAAATTCGCCGCACGATGCGGATTCGTGAGGGTGACCCGCTTGAAATATATACGGATGCGGACGGCGAGGTGATCTTTAAAAAGTATTCCCCCATAGGGGAGCTTTCTTCCTTCACCGGCCAGTATGCGGAGGTCCTTTCCCGCAGCACAAACCTGCCCGTTCTCATCTGCGACAGGGATCATGTCATTGCCTGCGCGGGTATTCCAAAGCGGGAAGCGGTAGACCGGCGAATTTCAACCAACCTGGAAGCACTCATGGAGAAACGCTCAAATTTTGTTTACAGCGGCTCGGGCGAATCGCTTCGCCCGGTGGAAGGGCTGGAGCGCATGGCCGGGATTGCCTATCCGATCATTGGTTCGGGCGATGTGTCCGGCGCTGTCGTGCTCCTGATGGCAGAAAATGGCGCCACGGCCCCATCCTCAACGGAGATCAAACTGATGCAGGTTGCCGCCTCCTTCCTTGGCAAGCAGATGGAGGAATAACCCGTCTATTTCAACAGATCAGAGCGCGCTGCAAAGGTGATGCCGAAAGCAGCGCGCTCTTTCTCTTTCCCTCTCCCAATCGGAACCGTTGGAGAAGGCGGGGTCATCTATCTAAAATGCGCCGTGTGCCTATCGGCCGCCCCCGGCTCCCCTGTGGACGGACCATCCGCCACCGGAGGACGCATCGGCGCTTATTGTTCTCCCCGATTACAGTCTATGCCCTTCCCCCCGTGTTAGCGACTGCTCTTCTTGCCCATCATTCGGTGCGTTTTGTCCCCTTTTTAAAAAATGGAACGGAAACCGCCTGGCTTTTCCCCCTCTTTCTCAAAATCATGGGCCAAAAAGAAATCCCGGTTAATTTGTCCGCTGCAATTGATTTCCTTTTCTTTCTCTTCTATAATGAAGCATAGCCTTTTTAGAAGAAGGGATGGATTCTAACGTGAAAAAAAAGATCCTTGGCCTCGCTTTTGCCGATGAGATGGAATATGCCCCGTTTTTGGCCTATGCGCAGCAGCAGGGCTTTCAGGCGGAGGAAAAACGCGGAAACACCGGCCTTGTGATGACGCTTCAGGAAGGTGACCGCCAGCTGGAAATCCACGCCGTACAGTGCGGGATCGGGAAGGTGAACGCAGCGAGCGCCGTTTCCTTTTTAATTGCAGATAACGGCGCGCAGATGGTCTGTAACGCAGGCCTCTCCGGCGCGGTATCCGGGCTGCGGCGGGGCGATCTCGTGGCCGGGACGACCTATGTGGAATGTGATTTTGACCTCAGCGCCATCGGTGTGCCGGCTGGCCAGAAGCCTGGGCAGGAATGGGTTTATCAGGCGGATGAAACGCTTCTGCGCCTGGCGCTTGCGCACCCCGGCCTGCGTGAGGGGAAATTGGGCACGGGAGATTTCTTTTTAACTGACGCTGAGCGCAAAAGGGATTATAGCGAGCGTTTTGGCATCACCGCCTTTGATATGGAAACTGCGGCGATCGCCTCTGTTTGCCATAAATGTGGGATTCCGTTTTTATGCCTGCGCAAAATATCCGACGATGCGGATGACTCCGCTACGGAACAATACCGAGAAATGAACGAACGGGCGGAGGATACGCTGACCAACGTGTTGCAGGATCTCTTTCATCGCATTCTGGCGGAAGATGCTCTTTGGGATTGAATCATTCGATACAAAACCAGGGGGAAACGCAGTTTCATGCGTTTCCCCCTGGTTTTATTATCTATTATATTATATGAAAAATTTACGCCGTTGCCCGCCCTTTTCAGCGCCGTATCGCCTGGGGTACGGTTGCCGGAATCATCTGATAAATTTTACCATCACCATCCACCATGCTGATCGGCACCTCCGGCGCCAACAGGTGAACATCTTCTACAAAACGTGCGCTGTTTTCCCGCGGGAATCCCATTACGATATTGACAGCGCCTTCCTTGACAGCGTGTACTGCGGCAGTAATCGCGGGGCTGTCATTAAAATAAACCGTCATCTCCGCATTGACTGCCTTTGCCTGCTGGTGCAAACGCTCAAGCGTCTCAGAGTTTGGCTGGAAGCATTCCTCCATTCGCTGTACGCTGACGACCTGCAACGGGACACCTTCGCCATCCGCGATCTTTTTGCCCGCCCGGATCAGCCGCTCGCAATCGGGTTGGCTGGTCACGCACACCAACACGCAAGCTTTCTTTGACATGGACTCACCTCCTTCTTGCTTCCTTCAAGGTACATCCATATCATACCGCTGATATGTTGCGGGTTTTGTAAAAAACAATGACCAAAGTATAAACTTCCCTGCCCATCCTTCACGATTTTTCAAGATGAAATTCGTGCATAATGCACAAAAAATGCTTTATGATTCCTGAGCAGCAGAAACAACCGTTTGGCCCTCCCGATCGGATGGCACAAGGCCGATATAGCTTTTGCCAGCATTCAGTTGAAGCTCCGCCCCGTCGGCACCATACAGTTTCAGCGGGCTGGCAGGCGTGTTTCCCTTCTTCCAGGTGATCCGCTCCTGCGTGCCGTTCGATGCATAAATTCCGTTGCCGCCGGTCAAATCCATATCAATGCACCCGCTCGCATCCCCCATGCTTTTCACTGGGCAATAGAGCACAAGCACATTGGTCACTTCCATCTGTTTGCCGCCATCCTCCGTCATCGGCCTGCCATTTAAGAAATTTTGATAATACCCGGAGTCCGCGTCATAGCGGAACGTATGCTGATAGGTATTTGAGAAGGAGAAGGCCACGCTTTCGCATGAGCCGCCCGAAAGGCTCCTCGGTTTGCCCTCTTCCGCAAAAGCAAAGGGGGCCCGGTTCGCCTGACTGGCCTCCTGCCGGAGGTTGAGCTTTTCGAATGCCTTTGCAAGCCTCTCGCCATCCGTGCATCCAGTATGTTCCATGCCCACATTGCGGGTATGATCCCGATAAAAATAGGTGCTTGAATAGGTCATCCCATCGATATCGTCTACATTGCGCTGCTTGAGCGCATCATAGGCATACACACTGCCGCCCCAATGCACAAAGATAGCGTCAAGCCCCTCCGCTATCTCCAAAAAATCGTGTCGTGCGCTGCGCACCGAGCCAATTTTGGGGATGCTCTGCACATCCGCAAAGAGCCACATCATCCTGGTAATACCGCCCTCCGCCAGGCCCTCCAACACAATATCCGGCGAGCAAAGCCCCCACTGCGGGCGGGCGGCGGGCGCATTGTTGATCATCACCGCCACTGGGCGATGGCCTACCGCCGCCTCCCGGAAGCCAGACAGGCCAGTCAATGGGTTCACTGTCTGTTCCGTTTGCACCGGCTGGGATCCCTTTGGCGCAGTGGAACCCTCAGGCTCCTCCCCATTCCCGCAAGCGGAGAGCCCAATTGCCATTGTAAGCAAAAAAAACGCCGCCGCACAGAGGGCGCGCGCCCTTTTCCCCATCATCTTTTCACAGCCCATAACGATTCATCCCTTCACCGGGGCCGCTTGGCAAATGTTCCGTCATACGCCAAAACGGCCCTTTATTTTTCAATCCTTTTGTATCTATTATAGCGGTTCCGCGGCTTGGGTCAAGGATGAATCCTGTCAAATAAAAAAATAGCTGACAGCCGGCTGCTCTCGTGTGTGGTATGCATCCCTCATTCCGTGATGTTTCGGCAGGCTTTGCGTGATTACTTACTATTTTTTAGAAAAAGGGGCCTGCGGCAAAGCACATGTCGCAAGCCTCAGAACCGTTGCCCTCACCAGGCAATCTGTTTGGAATGTGTTCAAAGAATGCTCCGCTAGAAATATCGACGTGCTTTTCACAAGCTGGATTCCGTGGGCAATGGAGTCGTAGCTCATTAAGGCGCGATCTTTTCCACCGGCAGCCATACTTCATAATATCTATTTTTCTTTCGCAGCTCACGATCTGTCCAGAGGTGCAGCACTTCAATGACCAGATCCCCCCTTTGCCTGTAGCCGGAGCTGGGCAGCCATGCGTCAAAAATCAATTCCTCAAGCTTTGGGAACTCCTCCCACGCAAGCCCCCCACACTCCGTTTGGAAGGCTGCATAAACCCCAGCCGGGAGGATCTGCTTTTCGAGCGCGCCCTTTTTCACATTTGTTTCTGCACGCGCGATCCTGTAGTTCCCATCTTGCCAAATGCCGTACCAGATGCCGTCATAAGAATGGTTAGACGGTTGATTCCAACGCCCCTCGCAAATTTGCCCTGGAATATCGTCGCAATCATCCGCCCACATGATATGCCGCAGCTCTTCTCTGGTTTTGCAGCCTTGCCCGTCAAATGGTTTGGAAATGCCGTAAACCGTGGTTTGCTCCAATTCGATCATTCTGAAATCCATTTCTTTTGCCCCCTGAATCATCATGTGAAATGAGACGGGCGGATAGATCTTCAACGGCTGATGCGAATCCCGCGCCTGCGTGGGGGTGATCCCATGCTGCTTCACAAACGCTTTTGTGAAGGAATCGGCATTATCGTAGCCGTATTTCACCGCGGCATCGATCACCCGGATGCCTGAATCGCGCAGTTCACACGCCGCGAGGGTTAAACGCCTGCGGCGAATGTAGCCATGCAGCGTCATCCCGGTCATATAGCTGAAAAAGCGCAGAAAGCTATCTTTCGTGACGCATGCAATTTGCGCCAATTCCTCTAGATTGATCTCGCCGCACAGGTTTGCTTCGATATACGCCGCCGCATCGTTGAGCTGTTTGAGAATATCCACCTTCTCACCTCCGCTTATGATTTTATCAAAAGCTTAAATTTTTGTCCGTCTTTTTCAGGGCAGAATGGAAAGGAATGCTTGAAGAGATGCTTCGGCTGACCAACAGATGCATCATCCAATTTGCCCGTTTAAAACTGATGGAATAATCGTCAATAAAAGAAAGGTTGATAAAATAGCCTTCTTCATTCGCCCTGTGGTAGGAGACGTTTTCTCGGGGGCGAGAAAACGCCCTCCATCCCATAGGCGGATGAAGGGCAATTTCACCATAAAAAATTCAATTCCGTGTTGACTGGGATCACACCAGCCACAGCCCCTATTCTTTCAGCAGGGCAACCATAACAGCCTTCTGCGCGTGCAGCCGGTTCTCCGCCTCATCGAAGATCTCCACTGCATGGGCTTCCAGCACCTCCGCCGTGATCTCCTCGCCGCGGTGGGCGGGCAGGCAGTGCTGCACCATGCAGCCCTCGTTCGCAGCTCCCAGCAGCTTCTCATTCACCTGATAAATCCCCTCAAACGCGGCGCGGCGCTGCTCCGCCTCGCCCTCCTGGCCCATGGAGGCCCACACGTCGGTGAAGATCGCGTCCGCTCCCTCCGCGGCCTTCATGGGGTCGCGCTCCAGCGCAAAGCCGCCGTTTTCCGCGGCAAAATCCAGCACCTTCTGATCCGGGTCATAGCCCTTCGGGCAGGCAACGCTCACCTTCATCCCGGTTTTCAGGCCGCCAACGATCAGGGAATTCGCCATGTTATTGCCGTCGCCAATATAGCACATTTTGAGGCCGTCCAGGCGGCCTTTGTGCTCGCGCACTGTCATCAGGTCGGCAAGCACCTGGCAGGGGTGGCAGAAATCCGTCAGGCCGTTGATAATCGGGATCGAGCCATATGCGGCAAGCGCCTCCACTTCCTCCTGTGCGAAGGTGCGGATCATAATGCCGTCGAGATACCGGGAGAGCACGCGCGCCGTATCCTGCACCGGCTCACCGCGGCCGATTTGCAGATCGCGTGCGCTTAAAAACAGTGCGCTGCCGCCGAGCTGAAACATGCCCGCCTCAAAGGAAACGCGCGTGCGGGTGGAGGATTTCTGGAAGATCATGCCCAGCGTTTTGCCCTCCAAATGGCGGTGTGCAATGTGGTGGCTGCGCTCATATTTAAGCTGGTCGGCAAGATTTAAAAGCTCCAAAATCTCCTCTGTGGAGAGATCCAGCATTTTCAGCAAATGTTTCATGAAATCATTCCTTTCCGGGCAATTTTATTATTTCTCCGTGAGTACTTCCTTCAAAATGGCAATGCCCTGTTCCAATTCCTCCTGCGAGATTGTCAGCGGAGGCAGCAGCCGCACAAGCGTTTTCGCCGTAAGCACCAGAAGGCCCCTTTCCACGCAGCGGGCGGCGACCGCCTTGGCCTGCTTGGTTTGAAGCACCAGGCCGAGCATCAGGCCCATCCCGCGGATTTCGGCCACCTCGTCACATTGAGACAGCTCTTTTCGCAGCAGCTCGCCCCTTTGGCGCACCTGCTGAAAGAGCGGCTCCTCCATGCGGGAAAGCACCTCGCACACCCCCGCGCAGACGATTGGGTTGCCGCCAAAGGTGCTGCCATGTGTGCCTGGCCCCATCACAGCGCCGAGCCTCTCCACACACAGGCAAGCCCCTACCGGCAATCCTCCGCCGAGGCCTTTGGCGCTCGTCAGAATATCCGGCCGCACACCGAAATGCTCCCATGCATAGAGCTTGCCCGTCCGGCCCACGCCGGTCTGCACCTCGTCGAAAATCAGGAGGATATCCTTTTCCCGGCAGAGCTCTGAAGCCTTGTGCACAAAATCCGCATCCAGCGGCTGCACGCCTCCCTCGCCCTGCACCGGCTCCATCATCACGGCACAAACGGTTTCATCCATCGCGGCCTTCAGCGCGTTGAGATCATTCGCCGCCGCATAACGGAAGCCCGGCGGGAAGGGGTCGAAATACTGATGCAGCTCCTCCTGCCCGGTTGCGGTGAGCGTTTCCATCGTGCGGCCGTGGAAGGAATTTTTCAGCGTGACGATCGTCGAGCGGCCCGCCCCATAGGTATCAAAGCTATATTTGCGCGCGAGCTTCATCGCGCATTCATTTGCCTCCGCGCCGGAATTTGCAAAAAACACACGCGCAAACCCGGATTTTTCACATAACAGCTTCGCCGCCTGCGCAACCACCGGATTGTAATATAGGTTCGACGTGTGCGCGAGCTTCGCGGCCTGCTCCGCAATCGCCCGCGCCCAGGCCGCATCGCCATAGCCCAGGGAGCTGACGCCGATCCCTGCGGTGAAGTCCAGGTAGCTTTCCCCCTCCGGGCCAAAGAGCCGCGCACCCTTCCCCTCCACCAAAGCGGCGTTAAAATGCGCATAGGTGGGCATCAGATATTGATCCGCCGTTTGTTTGATCTCCTCATATGTCATAAAAACCGTTCCCCCTTTCGCATAGGATCGCCTTTCTTAGATAAACATCGTTCCTACCCCTTCATCGGAAAACAGCTCGATGAGCAGGGAATGCGGGATGCGCCCGTCTACAATATGGGTGCGATGCACGCCGCGCCGCACGGCTTCCACGCAGCACTCAATTTTGGGGATCATGCCGCCGGAAATGATGCCCTGGTTCTTCAGCCCCGGCACATCGCTGACGTTGACGACCGGAATGAGCGTTCCCTCATCCTCCTTATCCCGCAGGAGGCCGCGCACATCCGTCATCAGCAGCAGTTTTTCCGCATGCAGGCAGGCCGCGATGCGTGCCGCTGCCGTATCGGCGTTAATATTATAAACATCCTCCCCATATCCGCCGCCAATAGTGGAGATCACGGGGATATAGCCGGTTTTCAACGCATCGTTGATCGGGGTGACATCCACGCTTTCGATCTCGCCCACGAAGCCGAGATCCTCGCCCGTGTGCTTCACAGCTCGGATCATGCCGCCATCCAGCCCGCAGAGCCCGAGCGCCTTGCCGCCGTGCGTGCCGAGCAGCTGCACCAAATCCTTGTTCACTTTGCCCGCGAGCACCATCTGCACGACATCCATCGTCTCCTTGTCCGTATAGCGCAGACCGCCGACAAAGCGGCTCTCCTTGCCAAGCCGGTCGAGCATAGCGTTAATCTCCGGGCCGCCACCGTGGACGAGCACCACATGGATTCCTACAAGGGAGAGCAGGACGATATCCGTCATCACAGCGTCCTTTAGCTCCTCGTTAATCATTGCATTGCCGCCATATTTGATGACAATCGTTTTCTGATAATATTTCTGGATATATGGAAGCGCCTGCACCAACACCTGTGAGCGCTCAAAATTGGATATCTCCATATGTGCCGTCACCCTCTTTTTAAAACCGTCATCTTATTTCTCCTTTGCCGCCCTATTAGGTGCGGTAATCGCCGTTGATCTTCACATAATCGTATGTCAGGTCGCAGCCAAAGGCCTCCGCATGGGCCTCGCCGTCGTGCAGCCGCACATCGATCTTGATTTCCTCCTCCAGAAGAACCTGCTTCGCCCGCTCCTCGCTGAAGGGGATGCCCGCCCCGTTTTGGCATACCTCCACACGCCCCGCGGGGGAGGCGAACGATACATCCGCCTTTGTCACATCGATCTCCGCGCCCGCATAGCCCATCGCGCACAGCACACGGCCCCAGTTTGCGTCCGCGCCGAACATTGCCGTTTTCACTAGCGAAGAGCAGATCACGCTTTTCGCCACTGTGCGGGCGGTGTCCTGATCCTTTGCGCCGCTGACCTCACACACCACCAGTTTGGTTGCGCCTTCGCCGTCGCGCGCCATTTCCCGCGCAATACGGATGAGGAGGGTGGCAAGCATCTGTGTAAACAGCGCAAACGCTTCGCCCTCTTCGGCAATCTCCTGGTTGCCGGCCTTACCGGAGGCCAGGATGCAGGCCATGTCATTGGTGGAGGTGTCGCCATCAATGCTGAGCATATTGAAGCTGTCCGCCACCGCGGCCGCCAGCGCCTTTTGAAGCATGGGGGAGGAAATGGCAGCGTCGGTGGTGATAAAGCAAAGCATGGTCGCCATATTGGGGTGGATCATGCCCGAGCCTTTTGAAATCGCGCCGATCACACACGGCTTGCCCTCCAGTGTGAACGCAAGCGCAAATTCTTTTTTGCGCGTATCCGTTGTCATAATCGCCTGCGCCGCATGGTCGGAGCCCTCCTTGGAGAGTTCTTTTACCAGTTGCGGCATCCCCTGCTCCACCGGGCCGAGGTCAAGCGGCTGGCCGATGACCCCCGTGGAGGCCACAATCACCTCCGCCGGGGCGATTCCAAGCGCCTTGGCCGTGATTTCACACATGCCCTGCGCCTTTTCCAGGCCATCCGCATTGCAGGTGTTTGCAATGCCGCTGTTGCACACGGCGGCGCGCGCTTTGCCATCCGCCAGGTTCTGCTTTGTCACAGTAACCGGCGCGCCGCACACCAAATTCTGCGTGTAAACGGCGGCGGCATTGCACAGGCAGTCCGCCGCAATCAGCGCGAGGTCGCGTTTCGATTTGTTTTTACGAATTCCGCAGTGAACGCCTGCCGCGGTAAAGCCTTTTGCCGCAGCAACCCCACCGGGGATAAATGAGCATGTTACCATTGATAGAACCATCCTTCCTGCCCGGGTTAATCTTTATGCTTCCTGCGGAACAGCGCAAGGCCGCCAAACCCGCTGATAATCGCCATATAAAAGCCTAAATTATAGGGAAAGCCCGTGTTGTGCGCCTCATAAATCTGATAATCGCCGAAAAAGGAGAGCACCAGGGAAACCGGCGCAATCCAGCCGTGCCAAATGCCCGTGAAGAAGCCTGCGGCATCTGCGGAAGCCACCCTGTGCGGCACGCAGCCACCCAGCAAAAACAGCATGCAGAGCACCAGCAAAATGATTGCGGCCCATTGCCTTTTTTTCATGGCAGTTTCCATCCTTTCCGAAGCGGCAGCGCGCAAGCCCGCCTCATTTAAAAGCAGGTGGGGATCATATGGAGCCCCGTATCCTCCGGCAAGCCAAACAGCAGGTTCATATTCTGCACCGCCTGCCCGGCCGCGCCCTTGACCATATTATCAAGAGCGGAAACGACGATGAGCGTTCCCGTTCTACTGTCGATATGCAGCGAGATATCACAGTAATTGCTGCACCGCACATTGCGCAGGTTTGCGGTTTTCCCCGCTTCCAGCACGCGGACAAACCGCTCCGTATGATAAGCCTTTTGATAAGCGTCGCGCAGCTGCGCTTCCGTCACGCTCTCCTTCAGGCGCGCATACATTGTGGAGATGATCCCCCGGTTGAGCGGCAGCAGGTGCGGCACAAATACAACCTTCAGCTTTTCGCCGGCCACGGTGGAGAGCGTTTGCTCGATCTCCGGCGTGTGGCGGTGCGCCGCAATTTTATAAGGGGAGAACGCCTCGTTGCAGTTGGGGAAATGCGCCGTCTCGCTGGGGGACCGGCCGGAGCCCGTCACGCCGGATTTTGAATCGATCACAATCCCCTGCGGCTCAATCAAACCCTCCCGCAACGCGGGCGCGAGCCCCAGCGCAGCGCTCGTAGGGTAACAGCCGGGGTTTGCAAGGATGCGGGCCTTTTGAATTTCCGCCCGGAACAGCTCCGGCAGCGCATAAACCGCTTGGCTATGCAGCTCTTGATGTGTATAGTGCCCGCCGTACCACTGCTCGTAATCCGATTCTTCCATCAGCCGGAAATCCGCGCCGAGGTCGATAAAGGCCACGTTTTTCTCCACGCACTGCGCGGCAAACTCCTGAGAAATGCCGTGCTGGACACAGGCAAACACCACTTCGCTTTTGTCAATTGCCTCCTGCGCGGAGCAGCAAGCCAAGTCGCACAGGCCATAGAGGGCGGGGTAAACTTCGCTGACAGCCTTCCCCTCAAAACTGACGGAGCTGACGGCCGCAAGCTCTGCCTGCGGGTGGTTTAACAAAATCCGGATCAGCTCAACGCCCGCATAGCCGGTGGCGCCGATGATACCTACTTTTATCATAAATAGTCTCCTTTTTATTCGCCTTTCTGAATCAAAGCCCTCACGCGCTGTGCCTGCGCACGCACATTGTCCGGTGCCGGGCCGCCCAGCGGCGTGCGGTCGGACACGCATTTTTCCAGGGAAATCGCCTCATACACGCCTTCGTCGAAGAGCTCACACACTTCTCTGTAGGCTTCCAGTGGCAGCGTTTCCAACGTCAGCCTCTCGCGGATGCAGCGGGCGACCAGTTCGCCCGTCGCCTTATAGGCATCGCGGAAGGGAAGCCCCTTGCCAACCAGGAAGTCCGCGCAGTCCGTCGCGTTGATAAAGCCACCGGCGGCCGCCTTACGCATGTTCTGTGGTAGCACGGCCATCGTATCGATCATGGGGACAAACGCGGTCAGGCAGAGCTTTACCGTATCAAACGCGTCAAAGATCGCATCCTTATCCTCCTGCATATCCTTGTTGTAGGCAAGCGGCAGGCTCTTCATCACCGCAAGCAGTGTCATCACATCGCCGAACACACGGCCGGATTTGCCGCGCACCAGCTCGGCGATATCCGGGTTTTTCTTCTGCGGCATGATGCTGGAGCCGGTGGAAAAAGCATCGTCCAGCTCAATGAACTTGAACTCCCAGGAGCACCACATCACAATTTCCTCGGAAAAACGGGAGAGGTGCATCATCAAAATGGCCAGCGCTGAGGCGAGCTCAATGCAGTAATCCCGATCGGATACGCCGTCCAGCGAATTTTGCGAAACGGCGGAAAACCCAAGCAGGGCAGCGGACTGCTCCCGATTGATCGGGTAAGTGGTGCCAGCCAGGGCGCCGGAACCAAGCGGACAGACATCCATGCGCGTTTTCGCATCCGCAATCCGGCCAAGATCGCGCTGGAACATCTCCGCATAGGCCATCAAATGGTGGCCAAAAGTGATCGGCTGGGCACGCTGCAGGTGCGTATAGCCCGGCATGACTGTGGCCGCGTGCTCCTCCGCCTTTTTGCAAAGCACGAGCACGAGCTCCTTCACCTGCGCGGAAACCGCATCGCATTCATCGCGCAGATAAAGCCTGAGGTCGAGCGCAACCTGGTCATTCCTGCTGCGGGCGGTATGAAGGCGCTTGCCCGCATCGCCAATGCGCGCGGTGAGCTCCGCCTCCACAAAGGTGTGGATATCCTCCGCATCGGGATCAATCGCCAGCTTCCCGCTTTGAAGATCCGCAAGGATGCCCTGCAACCCGCCAAGAATTTCATCCCGATCCTTCTCGCCGATGATCCCGCAGGCGCAGAGCATTGTGGCGTGCGCCATGCTCCCTTGCAGATCCTGCTCATACATCCGGCTGTCGAAGGAGATGGAGGAATTGAAATCGTTTGTTTTTTGATCGGCCTCCTTGGAGAAGCGGCCCGTCCACAGTTTCATGCTGCGCCATCCTTTCCCGATCCCGCCCGCCGGCAGAATCGCCATAAGGGCGCGCCGCAGAAAAAGCTCCTGCAATTGCCCGCCCCTATGATTTTACATCATTGATCTCTATCGAATGCGTTATTTGCCCTCGCGCTCCGCGTCGAGAATTGCCTTCACTTTAATTGGAAGGCCGAAGAGGTTGATAAAGCCCTCGGAATCCTTTTGATTATATACGTCGTCCTCATCAAAGGTGGCGAACGCCTCGCTGTAAAGGGAATACGGGGAGGTAACGCCCGCGTTAATCATATTACCCTTGTAGAGCTTGAGCTTCACGTCGCCCGTGACCGTCTGCTGCGTGCTGTCTACAAATGCGTCGAGCGCCTCGCGCAGAGGGGTGAACCACTGGCCAAAATAGACAAGCTCCGCATATTTTTGCGCGACCAGCTCTTTATAATGCTGTGTATCACGGTCGAGCGTGATCGTCTCGAGCACCTCGTGCGCACGATACAGGATCGCTCCGCCCGGATTCTCATAAACGCCGCGGGATTTCATGCCCACAAGCCTGTTTTCCACGATATCCGCAAGGCCGATACCGTTTGCGCCACCGATCTGATTGAGCGCCTCAATCATGCTTACGCCGTCGAGCGTTTCGCCGTTGAGCATGGTGGGCACGCCCTTTTCAAAGTGAATCGTCACGTAGGTGGGCTGGTCGGGCGCCTGCTCCGGGGAGACGCACATCTCCAAAAAGCCTGGCTTGTTATACTGCGGCTCGTTGGCCGGATTCTCCAGATCCAACCCCTCGTGGGAGAGATGCCAGAGGTTTTTATCCTTGGAATAATTGGTTTCACGGTTGATTTTCAACGGAATATTGTGCGCTTCCGCATATTCGATCTCCTCTTCGCGGGATTTGAGATCCCAAATCCGCCAGGGGGCGATAATCTTCATGCCCGGCGCAAATTTTTTAATGGCCAGCTCGAAACGCACCTGATCGTTGCCCTTACCCGTGCAGCCGTGGCAGATTGCATCCGCGCCCTCCGCCAAGGCGATTTCCACCAGCCTTTTGGCAATCAGGGGGCGGGCGAAGGAGGTGCCCAGCAAATAATCCTTCTCATAAACAGCGCCCGCCTTGAGCGTGGGGAAGATATAATCCTCAACAAACTCTTTCTTTAAATCTGCGACATAGAGCTTGGAAGCGCCGGTTTTTTTCGCTTTTTCCTCCAGGCCGTCGAGCTCGGTTCCCTGCCCCACGTCTCCGGATACGGCGATAACCTCACAGTTATCATAGTTTTCCTTCAGCCAAGGGATGATGATCGACGTATCCAGGCCTCCGGAATATGCGAGCACTACTTTCTTAATATCACCCATTTTGATTGCCTCCTAACGGATTTCTTTATTCAAGATTATACACCTAATATTCATTTTTTCAAGAGATTTCTGCATAAATATTCGTTTTATTTAGAGATTTGTGCGTTTTGCCAACTCTATTCCGCCCTGCGAATATTTTTTGGTGAAGAATCTACTCCCAACGGTTATTTCTCCCCCATTATACCGGCACGAAATGGAAAATTCAACTGATTCGCTTATCATTTCATCGAAAAGCGAGTATAATAGAATGGAAAAATATCATCCCATTGAAAGAGAAAGAAGGTTGATTGCAAATGCAATTTCAGGAAATTGACATCCGTGAGGTCAAAGAGAATGCCATCCAGCTCATCCGTGATGAATGGGCGCTCGTCACCGCAGGCAGTCGGGAAAAATGGAACACGATGACGGTCAGCTGGGGCGGGATTGGCGAGCTCTGGGGAAAAGATGTGGCAATGATTTTTATCCGCCCGCAGCGCTATACCTATGAATTTATTGAGCGGGAAAATTATTTTACCATGAGCTTTTTCGGGGGAGATTATAAAAAAGCGCTCTCCCTATGCGGCTCCAAATCCGGCCGCGATATTGATAAGGCGAAGGAGTCCGGGCTGACGCCCTTTTTCCCCGGTTCGGCTGTTGCAATAGAAGAGGCAAAATTGGTGTTCATCTGCCGGAAGATCGCGTATCAGGATCTTGACCCCGCAGGGTTTCTTGACCCTTCGATTGATCCTTCCTGTTATCCGGCAAAGGATTACCACCGTATGTATGTTGGGGCAATTGAACGTGTACTTGTTCAAAAATAGCAAATTGTCACAGCGCCTCTCCCCCCTGTGAAAATCACAATCCTTCCATCGCAGGGGAGAATCAATTGATTATATAACCAAAATATCCTTTTTCAGGCTATATCGGCACTTTCGATATGGCCTGATTTTTTTATTTCCCTCTTGATGTTGAAGATTATTCACAAACCTGTCTCAAATATGCCCGAAAATGCTATACTTTTATGGTAATTTGGAGCACAGAGGAGAAAATTTCCTTTTCTCATTTTAAAAGGCTTTCGAAAAGGGGGAGAAAACATGGTTACCACCAATATTGTAAGGAAGGTTGACCGGGTTGGTCGCGTATCCCTACCGCTATCTTTGCGGGAACGCCTCGGTTTTGCGAAACAGGATCCTTTGGAAATGTATGCGGAGGAAAACCGCATTATTGTGCAGCGGTATATCCCGGCCTGTTTCTTTTGCGGCAGCGGCGAGGGGCTAAAAACATTTCGCTCCGTGCCGATTTGTGCTGAATGCCGCGCAGAGCTTCGGCAAAAACATGCGGAATAAAGCTAGGTTTAAGGGGCGCCAGATCCGGCGCCATCAATGAAGGAGGGCACACTTATGGAAAGCTCTAAAAGCGCCATATGTAAAGTGGATAAACGGGGGGGGATTTTTCTGCCCCTTTCCATTCGCAAGGCCTTTAACATCGCGCAGAATGTCCGTCTGGAATTTTTACCGCAGGAAGATGGCACGGTAGTGCTCAGGAAACTGGATTCCGCCTGCTTTTTTTGTGGGGAAAAAGGCCCTCTGATGAACATGCACGGCCTTTCCATCTGCGAAAGCTGCAGCAATCAGGTTGCGGCATTGGATGAGGAAGAAGAGGCGAAATAAGGAAAAGGCCGCAGATGGGCCAAGTGATTGGCCCTAGGCGTTCGATCTTTATACAAAAAGAATTTCTATTCCTCGTGAAGAGTAAAGCAGCGGCTGGTCGGATCAGCATTGATCCGACCGGCCGCTGTCTGTTGATCCACATATATCAAACAATTTTAGAGCCCCAGAGGCAGAAATCCCCTTCGGCGACGATGATGCAAAACCACTACCTTTTCGACGGACAAAAGGGGCTGTTGCAAAAAGCCTTGCAACAGCCCCCGTTTAAAAACTTTCGTATTCGGTTATGCCGCTTCGCCGCTCTTCGGCGCGCCCTTTACAATTTCAGATGCGGCAATGATATCGCCCTTGGCATCCGCAGGGATTGTAACGGTGATCGTATCGCCCTTATTCAGGATGACGACCGCTTCCGCATCGGAGGCTTTCACAGCGTAATAAGCAGCGCCTTTGTCAAGATTCACATAGTAGAAGCTGTCTCCGCCCTTAACTGCCGTGCGGATATCCGTAATAACACCGGTGATCGTCTGCGTTTTTTGCTGTGGAGTTTGATTGGTTTCTCCCTCATTGATGCCGCTCGTATCAACATCGAGGTCAACGCCCTTCCCTTCCATCAGCTTCGTGTAGCTGTCCATACATTCCTTCAGCGTATCACCGACCACTACATTGTTGACGTTATACACATCCACCATCGCATACTTCTTGACTAGCGTCGAGTTGTCCTTGAGTGAAAGGAAATAGGTCGGCTGACCACTGATATTCAGGAGCAGTGGGAAGGTTGCTTCATATCCAAGATCCTGCACCACACCCTTTGCGGATTTCATTGCAGTCGCCTCCGTTGCACCGCCCTCCACGGGATAAAACTTTGCCTCTTTGGTGCGCTGGTTAATCAGCGTGAACCCGACGATTGACTCATCCGCCGTTACGGAAGTAACGCCCGTGTACATATAAACGTCGTCATGCATTGCGAGGAAGTTCGTGCCGTCCGTCGTTTTACGCACGCCTTCCTGGCCGAGTACGGAGTTGAAGAAGCCCTTCTGATACTGCGCATAATAATCGAACTGCTCCACAAGCAGTGCGTCGGAATATACGCGGTCAATCCACTGGAGCTCCGCATCCGTCTTCAATTCGTCCATTGTATGATAGCTGCTTTCGCCCGTTGTCGCATTGACGAGCACCGCGCCCTTGATATCCGTGCCGCCGAAAAGACCGATGGTTTTATCCTCAACCGGGCAGATCCAGTAGGGCTCGCCTTTTTCATTGATCTCAAAATTCGGTTCCGCAAACAGGAAGGTCGGGTATTGGAAGCGCAGGTGGCGCATCAGATAACGGTTGAAGTGCTCTGCCGTCGTATACTTGATGCCGCCCTCCACGCGCTTGACCTCGGCGGACTGCTTAACCAAGTCGACGACAATATAGCCCGGCAAACCATCGGAGCGGTTGGTAAACCATTTAATCAGGTTGGCGTATTCCAGTGGGACAACACGCACCGGCGTATTCTGATAGTTGATCTGGGAATCCTTGGCCGTCTGTAAATTCTGATTGACGCGGAACTGAGAGACAAGGTCGCTCAAGGCGCCCAGGCTGCGGTTGGCAATATAGACGGAGGCTCCGCGGTCAATGCGGGGCACGCTTGCAAAATCGATGGTATCGACTTCCTTAGCGAAATCGCCCTCCTGCACCTGGATAATATCCTTATAGGAGTTCGCGCGGAAGATGACTGAAGATACCAGCAGGCCGACGACGAACACCACCGCCAACGCGCCGACGACGATCACCGGCGCAATCGACTGCTTCTTGACATATGGGATGTACTCGCCCTTACGGAGCGCGCCCGACGTAATCGCGGTCGCCGCAACGTAAATCAACGCAACGATGACAAAGAAAATGTACATATCGGTTGACTTAAAGTTCATGGGCGGCAGCATGATGTAATAGGCAATGCCCGCGCCTATCAGTGTAATCAGAATATTGAGGAAAATCTTCAACCCTGCTTTGGCGGGCTTGATGATAATTCCATCATCCTTCTTTTTTGTGAAATCCACTTTAATGGGATCCATTCCTTCAGCTCCTTCATTCGTTAGGCCGTCCGCGCGTGGAAACAGCATGGTTCCGGCAAAAATCGGTGTAACTCATTATAAACGGTTTTGACCATTTATTCAACAGTTGCGGCGGAAATTCATAAAATCTTTACAGGTGGACGCCTGATTTTTCGTCATCCGGCCGAATTTCCCGCATCATTTCAGAAAGCCTTGGATGATCACCGCTTCCGCTTCCTCCTGCGTCATGCCAAAGGTTTGCAGCTTGAGCAGCTGATCATTATTGATGCGGCCGATCGCCGCCTCGTGAATCACCTGCGCATCGGCGTGGTTGGCCGCAATCTCCGGGATTGAGCGGATTTTCGCCTGATCCATAATGATGGAGTCGCACTGCACGTGTGCCCGGCAATCCGCGTTGCCCACGGCGCGCGGGTAAAACACCTGCTCGGAAGCATCCTTTGCAACAGAGCGTGAGATGATCTGCGCGCTCGAACCATCCCCATCGAGAAAGATCTCCATATTGGAGCGGGCGGACTGCCTGCCGTGCGTCATCAGCTTTTCAAGCAGGACGAGCTTTGCCCCCGCCGCGAGATGAGCGGTCGTTTCACGAATGGTAGAATCAACGCCTTTGATCTGCACCATCTCCATCTCGCAGTAGGCGCCCTCCTCCAGTTCCACCTCTGTCGTCGGGTTCAACACACGCTCGCCGCCGCCATCGCCCTCCCCATAGTGCTTTTCCACATAGCGGACACGGGCGTTTTTACCGATGTGGAAGGTGTGGATGCCGTCGTGCTCGCTCTTCGCGCTGCCATCGTTGTGAATGCCACAGCCCGCTACGATCAGGACATCGGCCCCCTCCCCAATTTCAAAATGGTTGTAGACCATATCGTTGATGCCCGTGTCTGTCACAATCACAGGAATATGCACACTCTCATTTTTGGTGTGCGGCTTTACGATAATGTCAATGCCGGGTTTCTCCTGCTTGGGGATAATTTCAATGTTGGCACTGGATTGGCGCGCAATGCCCGCCCCATTTTTCCGGATATTATATGCCCCTGCCGGCGTGCCGTGCAGATCGGCAATGGACTCCAGCAATTGCTCATCAATTTGATTCATATCGGTTCCATCCTTTCCAGAAACGCAGCGTCATCCGCCGTGTGTTTCATCCGTATCCTTCCGAAACGCACAGGCCTCGTCAAATTCGCCAAGCAGCTTCGGCAGCATCTCCTCGCGGCTGCCATGGCTACGGATTTTCCCATCCGCAATCACAGCGATCTCATCTGCCAGCTTCATAATGCGCTCCTGATGAGAAATAATCAGCACACTCTCCTGCCGCTTCGCGCTCAGGGCGCGAAAGCTGTCAACCAGCATCGTAAAGCTCCAAAGGTCAATCCCCGCCTCCGGCTCATCATAAATCGCCAGCTTTAAATCACGCGCCATGAGCGTGGCGATCTCAATGCGCTTCACCTCTCCGCCGGAGAGGGAGGCATCCACTTCACGGTTGAGATAATCCTTTGAACACAGCCCTACGTTCGTCAGATACGCACAGCAGGCATCCTCCGGCAGCTCGCTACCATGCGCTAAGCTCAGCAGCCGGCGGACTGTCAGCCCCTTGAAGCGCGGCGGCTGCTGAAATGCATAACCAATGCCGAGCTTCGCCCGCTCGGTGATGCCAAGCGTCGTAATATCCTGCCCATTGAAAAGAATTTGGCCGGCCGTCGGCTTTTCGATCCCCATAATGATCCGGGCGAGCGTGGATTTTCCTCCGCCGTTCGGCCCGGTTATAACCACAAATTTCCCATCCGGCAGCGTCAGGTTGACATGATCCAAAATTTCATGCTGTGCACCCTCCGCATCCACCTGGAAGGAAATATTTTTTAATTCCAGCATTTTTATTAACCTCTTTTCCATACCGGCTATCAAAGCGGCTATCCATCGCGGCATAGGGGGATAACCGCCCCAGCACATTATACCCGCATTCCTTTCCCTTGGCAAGGTTTCCTTTGTAAAGGGCCGAATTTTGTATTATAATAGAAACAACAGCTGAATCAGGAGATTTTCAAAAGAAAGGAAGCGCTCCACATGAAGCAATTTCGGTTTGGTATCCTCGGTGCAGGAGGCATCGCACACAAATTCTGCAACGCGGTCAGCAAGGTGGACGATGCGTGCGTTGCGGCCGTGGCCAGTAAGGATCAGAAACGCGCCTGGCGTTTCGCAAAGCGGCATGGGATTGAGGATTTTTACAGCGATTACGAGCAGCTCCTGGTACGGGAAGATATCGATGCGGTCTACATTGCAACCACGCATAATTTCCACTATGAAAACATTATAGCCTGCCTGGAACACAATAAACCCGTTCTCTGTGAAAAAAGTATGGTTCCCACCGCGGCGCAGGCACAGGAAATTTTTAGCCTTGCAAAAGAAAAGGGGCTTTTCGTCATGGAGGCGATGTGGTCCCGCTTTTTACCTCACATCAATCAAGCCCGCCAGTGGATCAAGGAGGGCCGGATCGGCAGCTTGGAAGCGGCAGCCTGCACCATCGGCTTCTCTGCCAGCCGGGACCCTGCGCACCGGATCAACAACCCGGAGCTCGGCGGCGGCGCAGCCTATGATATCGGCGTTTACGCGATTGAACTGACAACGTATCTGATCGATGAACCGGTGATAGACGTGCAATCCATGCTCACCCGCTCGGAAACTGGCGTGGATAAAACGGATAGTATCCTGCTCCGTTTCCCTAGCTGCACCGCAAATTTACAGGCGACGACCGCCGCCACCGTGCGGGAGGAGCTCTGCATCTATGGCTCAGAGGGGTTTATCCGGATCCCCCGGGCACACTGCTCACACTCCTGCACACTCTACAATAAAAAGGGCCTCCCCGTAAAACGATTTCACAAAAATTATGGCAATGGTTTTGTCTTTGAGGTGCGGGAAACCATGCGTTGCATCCAGGCGGGCAAGCTCGAGAGCGACACTGTTCCTCACAGTGCAACGATGCAGTGCGCCGAAATTTTTGATCAATGCTTTGAAAATTGGGGCTATGGCACTATCCAATGCTAAGTTTTGCTGAAAACAAACTGTCCTTTTAGATATTTTCCCTAAATTGACTTGCCCTCCCATTCCTTTTATCGCCTCCCTTTGCTATACTGGTTTGCAAAGGATTGTTATATCAATTTCTTTGTGGGGAAAAGAAGGAGTAAGGAAACATGGAAAAGAATCTACAGACAGCAGCAACAAGCAACTCTGGCCACTCGAAAAAAACGCTTTTAATTGCGCTCTCAATCATAGCCGCACTGCTTATCTTAGCAGGTGCAGTACTCGCTGTTTTTATAGTTCAGCAAACAAAATTTGAAAAACAAACAATTACACTGATTCAAAACGGAGAGTATGAAGAAGCATCCTCGGCAGTTATAGATAAAAAACTGAGCAACCGCCAGAAAACAGCACTCTCCACTGCCTTCACAAATGCACTTAAGGATGCAAAGATTAAAGTTGTGAGCGATCTTTCTGAGGCAAAGATACAAGAATACCAGCAGCTAAAAAAGCTAGGGCAAACTTTGGGGATTTCGGCTGACGAACCCGCCATGAAATATTTAGAGAGTGCTTTGAAATTAGAGCAATATTGTGATGCAGCCGTGTTATGGAGGCTTGCTTTGGGAGAGGAAATGGAGAACCTCGGGTCGATCTCCAATGAAGTGACGATGGCGCTGAATGAATCGGTATCCTTTTCTGCCCTCTTGCCCAAACTATCCGCTCTGCGTACAAGAGCCAATGCAGTTAAATTCTCCAATTATGATAAGGACAATAAATGGGTAGCAGAGGCATCGGTATCGCAAATCATGCTATATGGCGGCCTTTCTAATATGTGTGACGGGATCCTTCAAAACAGCAATACGCTTTTTTCAAAAGGGCAGCAGCAAGTAACTAGCTCCATAAAAACGCGGATAAAGATTTTGGAACAAGCAGAATCCAGTATGACTCCGGCAATCAATGATCTCCGGAAACTCCCCTCTTTTTGATATTTGGAGAAAAAATTAGCAATGCCCCTGCCAAAAAGGCGGGGGTATCGCCATTATGATACGAAAAGCCAAACATCTATTCTATCCTTTTGGAGCCGCAGTGCACTGCTTTCTTTGCAGGAATCGAATTACCGCCATCGCCGGGCGGAACCAAAACGGCTCAAATTCCCCCGCTACCTTTTTGAGTTCTGTTCGGATCGCTATTTTTTGCGGGCAGCGCTTTTCACATGCGCCGCACTCTTTGCACAAACTCGCAAAATGGTGGCTGGGCCGGAAGCCGGCCGTTGTATTCATATATTGGCTCTTCCCCGTTTTTTTCCGGATGGAGGCCGCATTGTATGCCGCAAAACAAGAGGGGATATCCACCCCATAGGGGCAGGGCATGCAATAGCCGCAGGCCGTGCAGGGAATCCGGAAAGAGGAACGAAAGGCTTTGGCTACCGCCTCATATACCGCCTGTTTCTCCGCCCCAATAGAGTTCGGCAACGCATCTCCGGCGATCTTTACATTCTCCGCAAGCTGCTCCCGTGTGCTCATTCCGCTGAGCACAACCGTGGCCTCAGGCTGATCCCAAATCCACCGCAGCCCCCATTCGGCGGGCGTTGCCGCCGGATCTGCCGCGTGAAACGCCGCGTCCACGGCCGGCGGCAGATTCTCCGCCAGCCTGCCGCCCAGCAGCGGCTCCATAATCATCACGGGCAGCCCGCGCTCATGCGCCTTTTGCAGCCCGCTGCGCCCTGCCTGATTGTTTTCATCGATATAGTTATATTGGATTTGGCAAAAATCCCAATCATATGCCTCCAACAACTTAGGGAATTCCTCACGCCCGCCATGATAGGAAAAGCCGATCGACCGGATGCGACCCGCCTGCTTCTGTGCCCGGATCCAATCCTCAATCTCCAGGCCGCAGAGGCGATTCCAGGTTTCCACATCCGTGAGCATATGGATGAGAAGATAGTCGATATAATCCGTCCCCAACCGGTCTAGCATTTTATGCAAAAGCTTATCAAAATCCGCCGCGCTCCTGCATAGAGGGGGTGGCATCTTATCCGCTATGTATATGGTTTCCCGCAGACCGCCCTGTAATGCCCGGCCCAGCGCCTCCTCGCTCCCCGCATACATATAAGCCGTGTCAAAATAATTGACGCCATCCGCAATCGCCTTTCGAATCAACGCCGTGCTCTCCTCCTGATCGATTGCGCCGCGTTTTCTCGGCAGGCGCATGCAGCCAAAGCCGAGTACGGAGAGTCGGTTTCCACTTTTCGGATCGGTACGGTATTGCACCACTCCACATCCTTTCTGATTTTTGAAAACCAACGGCGGGGCGATGCATGCCCCACCGTTTTGTTCTCATCTGTGTTTATTGCAGCCCCAGCTCATCGAAATGGGTGCGAAGCGTCTCGCAGGACGCCTTGAACTGCTCCATTTCCTCATCGTTTAGAGACAGCTGCAAAATACGCTGCACGCCATTGCGGTTCACAATGCAGGGAGCGCCTACGAACACCCCTGTTTCCCCATATTCCCCACGCATCATGGCGGATACCGTAAGCACGCTGTTTTCATTGCCAAAAATCGCGCGCGTAATGCGCACGAGCGCCATCCCGATGCCGTAATAGGTTGCGCGCTTGGCTTCAATGATCTTTTGCGCCGCGCCGCGCACTTCTTCTGTGATCTTCTCCATCTCCTCGCAGCAATATCTTCCGTGGGATTCTTCGCAGATGGAGAGCACCGGCTTTGTGGCCATCATTGCCTGCGACCAGGGGACAAACTCGCTATCCCCATGCTCGCCCATCACATAGGCGTGCATATTGCGGGGATCTACATGAAAATAGGCCCCGAGCAGATAGCGCAGCCTGGCGGTGTCGAGCGCGGTGCCTGTGCCCAACACACGGCGAGGATTAAACCCCGAGAGCACGGCTGTGATTCGCGTCATGATATCAACCGGATTGGTCGCCACCAGGAAAATCCCGTTGAAGCCCGATTCTGTAACAGGATCCACGATCGATTTAAAAACCGCCGTATTCCGCTGGAGCAGATCGAGCCTGGATTCTCCCGGCTTCTGGGCGACGCCCGCGCAGATGGTGACGATATCCGCATCGCTGCAATCCTCATAGCCGCCGGCATAAATTTTCATATTCGAGCCGGAGAAGGCCAGGCCATGGTTTAAATCCATCGCCTCGCCCTCCGCCCGCTTGCGATCCAAATCCACTAGCACCAGCTCATCACAAACATTCTGGTTGAGCAGCGCATAGGCATAGCTCATACCCACCATGCCGGTTCCGATCAAAACGACTTTTCGATTTTCCGAGATCATATCTATCACACGCCTTTCTCAAATAGGACGAAAGCTCTCTATGATTTGTATTGCCGTCCCTCCCTTTCTTTATACACGGTTTTGAAAATCCGGTCAAGTAATCTGTGACGATACGCCCTCCTCATTACAAAAAAATGCCCTATAGTGGTCGCCCACTGACAAGCCAGGCGTCCCTAAGGCAAATGGATGCGCTTAACCGTTAGCCGTTCAAGCCATAGCGACCCTTTCTTATCAAAGGCATAAAACACAGTTGAAGCAATTGGCCTTTTAGACGCTTCATCGGTAAATCAAAACGGGATTCGGAAAGCCATGCTCTCCAAATCCCGTTCAGGCGGCCAAGCCGCCCCCTTTTGCATAGAAAAGACTGCTTTGTTTATTTGAGCTCAACCTTCGCGCCGGCAGCCTCGAGCTTCTCCTTCGCCGCTTCCGCATCTTCCTTGGAGATGCCTTCCTTAACAGCCTTCGGAGCGCCATCGACAACAGCCTTCGCATCGGCAAGGCCAAGGCCGGTGATCTCACGGACTGCCTTGATGACCTTAATCTTCTCCGCACCGACTTCCGCAAGGATCACGTCGAACTCGGTCTTCTCTTCCTCAGCAGCAGCAGCGCCGCCGTCGGCCGGAGCAGCAACTGCTACCGCGGCAGCAGCGGATACGCCGAACTCTTCCTCAACTGCATGTACCAGCTCAGAGAGCTCAAGCACGGAGAGGACTTTGATTTCTTCAATAATCGCATTAATTTTATCAGATGCCATTGTAATAAACCTCCAATTATTTCATATTGTAGCCAGGGCTAATTGCAATGCAAACCTGCAATTATGCCTCTGCCGGAGCCTCTGCCTGTGCGGGAACGGCTTCGCCGGACTTGTCGACGATCGCCTGAATCGCGCGCGCAAAGGAAGCGATGGGTGCGTTGAACGCATTGCAGACCGTGGCGAGCAAGATCTCGCGGGACGGCAGCTTTGCAAGGCTGTTGATCTTTTCAAGGCCGATCACGTCGCCATCCAGGAAACCGCTCTTCACAGTGAAGGTTTTGCTCGCATCGGCAAACTTGCACAGAATGCGCGCGGGAGCAACATAATCATCCTCACTCAGGGCGATTGCTGTTGTGCCGGAAAGCACATTGTCAAGCTCCTGAAGGCCCGCATCCTGCACGGCAAGATGCAGCAGCGTATTCTTGACGACTGCGTAATGAACGCCCGCCTCACGCAGCTCCTTACGAAGCCTCGTATCATCCGCCACGTTGATGCCCTTGTAATCGACGACCACACCTGCGCATGCATTTTTCAGCTGTGCGGAAAGGTCTGCGACCTTTTGCTTCTTGAGTTCCAATACTTTTTCACTCGGCAATGGATTTCACCTCCTCTAAATCTACCGCTTTCCATCCAGGGGATAGAGAACCGGCATCTCAGGCGTTTCCAAAAAAACGCCTTTTCACGGGGAAAGGAAAAACCCTTCCCGCGCACCGCAGGAAGGGTCAACATACAAAGTCATACCGGAAAATTCCGGCCGCCGTATGCTCTCCATTCCTCGGCAGGTGGCAAAAAGCCATTATGCGCAAAGCGCGCCTGCTGTCTTCGGTGTAAGAACAGTGATTATTATACTAGCACACAGATTGCTCTGTGTCAAGCTTTTTGGCTTATTCCGCGCCGCCCACACGGTTTGCATTGATGCGCACGCCAGGGCCCATCGTGGTAGCAACCACGCAGGAGCGGATATACTGGCCTTTCGTCGCCGCGGGCTTCGCCTTAATGATCGCCTCCAGCAGAGTGGAGAAGTTCTCATTCAGCTTTTCCGCGCCAAAGGAAACTTTGCCGATCGGGCAGTGGATGATGTTAGTCTTATCGAGACGATATTCGATCTTACCGGCCTTTGCCTCAGTCACAGCCTTTGCAACATCGGGCGTTACGGTGCCGGCCTTCGGGCTCGGCATCAGGCCGCGCGGGCCAAGCACTTTACCAAGACGGCCAACCAGGCCCATCATGTTGGGCGCTGCAATCGCCACGTCAAAATCCATCCAGCCTTCGCCCTGGATCTTGGCAACCAGTTCTTCCGCGCCGACAAACTCTGCACCGGCCGCTTCTGCCGCCTTTGCATCGTCACCCTTGGCGAACACAGCAACACGGACGGATTTACCAGTGCCGTTGGGCAGCACGACTGCGCCGCGAACCTGCTGGTCCGCATGGCGGGAGTCAACGCCCAAGCGAATATGGGCTTCTACCGTTTCATCAAATTTCGCTGTTGCAGTTTTCACCGCGACCTCCAGCGCTTCCGCGGGGTCATAGAGCTTTGTTTTGTCGACAAGCTTAGCGCTTTCGACATATTTTTTACCATGTTTCATTCGTCTGACCTCCCTAAAGAGTGGTTAATCGGATTGTTCCTCCCACCCGGGAGCATTAATCGGAGACAACGATGCCCATGCTGCGCGCAGTGCCGGCAATCATGCTGGCTGCTGCTTCTACGCTCGCTGCATTCAGATCGGGCATCTTCTGCTCGGCGATTTTTCTAATCTGCTCACCGGTGATCGTTGCGACCTTGTTCTTGTTCGGCACGCCGGACGCCTTATCAAGCCCGCATGCCTTTTTCAGAAGAACAGCGGCTGGCGGCGTTTTCGTGATGAACGTGAAAGAACGGTCTGCATAAACGGTGATGACGACCGGGATAATCAGGCCGATATCATTTTTTGTGCGCTCGTTGAATTCCTTCGTGAACGCCATAATGTTCACACCGTGCTGACCCAGCGCAGGACCGACCGGGGGTGCCGGGGTTGCTTTTCCGGCGGGGATCTGCAGCTTAATTAAACCTACAACCTTTTGAGCCATTTTTTGCACCTCCAAATATACGTGGTAATTGGCGGAGTAAGTGTGAATTCTTACTCCTCCCACAGGGGGCGAACCCCCGCGCCGGGCGGCAAAGCCGCATGGGCGCATAATAAGCGGCAACGCCGCTAATTACCAAACTGTGATTAATTGACTGCCGGCTCCACCTGATCGAGCGCAAACTCAACCGGCGTTTCGCGGCCAAACATGGAAATCGTCACGCGGACAAGGTCTTTATCCGGATCGATCTCCTCGACGACACCGGAGAAATCCCCGAACGGGCCGTCAATAATATTGACAAGATCGCCGACCTGATAGGCCACCTCGACCTGCCTTTTCTCCACCCCAAGCGCGAGCACTTCCTCGTCACTGAGCGGGATGGGCTTGCTCTCCGGGCCTACAAAGCCCGTAACGCCGCGCGTATTGCGGATGACGTACCAGGTGTCGTCCGACATGACGTACTCCCCGTCCTCCACATCGACCGCAAGCTTCACCAGCACATAGCCGGGAAACACCTTGCGCTCTACATCGCGCTTTTTGTTATCCTTGATTTCAGTGACCGTCTCCATCGGGATTTTTACCTCTAGGATCTGATCCTGCATCTGGCGGTTTTCCACAACCGTTTCAATATTATTGGCCACTTTGTTTTCGTAGCCGGAATAGGTATGGATCACATACCACTTTGCGCTGTCAGCCATGTTAGACCACCCTTTCGCTTCGAACCCGCCTTAACCGAGCAGCCCGCCAAACAGCTGGATTGCACCCGCTGCGGCATTGGTGACGCCCGAAGTTGATTCTGCGGCGGCGGCCGTTGTCGTGGGATCCTGCGCCAGGCCCTCAATCAGGCTCAGTCCCTGGGAAAGGCCGAAGTCCACAATCCAGATGCCGATGCCGATAATCAAAATCACGGCGATTACAACGCCGGTGCTCTTGAACACGGTTTTGGCATCAGGCCAAGTGATCTTCTTAATCTCGCCCCTGAAATCCTTAAAGAAGCGGGCGATCGCCTTGCCGGCACGCACAAAGATATTTGGCTTTTTCGGTTTGTTTGCCTTATCGGCCTTGTCCGCTTTTGTGGTTTTGGCTTTCTTTTCGGCCTTTTCCACAGCGTCCTTTTTCTTTTCGTCAGCCATTCATCTTTCCTCCGCTCTTATTTGGTTTCTCTGTGGAGCGTGTGTTTCTTGCAGAATCTGCAATACTTATTCATCTCCAGCCTGTCGGGGTTGTTCTTCTTGTTTTTCATCGTATTGTAGTTGCGCTGCTTGCACTCCGTGCAGGATAAAGTGACTTTTACTCTCATGACGGCACCTCCAGTTTTCCGGATATTTTCAGAGCCTGTCAATCCACAGGCACAGCCCCGTTTCCCCCGCCAAGCAACCTTGAGGGCATTGCTCCGCAGGAAACCCGCGGCCCGCCCTTTGAGCAGGATTTTTCAGGTTCCAGCCTCCCTCTAAAAATGGGCACAAAAAAAGAACCCTCTTAGAGGTAAAATCACTATAGCACACTTTTCTCAAGCGGTCAAGTGGATCAAGTGATTTTCCCTGATAAAAGGGCCTTTTACCCGGCTTTTTGGTCATCTGGCCACAGCTTCCCGGTAAAATGGAATAAAAAAGCGCAAAATTCACGGCGCTTTGGGGAAGCGGCCTCAATTCCCCCGCATCTCCAAAGCATAAAACAGATACTGCGGTGTGAAATGTTTGGGAGATAACTCTTTCAAACTGCCCGGTGCAAGAGAGGAATGGTCATTTATATGGCAATCGTTTATCACAAGCTGATGCGTCTGCTGGCAGAGCGTCAAATCAGCTTTTACCGGCTCAAAAAATCAGCCAATATCGCAGATGGGACACTCAGCCGCCTTCGCCACAACCACTCCGTATCGATGGCAACCATCGACCGAATCTGCCGGGTGCTGCAATGCCAGCCTGGCGATCTCATGGAATACATAGAGGATTCGGAACATGGCTGAAGCCCGGTAAAACCACCCCAATCACCAGCCGCTCTTTCCCGACAGGCACACATTCTTTCAGCAGATAAAAAGCCTCTGTGAAACGCGCGTCATCGGGATTGGGAGGCATAGGCATACGCGCGCGCCTCTTCCCGGCTGCTTCTGCGCAGCTCCAGCGCATCACACACTGCCCAAGCGGCGGAGCCGATCAAAATAGAGCAGCCTACGGCGAGATAGATCCAGGCGCTTTCTCCTTCGATGCCGTTGATGTTTCCCATGCCGATGAACCGGTCCAGGCAAAACAGGCCGCCCACATAGGTCATCCATAAATGGCCAAGCCCCTGCGGCCAGTGATTCAGATAAAACTGATGCGCGCCGAATATACCAAGGCTCCAGGCTAATTTTGCCGCTTTCTTCCGATCCCTTGGCCGTTCGGCGGGCACGGCGGCTTGCTCCGTTACGGGGTAAATCTCCGTAAAATTCACCAGGAACAACAGGATCATCGCAACCCACATCGGCACAAGCTCCAATAATCCGCTCTTCCCAACCGCCAGCAAAATCACCAGCATCGCTAAAAGCATCCCAGCCACGGCAAACGACGTGATTTGATAGCTGATATGTTTTTTGAAATGATGCAGAAAAAACAGGAGCAGAGCTGTGCCGTTGAGCGCAATGAAGCCGATTGCTCCAATCCAGTGGATCACATGCTCCCAGCCCCAGTCATTGATAAAAATGACCGTCATCGCCATCATCGGAGCCACATAAAGCGCGGCCGTACCAATTTTGCCGGCGTAATGGTAACGGTGATATAAATACGAAATATTCAGGAAAAATGCGGCGGCGGTCAGCCCACCCCAAACCAAAAAGCCGAAGGGATGGTCGTAGCCGATCCAGGAGATCGTGTTCTCCTCCCCGAGCGGATTGCGCACGCAACCGAAAATAACATTGTAAACCAGGGCCATCAACAAAATCGTCAGGCAAAACGTTCGATTTTCGATCAGCGGCGTTCTTTTCTGTTCCTGTAAGTTTTGCATCATTTCCCTCTCCTTACGACAGTTTTCAACAATCTGTTCCCATTATATCATTCTTTCCCCATTCAAGAAAGGCTATTTTTTCGCTTTTTGTACCAAGAAAAAACAACTTCATTTCCCGTTTTCAAAAAGATCATGGAGACGTTTCAGGGATAAGGGCCTCTCATATTCCTCTTCCACACGCAGGATCAGCATTTCGGGGAGATGGAAGATATCCTGTTTGAGAAAGGAGGGATAAAAATACTCCCGGTGCAGCCGCTCAAATGGGAGCCATTCAAAGGTATGGGTATGTGCGCCCTCATATAGAGTAAAGCGGTCGCCTCTCTCCAACAAACCTTGTTCTGTTCGAAACGTGATATCCATGGCTTTCTTCCCCCTGTCCTCTCATTTCTGTAGGCTTGGCCCGGAGCTTTCGTATTGTTTCGGCATCCCAAACCCCTTAAGAAAAAATACGCGCCAGCAAAAACAGCAGCAACAACAACACCGCGGGCAACGGCAATAAAAGTGCCTGCCTGCGCAGCAATGGCTGCTTTCGGAATAAGAAGATGCCGACGGCAATCGCAGTGAGCGCGGCGACAGTAACAACGAAGCTTAGCGCAATCGCTGCTGTGTTCAATGGGAGCAGATTCAAAGCACACCCCGCAACCGCTTCCACGACCAAGCAGCCTGCTAAGAGGGCTTTTGCCCAGGCGGGCAATTTGGGTTGTAACGGCGCAGTATCAGCCGAAACCGCTTCCCCTTCTGCTTCCGAAAAGGGCGGCGCTTTCTTTTGTGCTTTTGGTTCCTCAGCTGCTGCGGGATTCGAGAGTTCAGGCAGGAATAGCGACTCCGGCACCTGATAATCTTCCGCCACCGAGTGGTATCTCGCATTAAAGAGTTCATCCACCGAGACGGACAGTTCCCGCGCCAGGGCAGGGGCTTGCACCAGTGCCGGATACCCGCGTCCCTCCTCCCAGGCAGCGATGTCCGCCGGAGATAGATTCAGCCGCCGCGCAAGCGCTTCCCGGGAAATGCCTTGCCTCTCCCGCGCCTGCGCGATAAAAACGCCAATTTTCTTTTGGTCATGCATTTTAACACCGCCAATTCCTTGAAAACAGGTTCCTACCAATTTAATATTTTATCATAAAAATAACACCTTGTTCTGTTAAAAGGGAACGAGCAATTTGAAGTCTTTTAGACATAAAACTGCTCCATTTTGAATGACGAAAGCCATCTTCCGTATCAACATAACAATCATCATATATAAAATCGTTTTTTTCCTCTATTATACGGCGGGTCAATATAGATAAGGTCAACTTTACCTCTATGTGTTTTCTCTAACAGCTTAAGCGAAGCGAGATTATCCCTCTCAATGAGAAAGTTCATATTGCCGCCGTTGTCGATGAAAAGGTCTTTTTCTTCGGAAAGTACAGGCGTATGCGTTGCAAGCACTTCATCTATTTCCTCTCGGTGTTCCTCGAAAACAAGCCCGTATTTTTTACCGTTCACATCTTTCTCAAGCTCGGAAAGATAGGAGAGCAGGTTGCCCGTATTTTCGTCCTGCGGTGCGGACGATATATAAGTGCGTATTTTTCCGATTTTTGCAATCAGGTCATCACGCTTTTGCTTTGAAATGTTCCCCGTTTTACTTTCATCAATGGTTGCTTTTGCTTTCGATTCAGTTACAATATTTTCTTCTGTATCTCCAAATATTGAATCAAGCAAATCGTACAAGCCTGATTCTTTCCAAAGCTCTGTAATCCCGAGATTATCAAGAGCCTTATCGGTTGCATATTCTACAGCGGGTTTGCACACGAATGTGGCTATAATCACCAAAATTTTAATAGCGAGAAACCACTTGCTCTTTTTGAACTTATCCCATTCTGCCTTGGGTGAAAATTGCTTTTTGTTGACAATTTCCGATATTTCTTCATTTATGTCATTCTGTGTGATTTCGCCGCTCTCATATAACTTTTGAGCATCATCAACAGAAAAATCATCTGTAACCATATCGGATAGAAAGTCATATTTGGGTAGTGCGTCAATAATACCTGCGATTCCAGAAAGATTTAATCCTGATATGGTGCTAATAGCAGATGTGTTTGCCTGTAACCCCGATATAATTCCTTTAATGTTATGAGTGTCAAAAGCTCTCGTTTGTTCAAAAATCGGAGCATAGGCAATATTTAATTGTCGAATAGACTCTGAAAGTGGAGAAATCAAGTCGCGATATTCTTCAAGTGCAGCAGTAACACCCCTTAAAGGTGTTTTTATACTATTTATCGTCTGCTGTAATTCCTTAAGTGCAGAAGTCGCTCCTAATGTTTCTATTTTCATTGCAGATAAATAAGCAGTGTTTTCTTTTAATTTTTGCACTGCTTCAAAAGTAGGGTTTGTAATCTTTAATGAATCAAATCCGTCCATATATATTTCCTCCAATTATTCAATCTAACACATTATTTCATCTTCTATATTTTTCAAGCGCCCAAACCAATCTTTGTAATAATGACAATCTATGCAGTCCTTTTTGAAGCATAAGTATTTGTACTTTTTATAATCCAATATATTTTACAATAATTATACTTCATATCATCCATATTGGAACGATTAGGTTATTGCTGTCGAATACGCTTAGTTGCTCTGACATACAGAGCACAGCGGAGGTGCCGAGGACAAGCGGTGATTTATTTATCAGACCGAAGGTCTTTGTTATTCGCTTATCGGGAGTTGCTGTTTTCTTAATTTCAAGTGGGCAGAGTTTGCCGTCACCTTCGATAATTACATCAATCTCTCTCGCATCGCGGTCACGGTAGTAGTTGAGATACGGCTCTTTACCTGCGTTTTGATAGCTTTTCATAATTTCCGAAACGGTGAAGTTTTCGAGCAAAGCTCCGCTCATTGCGCCGCTTTCTGCAACCTCGGGAGATGACCATTTTGTGAGATAGCAGACGAGCCCTGTATCATAAAAATAAAGTTTCGGTGTTTTGATAGTACGCTTCAGCACATTATTTGAATACGGATGCAGTAGGAATATAACACCGAGCGTTTCAAGTATTTGTAGCCACGCTTTTGCTGTTACTTGGTCAATGTCTGCATCATCAGCTATGGCTTTATAATTCACAAGCTGTGAAGCACGCGCGGCAACCGCCGTAATAAACTTTGCAAATTTAAGGGCGTCAATCGCACCCGAAAGCTCTCTCACATCTCGCTCAATATATGTTGATAAATATGATGAGTAGTACATATTCCTGTCATTGTAAAGACCGCTTGCAAGTCCGGGCATACAACCATTCCAAATGCGTTCATACATTTCGGGCGTAGTGAGTGATTTGATTTTTTTGCTATCCTCTAAAAGCGCATCAAAATCGGTAGTAAACGGTCTTGGCTCACATCCGACAATCTCTCTTTGTGATAACGGCGACATATGGAGTAGTGCAACACGGCCTGCGAGTGATTCCTGAACGCCCTGCATCAAACGGAATATTTGCGAGCCCGTCAGCCAAAAATCACCGGGATTATGATGCTCGTCAACGTGAATTTTTATATATGTGAAGAGCTCGGGCGCATACTGCACCTCGTCTATAATAATCGGCGGTTTATGAAGCTGCAGAAACATCTTCGGGTCATTCTTCGCCATTTCTCTGACGGTCAAATCATCAAGAGAAATATACTCACGGCCGATATTTTCTTTCTTTGCAAGATTTTGAAGCATAGTTGTTTTACCAGACTGACGGGGACCTGTAAGAAGAATTGCCGACCAAGTCTTTGAAAGTTCGGTTATACGCTGTTCCATATGTCGATTTATATAGCTCATAATACACCTCATGAGAGTATCGTTTTCTGTTTATATTATATTCTATTATGTCCAGCAAGTCAATAAAAATCTCGGCTAAAATATGAAGCTTTATTATTTTAGCCGATATTTTTGAGTTTTTATATAGAAAAACCACCCAACTGCATTTCTGCAATCGGGTGGCCGTTATTAGATATAAACATTAACGGTTATGTCTTGCCACTGTGAGCGGCGGAGATACTGACCGTTTTGTTTTCTGTATTGTTCAGCCGTATCGAAGTCGATATTAAAGCTGTAATACAGGGAAGTCCTACTTAGACTTGATAGCAGCCTGCGCCGCAGCAAGGCGAGCGATCGGCACGCGGAACGGGGAGCAGGAAACATAAGCAAGGCCAATATTGTGGCAGAACTCGACGGAGCTCGGATCGCCGCCGTGCTCGCCGCAGATGCCCAGCTTGATGTCGGGGCGGGTCTGGCGGCCAAGGTCGGCAGCCATCTTCACCAGCCTGCCAACGCCGGTCTGGTCAAGCTTGGCAAATGGATCAGACTCATAGATCTTCGCATCATAGTATGCATCGAGGAACTTGCCCGCATCGTCACGGCTGAAGCCGAAGGTCATCTGCGTCAAGTCGTTTGTGCCGAAGGAGAAGAACTCAGCCTCTGTGGCAATCTCATCCGCCGTCAGCGCCGCACGCGGGATTTCGATCATCGTGCCCACTTTGTAGGTCATCTCAACACCGGCATCCGCGATGAGCTTATCAGCCGTAGCGGTAACGAAGCTCTTCACATACTTGAGCTCCTTGATCTCGCCAACCAGCGGGATCATGATCTCGGGAACGATCTTGTATTCCGGATGCTCCTTGTTGACGGTGATCGCCGCGTTGATCACAGCGGTCGTCTGCATCTCAGCAATTTCCGGATAGGTAACGGCCAAACGGCAGCCGCGGTGGCCCATCATCGGGTTAAACTCGTGAAGGGAAGCGATAACAGCCTTCAGCTCATCCACCGTGATATTCAGCTCGCCTGCGATTTCCGCAATATCCTCTTCCTTAGTGGGGAGGAACTCATGCAGCGGCGGGTCGAGGAAGCGAACCGTCATCGGGCGGCCTTCCAGCACGCGGTACATCTCTTCGAAGTCGCCCTGCTGATAGGGAAGGATCTTCGCGAGCGCCTTCTTGCGAGTTTCCACATCCTTCGCAACGATCATCTCACGCATCGCCTTGATGCGGTCGCCCTCAAAGAACATATGCTCCGTACGGCAAAGGCCGATGCCCTCCGCGCCAAACTTCACAGCCTGCGCAGTGTCGCGCGGCGTGTCCGCATTCGTGCGGACCTTCAGGGTACGGGCAGCGTCCGCCCACTTCATGAAGCGATCGAAATCGCCGGAGATGGTCGCCTCCACGGTCGGCACCGCTTCGCCGTAAATCTTGCCGGTGGAGCCGTCCAGGGAAATATAGTCGCCCTCGTTGTACTTCTTGCCGCCAAGCTCGAAATATTTGTTCTCCGCATGCATCGTGATCTCGCCGCAGCCGGAAACACAGCAGGTTCCCATACCGCGCGCAACAACAGCCGCGTGGGAAGTCATGCCGCCGCGGACGGTGAGGATGCCCTGTGCCGCAGCCATACCCTCGATATCCTCGGGGGAAGTCTCCAGACGGACCAAAACGACCTTTTCGCCCTTGTCGGCCCACTCTTTTGCATCTTCCGCCGTGAATACTACCTTGCCGCAGGCAGCTCCAGGGGAGGCCGCAAGGCCTGCGCCCACCGGTGTAGCAGCCTTAAGCGCCTTCGCATCAAACTGCGGGTGCAGCAGAGCATCAAGCTGCTTCGGGTCAACGCGGAGAACCGCATCTTCCTCTGTAATCATGCCTTCGTCCACAAGGTCAACAGCAATCTTCAGAGCGGCAGCCGCGGTGCGCTTGCCGTTTCTTGTTTGCAGCATATAAAGCTTGCCGTTTTCAATGGTGAATTCCATATCCTGCATATCTTTATAGTGGTTTTCAAGGTTCTGAGCGATCGTTGCAAACTGCTCATACACTTGCGGCATATCTTGCTTGAGCTGATCGATCTTGCTGGGGGTGCGCACGCCCGCAACAACATCTTCGCCCTGCGCGTTAATCAGATATTCACCGAAGAGTGCTTTTTCACCCGTGGCCGGGTCGCGCGTGAAGGCAACGCCTGTGCCAGAATTTTCATTCAGGTTGCCGAACACCATGGGCTGTACGTTAACAGCCGTACCCCAAGAGTAGGGAATGTCGTTCATGCGGCGGTATACGTTGGCGCGGGGGTTGTCCCACGAACGGAAAACGGCCTTGACCGCTTCCATCATCTGCGTTTTGGGATCGGTCGGGAAATCGGTGCCCTTTTGCTCCTTGTAATACTCCTTGAAGCGCTTGACGAGCTCCTTCATATCGTTCACATCGAGGTCAATATCGTTTTTGACGCCCTTGCGATCCTTGATTTCATCAATAATCACTTCAAACGTCTTTTTGGAAATCTCCATTACAACATCGGAGAACATCTGGATGAAGCGGCGATAGGAATCATAGACGAACCGCTCGAATTTCGGATCCGGGTTGCCTGCGATCATGCCTGCGGCAACCTCGTCGTTCAGGCCGAGGTTCAGAATAGTGTCCATCATGCCGGGCATGGAAGCGCGCGCGCCGCTGCGAACGGATACGAGCAGCGGGTTTTTGGGGTCACCGAACTTCTTGCCGTTGATCTCTTCCATCTTGGCAAGGTATTCATAGATTTCCGCCTCGATTTCAGGCGCAATCTTTTTACCGTCGTCATAATAACGGGTGCAGGCCTCGGTGGAAATCGTGAAGCCCTGCGGAACGGGCATGCCGAGCCTCGTCATCTGCGCAAGGTTCGCGCCCTTGCCGCCGAGGAGCTCGCGCATGTTCTCGTCGCCCTCAGAGAACAGGTAAACATACTTGTGGCTCATTCCAAATCATCCTCCAATTTAAATATCAGCGAAATAATCACGACCACGGCCGGGTTCTCTAAAAAACTTAGGGCCGGTTTACGTCAACCTGCATTATAACAGATACGCACAATTTTTTCCATGCATGATTGATATAAATTCGTGTTTTTGGCGTTTCCTTGTTTTGTATATTATAGATACCTTTTTACAATTTCGATCCCGAATTTTCGAAAAGCTTGAAAAATTGCCGCATTCTTGGCATAATATTAGAATCGTAAGAAATGGTTTGTTTGACGCGTAATGATGATAATATAGGAAGGAAAGGGATCGCATTCATGCAAAACAGCTGTTGCGCAGTTATTCTCGCCGCCAGCGACGGCAAACAGATGAAATCCTCCCGGCCGACTGCCATGGCGGAGGTACTCTTCCAGCCGATGATCGACTGGGTGCTTGACGCCGTACAGAACGCGGGTATCGAATCAACCTGCACCGTTGCCGCCCACTGCGGAGCCCTGGCCAGCCACCTGGAGGGGCGCGGCGAAACCGTGCTTCTGGAACCCTCCGGCGCAGGCTCTGCCCTCTTGCAGGCGCGCGCCTTTCTGGAGCGTTTTCGCGGCGGAGACGTGTTCCTCCTCAACGGAAACACGCCCCTGATGGATTCTGATACGATCCGCGCCGCCTTTGAGGAGCACAAGCAGGCGGGGAACGCGGCCACCATTCTTGCCGCCCGTCTGGAAAACCCCAGCGGATATCACCGCATCCTCCGCGACGCGGACGGGGCTTTTACCGGCCTTGCCGCGCAGCAGGATGCTGGTGAAATGGCGCTGCAAATCCGGGAGGTCTCCTCCGGCGCCGTTTGGTTCCAATGCGACCAGCTGCTTTGGGCGATGAGCCAGATCGCCACGGGAAGTGAAGGTACAAACTCCGATTGGGCGGGCGTGGTGCAACGCCTGCTCGCAGGCGGGCAGCGCGCGGGCGTATTTACCGCCGCTGATCCGGATAGCGCGCTCATAGCTGACGACCGCGTCCAATTGCTCCACTTGAACAACCGCGCCCGCCAGCGGATGCTGACGCACTGGCTTTTGGAGGGGGCGGATATCCCCTGCGCCGACGGCGTGTTCATCGGGCCGGGCGTTACGATCGGGGCGGATACCCGCATCCTGCCGGGCACCATTCTGCGCGGAAAAACCGTGATCGGCAAAAACTGCATCATCGGCCCTAACACCCATCTCATCGACACTTCGGTCGGCGACAATGTGAAGCTCGACAATGTGCTCAGCGAGCAGGCGGAAATTCAGGATGGCGCCGATATCGGCCCGTTCGTCCACCTGCGCCCCAATGCAAAAATTGGGCCGCACACGCACCTGGGCAATTTTGTAGAGGTGAAAAACGCCCAAATCGGGGAAGGCACGAAGGTATCCCACCTGACCTATGTGGGCGATGCAGACGTGGGCAAAGGCGTGAATTTCGGCTGCGGCTGCGTCACCGTGAATTACACCGGGAAGGAAAAGCACCGCACCGTGATCGGCGACCACGCTTTCATCGGCTGCAACTCCAACCTCGTTGCCCCTGTCAGGGTGGGCGATTATGGATATACGGCCGCAGGCTCCACCATCACCGACGATGTGCCCGCGAACGCCCTGGGCATCGCGCGTGCGCGGCAGGTGAATAAAGAGGGCTGGGTGCTGCGCAAAAAGCCCTATAAGGGCATGAAATAAGACCGAATGTATTATCTTCTAAGCCTAGGGCTGTGGGCGCTTCCACAGCCCCATTTGTGCGTGCCATTTGCGAATATTTCAAAATATAATGGAAAAAGGCTGGAAAAGCGTTATGTCTATGTTTGAAAAGTGGAAAACGAACCGCTCCCCTTCCCCCTCCGGCGCACCGGAATTTTTGATCGTGGGCCTCGGCAATCCCGGGCCAAAATATGAATTCACCCGCCACAATGCGGGCTTTCTCTGCATCGACCTGCTCGCACAGCAGCTCGGCGTGAGGATTGACCGCATCAAATTCAAATCCGTTGTGGCCGATGTTGCAATCGAGGGCCGCCGCTGCATCCTTATGAAGCCGCAGACCTTTATGAACAACAGCGGCGAAGCGGTGCGTGACGCGGCGAATTTCTACAAAATCCCGCCGGAGCATATCATTATACTATTTGATGATATCTCCCTTCCGCCGGGCAAGCTGCGCATCCGCCGGAAGGGTTCGGACGGCGGTCACAACGGCATCAAGAGTATCCTTTATCTGCTGGGCAGCGATCAGTTTCCCCGTGTGAAGCTCGGCGTGGGCACAAAGCCGCACCCAGATTATGACCTTGCCGATTGGGTGCTCTCCACCTTCCAAAAAGACGAGTTCCCCCTGATGAAGGAAGCGATGGAAAAGGCCTGCGAGGCAGTGCCCCTGCTCGTGCGGGAGGAGACGGACCGCGCGATGAACCTTTACAACTCGTAAGCCCTTATTCCTTACTTTTAGAAAGGCCGTGCAGAGATGTCTGACCCTACATACCGCTATACGGCGCTGCTGTTTGATGCCGACGGCACGCTTTTCGACTATCAAAAGGCTTCCTGGGAGGCGCTGCGGCAGACGTTGGCGCAGCTCTCCCTCCCTTTTTCACAGGAGCTGTTTCATCTGTATCAGGAGAAAAACCAGGCCCTCTGGGATTTATACGAGCTGGGCAAGGTCACGAAGGGCCAGCTCGAAGTTCAGCGCTTCGAACACTTCTTTGAGGCCGCGGGGATGGCTGGCGCCTCCCCTGCCGAAGCGAATGAAGCCTACATCGGCTATCTCGGCCAGGGCGCATACCTGCTGCCCGGCGCCCTGGAGCTGATTGATTCTCTCAGGGAATTCTTCGGCCTCTATCTGGTAACAAACGGCCTGAAACGGGTGCAATACCGCAGGCTGGAGGGCTCCCCTCTTGCCCATGCCTTTGACGGCGTTTTTGTTTCGGACGAGACAGGCTTTCAAAAGCCGCAGAAGGGCTTTTTTGATTATGTGTTTTCCCGGATTCCGGAGCAAGATCGCGCGCGCATGCTGATCGTCGGTGATTCCCTCTCCTCCGACATCCGGGGCGGCAACAACGCGGGTATCGACACCTGCTGGCTGAATCCCCGCGGCGCGCAGAACACGAGCGGCGCTGTGTGCACCTATAAGATAGCCCGGTTGGAGGAGCTTTATCCCATTCTCGGCGTAATCCCAACAAATAGACAAAATTGAAACCTGACAGTGCGCGATTACGCGTGCGGAAGCGGAGCTGCAACCATGTCCTGTTTTTCTAAAGTGCTGCGTGAGAGCGCAGAATATAAAACCTTATCCAACGCGATCCGGGAGCATCGGCTGCCTGCCGGTGTGACGGGCGTTTCCCTGATCCACAAGGCACACCTTGTGCACTCGCTGTGCGAGGACGAAAGCTGCCGGGCTCTCCTCATCGTGGCGGATGAGGCAGAGGGCAGCCGCCTGGTGGAAAACCTGAACGCCATGAAGGGCGGCGCGCTGCTTTACCCGGCACGGGATTGGAGCCTTCGCCCATCACAAGGCCAATCCCGCGACTATGAGCAGCAGCGGCTCGGCGTGCTCGGCCATATGCTGGAGGGCGAATACCGCGTGGTGGTCTGCTCCGTTGAGGCCGCCATGCAGCTGACCCTGCCGCCGGAGGAGCTCTATACCCGCACCGTTACGCTGAAAGCGGGCGAGGACTGCACGCCGGAGGCTGTTGTGGAATCATTGCTCGCCGCGGGCTATGCCCGTGCGGAAACGGTGGACGGCATTGGCCAATTCGCCCGGCGCGGCGGGATCGTCGATTTTTTCCCGCCGGACGGGGCCGCCCCCCTGCGCGTGGAATTCTGGGGCGATTCGATTGATACGATCGCGCATTTTGAAATTGAATCCCAGCGCCGGACAGATCAGCTCCAGGCGGCAAAAATCACACCGGCGCTCGAGATCCTGTTTGACAGCCCGGAGCTGCTGGCCGATAAAATCGAAGCGCACTGCGCCTCCCTGCGCGGAAAGGCTGCCAAGGCAAAAGCCTCCCTGCTCGCGGATGTAGACAGCCTGCGGGCGGGCGCTCACCTCTCCTCGTTAGACCGGTATCTCAACCTCGCCTACGATTCGCCCGCGACCATCCTCGATTATGCGGAGGATGCGCTGCTGTTCATCAGCGACACCGGCAAAGTTAAGGAGCGCGCGGCGGCGTCCGCATCCCTTTTTCATGAGGAACTGAAGGAGCTCTTTGAGGACGGTATCCTGTGCCGCGGCCTGGATACCTTTACCTTGGGCTGGGGGGAGCTGGTCAAAGCCTATGAGGAGCACGGCGCGATCTACCTCGACACCTTTGCCCGCGGCAGCTTTGATACGCCCGTGCAGGCGCTGACCACGCTCAACGCTCAGCAGCTGCCCGTTTGGGGCGGCGCGCTTGATATTCTTTTACAGGAACTGCGCCCGGCGCGGGAGCAGGGGTATACCTGCGTTGTGATGGCAGGCACGGACAAGGCCGCCAAAACGCTTGCGCAGGATTTGGAGGCCGAGGGCCTTCCGAGCGTTTTTTTCAACATCCCTCCTTCCGAATTCCCCTCGAGCCGTGTCAGCATCCTGCCCGGCGGGCTCACCGCGGGGATCGAATACCCGCTGCTGAAATTTATGCTTTTCACCCATGGGCGCGCGGCGGGCTCCTCCCGCCGGACGGTGAAGAAAAATAAAAACCCTCGCGCGGGCATCCATTCGCTCGATGAGCTACACCGGGGGGATTATATCGTCCACGCCGTTCACGGCATCGGTATTTTTGACGGCATCAATAAGCTGGAGGTCAGCGGCGTTACCAAGGATTACATCAAGATCAAATATGCAAAAGAGGATGTTTTATACGTCCCCGTCACGCAGCTCGACCTCGTTTCCAAATACATCGGCCCGCATGAGGATGGCAAGAGCCTGAAAATCAACCGCCTTGGCGGCAAAGAGTGGCAGAAAACCCGCGCGCGTGTGCGCGCCGCTGTCAAAGATATGGCAGAGCAGCTCACGAAGCTCTATGCGGAGCGCATGAAGGCGCCGGGCTACGCCTTCTCCCCGGATTCGGACATGCAGAATGATTTTGAGCGGCGCTTTGAGTTTGAGGAAACGGACGATCAGCTGCGCTGCATTGACGAAATCAAAAGCGATATGGAGAAAAACTACCCGATGGACCGCCTGCTTTGCGGCGACGTGGGCTTTGGCAAAACGGAGGTTGCCCTGCGCGCCGCCTTTAAGTGCATCGCGGAGGGCAAGCAGTGCGCCATGCTCGTGCCTACGACGATCCTTGCCTTTCAGCACTATCAAACGATCCTCAAGCGGTTCGAGGGATTTCCTGTGGAGGTCGATATGATCTCGCGCTTCCGCACGCCGCAGGAGCAGGCAAAAATCCTGCGCGGGCTCCGGCAGGGCAGCATGGATATGGTGGTCGGCACGCACCGGCTGATCTCAAAGGATATCAAGTTCAAAGATTTGGGCCTTGTCATCATCGATGAGGAGCAACGCTTCGGCGTGGCGCAAAAGGAGCATCTCAAGGAGCTGTTCCCAACCGTCGATGTGCTCACCCTCTCCGCTACCCCCATCCCCCGCACGCTCAACATGGCGATGACCGGCATCCGCGATATGTCGATGCTGGAGGAGGCCCCGCAGGACCGCCATCCGGTGCAAACCTATGTGATGGAGCACGATATGGGGATTCTGGCGGAAGCGATCCAAAAGGAGCTGCGGCGCGGCGGGCAGGTCTACTACCTGCATAACCGGGTGGACACGATCACCCGCGCGGCGGCACGCATCCGCGAATTCCTGCCGGATGCACGCATTGGCATTGCCCACGGCAAGATGGAGGAAGAAGAGCTCAGTGAGATTTGGAGCAATCTGCTCAATGGGGAAATTGACGTGCTCGTCTGCACCACCATCATCGAAACCGGCGTGGATGTGCCGAACGTCAACACCCTGATTATTGAAAACGCAGACAGGCTGGGTCTTGCGCAGTTGCATCAGATCCGCGGGCGCGTGGGGCGCTCCAATCGGCGGGCCTATGCCTACCTTACCTTTACCCGCGGCAAGGAATTGAGCGAAATCGCCACCCGCCGCCTGAGCGCGATCCGGGAATATACGGAGTTTGGCTCCGGCTTTCAAATTGCGATGCGTGACCTCGAAATCCGCGGTGCAGGCAACATCCTCGGCGCGCAGCAGCACGGGCATATGGAGGCGGTCGGCTATGATATGTATATCCAGATGCTTTCGGAGGCTATCGCGGAGGAGCAGGGCGAAAAACCGCAGAAACCGGAGGAAGAGTGCCTGATTGACCTGCAAGTGGAAGCGCATATCCCCGAGGAATACATTGAGAGCATCCCGCAGCGGCTTGCCATCTACCGGCGGATTGCGGATATCCGCACGCCGGATGATGTGGAGGATGTATATGACGAGCTCATCGACCGTTTTGGAGACCCGCCGCCCAGCGTGCAGGGGTTGGTCAACGTATCCCTCCTGCGCAACTCCGCCTCCGGGCAGGGCATCTACGAAATCAGCCAGCGCGGCAACTGCCTGCTGCTCTATTCCAATGCGATCGACATGCAGAAGGTGTCGCGCCTGGCCGCCCTCCTGCGCGGCCGAATCCTGGTCAGCGCGGGGGCAAAGCCCTATATTTCTGTGAAAATGGGCGCGGGGCAATCCCCTATTGACACGCTGCAGGAGGCATTGCGCATCTATTCGGCGGAACCGCAGGGAAAAAAATAAGGGCGTACGCCCTTTACAAGAGCGGAAAGGCCGCTGGGAAAAATTCTTCCAGCGGCCTCTTTTGAATCCTCCCGGATGGTTTTACATCTCCTTTTCCGGCACAAGCACCTGCACGCCCGGCTGTGCCACCTCATATGCGCTCCGGTCAAAGCGAAAACACAGCTGTTTGCCCCGTGGTACGCTGCGTGCCCTTCTCTGTTTTAACTGTGATTTCATAAGCGTTCTGCACACGTTTGACAGAAACGCTCGCCGTTTGCCCGCAAAGCCGCATCTGCTCTATGGAAAACACGTCCCATTCCGCCGGCAAATTCGGCTTTATTTCAAAGCGTTTCAATCCGGTTGGGCGATAGCCGAGAATCCCCTCGGAATAGATGCGCAAATACAGCCCGCTTTCCGCCGAAAGCTGAGCCTGATTTCCCTCCGGGAAGGCCTCCACCGCGTATGGGATATGCTCGCCGAGCAGCCGCGCCGAGGAGTAGCGCTTTAAGAGCCGGAGCGCCTCATTCGCCTTCCCGCAATAAAACATGCCGCGCAATGCATACAATGTGCTGCGGTCCCAAAACACCTTTTCCCCGCTGCGCGTTACCAGGCCGTCATTCTTCAAAAGCTTGTCGCTTATAAGCGCGCGAACCGTTTCGTCGGCCCGCTGTGTCAGCCCCATGGTAAGCGGAGCGGCGATCCAGGAGCGGAGATTCGTTTCTTCCCTGCAATACCGATAGGTATGATACCCCTCTACCTGAGCGCCAAAATAGGTTTCAATCGCCTGGGAGAGCTTGTCCGCACGTTCCAGGAGGAACTGCGCGCGCTCTTTGTCACCAAGCTCATTTTCCAAAAACGCGCAGCTTTTCAACGCATCGTATGCGAGGCACGAGGTGCAGAGGTTATAGCTTCCACTTTCAAAGCGGTTTTCCAGCTCATCAGAATCGCTGCGCACAACGCCGTCCTTCTCAATTTGTGAAAGCGTGTAGGCAATGCAATCCCGGATAGAATCCAGATAGAGAAGCGCCGTTTCCCGATCCCCCAGCGACAGCAAAAAACGGCTGCAGCCATAGGCATACATGGCGCTGTCGCCGCGATCCTTCGCGCCGTGCCAAACGCCTTCTCCCTGTGCGATGATGCTTGTAATCAACGCCTTTTCAGGAGAGATATAGGGTTGATACATTTTGTAGGTGTTCAAGGCCTGCCGCACGCCGGTTTCATAGCCGAGATATGCATAGAGGGGGTTAATATACTCACATTGGTCGTTCGTCCATATCGCGGCATAGAAATAGCCGCCGCCCGGGGAATGCATCAGCCCGGCCTTTGTTTGGAAGATGCTCTCACAGGCGCGGATTTTTGCATAGGCCGCCATGGTGTTGAGCATTTCATTCGGGGTATTGACGATAAAAAAGGTTTCTGTTTCTTTTAGAAACGTTTGCCTGGAGCGTAATTCCGCCTCACAATCCACAGTATATTGCTCCCCTTTTGCCGCGGCGCAATAGGCAACGGAAACCGTTTTTTCCTCCCCCGGCTGCAAATCAAACCGCATACACGGGTCTTCCTGCATATAAAGGCGGTAAATGGCCTGGTTCATTCCGTAGCAGGGCTTTGTTTCAGTGGGATGGTCATGGTTGTGGAGCTGCACCCGCGCGGCCTCCCCTGTTGTATTGCGCAGGCGGATTTTCTCCACGCAGGCCTTTCGATTCGGCGCGGTAAAAATGCAGTGTTCTGCCCTTATGCCGCCCAAATCTGTAAACAAGTGCAAGATGCCATCAAATTCAAACCGGAGTGCTTTCTCCTTCACCGGTTTTTGATTGATCGAAAAGGTGATCCCCTTAAAATTATGGTCGAGATGGCTCCCTGTTAAATTCGGGTACATCCGTAGGGATGGGAACGCAACATGGCGCATAACCCGCAGGCTGCCGCTCGAATCCGCTCCATAGCTGATGATAGAGGCGGCGTAAAACCCAGCCATTTCGAGATGATTGGCATATTCTTTCCCCGATTGGATGGAATAGCAAATTTTTTTGCCATCCAGCGTGTGTTTTTCCCCCGTAAAGGGATTTCTCATTTTTGCCCATCGCGCAAAATAGCGAGTTCTCATCCGCGCAATTTGAAAAGGAAGCATACGATCCCTCCATAATAGATATCAATCATGAATTACCGACTTTCAGCATATCGGAACCGCCTCAAAAATACTATAGAAAAAATACCATTTTTCTGAGAGATTTCACGGAATTGGCCTTCGGCAAGGCGGTTTCTTGACAGATTAATTTATTTTCGGTATATTTACTTCATAAATTTATGAAAAATATATGGAGGTGAGCTAATGTTAAAGCGCTATCAAAATCCGATCATCTGCTTTTATATCCTCTTTGTCATCGCCATGGTAGCCGCCACATTCTGCGACTTATCGCTCGATATCTGGCTGAACAACCCGGGAAATATCCTTGCCATTTGGCTGCGTAACACGGGGGAAATCCCCTCGCGCCTGATCTGCCCGCTCGCCGGCACAGTGATCTTTTTTGCCGCTTCCAGCCGTTGGGAAAAAATCGCCGGATTTTTGCTCGCCATCGGCGGGTCTGCCTATCTGGGCTACTATTTCGGCAAGTATTTCTTCGTGGAGGAGCATCGGATGCTTTTCAGCCTCCTCTGGGGCGTTGGATTTGGAATTGTCGCACTGCTTGTAGGGAGCCTCCTTCCACACGAGCTGATGCAAAAGCTGAGAGCCGCCGCCTGGATTGGCGTGATTGTTATGACCGCCCAGCTGCTCTGCATAGAGGGCCTGAAATATCTTTGGGGGCGCGTTCGCTTCCGCGATCTGCTCGCGGCGGGGAATTACGACGCCTTCACCTCATGGCTCCACCCCAATGGGATCAACGGGAATAAATCTTTCCCCAGCGGGCATACGGCGGGCGCGGGCATGAGCTACCTGATGATGCTCCTGCCTCTTTGCACGGACCGCTTCAAGGGAAAAGAGCGGCTTTGCTTCCTGCTGCCATTCGCCTATACCTCTCTCGTGGCTTTTTCGCGCCTAGTCATGGGCGCGCATTACCTCAGCGATGTGGCGATGGGCGGAGCGATCAGCTTCTCCCTCGTGCTGGTTGCCTTGAAGATTTATGAAAAAGCGGTTCCCGCACAAAAATAAAATGCAATGGTTCCCTGTGAATCATAAAGGGGAGATTCGCCAAATAAGGTGAATCTCCTCTTTTCCTATTTTTATTCTTCGTGATAACACAAATCCCGCTGTAACCGCACGAACGAAAGGATGCGCATGGCTCACGCAAGCAGTCAGCTTCCGGCTATTTTTCTTCCTTCAATTGAATCGCACCGGTTGTGCTCTCAATTTGGATCTGGCAGGCGCCATCCCCATACAAAATTTCGCCGCTATCCCCCACGATGTTTTGCCCTCCCGTTTTCATAATCCGTATATGGGAAGGCAGCTTATAGATCAGCTTGCCAACATTCGTGTTGTAAAATAAATGAAAGCCCTGATCCAGCGAGAGGAACGCCGATACAGCACCCACCTCCGCTTTCAGCTCCAGCCGGTTGGCCGCCCGGTTCCCCCGGCCATAGTCAATCCCGCCGGTTGCGGCGGTAATCTTCGTCTCCTTCGTCTGCACGCCAGTCAACTTGGTTCCGCCGGTATCCGTGTGAATCAGCAGCTCCTCCACCGTAATATTTTCCGCTTGGCAGCCGCCGACATTCACCTTACAAACCACCTTTTGCAGGCCGTGCGGCACATAAACCACCAGCGTGGCACCGCCATTTCTGCCCCAGGGGCGGAACATTTTCCGCTTCAGGTAAAGGTAGGTTTCCCCCGCGCGGGTCTCTACCCCATAGCTGTAGTTTGTCAAGCGGTCTCCCATGGAATGCATTTTCACTTCAGACCGCAGCTTCCCATCCCAGGAGGGCAACAGTTGAAGCCCTCCCACATCCACCTCCACGCGGATGTTTTGGCACGGCTCTTCCGTTTCTGTGCAAAGCCCGTTTTTCTGCCAGTTTTCAGGGGCCTCCGGTTTCTCATCTTCCGGAAGGTCGCTCTGCTTCTGCTCAGACGCGCCAAGCGCATCGATCAAACGATCTGCTTCCTCCTGGGTAATCACGCCATCTGCTACCATCTGCAAAATTTCTGCACGGGTATTCATGCTCATGACCATTCCTTTCCTGCGCTAAGCCGCAAATTTGTGTGAGTTTACGCAGCCAAAATTTTGAATCGCCTTGATGCTCGGAAATCACAAAACACAGGTTGCAAGCGAAAGCTTTCAATCTTCTCCCTCTTGTTCCGTTTTGATCTGCGTGATCGCTTCATCCACCGTAAGCTCGCCGTTTCTGATTTTTTCCAGCATCTCCTGCTGGGCCGATTTCTTTTTCACTTCAAAGCCCATTTTGCGAATAATCGTTTCTAAATTCTTTTTCACGGTCGGGTAAGAAATCCCCAACTCTTTTTCCATCTCCCGAATGCTGCCCTGCACGCGCAGGAAGGTTTCCGCAAAGGCAAGCTCCTCCCTGCTGAGCGCATTAAATTTGGATAGCGCAAAATCCCCGCTGATCTGCGTTCCGCACTGGCGGCAGGATAATTGCGTGACACGAAGCTTTTCCCCGCAAACGGGGCAAATCCCAATAATCTCATGCGGCAATTTTTTCAACTCCTTCCTTTCATTGATATCCTGTGGTTTAAAAATAACATGTATAATTCAATTTGTCAATCGTAAAATTAATAATTTTAACTTTTTGATTTATCTTTTCGATGAGCTATGGAAACAGCCGCAGTTCTTCAGGAACTGCGGCTGTTTCTGTTGTTCTTTTCTCTTTTTATCTGAAAACTCTCACCGATTAGCGGTCAGCCAAGGGGAGGCGTACGGTGACCTTAAATAAATCGCCATCCATTGTAATTTCCAGCGTACCGCTCTGCAATTCACACAAGCTCTGTGCGATCGACAGGCCCAATCCGCTGCCCTCCGTGCTTCTGGCAGCATCCCCGCGCACAAAGCGCTGTGTAAGCTGCTCTACCGGAACATCGAGCGGTTCGCGGGATACATTCTTGATTGAGAAAACACCTCTACCGTTTTCCTCACCAACCTCAATATAAACCCTTGTGCCAGCCAGCGCATATTTTTTTACATTGCTGATTAAATTATCGATAATCCGCCAGGTTTTTTGACTGTCCGCAAAGAGGATGGGCTCCTGCTCCGGCTGATTCAGCCGCACATCCAACCCTGCTGCCTCCAGCGCATCCGCATTCTCCCCCATCGCCTGCATGGCAAGCTCATAGAGGTTTACCTTGACGAAATGGAGCTGCACATTGCCTGTGGTGGCCTTGGAGGCCTCCACCAAATCTTCAATCAAATGCTTGAGCCGCTCGCTCTTCTCCTCCAGCACGCCGATGTATTCCCGCGCCGTCTCATCGGAGATTTCGCACTTTTTCAGCAGATCCACATAGTTGACGATTGCCGTCAGCGGCGTTTTTAAATCATGTGAAACATTGGTGATGAGCTCTGTTTTCATGTGCTCGCCCTTGATCGCCTCATCCACCGCAGTGCGCATTCCATCCTGCATGCCGACAATATCCTCCCCGAATTTGCGCAGAAGCTTCGGCATTTTGGCCGGGTCCAGCGGGTAGCTCAGATCGCCCTGCCGCGTTTTGGAAACGGCTGTCATCATTTCATCCAGCGCAATTACACTTTTCCAGAATAAAATTAGGGCAATCAGATTAAATCCCGCTGTTATGGAGCCAAAAAACAAAAAGGCAAGGGGGCTCCCTCCATATGAAGCGTCTCGCAGGGTAAGGCCCGTCAGAGCCATAAGGATTACGTTGCCCAACAGATACCCAATAAATAAAAACAGAATCGACGTGCGCAGGTTTTCCATCCGGTGATTCGGGATTGCATGCGCTTTGATATCCTCTTTGATATTGTGAAGCGCTGTTCGAAAGCGTTTCCAACTTTTCTTCAGAAAGCGGAAGAATTTCACGATCAGCGTGTTGCGCCAGAACTGCCTGCGTTTCACATTTCGCGCGACGCTCGTCAGCCATTCGAGCAATACGCCGCCTGCCCCCATTGCACAGCCGACTCCGGCCAGCATCAGGAGCTTCTGAAATCCCTGTGTGGCATCTAATATCTGGGCCGGAAGGCCAGCCGCCGCGGCAAGGCCTAAAATCACCAGCGATCCTGAAAGCAGCAGATGGAGATCGTTGGGGATTCGATCCGTCCACAACAGGGTGATCTCTTCTGTCTCTGCGCGGTGACCGCCTGCAACGGTCAGGTAGACGGCGCATAGCACATAAACCAGCAGGCAGATTGCGGTCATTGCTAACGCGACGGGCAGATTGTTTTTTGCTTGCTGAAAATCTCGATTGAGCGTATAATAAATATCCGGTTTTTCATCCAATCCCTTGGGCAAAAGCTCGTCATTCAAGGCAATATAAACATCCCATCCATTTTTGACGAATTCCTTTTCATAAAGCGTGATCCGGTCGTTGTATTGATTGAACCAATCGCTGATACGGATGGTCATATAATCATAGCTGCTCATCCACTGGGTCTGATTCACTACGCGCTCGCCACTGTGATAGCCCGCATCGTTGGTGTAGGTTTCATTCCATTGATATTGCTCCACAAGCTTTCGGAAGTCCGTACTTTTTGGATCAATTTTTTGAAAATTTGTGAACACCTCACCCGTCTTGCGATTCACCAATGCATAGTGTAGGTTGGAAAGGCCTTCCAACTCTTCCTTTGCCTTTCGGTAATCCTCCTCAAAGCTCCCTCGCAGGGATCTCAACTGTGCTTCATATTCCTGCAGGCACTGATCACGGATTTCCTTCTCTTCCTCCGCGCTCAGTGTAATTTGGGGCTCTGTGGTTGCGTCCGGTGTATTCGGCTGCGTTGGGAGCACCGTCGTTTCGGGCGGAGCCACCTCTTCGCCGTTTTCATGACGGCCTGGCAGCATTCCCAGGAGCTCTTGCTCTTTTCCTTTACGGGCATCTTCCAGCTTCTCCTGAAGAGTTGCTTCATATTGCTCCTTTAAAAGCGCCTCTTGTTTCTTCAGCGATTCTCCGCTACGCATCTCTGCCTCAGAGCCATAGACGAACAGCATCTGTTTGATATAATAGAGCTCCCAGGCCAACTGTTCCTGAAACGCATTGCTCGCAGTAAAATCGCTTTGGTTCTCAAAAAGCAAGGAATCCAACGAGCCGCCCAGAGCCTCCGTTAATGTAACTGCCCGATAGATCGACACAGTCATTCCGCCCGCTGTAGCCAGCGCAAGCAATACTGCACAAACCTTAAGCCATTTCGCCTTAAGGAAGCTTTTCGATTTTATACCCAATGCCCCACACCACCTTTAAATACTTTGGTTCCTTTGGATTGATTTCAATTTTCTCACGGATGCGACGGATATGCACCGTAACCGTTTTTTCACTAGAATAGGAAGGTTCATTCCACACCGCCTCATAAATCTGCTGCGTCGAGAGCACATGGCCAAGATTGCGCATCAGGTATTCCACAATGCCGTATTCCCGCGCCGTCAGCCGGACGGGCTCTCCATCAAGCGTCAATTCCTTGGCAACCGTGTCAAGCGCAAGGCCGCCGGTGACAATCACGCCCTCCTTCGACTCAATACTGCCCAGCCGCACATAGCGCCTGATTTGGGATTTCACGCGCGCCATCAGCTCCAGCGGATTAAAGGGCTTTGTCACATAATCGTCCGCGCCAAAGCTCAGGCCGGTGATTTTATCCGTATCCTCGCTTTTCGCGGAGAGCAGGATGATCGGAAAATTATGCTTTTCCCGCATTTTTAACGTTGCGGTCAGGCCGTCGATATTCGGCATCATGATATCCAGAATCGCACAGTGAATCTCCGTATTTTCCACGGCATTGAGCGCCTCCTGCCCATTCATTGCGCGAATGGTATGATAGCCCTCCAGATTCAGGTAGATTTCCACAGAATCCAGAATCGCCTTATCGTCATCGCAGACCAGAATATTATACATACAACTGTTTCCTCCCGTTTCCTTCTGGTATTTTAATCAGGGTTCTTTTTAAAAAGCATCCCTTTTAGTATACCAGAGCCCCCATGAAAAGCAAACAATCACCTGCCTTCCTTTTCTTAGGATAGCAGGCGATTGTTACATTTCAGGCGGGGAATTTCTTACGAAAACCTTACAATTCTTCTTCTTTTCCACTATGCGACCACATACGCCAAAACAAAGCCTATTCTAGGGGCGGAATTGGTAGCGATATAGCTGCGCATAGATGCCATCCTGCGCCAAAAGGGAATCGTGCGTGCCGCGTTCCTGAACGCCCTCATCCGTAAATACAATAATCTCATCGGCATTTTTGATGGTGGAAAGCCGGTGCGCAACGATCAAAGAGGTTCTTCCACGCGATAATTCCTCCAAGGATTCCTGAATCAGCATTTCCGTTGCATTATCCAATGCAGAGGTCGCCTCATCCAAAATTAAAATCGATGGATTTTTTAAAAAGACCCGCGCAATGGAAATGCGCTGCTTCTGCCCGCCGGAAAGCTTCACGCCCCGCTCCCCGATATAGGTATCGTATCCCTCCGGGAGCGACATAATATAATCATGAATATTCGCCTTTTTTGCCGCCGCGATCAGTTCCTCCTGCGATGCGTCTAAATTGCCGTATGCGATATTTTCCCGGATCGTCCCTGTAAAAAGGAACACGTCCTGCGCGACTATGCCGATATTCCGGCGCAGGGAGGTGCGGGTCATCTTTGTGATATCCTGCCCGTCGATCAAAATCCGGCCTTCGCTCACCTCATAAAAGCGGGGGATCAGATGGCAGAGCGTCGTCTTCCCACCGCCGGAAGGCCCGACCAACGCAACCGTTTTACCCTGCTCGATGTGCAGTGACAAATCCTGAATGATATACCGGCCGCTTCCCTCCCCCTCTTCCCCTTCATATTGGAAGCTGACGTGGTCAAAATCAATGGCCCCGTCAAGCTGACGCGCATCCACGGCATTGGGCTCCTCCGCCTCCTCCTGCTGCGCCATCAGCTCCTCAAAGCGTTGGAAACCGGTGATGCCATTCTGATACTGCTCAAAAAAAGCGACAAAACGCTTAATGGGGTTTAAAAACGAACTGACATACAGCAGATAGGCCGCAAACTCCCCCGCGTTGATCCGATCCTGAAAGAAAAAGAGGCCCCCCGCAACCAGCACCAGCAAATAGAGCACATCCGTAAACAAGGTGCTTCCGGTGGTAAACACCGCCATGATTTTATAAGCTGCGCCGCGGGCCGCCACAAAGCGCTGGTTTTGCCGGTCGAATTTCTGCGTTTCATGCTCCGCCCCCGTATAGGCGCGGGTCACGCGAATCCCGGCGATGGAATTCTCCAGCCCTGCGTTCACCTCCGCGATCTCCTCACGCGATTTGGTAAAGGCCGCCTTCATATTTTTGCGCAGCCGCATAGAGAAATAGATGATGAAGGGAAGCGTCAGAAAAATAATCAGCGTCAGCGGCACATTGATCGTGCAGAGGATCACAAAGGAGGCCACCAGCATAACCAGAGATAAAAACAAATCCTCCGGCCCATGGTGGGCGAGCTCTGAGATATCCATCAGGTCGTTGATAATGCGGGACATAATGCTGCCCGTCTTATTTTCATCATAAAAAGAAAACGGCAGCTTTTGCAGCCTGCGGAACACATCCCTGCGCATATCCGCCTGCATCCTGACCCCTACAATATGCCCATAGTAGTTCACAAAATAATTAAACCCGGCCTTGAGCAGATAAATCCCCAATAATACCGCCGACCAAATCAGCAGCAGCCGCAGATTTTTATCCGGCACATACTCATTGATGATATTTTTTGCGATCATGGGGTAAAATAGGTCGCACACAGCAAGCAGAAACGCAAAAAACAAATCGGCAAAAAAGAGCTTGCGGTGCGGCTTATAATAAGCGATAAAACGGCGAAGCATCTCTTCCTTCTCCCCTTCCTTGATACAAATTAAAATTAGGGTAACATGGATTCGATGAAAATTCAACCGCCCGATTGGGGGAAACTTCTCCTTTGCCAATACTCGACGTGTTTTGCAATTCGTGCTATACTGAATCAGGCATCAGGCGGCCAGCCATCCGACGCCGCCCCTTCTGCCTTTTCCTTATATATAGAACCCGGGAGGGATTTTTTTGAACCATACAATCGCCGCCATCGCTACACCGCAGGCCGCGGGAGGGATCGGCGTGATCCGGATTTCCGGGCCAGGGGCCATTGAGATTGCAGACGCAGTCTTCGATGCTGCAAGCGGGCAGGCTCTGACGGAATCAAAGGGCTACCGTGCGCATTTCGGTCGAATTTTCAACGAAAATGGGCCGGTCGATGAGGCCATTGCCCTTGTTTTCCGCGCGCCGCACAGCTATACGGGGGAGGATGTGGTGGAGCTCTCCTGCCACGGTGGGTTGTTTTTGCTTCAACAGGCGCTTCGCGCGGTTTTTCAGGCAGGTGCAAGCCCGGCAGCTGCGGGCGAATTCACACGCCGGGCTTTTCTGAACGGCAAAATGGATCTAACACAGGCGGAATCCGTGATGGGGCTCATCGGTGCACAGGGCAGCCAGGCCGCCCGTGCCGCGCTGAGCGCGCACGATGGAGCGCTCAGCCGTGAAATCCGCGCGGTTTCCCAATCCTTATTAAAAAATGCCGCGCATATGGCCGCCTGGGCGGACTACCCGGAGGAGGAACTGCCGGAGCTGGACGTTACCTCCCTGAACCTTGATTTTACACAGGCACACCAGCGGCTCTCTACCCTTTTGGCTCGATTTGATACCGGGCGCGCGGTGATGCAGGGTGTTGATACCGTGATCTGCGGCCGCCCCAATGTGGGAAAGTCCACGCTGATGAACCTGCTCACCGGAGGGGAACGCTCTATCGTCACCTCTTATGCGGGCACCACGCGGGATATCGTGGAGGAAACGGTGCGTCTCGGCAGCCTTGTGTTGCACCTGGCGGATACGGCCGGCCTGCGGGCAACGGACGATCCGGTGGAGCAAATCGGCGTTACGCGCGCACGGGAGCGATTGGAGCGCGCACAGCTGATTTTTGCCGTATTCGATGCAGGGGAACCTTTGGATGAGGAAGATCTACGCCTGCTCGATGCGTGCCATGGCCGCCCCTGTATTGCAGTCATCAATAAATCGGATCTTTCCCAACGGCTGGATGCCGGGCGTGTAAAGCGGATGATTCCGGAAACCGTTTTTATTTCCGCCGCGCAGGGGGAAGGTTATGACGCACTTTCTGCCGCCGCTGCCCGCGTGTTGGGAACACGGGATTTTGACCCCGCGGCCCCCCTGCTCGCAACGGAGCGCCAGCGGGCCTGCTGCCTTCAGGCGCTCTCCTGTTTGGAGCAGGCGCTTGAGGCAATCGATATGGGCATGACGCTCGATGCTGTAACCGTGTGTATTGATGGCGCGCTCTCCGCCCTGCTGGAATTGACGGGAGAAAAGGCAAACGAAGCGATTGTAGATGAAGTTTTTTCAACCTTTTGTGTTGGAAAATAACAAATATATTTATATTTTCCTTTTTGTGGAGGAGTTTCTTTGGAATATTTTGCAGATACCTTTGATATTGCCGTGATTGGTGCAGGCCACGCTGGGATTGAAGCGGGCCTCGCGGCGGCAAGGCTCGGCTGTAAAACGGCCGTTTTTACCATGAATTTGGATTGGGTGGGCAATATGGCCTGCAACCCTTCCATCGGTGGCACTTCAAAAGGCCATTTGGTGCGTGAAATCGATGCGCTCGGCGGCGAAATGGGGCGCGCGGCGGATGCAAACACCTTACAGAGCCGGATGCTCAATGTTGGAAAGGGCCCTGCCGTTCACAGCCTGCGCGCACAGATTGACCGGCGCGCCTACACTGCCTATATGAAGCATTGCTTGGAGCGGCAGGAGCGTCTCTTTTTGAAACAGGCGGAGATTATCTCCCTGACCAGAGCGACTGCTACGGCGGAAACGCCTGCCATCTGGAAATTAAAAACGCGGCTGGAGGCCATCTATCATGCCAAGGCCGTTATCCTGGCAACCGGGACCTTTTTGGCCGGGCGCGTTTATGTGGGCGACTGCTCCTATGAAAGCGGGCCAGACGGAATGTTCCCTGCTACAGAACTCGCAAAATCTTTAAAGGAGCTGGGCATTCCCACCCGGCGCTTTAAAACCGGCACGCCCTCCCGGGTGAACCGGCGGAGCGTCGATTTTGCAGAGTTGGAGCCACAGCCGGGCGATGAACATACCGTGCCCTTCTCCTTTGCCACAACGCAGCCGGTTCAAAACAGCGCGCTCTGCTACATCACCTATACCAACTCTGATACCAAGCAGATCATTTTGGAGAACCTGCACCGATCCCCTCTTTACGGCGGCAAAATTGAAGGCGTTGGGCCGCGCTACTGCCCCAGCATCGAGGATAAAATTGTTCGCTTTGCGGATAAGGAACGCCACCAAATTTTTATTGAGCCCTGCGGCGCACAAACGGAGGAGCTCTATTTGCAGGGGCTTTCCTCCTCCCTGCCCGAGGATGTTCAGCTCAAATTTTTGCACAGTATCCCCGGCCTGACCCATTGCGAGGTAATGCGCAGCGCCTATGCGATTGAATATGACTGTGTGGACCCACTTGCCTTGCGGCCAACGCTGGAGTTTTTGGATTTGGAGGGGCTCTACGGCGCCGGTCAGTTTAATGGCTCCAGCGGCTATGAGGAGGCCGCCGCACAGGGGCTAATCGCGGGCATCAACGCCGCCCGCAGGCTCCAGGGCAAAGCGCCCGTGATTTTAGACCGTGCCTCCTCCTACATCGGCACACTGATCGATGATCTTGTAACCAAGGGTTGTTCCGACCCTTACCGGATGATGACCTCTCGCTCGGAATACCGCCTGATCCTGCGGCAGGATAACGCTGACCTACGGCTGACCCCTCTTGGCTATGAAATCGGGTTGATCGGGGAAGAGCGGTGGCGGCACTTTCAGGAAAAGCGGAGCCTGATTGAAAAAGAACGGAAACGCGCGCAGGAAGCGATCCTCTCCCCCTCCTCCGCGCTCAACACTCTGCTTGTTTCACGTGAAACATCACCAATTCAAACGGGCGTTCGTTTGAGCGAGCTACTCAAACGCCCCCAACTCAACGGTCGCCTCTTAGAACCGTTTGATCCAACACGGCCTGATCTTCCGGATGAAATTTTTGAACAGGTGGAAATTGATCTGAAATATGAAGGCTATATCAAACGGCAGCAGGCGCAGATTGATGAAATGCGCCGTTTAGAGGGAAAAAAGCTCCCAGAGGGGATCGACTACCTTTCCATCACCGGCCTGCGGAAGGAAGCGCAGGAGAAGCTGCAAAAAATCCGCCCGGAAAATGTTGGGCAGGCCTCGCGCATCTCCGGTGTGAGCCCGGCAGATATCTCCGTCCTTTTGATCTATCTCACATCCAGGCAAAAACATAAGGATGCAAACCAAACCGATGCTACGATGCAACAGGAAGGCGGATTTCGTTATGATTGATGCAGAAAATTTGCGCCGCGGCGCTGCAAAGTGGGAAGTAGAGTTGGATGCAACCGCATTATCCCGTTTTGACGCCTATGCCGCCCTACTCCTCGAATGGAATCAAAAAATAAACCTTACGGCGATCAAGGCCCCGGATGAAATTGTGGCCAAGCATTTCATCGACAGCCTTGCCCTGCTCTCCTTTTTTTCGCCGGGCCAAGACGCGAAAGTGATCGATGTGGGCACGGGAGCCGGATTTCCAGGCCTTGCGCTCTTGATTGCTCGCCCTGACCTGCAGCTGACGCTCCTGGACAGCACGAAAAAAAAGCTGCTTTTTTTGGAGCAGGTGCTCTCCTCGTTGGATTTGCGGGCGGAAACACTGCATCAGCGCGCGGAAGAAGCGGGGCAAGATCCTCTCCACCGGGAGCAATTTGATTTGGTTACCGCGAGAGCTGTTTCCAACCTGCGCGATCTAAGTGAATATTGCCTCCCCTTTGCCAAGCTGGGTGGTTTTTTTACTCCGCTTAAATCGGGGGATATCGATGGAGAGCTCACGCAGGCAAAACCTGCAATTGCCCTTTTGGGAGGTAACTTGGAGCGGTTGGAGCGTTATGAAATCGATTCAGCGGGCAGCCGCAGCCTACCAATCATTCAAAAAATATCGCATACTTCGCCAAAATATCCGCGTCCTTCTGCTCAAATTGCCAAAAAGCCGCTGGGATAAGGGAGAAAAAACGGTTTTCAGGCTATTTTTACACGATCAAAAAAACTGGACTTTTTTCCTCCTGCCTGATAAGCTTGTCTTGTAAACACGGACAAGCCCAATTAGGAAGGAGGTTTTTATATGCCCTTGTTAAAAAAGTCCCCTCCAAAACCGAAATCCGGCGGCTCGATCCTCATGATTCCAGAACAGGAAATTATGCCGAACCCCACGCAGCCGCGCCGCCATTTTGACCGCCAGGAGCTTGCAAACCTTGCGCAAAGTATTCGTGCCAATGGTATTTTGCAGCCGGTTACAGTGCGGGCGGTGCCTGGAGGCTATGAGTTAATTGCCGGAGAGCGGCGGCTTCGCGCAGCCCGATTAGCTGGATTAACACAAATTCCTTCCATCCTCATCAATGCGGACGATCGCAAAACGGCGATCTTCTCCCTGCTGGAAAATTTGCAGCGTCAGGATCTCAGCTTTTTTGAAGAGGCCGATGCCATGCAAAAATTGATGAATGTTTATGGTCTGAGCCAAGAGGAAACCGCACGAAAGCTCGGCATGGCGCAATCCACCCTCTCCAATAAGCTTCGCCTCCTGCGGCTTCCGGAAGAAATCCGGAGCACCTTGGAGCAGGAACAGCTCACAGAGCGCCATGCGCGTGCTCTGCTCCGTCTGGAGACCACAGAGCAAATGAAAGAGGCACTCGATCGAATTGCAGCGGAAAATCTAAATGTTTCACAAAGCGAAAAGCTAATCGAGCAGCTCTTGCAAAAATCTGATACGCCTGAGCTACAAAAAAAACAGAAAAAAGCGCCCATTAAGCTCTTCAAGGATGTTCGGCTTTTTGTAAACACCTTGAACCATGCAGTCGATACCATGAAACGAGCCGGAATTTCTGCCGACTCCTCCCGGAAAGAAACGGATGAGTATATTGAATATATTGTCCGTATTCCCAAAAACGGCGAAACGGTCATCCGCTCCTGCTCCGACAGTGCATGATGCTCCTGCCAATAACGCGTCAGCGTTTTGGAATAAATCTCCCCCAAATTTCCCCGCGCTGAAAGCAGCGCAAAACAAAGACCATATCTTTTCTCTTTCACACCCCACATCCGCAATAACGGGGCAGGCGAACAGCCTGCCCCGTTATTGTTTTTTAAACGACGAGGATTTCATTTCTGTTATTCATATCATACGTTTTAAAATTTTCCCCCATTATGAAGCTTTTTCTCGACTGATTATTTTTCTCTATGCTTTTCCTTTATTGTTTCACGTGAAACTTTTTTCTTTTTTACCTCTTCAATACAATTTATAGTAGGTCTTTTTCAAATCCTTATACAAGATCCTGTAATGCACGGTTTTAAACGGCTTGTATGAGCTATTGTTTCACGTGAAACGAATTTTTAGGGAAAGCAAACGGAAGCCTTCCTTTCTCCCCTGCTTTGTGCTATAATTTGAAAGAATTCGTATTATAACAAGAGAATAGACATTTCAAAGAAGGGCTTGAGCAACAAAATGGGTAAAACAATTGCAATCGTCAATCAAAAGGGCGGCGTAGGGAAGACGACCACCGCCGTCAATCTTTGCGCTGCGATCGGGGAGCACGGCTTAAAAACACTTCTCGTGGATATTGATCCACAGGGCAACTCCACCAGCGGAATGGGGCTGAATAAGCGTTCCATTGAAAAATCAACCTATGATATTTTAATCAACGGCATCAGTGCATTGGAAACCGTCGTCTCCAGCCAATATGCCAATGTTGATATTCTCCCGGCCAACATGAGCCTCGCTGGGGCAGAACTGGAGCTCGTTGAATCAGAGCGCCGGGAATCCCGGCTTCGCACAGCGCTTGCGGAGCTTGTGCCGCTCTATGATTTTATTTTTTTGGACTGTCCCCCTTCTCTGGGGCTCATTACGCTCAATGCATTATGCGCTTCGGACTCTATTATGGTTCCGATCCAATGCGAGTATTATGCATTAGAGGGCCTTTCCCAGCTGATGTCCACCGTTCGCCAGGTCAAGCGCCTCTACAACCCGCATTTGGAGATTGAGGGCGTATTGCTAACGATGTACGATGGCAGGCTGAACCTGACACAACAGGTCGTGGATGAAGTGAAGCGCTTTTTCCCGCAGAAGGTATATTCCAGCGTGATTCCGCGCAACGTTCGCCTTTCAGAAGCGCCGAGTTTTGGCCAACCGGTCATGTATTATGACCGTTCCTCGCGTGGAAGCTCCGCATATGAAGAATTTGCAAATGAATTTTTACGTTTGAACGGAAAGGGATGATGTCACTTATGGCAGCAAAAAAAGGAGGCCTCGGGCGCGGGCTGGATGCACTTTTTGCAGATAACTCTGTGGAGGAAAATAGCTCCGCCAGCGCTGTAAAGCTCAGCCTCAATGAGATTGAGCCCAATAAAGATCAGCCCAGAAAAACCTTTGATGAAAAGGCGCTTTCTGAGCTTGCGGACAGTATTGCACAGCACGGCGTGATTCAGCCGCTTCTGGTTCGCCCCATGCCGGATGGCAGTTATCAGCTTGTAGCGGGAGAACGCCGTTGGCGCGCCGCCCGCCGGGCCGGGTTATCAGAGGTGCCCGTTGTAATCCGTGAGATGAGCGACAGCGAAATGATGGAGCTCGCATTGATCGAAAACCTGCAAAGAGAAGATCTGAATCCGATCGAAGAAGCAGAGGGCTTACAGCAGCTCATTGATACCTATGGCCTGACGCAGGAAACAGCGGCTGCCCGTGTGGGGCGTTCCCGCCCTGCGATCGCAAATGCATTGCGGCTGCTCTCCCTCCCCGACCCAATTTTGGAATTAACTAGAGATGGTAAAATTTCGGCAGGCCATGCGCGCGCACTCCTCTCCCTGGGTGATGAAGAAAAAATGATGGAAATTGCCGATCAGATCTTGAAAAAGGAGATTTCCGTCCGTGAAGTGGAACGGCTTGCAAAGGCTGCCGCCAAAGAAAAAAAGCAGTTGGAGAGCCATCCTCTCCGCCGGGACACCTTTTATGACGAAGTAGAGCTTGCCTTAACCAACTCGCTCGGTCGTCGGATCAAGGTAAACCTGAATAAAAAAGAGAACCGCGGCACAATCGAAATCGAATTTTTTGACCAAAATGATTTGACATATATTTCCAGACTTTTAGATCCCGAGCACGATTAATCAACGGTATCCGCCGTTTATGATAGTAGAGAAGGGAAGAATACAGATGCAGCAATATGAAAAATTGTTTTCAGAAGGCCAGATTGGAAGCGTCCAGCTAAAAAATCGGGTCGTTATGTCCCCCATGGTTCTGGGTACCGGTGGGCTTGACGGCACGCCTGGCGAACAGATGATGCAGTATTATGAAGAGCGCGCCAAAGGCGGCGTCGGCCTCATCATCACAGAGGCCACACGTGTGGATGAAAAGCATGGACCGCTTGCCCCCCGCCAGCTTGCAATGAGCAAAGACCGCCACATTGAGCCCTTTGCCAAAATGGTGAAACGAATTCATCGCCACGGCGCTAAAATTTTTTGCCAGCTGCACCACCCTGGCCGGCAGAACCTTTCCCTTTTGGTGGGAACGTGGCGTATGAGCGAAGCGATAGGCCGCCATTGGCATGGGTATTGGGATATTTTCTTCAAAGTTGCACAGCATGCGGATCTTGTGGAAAAGACAGGCCTGCTGCCTCCGGTTGCAGCCCCCTCCCCTGTGCCCTGCCGGTTGCAAAAGCAAAAAACACGCGCGCTGAAAACAGCGGAGATCAAAGAGCTTGTACGCGAATTCGGTGCCGCCGCAAAGCGGGTACAGCTTGCCGGGGCGGATGGCGTAGAACTGCACGGCGCGCACGGCTATTTGATCCAGGAGTTTTTAAGCCCCTATACCAACCGCAGAACGGATGAATACGGCGGCTCCTTTGAGAACCGGATGCGTTTTATCACAGAGATCATCGCTGAAATCCGCCGCCTGTGCGGCGCTGATTTTCCAATCATCGCCCGCATCTCCGTGGATGAATTCTATCGGGAGATCGGCGATCCGGCAGATGAGGGCATCACGCTGGAGGAAGGCATCCGAATTGCCAAGCGGCTTGAGGAATGCGGGATTGATGCCATTGACGTTTCCAGCGCCACCTACGAAACCATGAATTATTGGCTGGAGCCGACCAGCTTCCAACCCGGCTGGCGCAGCTATCTCGCCAAAACAGTGAAACAAAACGTATCCATCCCTGTTCTTGCCGCTAATTTAGTGCGTTCCCCGGAACAGGCGGAGCAGCAGTTGGAGGAAGGGGTTCAGGATTTCATCAGCCTTGGCCGCCCCCTGCTGGCCGATCCAGATTGGGCCAATAAGGCAAAAGCCGGGCGGCCGGAGGAAATCCGCCGCTGCATCTGCTGCCTGTGGTGCTTTGAAAGCATGCTGGACGGTGCTGTGCGGAACCGGCCCGGCCAATGCGCCATAAACCCGCGCACCTGCCGGGAGGTTGGCATCCCTAAGGAACCAAAGAAAGATGGCGATGGCCGTATCGTTGCAATCGTCGGCGCGGGGCCGGCAGGCCTGACCGCCGCGGAACTGCTTGGTAAGCGTGGCTTCCGGCCGATTGTCTTGGAAAAGGAAGCTTTTGTCGGCGGCCAGCTTCAGCTGGCGGATAAGCCGCCTCGGAAGGAAAAAATTGACTGGTGCTTTGAAGATTTAGAGCGCGCGGCGCGCCGGGCCGGTGCGGAAATCCGATTACATACAAAAGCAGATGTCGAAATGCTCAAAAAGCTCAATCCCTATGCGGTGATCGTTGCAACCGGTGGGGATGCCGTTCATCCCCGTATTCCCGGCGCGGATCAGCCGCATGTCTGCACCGTGACAGAGATTCTCAATGGCAGCGTAAAGTTGGAGGGGAATCAGGTTGCGGTGATCGGCTCCGGCATGACTGGCCTGGAAACAGCGGATCTGCTCGCGGAGCAGGGCAATCAGGTAACCATTATCGAGATGGCCGATCAGATTGCGCCCGGCACCTATCACCAGCATACGGATGATATTCTCCCCCGCCTGAAAGCGCTTGATGTTGAAATTCTCACCGGCTGGAAGCTTGCAAGCGTGGGCCAGGGCACCATCACCCTGGAGCCTGCCGCCGGGGGAACGCAAATAGAAAAGCCGGCCCAGCAGGTGGTAATGTCCGTAGGGGTCCGCAGTAACAACGCACTTTATGAGGAAATCAAGGACTGCTTTGAACGCGTTTTCCTGATTGGAGATGCAAAGCAAATTGGCCGCATCGCACAGGCAACGCATGGTGCTTATGATCTGGCACGAAAATTAAAATAAAAGGGATACACAAACAGATGCCGCAGGAGAAACCCTGCGGCAT
>ERZ507072.26-NODE-26-length-113685-cov-17.172261_pt1 | contig 113685 bp, 88 predicted proteins | sample MGYA00512864_ERZ507072 | MGnify/ENA metagenome assembly ERZ507072 | reverse complement strand
TAAAGTTTTTTATTCCACCGCTTCAAGCGGTGGTTTATTTTTGCTAAAGCTACAAAAAAAGAACGCACTTGACTGTGCGTTCCCAAAAGTGCGTTCTTATTAATTCTTTATATCGCTTTTGAAATGCTCCCCGTACTTTTCTTTAAGTATCTTCCAGAAAATCTTCCCGAAAATAATCGCTTGAAATCGCATTATACTGTAAACGACAGCACCTCCTTTCTTTTGCGTAATATCATTACCCGTTGCGACAAAAAACGCTGTCGGACAACTGTAAAATAATTACATAGTCGGTGACTGATGTCTGATTGCGAAAGGAAGTTTGAAATGTCAAGGGCAGTAACAAAGGATAAGATAAATATCCGTGAACATTCGGTAATAAGATGTACGGCTGTAATGATAGCGGCGGCGGTAATTTCAATGAGTACAGTGTTCGGAAAGCCATCGCCGTTTGCGGCATCGTTTGCGGCGGCTATGAGCGGAATCGACTGTATCAGCGCATTTGTGGGAAGTGTTGCAGGCTATATTCTCGGCGGTAATTATACCGACGGCGTTACTGTTACATCGGCTCTGCTGTCCGTTGTTGCCATCCGTATGATAGTTTCACGCAGAAAATCAGCCGTGTCCGAGATAGTATCGGCTGTCACGGCGGCAGGCTCTGTCTTTGCGGCGAATTTTCTCACATCATCTACCGTAAGCGAGGTGATGAACTGCATCATTCTTTCGGTCATAGCAGGCGGAGGTGCGGTTGTCGCTTTACGCTTGTCACGGCTTGCCGAAAAGCGTGAGATAGCAAAGATAACCGTCCGCAGCGATCCTCACAGCTTTATCTGTGTTCTGGGCGGCTGTGCTATAGTGTCCGGTATACTTTCGCACTACAGCGTCGGCATCTTCAATATAGGAATAATTTTCGCATCCTGCCTTTCTCTTTGCAGTGCTATGAAGTACGGCAGGGGAGCAGGTGCTGTGTGCGGTGCGGTGTCTGCACTCGGGTGTGCGGTTGCCACAGCCGACTACGCTTTTCTTGCGGCTGTTGTTGCTCCTGCGGCGGCTGTCGGAGGTATGTTCAGCGGCGGAAGAAAGCTGAGTGCCGCCGGAGGCTTTGTGCTGACCGCAACGCTTGGCACTGCGCTGTTCGGAATGGATAATTCAAAGCTCGCCGTTGTTGCCTGCATATTCATATCGTCGGCGGTCTTTATGCTGTTACCAGCAAAGCTTACAGCCGAGCAGGGCGATATTGCCAGAGTTAAAGCGGGCGAAAACAGCGTCAGAAAACTGTTTTCAAAACGGCTGAAATTTGCCGGAGGAGCGATTGCCGAGGTCAGAAGAACAGTCGGTATCACTGCCGAAAAGCTGGATAATAATATAGGAAGCGATATAAGCTGGGTGTACAATACAGCCTGTGACGAAATATGCCGTAAGTGCAGGTATAATATGCAATGCTGGGGCAAGGAGTACGGCGACAGCATTAAACAGTTTGCGAAGATTACAAATATGGTAAAGTCCGGTGAAAGTGTGGGTTCGGATGCTTTTTCTGAGCCTTTAAGCGCACGATGCCCTAAAAAGCAGGAACTGATTGACAAAATCCGCAGGCTGTGTGATGTTTATGTAGCGAGCAGTACGGAAAAACGAAGAATTGCCCGTATGCGTAATATCCTGACGGCTCAGCTGTCGGCAACGGAGCAGATTCTCTCGCAGTTATCCGATGAGATTGAAAACAGCGGAGAGATTGAGCCTCAGTACAACAAAACCGCCTGCAATGTGTTGTCGAAGCTCGGCTGTGAAGATGCAGACGCAGTGAATGTGGAGCTTGGAGAGCAGGGAAGAATGTTTGTCGAGGCATATTCCGATACCGGTTTTTTCGCATCAAAGCAGGATATATGCGAGGCTATGACGCTTGCTTTTCGCCGCCGCTTTGATTTGCCGACCTTGAGCCGTGTCGGAGGGGCATGTAAGCTGAGTCTTTTTTCAGGAACCACCTACACGCTTGACGTTGAAATATGTCAGATAAGCAAGACGGAGGGTACTGCCTGCGGCGATTATTACGAGAGCTTCATAGATAAGAACGGTACAGCGTATGTTGTATTATCGGACGGTATGGGCAGCGGAGGCAGGGCGAGAGTGGACTCATCGTTTGCCTGCGCTATGCTAATACGTCTTTTGCAGGCAGGTGTCGGAGTAGAGGCGGCAATCAGCGTAATCAATACATCGCTTGTGTGCAAATCCTCCGATGAGAGCTTTGCTACTCTTGAAATATGCGCTGTCGACCTTTACAGCGGAAAGATAGACTTATACAAGGCAGGCAGTGCCAACACTTATATCAAGTGCGGAAACCGCTTTGTCACCATAGGCTGTAAGGGCTTGCCGATAGGAGTAAAGGACGAGCCTGTATACGACAGGAGAACGTTTACGATAGGAAGCAGGGATATGATAGTTATGACAAGCGACGGTGCAGAGCTGAACGAGAAATGGCTTTACAGGGAGATGGATAAACAGCCCGACCTTAAGGAATTCTCTAAAGAAGTCGCCAATACCGCCAGATTCTATGCCGGTGACGAAAAGAGCGACGATATATCGGTGATTGCAATGCGGCTCAGCAGATAACATTCCGGATGATGCTGTGCGTTCCGCAACGCTGTCGGAATATCAGAAAAACAGTATTGACCTAGTTCTTTCAGAGTGATAAAATATATAGCGGTGTGTCTGTGCGTTTGTGCCGAAGATACACCGCTTATTTTGTGCATATAACGAGGTCATTATGAAAGCCGATATTCTGACAAAAACTTGGATAGCCGCAATTCTCGCAATATTCTGCTCTGCTTTGTGGGGCAGTGCTTTTCCCTGCGTAAAAATCGGTTACGGGCTTTTTGGCGTTGACACTTCACAACCAATGTCATTGATACTTTTTGCGGGGATACGTTTTTTCGCAGCAGGAATTATGGTTATTATAACAGGAAGCATAATACACAAAAAACCGCTTGTTCCGAAAATCAAGGAACTGCCGAAGGTGGCGGCACTGAGCCTTACTCAGACGATTTTACAGTACCTGTTCTTCTATATCGGACTTGCCAATACAAGCGGAGTGAAATCTTCCGTCATTGAGGGTATGAGCGTGTTTGTGTGCATACTTATCTCATCGCTTGTTTTTCGGCTTGAAAAGCTGACAAAATTCAAGCTTATCGGCTGTGTGCTTGGCACTGCGGGAATAGTAGTTATAAATCTCGACCGCTCTCTGCTCAGCGGATTCAGCCTTACAGGAGATGGCTTTATTCTTATTTCCACCATTGCCTATGCGATTTCCTCCGTGCTAATAAAACGCTTTTCCAAAGACACCGACACTATGATGCTCAGCGGCTGGCAATTTCTGCTCGGCGGTGCGGTCATGACCGTTATCGGCTTACTTGCAGGCGGCAGCATAACTCTGCCTGAATCACCACTGCCTGCCGTACTGATGCTTTTTTATCTTGCGTTTATTTCCGCTTGTGCCTACTCGATCTGGAGCCTGCTGTTAAAGTACAACCCCGTATCGAAAATTGCTGTTTTCGGCTTTATGAACCCGGTTTGCGGTGTACTTCTTTCTGCGCTTCTGCTCGGAGAGGCACAGCAGGCATTCCGCCTTGAGTCGCTGATTGCTCTTGTACTGGTCAGCGCAGGTATATTCATAGTCAACAAAATGGGGGAGAAAAATTGACAGAATGTTTAAACTATTCTGAATATAACTATCAGTAATTCTGAAAACAAAAACAATCGAAAAAATCGAAAAATATTTCAAAAAATGCTTGACATCGGCTTTTCAATGTGATATAATAATCTACGTTGTCACGACAGTGATAACTTAAAGAATATTGGGGTGTCGCCAAGTGGTAAGGCATCGGACTCTGACTCCGCCATTTCGAGGGTTCAAATCCTTCCACCCCAGCCATTAAAACCGCATCAGAACGATGCGGTTTTGTTTTATGCCGATATTAAAACATTGAAAGGCTTAAAGCCATTGTCGGCATACTCAGCAAAACAAAACACCGGCCCTTTTCGCATAGTGCTGAAGGGTCGGTGATTTTATTTTTGTTATGCTTATTTGCCGAGTGCAATCTTACCCATAGCGTCAGCCTGCATAATAGCGTCATACAGTTCAACGGGCTGTACATCGCCTGCGAGGTTGTGGATAGTTTCGCCTGGGATACAAGCGTTCTCGGAAATAGTCTTAACCTGCTCAGGCGTGGTAACGCCGATTTCTTCAAGCGTTACGGGAAGACCGACCTCAAGGCAGAAGTCCTGAACTTCCTTGAATTCCTCTTTAGGCGCACCCTCAAGCACAAGCTGTACAAGCGTGCCGAGTGCAACGCAGCAGCCGTGATCTGCGTGCTTTATACCGAGAGAAGTAACGCCGTTGTAGAATGAATGAGCGGCGGCGCAGTTTACATTATCAGCGCCGACACCTGAAAGGTAAACGTTAGCTTCAACGATATTTTCAAGTGCAGGAGTAACTGCGTGTACCTTACAAGCCTCGATAGCCTGCTTGCCGTATTCACGGAGCGTGTCATAGCAAAGGCGAGCAAGTGCCTGACCTGCTCTTGTGATGCCCGTACCCTCAAGGCTTGCGGATTCGGTGCGGATAGAAGCACGACCCTCGAAATATGTGCCGAGCGCATCGCCCATACCTGCGATAAGGAACTTGACAGGCGCATTTGCGATAACGGTCGTATCGACCATTACAGCGTCGGGATTTGTGGGGTAGAACAGATATTTATCGAAGCTGTGGTCATCGTTGTAAATTACTGAAAGTCCCGTGCAGGGAGCGTCCGTAGCCGCAACTGTAGGCACTATCACAATGTGCTTTCCGCTGTAGTATGCGGTAGCCTTTGCTGTATCAACGGCACTGCCGCCGCCTACAGCTACGACTGTATCAATGTTGTCCTGCTCTACGATAGCCTTCATCTTATTTATTTCGCCGTTGCTGGATATTCCGCCGAATACCTCGTAACGTCTGTAGTCGTCAAGACCTTCAAAGCTCTTTTCTATTTTATCGTGGCAGGCCTTGTAACCGCTGTTTGAGCATACAAACAGCCAGCGCTTGCCCATATAACCCATTTCTTCGTGAAATTTAAGCAGTGCATCTCTGCCCTGTACATATTTGAGCGGCTCACGCATCGCTCTCAGTCTTCCCATCATAATTGAAACACCTCCGTAGAATGATATAAAATACAGACATTATTATCTGCTTTTACGACTAATTTATATCACTTTTTTATGGGTATGTCAATATTTACGGGTATTCCGATTTTTGATATGGGCATGCCGAATTTTCATTGCAAAGAGTAGAGAAAAAAAGACGTGATTGCATTTAGAATCAAAGTAAATTCAGTATCATTTGTTCGCTCCACAAATCGTTTGGATATATGGAAATTTCATCTTTGTGTTTTCGTATGATCCTTACAGGCTCGATTGTATTATCGTAAACATGCATTATGTCACATATTTTCATAAGTTCTTTAATGTTGCCAAGAGATTTGCTATACCGTGCTCTGATTGATTTTTCATCAACATTGTGTCCGCCTGAGGCAACTCTGGCTGACACTCTGGCAACGTTTACAGATGCATCTACAGTTAATATGAAGAAACACTTGATGAAATATCCCTCTTCTTTTGCTTTCTTCAGAATATCAAGTTTATAGTGTGAAGAAAGAACGGTTTCAAAAGTAAAATCTTCTTTTTGCTCAATAGATCGGTATCTCATTTTATCGACAAGACGAGCCGCTTCCATATTATCCATTCCGGTAGCCGCAACAATATCATCAGCGTTTGTATATGTGCCGACCTTGTCAAAATATGTCGTAACGGTACTTTTACCTGAACCGTTAGGACCGGCAAAAACAAGAACCATCGGTTTTCTTTCAGACATATTTTTTCTCTCCGTCGGGTGTTGCTATATACGCTTGTTTCCTTTGCTTATCATACATTGCAATCGGTTTTTTACAAGTGGTTGCACGGTTGATAGCTGCTCTTACAGCTTCACGGGCTCTTTTGTCCATTTCGGCATCATTTGCTGAAACTGAATGTTCAGGGCTCTCTTTAGTTATAACTGTGATTGTCTGCATATTGTCAAACTTAATTGTTTTTTTCATAAATTGCTCCTCCTTCTGAAAGAGTGGAAATGTCCGGCGGTTATCTGTCGGTCGTACTTTTGTACGGCATAATCCGCTGACGGCGGATTATGTGCCTAAGGTTATTATAACATATAATATCCGGGTATTCAACAAAACGAGATGCTTAAATATCTGTTTTGCCGAAAAACATAAAACAAAAGCCTCGCAGATCTCTCTGCAAGGTTTTGTGGTGGAAATGTCCAGAAACGCTTGACAATAACTCCGTCAAAGCCGCTCGGATCAAAAAAATCGTATATGATATTTTCAAAATTGAGAAATTCGTCCCTTATCCGGTGATTATAAATGTTTGAAAACACCACCACGTCCGTATCCGCGGCAAATGCCGCCTCGGCTATTCCGCATATGATATCCTTCTGGGTGTGGTCGTCGGCTCTTGCGGTTATTACGGCAATTTTTTCTTGACATTTCGTCCGTCCTTTCACGCATTCATAAAAAGCCCATTCCCGCAACCACATCAACGCCTGTTCTGCGGTAAATTCTGCCGCTGACGGGGAAGGATTTTTGATGCGTTCGGCGACAGAGTATGCCGGAAACAAGCTTTCGTATAAATTATAACTTATTCACGTTCACGCGGTTATGTCAACCGAAAAGGTGCATATTATGATTAAAAGGTGGACAAAACAGATATAGGCTGTTGACTTTGTGTTGTTTATTGGTATAATAAACTTAAAGGTGTCTTTGGACACGAGAAACGAAACGGAGGTTTTAACGATGAAGATCACAAGTAAATTAGCGGCTATTTTGTGCGCAGCGGCCCTGTTTATGACGGTGGGCTGCTCGAACGGCGGCGAAACAAGCAGCGGGAGCTCCGAGCCCGACGCTTCCGGCTCCTCCGGAACCGCGGACGTTTCCAGCGCTTCGGATTCCGAAACGAATGAAAGCGGCACGGTATCAGAGGAGAAAATTATGGACAGCCTGAACAACGGCATAATTATCGACAGCGTAAGCGGTAACGTTTATAAGAACGAGATGAACGCCAATCCCATCTCGCCGAACATATTCTGCGCCGATCCCACCGCGGTGGAATATAACGGAAGGCTTTACGTTTACGGCACGAACGACCAACAGCAGGCGGAAGAGGGAACAAAGAACGACTACGCCTATATCAAATCGCTTGTGGTATTTTCCACCGACGATATGGTAAACTGGATATATCACGGCAGGATAGAGGTCGGAGAGATCGCGCCGTGGATAAATAACTCGTGGGCACCGTCGATAGCTTCCCGCGTTGAAGACGACGGACTTACGCATTTTTACCTTTACTTCTCAAACGGCGGCGCGGGCGTGGGCGTGATAACCTCCACCGACCCTGTGGGACCGTGGACCGATCCGCTCGGCGAGCCTCTGGTTTATCAGAATATGCCTGGGCTGGAGAATTGCCCCGCACCCTTTGATCCGGGCGTGTGCATTGACGAAAATGGCGTAGGCTGGCTCTCCTTCGGCGGAGGCACACCGGCAGACGGCAACACTATGCACAGCAAAATCCCGAAGATAGCAAAGCTGGGAAAGGATATGCTTTCCTTTGACAGCGAATTTGTTTCCATTGACGCTCCCTACTTTTTTGAGGCGAGCGAGCTGAACTATATCGACGGGGTATATTACTATACATACTGCACCGACTGGCAGGATCACAAGACCGGCTGGAAGGAGTACGAGGGGATCGACGTTCCGCCCGCGTGCAGCATGGCGTATATGACTACCAAGACCCCTCTCGACGCGGATAGTTGGGAATGCAGAGGACCCTATTTCTATAATGCGGGAGAGAACGCCGACGGGGCCTCAGGACTTCGCTGGGCTAACAACCACACTCATTTCATTGAATATAAGGGCGTAAACTACATCATTCACCATACGCTTCTTCTGGAGGAGCTTATGGGAGGAAAAGCGGGCTTCCGCAGTATGATGGCAGACTATCTGCCCATGGACAAGGCAACGGGCGATATTCCCATAACTGCGGCAAGCAAGAAGGGCGTAGCGCAGATAAAGCTGGTCGACCCCTATACCAATAACAGCGGCGCGCTGATGTTCACCTGTGCGGATATCGGATACGACAAGGTAAATGATCCTGCCGCAAAAAGCACCGCCAACGGCGCGTGGATATATGTAAGAGGAGCAGACTTCGGCTATGGGGCATCAGAGTTTATCGCTGAGGTCAAGGGCAAGGGAAGAATAGAGGTTCGTCTTGACGATATCTCCTCCAAAGCCGCTGCGTTCGTTGAGTTCGACTGCGCGGATTATACCAAAATACGCTCGGACAGCTTTGCGCAGTTTGACGGAAGAAACCATGACATTTATTTCGTATTTTCCGGCTCCGATATAGAGCTTAAGTCGTGGAGGTTTTCAAAGGGCGACGAGCAGCTTCGTCCTGAAGAGAGCATAGCCTCCACCGATATACCCTACAAGACGCTGGTAATATCGGGACAGACCGAGCCCGGACCGAGCCCCTCTGCGATGCTCGACATTCCGAAGGACGGGGACTATTCCATAAAATCCTCTTCTTTTGAAAAGGACAGCGCCATAGTCAACCTCGGGTTTATTAATACCGATACCAATGCGAAGTATAAGGTGCTTGTGAGATCGCTGACGCTGGCAACCGAAAACGGAGATGTTGAAGTTCCCGTAAATAAGGAACTCGATCCCACAAGCTCGTCGGAAAACGGGCTTGAAAACGGCTGGGGCGGCTCCGAGGTCGGATCGCTGATTTACGGCACGGAGGAATGTGGAATATTCGCAGCGAAAACAGACATAACATGGACAAACTATCGTCTGGCGCTTAAAATAAACGGCGAAGAGACGCCGTTCACATCCATCACCTACAATGTCACCGTAAGCGGTCTTGAGCTTGACAGCTGACGGAGGCAACGGAAAATAAGGAGGAAAAAATGAAAAGACTTGTTAGGTTCGCAGCGGCGCTGATGGCGGTATTGACGCTGACGGCATGCACGGCGGAAGTTGGCACGAGCTCCGTGACGTCGACGCCGATGTCGACGACGACGTCGACATCAACGTCGAATCCGCTACCGAGCGTCACCACCGAGCCCGGAAAAGAGGAGGACCCCAAAGTGCTTGATAAGGATATCATAAAATCCACGATAACTTCAACCGACGACGGCAAGGGAAACTACACAAATCCCGTTATTTTCGCCGACGTGCCCGATATTGATATAATCCGCGTTGACGACGCGTTTTATATGGTTTCGACGACCATGCACCTGTCTCCGGGGTGTCCCGTAATGAAATCCTACGACCTTGTAAACTGGGAAATAGTAAATTACGTTTTTGATACACTGGAGGACAGTGATAAACTTGCCTTAAGAAACGGGCAAAACAATTACGGCAAGGGTCAGTGGGCGACTACCCTCAGATATAACAACGGTGTGTATTACGCCGGCTTCACTTCCTTCTCCACCGGAAAAACTTATATCTATCATACCGACGATATAGAAAACGGAAAATGGGACAGGTTCGTGTATGACGAGTGCTTCCATGATATGAGCCTTTTGTTCGACGACGACGGCAAGGTGTATCTTATCTACGGCGGCGGAGAGATATATTGCGTTGAACTGGAAAAGGATCTGAGTGCGGTCAAGCCCGGAACCAAGAGAAAACTCATCAACAACGCGGGACTTGTCAAGGGCTGCCTTGCCGAGGGTTCTCACGTCTATAAGCTGAACGGATATTACTATATTTTTATCATAACATGGCCTCCTAATAGCAAAAGAACGCAGCTTTGTTACAGAAGCGAAGCGCTCGACGGCGAGTGGGAAAGGAAAGTGATAATCAGAGATAATATGGGCTTCAGAAATGATGGTGTCGCACAGGGCGGTATCGTCGACGATAAGGACGGCAACTGGTATTGCTTTGTATTTCAGGATCACGGGGCGGTGGGCAGGACTCCCGTTGTGTCGACCATGACATGGGAGGACGGCTGGCCGGTAGTCGGAGTTAAGGGAAAGGTGCCAACGACCGACAAGATTCCTATCGCGGGTCACGAGAAAAAGGGCATCGTCACAAGCGACGAATTTATCAACTCACAGATAGTGAGATCCTATCACAGCTTTGCCGCCACGCCCGAGGAAGCGGGCGAGAGCGATTATAACGGCTCTAACCTCGGGTTGGAATGGCAATGGAACCACAATCCCGACAACCGCCTCTGGTCGCTCACCGAGAGGGAAGGCTATCTGAGGCTGAGAACGGTCGATGTCTGCGCCACAGTTGCCAATGCGAGAAACACCATTTCGCAGCGAACCTTCGGACCAGAATGCGGCGCATATATAAAGCTCGACGTTTCAGAAATGAAAGAGGGCGATGTTGCGGGGTTTGCCGCCTTCGCGGAGAAATACGGTTATGTCGCCGTAAAAATCGAGGACGGGAAAAAATATATCGTAACGGTTTGGTATGACGATAACGACGACGTTGAAAAGGAATTTGAAACGGAAAGGGTCGAAATAACGGAAAACGAAGTTTATCTGCGGGTCGACTGCGATTTCAAAAACGCAACGGACAAGGCGTATTTCTATTACAGCCTCGACGGCGAGAACTGGACAAAAATAGGAGACACGCTGCAAATGAATTATTACGGTTTGCATTTTATGGGATACCGTTATGCGATATTCAACTTCCCGACAAAGCAGACGGGAGGTTATGTCGACGTGGACTATTTCAGGGTGGAAAACAAACTGCTCAAATAAACTGATACATTAAATGCGTTTCAGCCGCACAGGGGGTCAGACCTTGTGCGGCTTTTTCTTTTTCGGACTGCTGTTTTTTCTTCTTTCGGGAGGAAAGAGTTTTTTTCATTGAAAAATATCGGCTTTGTGTTATAATTTAAGTACGGTACTGCGGCAGAAACTGCAATACTGCTAATAAGGAGCAAAAGTAAAGTCAAAATTTGAGCCGCATTAAACAAAGAATACGGTTGCAAAAACAACCCACCTTGATGTTGTATAATAAAACTTGACACCCCACGCTCAAAAGAATATGCTAAAATCAGGAGGGTGAAGGACATGTCAGAAGCGAAGAAATACGACAGGAGCTAACAAGGAGCAGTCAGTAAAGCCGGCGCTGGAAACAGGGGTAAAGCGAGCCGGCGAGGAGCTGAAGATACCGTACGGAACGCTGTACGGTTGGGTGCAGGCGGCAAAGAAAGGTATCTATACCGACACAACGAAAACAAAGAAGTCCCAGAGAACGCAGAAGTACCCGCAGTACGTTATTGATATGCAGTGGGAGCTGAGAAAGGAACAGGACGAACAGTGCGCCGGAATTGGCGACAAGTGGCAGGACTACGACCGTCTGTTCATCAAGTGGGACGGAAGCCCTATGAACAACAATACTCCCTACTTCTGGTTCAAGGAGTTTTGCGAAAAGAACAGCATAAGGTTCTGCGACATTCACTCGTTAAGGCACTTACACGCAAGCCTGCTCATCAATGCGGGCGTTGATGTGGTTGTAGCATCGGGGGATTTGGGACACTCGCAGGTTTCAACGACAATGAACATCTACTGTCATATGTTCCAAGAAGCACAGGCAAGGACGAGTCAGGCAATCGCCGACGCACTTATCTTTGACAAAAAAGAAAAGCAGGGCGGCGAAAAAGCCGAATTCCCTGCTTAAAGACCATAAATTAAAAATAAGAACCTCTGCTGTTAACTAAATCAAAGATTTCGAACAGCAACGAGAACCTTGTTGCTTTGCAATAAAGACCAAATAACGACCAAGACCAAAATCTGTACAAAAAGAAACACTCCCAAACGGCTCTGTAAAGCCATTCGGGAGTATTGTAGTGTGGTGACCCGTACGGGAATCGAACCCATGATTCCGCCGTGAAAGGGCGATGTCTTAACCGCTTGACCAACGGGCCGTAGAAATGGTAGCGGCAGTCGGATTTGAACCAACGACACCCTGGGTATGAACCAAGTGCTCTAGCCAACTGAGCTATACCGCCATATCTTTCTGTTTTTGTCACTCTGTATCAGCGACTTTTATATTATATCACAGCGCTTTGCGTTTGTCAACACTTTTTTAAAATTTTTTTCGATTTTTTTCGTTCTTCAAAAACGCCGTGATATTTTATATAAAAATCCTTAAATCAGACCTCTGCGTACTGCTTTCTGCCGGTTTCAAAAATGTTACCGCCGACAGTGTCGATTGCAACGATAAGAGGGAATTTATCGAAAGTCAGCTTTTTCACACTTTCACAGCCAAGATCCTCAAAGGCTATTACCTCACACTCGGTTATGCACTGACAGGCGAGTGCGCCTGCACCGCCTATGGCACAGAAGTATACCGCACCGTTGCGTTTTATGGCGTCTACTACGGCAGGCTTGCGTTCTCCCTTTCCTATCATTGCGGATAACCCCATATCGAGCAGCAGGGGAGCGTAGGGGTCCATTCTGCCCGATGTCGTAGGACCGCATGAGCCTATTGCCATTCCTTCTTTAGTGCCGGTCGGGCCTGCGTAGTAAATAGTCGCACCGTCTATTTCAAAGGGCAGTTCTCCGCCTTCGTCGATAAGCTGTTTTATACGCTTGTGTGCGGCGTCACGGGAGGTGTATACAGTACCGCTCAGTTCTATCTTGTCGCCGGCTCTTAGCGTTTTTGCCTTTTCTTTAAGTTCGCTTGTGTTAAGTTCCAAGTTTGTACTCCTGTTCGCATTGAATTTATTATGCCGGAAAGCATACACTTCCCGGCATATGATATTTACTTTTGATTAAAGGTCGAAGAATCCCACGTTATCCGAGCTCATCTCGTCGTCGTCATCGTCATTGTCGTTAAGACCTTCCATCATCTTGAGATCCCACGAAGGATCGTACTGTGCCGTGTTGGTGGTCATATTGTCGTTAATTCCGCCGAGCATGGATGAATAATCGGACATATCAATCTTTTCTTCCTTAGCGGAAGCTGCGGGAGCGGTAGGATCGTCAAATGAGGAAGTCATTCCGTCATCGTCAGACGGTTTAGATGAGGGCGGAGGAGTAATCGTCATGCCGTTCATCTGTGCTTCGAGATCCTTCCAGGGATCGTTCACCTTTTCTTCCTTGCCGGCAACACCCATTGAACGACTTTCATTTAGCTTTTCCTTAGGTTTATCGCCGCTGCGGTCGGAAGCACGTTCGGCCTTAGCTGCGGGAGCAGGCTCATCTGCAAGAAGGTCGCTGAAATCATCGGCTGCGGGAGCAGGAGCAGGCTCTTCTGCGAGCAGGTCGCTGAAATCATCGGTTGCGGGAGTAGGCTCTGCCTTAGCTGCGGGAGCATTAGCAGGCTCTTCTGCGAGCAGGTCGCTGAAATCATCGGCTGCAGGAGCAGGTTCTGCCTTAGCTACGGGAGCAGGAGCAGGTTCGTCTGCAAGAAGGTCACTGAAATCGTCGGCTGCAGGAGCAGGTTCTGCCTTAGCTGTGTGAGCAGGGGCAGGCTCTTCTGCGAGAAGGTCGCTGAAATCATCCGCAACAGGAGCAGTATCGGCTTTGGGTGCAGATGTTACAACAGGCTCCTCTGCAAGCAGATCGGCTATATCATTTGCCGCAGGAGTTTCCTCAACGAGCAGATCACCGGTATCTACGTTATCCGCAGAAATGTCATCGTCACCCGAAACTATCTCAAATGAGCTGAGCAGACCGTTGTTGTCTGTCAGCATATCGTCGTCATCGTCATTGTCCGTCTGAGCCGGCATATCCAGCTTAAGCTCGAAGTTATACGGCTCGATTTCCATAGGAGCGTAGGCGTCAAGCTCGCTCTCGTCAAGTCCGCCGATATTTTCAAGTTCGCTTTTTGCATTGATAAGCTCCTCATCATCGGACAGCTTTTCTTCGGGAACGTCAGCCGTGTTATCGGTGGCTGTTTCTGCCTGTGAGGCTTCTTCAACAGCCTTAGCAAGTACATCGTTTACAGCCTTTGTATCTTCAACAGCCTTTGCTACCGCATCGTTTACGGCATTTGCTCCGGCAAGTGCCTTTTCAACGGCTTCATTTACTGAGGCGGTTATGCCGGCAAGAACAGTCTGAATATCTATTGCGGGAGCAGCCGCCGCACCTGATGTAACGCCGTTTGCGAATGTGTCCGCCTTTTCAAGTACAGACTGCTTGTAATCGTATGTTTTCTTTACCGTATCGGCAAAATATGCCTTTGCGGCTGTGATAATCTCGTTTGCTTTGCTCTGTGCGTCATTTATTACAGCGTTTGCATCGGCATTTGCTTTTGCGGAAATTTCTGCAAGCTGAGCGGGGTCAATCGTTCCGCCGCTGTGCTTTGCTTTATCTATTTTTGCTGCCGCCTGTTTTTTGAATTCTGCGAATTCTTCTGTCAGGGCAGAGTATTTGTCCTGCATAACGTGCAGTTCTTTTTCGGTCTGAGCCAGCTTGCGTCTTTCGTCAAGAACCTGCCTTCTGCTTTCAAGGATCTGTGCGTCAAGTTCAGCCTTTTTCTTTTCAAGCTCTGCTGTAAGCTCATTGTTCTGACCTTCATTCGTCTGCTGTTTTTCTTCGAGTGCTCTTTTCAGCTCTTCATTTTCTTCCTTAAGGGCTTTACGCTCTTTGTTGTGCTGTACTATGTATGCCATTACTTCGGCTTTGTCGAAGCCGAGCGGAGAGGTTTTGAATTCGCCGTTTGTAGATGGCGCTTTTTTCTGTTCTGCCATTATTGTACCCCCTGAAAAATCTGGTTATTGTTATTATACCAAAAATTATTCATTAATTCAATAGCGAATTGTAAAGTTTTATCAATTACCCAAAAATGAGAACCGCTATTGGTGATTTTAACGAAAATTCGCTATCGGCTATTGTATTTTATTGAACGGTAGTGTATAATAGTATAACAACCTTAAAATAATTTCGGTTTTTAAAAGATATTAACGAAAGGACTGATATTGATGATCGACAAAACTATGCCGTTTTCGCTCAAGGATGAAAGAGAAAACGAGATGAAGGAAATACTGACAACGGTTTACGGTGCGCTCAAGGAGAAGGGCTATAATCCTATAAATCAGCTCGTCGGCTATATTCTGTCCGAAGACCCTACCTATATAACTACATATAACAACGCACGTAGCCTGATCCGTCATATTGATCGTGACGAACTTTTACAGGCAATGGTCAAGAATTATCTCGGCAGTTGATGAAAGCCGCCATTTATTTCAATGAATTACAACCGCTCCTTTACGGATACTATATCTGTAAAGGAGTGATTTTTTTGCACAGAAAAATATCTGCCGCAGTATTTACGGTATTGACGGCAATGTTCATGTGTGGATGCACGTCCGATAAGAATACTGTCGGACAAAGCGCCGGACATAATGACAGAGGAGGCGTAACGCCTGCAGAAACGGCTTTTCTGACGGACGGAAAAGAGAAGGTCTGCTACGGTCAGGGCTATGAAACCGATAGCGATAACCGTCCTGTAGGAGCAATACAGGCGCAGGAAAAATACGGGTCATACGGCGGAAGATTCATATTCGGCAAAGATGACAGGACAATCCGCCTGACGTTTGACGAGGGCTATGAAAACGGCTGTACCGGAAAAATACTGGATATTCTGAAGGAAAAGAAGGTTACGGCAACGTTCTATGTGACGCTTGATTATGTAAAAAGCAGTCCTGAGCTTGTACAGCGTATGATAAACGAGGGTCACGAGGTTGGAAATCACAGCTGTACCCACCCGTCAATGCCGGATATAAGCGATGATATGGTGTTTGAAGAAATACACGGACTTGAAACTTATATTTCCGATAATTTCGGCGGATACAAAACCGTTACGATGCGTCCCCCTAGAGGAGAATTTTCGGTCAGAACATTACGCATTGCCAAAAATATGGGTTATGATACTGTGCTGTGGTCCTTTGCGTACAACGACTGGAATACGGACGCTCAGCCCGACAGGGACACGGCGTACAGGCGAATAACGTCCGCAACGCACAACGGGGCTGTATATCTTCTCCATGCGGTATCCGAAACAAATACGGCGATACTGCCTGATGTCATCGACTACTGGCTTGATAACGGATATACGGTAAAAAGCATTTCGGGATAAAAAAAGAGCATCGGCACATAATAATGCAAGCCGATGCTTTTGTATCACTGTAATTAACACAAAAAAGAAAACGCTCCCGCAGGAGCGTTACGTTAAATCGTTATTCTCAGGAAACAGCGTTTAACTTCTTAGCAAGCTGAGATTTCTTTCTAGCTGCAGCGTTCTTGTGGATAATACCCTTTGCTGCTGCCTTATCAACTGCTTTAACTGCAACCTTAACGTTGTCAGCGTTAGTATCAGCGTCAACCTTCTTCAGAATAGTCTTAAGAGCGGTCTTGTCAGCCTTATTGCTAGCCTGCTTTGTAGCAGATACTAAAACTCTCTTCTTGGCAGATTTAATGTTAGGCACTTACGGCACCTCCTTTATACAGATCTACATATAATCATAGTTATATTTCACAATACGCTTTATTATAGCACGTCCAAAACGAAAATGCAATACTTTTTTACGATTTTTTTTGAAAAAATTCTTCGGGAGGAAATTTTATGCAGCTTACGGGAAGAACAGATATGGCGGCGGAGTTTGTAAAGGGCAAAAACGGAATAAGATGTGAAAGCTATGAGCTTTACGGAGAAAAGATAACCGAAATAATCGTTTCCGAAAAGGAAACCGCTCTTTTTAACCGCCCCTGCGGAAGATATTTTACCGTAGACAGTACAGACGTTCCTTATGCGGACGGTCAGATCCATGCGCTGTGTACGGTGCTTAACAAGCTCCTTCCGGAAGGAAAATGTCTTGTCACGGGGCTTGGAAACCCGTCTGTAGCGTCTGACAGTCTTGGCTGGAGAGCGGCAGGCAGGGTACTTGCGACCTCGCATTTTATAGAAAGTATGCACAATGCGGACGGAATAGGGAATGTGTCGGTAATAAGGACGGATGTTTCGGCAAATTCCGGTATAGACAGCGTCTCTCACGCAATATTCTGTGCGGAGAAGATAAAAGCGGACTATATTGTAGCAATAGACAGCCTTGCGTGCAGTGAGCCGGAGCGCCTTTGCAGGAGCATACAGGTCACGGATACCGGCATAACGCCGGGCAGTACCGCAGGGAACAGTAACCGTCTTGACAGAGCGGCGGCAGGCATACCGGTAATCGCTGTAGGCGTTCCCACCACTATGGAGTATGAAAGCGATAACGACAGATTTTTTGTGACAAGATATGATATAGATGCCGAGATAAGCAGGTACGCACATATAATATCCTGTGCGCTGAACCGCAGTCTGTGTCCGTCACTGTCATACAGCGACATATCAATGCTGATGAATTATTCCTGAATATTTGCGGAAAATGAATCATAAGCTGTAACAAGAAAAATCCAACCGTGAAAACACTTGGCGAAAGGAAAGGCTTATGAGAGGCAATAAAAACAAAGGTATTGTAAAGGTTCTTGGCATAGGGCTTACGGCGGCGGTATTATCGTTTACCCTGACGGGCGTAGCTGAAAACGCCGTAACCGGAGCGGTAAGCGGCAAAAGCGTTTCAGACGGACTAAGACAGCTTACCGCACTGAGCGTTATGCTTGCTGTTCCTGTAAACGAATTTGACGGCAGGGATGAAGATGCGGTTTCATCCGAGCCTTGCACAGAGAAACCGGACAATGAAACAAAGACTGAAAAGCGGGAGCAGAAAGCGCCTGCAACCGATAATCCGTCAAGCAGTACGCAGGATATTTCCGGTGAAACGCTGGTGCCGGTCGACGCTCCCGCCGATGTAAAAACACGGCTGATTTCCGTCAACATAAGAAAGGACAAGGACGATCTTACACAATATACGGCAAAGGACGGTACGGTCAAGGAAAAGCACTACGGAAAGATTGGCGGCGACAATGTAATAGACCTCGAAAACGGTCAGATAAGAAACTGCACCAAACTGCCGTCGGAGCTTATAGGTGCTGAGGCTGAGAAAAAGCCTTCTGTTACGCTGTCGGACAGCAACGAACCTCAGGTGCTTATAATACATACGCATACGACCGAAAGCTACGAACGTGACAGTGACGGATATTACGATACCGATTATGACGGCAGATCGCTTTGCCCTGCAAACAGTGTTGTGGGAGTAGGGGCGGTGCTTGCGCAGACGCTTGCTGATAACGGAATAAGCACGCTGCACGACGGAACGGTCTTTGACGATCCTGTTTACAACTACTCTTATTCAAGAAGCAGGGAACGAACAGAGGAGCTGCTGAAAGAGTATCCGTCAATAAAAATAGTGCTGGATATTCACCGTGACGGAATAGCGGACGGAGATGTGAGAATAGCTCCCGTTGCAGAAATCAACGGCAGAAAAGCGGCACAGATAATGATAATATGCGGATGTGACGATGGCACGGATATATTGCCGGATTATATGGATAACCTCCGCTTTGCGTCATATTTGCAAAATGCGATAGAAAAAGATAACAAAGGCATAACACGACCTATGCTTTTCGATTATCGGTTTTATAATCAGGATCTGGCTGAGGCTTCACTGGTTATAGAATTCGGAGCGTTGGCAAATGATATTGAGCAGGTGAGATACTCAGCCGAGCTTGCCGGCAGGAGCATTGCAAATTTGCTGAAAAATTCTGAACAATAAAAAAGCATACTGCCGTAAAAAGCGTATCGGAAAGATTATGATAAGAATCGGAACACAAGCGTTATAAAGAGATAAACCGCCCGGGCATTAATCCGGGCGGTTATTTTTATGGAGCTTGTGACGGGACTCGAACCTGCGACCTGCTCATTACGAATGAGCTGCACTACCAACTGTGCTACACAAGCATATTTATTCCGATATTCTGATATATTTACACACATTTTCCGTTTTCCGAAAGCGTCCGCTTCACAAGTCAAAACATTGCATAATGCACAATTAACACTTGAAAAGAGCGAGGCGATGTGGTAAAATATAAATGGTCATATTTCGGAATACAGTTCCAAAATGACTATATTATTATATCGTATTTTTGATTTGTTGTCAATAGCTTTTTTGACGGAAACGAGGAAAATTTGATAAAAAAAACATCTGTGGCAAGGTGTATCGGTGTAGTTATCGGCGTACTGCTAATTGTTTTTGCGGTATTTCTCGTAGTTACATCAATGCTGTTTTCATTCGGCGGCTCTGCTGCGCCGGATATTTTCGGATATAATGTTTACATAGTGCGTGACAACGATTTCTATCAGCTTAAGGCAGGCACAGCCGCTATAGCGCAGAAGGTGTGGCCCGACGAGGTAAACAACGGAGAGCTTATAATATATAATCGGTATGAAAACGGCGGAGCACAGCTTGCAAAGGTAAATTCCTCCACACTTAAGGAAGGCGTTATGAGTTTTGATGTTGAAACTCAAGGCGGAGAAAATATCACAATATCACAAAGCCAGCTTGTTGCAAGAGTTAACTATTGCAGTGATTTCTGGGGTGCCGTTATCGGATTTGCAATGTCGCCGTTTGGCGTTATGGCTATTGCTATACTGCCGTGTATCGCAATAGTAGCATTTGAGATAGTGAAGTTCATTATGTCAAAGCGTCCGGTACCGCAGGTGGAAACGGTCAAGTTGCAGGAAGAAACTCCGGTGTATGTTCCCCTTGAAAGCGAGGAGCATAAGCTGCCAACAGCAAGCAAGAATGACGCAAAAAAGGTCGCTATGCCGTCTTTATCCGAAAACGTAAAAGTGCCGCATAATCGTGTTCCCGACAGTTCTCACGGTAAAACGGATGATTTCACGGAGCATTTGCGCAGTAAAAAGAATATAGCGGCAAGTGCAGATAACATAAAAGACCGAGCGGATTTTTCCTCCGGAGCAAGAAAACGGATGGAATCTGACAGAGCAGAGCAGCAAAAGGAAAAGAAAGCCGAAGCAGAAAATATAAAAAACGAAAAAGCCCTGCCCGAAATGACGGAAAAAACGGGTACGGCTGAAGTAACGCACGGCGGCTCCGAGCCTGATATATCGCTTGTGTTCAGAGATGACGAGGACAAGAGATATGATATAGACGATATTCTTGCCGATATAGAAAAACGGCATCATTGACGGGCAGAAAAGCAGAAAGAAAAGTAAGAACGAAAGAGAGCACTAACAATGAATAAAAAATCAGATACTGTGAATTCAGAGCTTCGTGGCAAGCTGTTCATCGTACTGGCATTAACCGGCTGTATATCGAATATAGCGGGATTTACCGCAAATGCGGTGATATTCGGATTTACCCCGCAGACCTTATTCTGTGCGGCTTGCGCACTTGTAATTATAGTATCGTCACTGGTCGGTTTCTTTACCGGAAGAACCTATGTCGCTACGTTTATAATACTTCTTGTGCTTGGGTTTGTCGAGTTTCCGATGTTGTATATTTCATACGGCGCAAGCACGGCAGTGTATATGCTTGTTGCGGAAATCGGTATTATTACTTTTATGAAGCCGATGCACAGAGTTATAATGGGAGCGGCGGTGTTCGTTGCAGATATAGCCGCATTTATTGTCAGAAGCAAATTCCCCCATCTGAATATGGCTAATGACAATATGGAGCTTGACACGCTATTTTCGTTTGTAATAGCGTTTATAGGCATAATGGTTGCGGTCGCAATAGTGATAGTACAATTTGAACGTCAGGCAAAACAGCTCAGCGAAATGGGCGAGGAGCTTACGCTTGCTGTAAATACCGATCCGCTGACCGAGATAAGAAACCGCCGTTATCTTATAGAATATCTTGAAAATCAGCTTTCGCAGGACGAGAAAAAGAAACACTGTGCGGTGCTTATAGACCTTGATCTGTTCAAGTCGGTAAACGATACATACGGACACGTTTTCGGTGATAATGTGCTTAAACATTTTGCGTATGCTGTCAAAACAAATATCGGAGAAAATGACCTTATAGCACGATTCGGCGGAGAGGAATTCATGATTCTCTTTGATACGGATAATATCGAAACTGTTAAGACGGTTATGAAGCGGATACGCAAAAGCTATTCGGAGTTTTCCGAGAAAGAAAAAGGAAAAGAATTTACTTTCAGTGCAGGCGTGGCTGTGTACGGAAGCAGTAATTCGATAACCGAGATATTCACAACTGCCGACAAGCGACTTTATAAGGCTAAGGCGGCAGGAAGAAATAAGATAATGATAGATTGAGAACTTTGGTACCCTACCGTTTCGTGACGGCAGGGTATTTTACATTTCGTGAACTGCGTGAAGCTGAATATACGCCTGAGGAAATAACAGGAAAATATTAACGTGATATTTTCAAAAAAGATTAATTATATATTAATTTTAAGATTTGATAAGACTATATTGCCATTCTGACTTGACAAAGCATCAAGAAAATTGTATTATAAATTCAGCACATTAAATTGTTACTATATAAAAATAAATGGGAGATATTATGACAGTACCTGTAATAGTAGAAATAATTTTCAGGTTCATACCATCTGCTTTGCTTGTATTCGGATTTATCGAAATCAATCTTACGGCTAAGTATAATAAGTATATTCAGTTTATCGCAATAAATACGGTGTATTTGTTTGCGGGTCTGTTTGGGCAATATATGAGAGAAAAGTACAAGCTTGAATTTTTCGATTTTGTGCTTGCAGTAGCACTGGTTCTTATTTACAGTATATTTTTTCATACCGATGCGGTCGGATACCGTATTTTCATAGGAACGCTGGTCTACCTTTCGCTGATTATATTTGATACCATCACAACTGCTGTAATATTCGTCATATTCCCGGAATTTTCGTTTGACATCGGACACTTAACATATCCCGCACTGCTTTTTGCGGATATTGATCTGATTATATACGGCATTCTGATGTATTTTGAACATTGTATTATCAAAAGAATACATGACAGAAAATCTATCAACAAGCGTGCAGTGATTTTTATGTTTTTTCCGGAAAGTCAGGTGTTGATTTTATGCGTGATAATGAAGCTCATTATGGCTAACACCGATAATGCAACACCGGAAATTATGTATTTCACACTGATTTGCGTTGTAATCTGCGTAATCAGCGATATTCTCTGCTATCGTGGCCTTATCCAGAATTCACAGCTGTACGAAACGAAAATGAGAAATGAACAGCTTGAGTATGAGCGTAGCACGCAGTACCGCTATTACGAAAAAATCAACGAGCTTCAGCACGAAATAATGAAGTACCGCCACGATTTCAACAACGTTCTCACAACGGCGATGAACTTGTACACCTATCCCGATACAGCCGAAAAGGGAAAGGAAATGCTTGATGAGCTGAGCCGTAAAAATCAGAGCAACAAAATGCCGTTCTACTGTGCTAACAATATCGTTAATGCGATTCTGTGGGATAAGTCGAATACCGCTAAAGAATCGGGTGTTACGCTTGACTGCGATGCGAGCCTTAGCAATGACATTCCGGTAGATGATGTTGATTTATGCTGTCTTATTGTCAATATGCTTGATAATGCGATAAGGGGAGCGAAAGCGGCAGAAAACGATAAAAGCATCGGCATAAAGATAAAAGAGGAGAACGGGAGAATATATATTTCTGTTTCAAATTATGCCGATATGCCCGACTTTGAAAGCACAGAGAAACTGCCCAGCACAAAGGCAAACAAAAATCACGGCTACGGCACGGAGATAATACGGAACATAGTGCAGAAATATGACGGCGATGTGCTGTTTACCTGTAAGGATAGGAAATTCAGCACGGCTCTTTCGATAAGAATAAAAGGGAAAGATCAAGAATGATAGTATTAATATGTGACGATGATAAAAACTGCCTCGCAAATGAAGAAAAATATATAAGGGATAATACCGAAGCAGTACCCGAATGCTTTCTCGGCGGTAAGGAACTTTTAAAAAGGCTTAGCGCAGGCACTGAGGATATAGCGGCTGTTTTTATGGATATTGAACTTGACAATTCGGAAAACGGAATTATGGTTGCCGAGCAGATAAGCAATCTGTATCCGGATATAAGAATAATATTCCTGACGGCATATTCGCTCAAATACTGCGAGGAGATTTTTCTTGCAGGGAAGAATCTAGTTCCGTTTGCATTGGTTGACAAACAGAATCTTGATGTGAATCTGAAAAGAGCAATGGATAAGCTGAGAACGGCGCTTGATTCCGATAAGGAGAAAAGCAGGATCGCCGTAACGGTTAATTCGGAAACGCTTTTCATAGAGCCTATGCAGACTTTATATCTTGAGAGCAATGCCCACACCCTTATTATAGTTACATCGGGCGAAAACAAGTCTGTCAGAAGCAAGCTGTCCGATGTGCTTGAGGCTTTTCCGCCGTATTTCATACAGTGCCATAAAAGCTATGCGGTGAATATTCACCATATCGTTTCGTATACAACAAAACAGATTGAGCTTGACAGCGGTGTAATAATTCCTGTAAGCCGTAAATTTTCGCTGTCTGTCCGTGAAAAGATGCTCAGGCATGAATGCGGGATATGATAACCGAGATATTCACAACTGCTGACAAGCGACTTTATAAGGCTAAGGCGGCAGGAAGAAATAAGATAATGATAGAATAATAACAGAGCAGTATTATATAAAAATTGCCCTTGTCTGTGAATACAATCCACAGACAAGGGCGTTTTGCTTATTTATACAACAATGCAAAAACCAGCATGATCAGAATTAATATAATCATAAACAAAAATGTCATTCCGATTGCTTTTAATTCGTTGCCGCTTATATCTTCTTTATTGCAATTATTATCTGCAGGCACTTTCCTTTTATGAACGGTCGGCGTTTTATTTACTGCCGGCTTGGAATGCTGTTCGGAAAACCCATCTTTTATAAGCTGTGCACCGCAATGCGGACAATTGTTATAATAATCGGGTACGAACGAATCGCAGTATCTGCATTTCATTGATACAGTCTTCCTTATTTTATATAGTCGGTATCGGCGGCGGAACGGGTCGGCTTACAAGAGAAACAAGTTCTGCAACCGAGTCTGCTCTTGCCCATGAAGCCATACCGTTTTTCCATACGAGCGTTTCAGCGGTAAGCTGACCGTTTGCGGCAAGCTGAGCCATAGTGTTCATATCATAAGGTCCTGTTGTCTGACCGTTTACGGCTATATGATAAGTTGCTGTCGGGATGGGCGGAGGTGCGGCTGCCGCAGACTGAGGCATTGCATTTTGCATTGCCTGATTTGCCGCATTTGCGTTATTCATTCCGTTAATTCCGCTCATAGCGTTGTTCATAGCACCTGCCATATTCTGACCTACTACACCGCCAACAGCCATAGCGGCCATCATTGCGGCAGGATTGAAGCCTGCGCCGCCCTGACCGCCGAGGTCTACACTGCCTGCACCGTTTGCCCCCATCTGACCGAGAGCCTCTGCGCCTGCTATGCCGACATTTGCCTGTAACTCGGACTGGAACGCTCCGAGGTTTGCACTCTGTGTCTGCTTGTGCATTGCATACTGTCCTTCCTCACGCTGAACACGGAGCGATTGCTCATAGTTCTCGGCTTCTATACGCTGTTTGTCGTGGATATTTTTGATATTTGCGGCTGTCTGAGCCTGAATTGTATCGCTTGTTACCTTGCGTGTTACCGCCATAAGCTGTTCATAGCCGTCGCTTGTCTTATCAATTTCTATAGAGTTGATATCTACGCCGGATACGGTAACTCCGAAATTTTCACGAAGTCTTTCTCCTATGTCGTATTCTATCTTGTCGTTGATAAGAGCAATCTTGCTTTCAATCTGGATAACAGGAATGTTATTTTCAGCAGGAGCGGCTGTTACCGCATCTTTGATATACCGGCAGATAGCGTCTTTTATCTGCTTGTTGAAGTCATCCGTTGAGAACTGTGTAAGGCGATGCAACTTTACAAATTCACGATAATTTGTTATTTTGAAGCTGACAGTACCTCTTACTGCTACAGGTACGCCGAAGTCCATAAATCTCGGATCGTATACGTCAAAATACGGTATTCCGAACTTTGTCTGAATGATATTCGCTGTATTGATAAAGTATACTTCAGCCTGGAACGGTGTACCGCCTGCGTAAGCAAGTCCTACTATGCTTGCAAGCACAGGCAGATTGCCTGTGTCGAGCTTTCTGTCGCAAGGACCTTCAATAAAGTCCTCCATAACGCCGTCGGGACGATTATATACAAATACGGCTACCTCGCCGTCCTTTACACGAAGTGATGAGCCCCAACGTATTGCATTTTCACGGCTGTTATTGTTAAGTTCCGCACCCGCCGGACGCCACTTCCATATAAGATATGATTGCTCGTCGCAACGTATCTCGTCCATAAATCCGCCCGCTTTTGGTTTACCGAATAATCCCATAATATTTCTCCTTGACAGATTGTAAAAAATATGTTACTTCTTTTTTGCCTTGAACATTCGTGTAAGCATAATGATTGCGCATATAACGGCAACGACCAATATCATAATATATCCGACGCTGTCTTTGTCGGCACATCTCGGAATCAATAGTCCGAAGCAGACGAGCAAGCCGATAGTTGCTATGAATTTAGGCATAGCCGAATCGCATCGTGTCATCGGAGGAATAATTATCGCACCGAGAATGAGGTCAAGCATAGTAACTAACTGTAACGGGCTGAATCCCGAACTGTCAACGTTCTGACAGCAGATTATTACAAGAACAGCAATACTTATCGACCATGCAAGAGTAATGATTACCTGAGGAAGAGAACTACTTATCTTTACAAGAAAACTTCCTGCTTTTTTAGCTGTTTTAACATATTTGTCACGGGTGAGCTTTTTCTTTGCCTGTTCGTACAGTTCGTTGAATTTTGCTTTGTCTGCATCGGCAGTAAGAGCGAGCTTAGCTTTTTGCTCGACCTGTCTGAACTTTACCGCCCATGCGTCACATATATTCTGTTCTGTATTGCCTGTTATGTTTGAGGATGCAAGAATGAGAAATTCAAATATATCTTCCTTTGTATTCGGAACGGGAAAATTTCTGATAAGCGATGTGCGCTGTTCGTCTGATGCTGCGTTTGCGAGTGACATAGAGAATTCATGTAAGGATGCCGATGATTTTCCGCCTCTTATTTCATAGCCGCATGACGGACAAGTGGTAACAAAAGCGCCCAGCACCTCTCCGCATGACGGACATTTATGTATTTCGCCTTCAAAAACAGTTTCACGTTTTGAGTTGCCTGCCTGATATGATTGTGAGTTTTCCGGAGAGCCGGAGCTTTGTGCACCGCAGTTCAGACAAAATTTTGCACCGTCCGGTAACTGCGAGCCGCATTTACTGCATATTGCCATATTTTTTCTCCCTTTAGTTCACGGCTTTATCGGAACTAAAGCCGTTTTTTAATTATGGGTAAGACAAATCAGTCCGTATACCTGTCGGTATCGGGGATTGCATCACATATATCGCCGATGTTGCAGTCAAGATACTCGCAGATACGGAGCAGTACCGATAAAGCCACCTCCTCGTTTTTGCGGAGCTTGGTCATTGTACCTGTCGCTATATTGAGATCTTTTCTGAGCGTCGCCGGGGATATATCTTTTTCAATTAGTCTGATCCATAATTTCTTATAGCTGATTTTCATGAAAACATACCTTTAAAGGTATGCCTGATCACTTAGTATTATACACTGCACAATTCAAAAAGTCAACAGATTTCAGCAAATTTATAGATAAAATTCGCAACTTCTTGCGAATTTTCCGGTTCCGACGGAAAATTCGTTATTGTTGACCGAGAAAAATATTAAGTTACAGCTATAAGAAAAAATGATCGGGCAGACCTTGTTCATATCAAGTAAAGAGTACGTATTCCGGTGCAAAGGATTTTCGTACTCTAAAGTCGGCTCAAATACATATAATTATTTAATTCTAGTATACCATAAAAAAGTGATAAATTCAATAGCCCCTATGCCATGATTGTGACATACGGGCTGAGATTGTATCGGTAACGGAGATTTGCATTAAGCTGTGGCAATTCATAGCTTACATCATATTCGAACCATTTTGCAAGAACAGATGTACGCTTATGCCGTTTGAAATAACCGCCCTGTGAAAGCAAGGCGAGAACAAGCACTGTGCGGTGCTTATCTGCCTCGATCTGTTCAAGTCGGTAAATGATATATATCCCGACAAGCGACTTTATAAGGCTAAGGCGGCAGGAAGAAATAAGATAATGATAGATTGAGAAAATCAAGATTTTAAAACAGACAATCCCACCGTGATTATTGCGGTGGGACTGCTTGTTTATGTATTATCATACTGCACACGGGGAAATATCATTCAAACCTCAGAGAATCAGTCACTTTAATTTCAGCGGCATATAGGCTGGGGACGATACAGCAGACAACCGCTTCAAAAATTCCCACCAAAAGAGGTGCAATTATCATTTGAGGAGTGATGTCCACGGAAAATGTCATATACAAAATCTCAATAAGGAACGTTTCAAGCAATTTGCAAGTTACAATACTTAATCCGATTGCGAGCAACGATGCAAAAACTGCTATTATTATCATTTCAAACACGAATTGAAAGGCTATATCGAGTTTTCCTGCACCAAAAGCCTTTCTTATTCCGATTTCGGGAATTCTTTCCTTTACTGAAAAGAACGTTATGCTCATAATACTTATACCCGAAATTATGCAAAGAAGAACGGAGATCATATTCAAGATAGTTTTTGTATTCGATAGCTCGTTTTCTAACTCGGCAGAAAGATTATCTTTGGTGATTACGGAAAATCCGTTTCCTGTTCTGCTTTTGACTTCTGACAGTGTTTGTGCGTAATATAAAAAGTTGTTATATTCCCCGTGATTGTTGAAATTGTATAAATAAAGACTATTCTTATCCTGACGAGCAAATCTTTCATTGATTGAAGTTAACGGGCAATATATTGATACGCAGGTCGTTATACTTTGCTGACTGCTGTCTATTTCCTGTTTCAATTTCATTTTTGCAACATCGGCTGTGTATGAATTTTCAACCACGCCGATTACCTCAAATCTCACAGGTACATTGGCTTGCGACTGTGACGATACTGTTGCACCGAAAGCACCGCAACCGATTTCGATATATTTACCTAATCCGTTACCTCCGGAAAAAATAAGGCTCTCGGTCAGGCGGTCAATAACCACGACGGCATTTTTCGTTTGAATATCGTTATTAGAAATCAATCTGCCTTTTATCAGATTCGATTCAACACTTATAAAACAGCCATCATCGGTAACAATCGGCATAACAGAATTCAGTTCCGATACGCCATGCACATATGCCATTACCGTCAGATAACGATTATCGCCTATTGAAACGGAAAAAATTGATTGCTTTTCCGAAAGCGTGGATACATCAATACAATTTATTTTATCAGAAACCGCCAGTTCTTGTTTTAATTCTTTGTTCCCCATAGGATTAACAATTACAGTATTTTCTGACATCTGACTAACTTTTCTCATACTTTCACTGTAATAAGAATCCGTAATAATTTTACCGGAGGAAAACAGAAAAACAGCTACAAATATTCCTATTGATGTCAATATCAATCTCACTTTGTTTACAGTAGCCATTTTTATAAGGTGATTAAAATAAAAGAAAAATTTTACTGCGCTATTCATTATATAATTTGCCACCCCTAAGCGTATATGTTGTGTCCGTGCCGAAGGATAAGAATTTATTATGAGTGACGACTATAACGGCGGTTCCCTTTTCGGCAATATCCTTAAATGCTTTAACGACCAGCTCTGTATTGCTTTCATCAAGGTTTCCTGTCGGCTCATCGGCTATTATCAGCTTAGGCTCTTTGATTATTGCCCGCATAATTGCCACTCTTTGCCGCTCTCCTCCCGAAAGAAGCGATACCTTCTTATTCTTTAAACTCAGCATATCAAAGCTGTCCAAAAGTTTATCTACCGTTTTCTTCACTGAACCCGATAAGTCAATTCCATTGTATAAAAATGGCATAAGTATATTGTCATTAACACTTAACGAATCTATCAGAAAGTACGACTGAAAGATAAAACCTATATCTTGCGCACGATATTTATAATAGTCGTTTAATCTTTTTGGATTGATATTTGTTTTGCAAAACAGATATTCTCCGCTTGTATAATTGTCTAACAGACCGACTATATTAAGAAAGGTGCTTTTACCGCATCCCGAAGCTCCAAAAATTGTTTTTATTTCACCTTTCCCGATTGAAAAATTCAAACCGTCTAAAACATACCGCTTACCGTCATATGTTTTACGCAGATTTGTAATTTTGATAAGCTCACTCATTTTTTAAGGACTCCTTCAACTGCCGGCCTGAATAATCTACTTTTTCAACTATAAGCACATCTTTGTTTGAAACACCGGACAAAATCTCAATATATTCAAAACTATTTCCATCTTCCTCGGACGAAAATCTTTGTCCTACAGTAACGGGAGTTTTTTCCGGTTCATTTTCGGTTTCGATATATACATAATATTCCTCGCCATCAGAAAAAACAGCTTCTGAAGGCACATACATTCCGGCTTCTTTAATCTCCAAAGTGAAGACTAATTTTACGGGAGTGCCGGGATATAGTTTCATTGGCAGAGATATATTCACAGGCAGCTTTTCATCGGTAATTTCATATCCGATAGTATCTATTTTTGCCTGTGCCTCACTGCCGTTAAATATTACTTTGACAGGAGTGTCATAAGTGATTTTATCTATTTTCTCCATTCCGATATTTGCCGATATGAACAGATTATCGTAATTCAGTAATCTTATAGTAACGGATTTGCTGTTTTCGCCGCCTTCATAAATAATATCTGTAATCAGCCCGTTAAAATCTACCGTATGAGTTTCATTGCCGTATACATACAGAATTTCATTTGGACCTATTGAATCGCCCTTATTCTTTTTCAATGAAAAATCGGAATCGCTTATATTGTCAAGACGCACTTCTGTTATATAAATCTCAGGCATTCCCGAAATGACTTGTGCATCGGTTTCATATGTATGCTCAATCTGTCCTTCGAGTACATGATACTTAATTCTCTGCACTTCAGGTAGCATAGAATCATGGCTTTCATCAGTGGACTGCAGAAAAAGCTGTGGTGCTATCGACCAAATTATACCTGATACAATTGCCGATATGAACAATATCAAAATTACAATAAGAGTTATTTTTCTCCTCATAAGATTCCTTTCGCAGTAAAAAAATATGGCTTCAATACTTTTAAATTGAAGCCACGATTGCTTACTTGATTTTATTTTTCAAAATATAGTCTATAGCGCACTTTGCATCATCTTCGTTGGATATGCTTTGACTTATCAAATTGTTATAAAGTGTGAACTGCTTACCTGATTTTAAAGCATAGGTCAGGACGGTGTCACAGTATATGCTGTCATAATCGGCAGTATTATCCGGATTTTTAAAATCCAAAACACATTTTACAGATAATTCTGAGCCTTTCTTTAAAGTCAGCGGTAATGAATCCATTCCGCCGATCTCAACATCGTCTACCGAAACGACGGCACTTTTAATACGCCAAAAATCATTAAATGCAAAGCTTTGAACGGTAATTTCATCTTCAGCACAATATTTAAAACAATATTCTGACGATGAATATGAATTTGTAGAAATAAAAACAGGATGATCCTGCACATAAGCATACGAATCTGTGTCGTCATTCTTAAGATAATGCTCTATCGGTGTGGGGAAATCGAACTTTTTATCTGCTCCGTCAATTTTTAAATTCACGCTGTCAATTTTCACATAGTCATCTGCCGTTTTGCAAACAAAACCTAAAAGCCTTATGTAATAGCCGTTGTGATTAAGCTTCTTTATTTCTTCGTAGCTGTCATCATTAAGCTGCACTGAAAGTCCTTGTGTATTTTCACCCTCAAAGCCCAAAAACTCAACGTCAATATCTCTATTGCGAGATATAAGATTGACATTGAAACCGAAATCCTCGATTCCGTGCAAATTATACTTTACCATATCAGTAGCGACAATATATTCCTGCGACTTTATATCTGTGTCTGCTCCGCAACCCGAAAGTATCGGTATGGAAAAAATCACCGCTGTGACAAAAATAATAAGCCATTTTTTCATTTCATATAGTACTCCTTGAATGTTTTTTCATAATAACATTCTCTCTTTCTAAAAGCATTACAGCTTTGTAATATATTATACATTTTTTAAAAAAAAATAGCAAGTGTTTTTTTATTTTTACATAAATTTTGTCATTTCTTCCAACTTGCCGATTCCAAAATAAAGCATTATAGTAAATTTCATATAAACAACCATACGGTAGATAAAGCTGAAACAGAAATCTTTGAAAGTGACAGCTAATTCATGCAATTATACGTTTATTTTGCAATAATTTTCGCTGTTGATGACTGTAAATCTGTTTTGCCAACGCTTATGTAAAAACAGCCCATATGCCATGATTGTGACATACGGGCTGAGATTGTACCGGTAACGGAGATTCGCATTAAGCTGTGGCAGTTCATAGCTTACATCATATTCGAACCATTTTGCAAGAACCGATGTACGCTTATGCCGTTTGAAATAACCGCCCTGCTTTCGCAGGGCGGTTTTCACTTAAAACTGTGCTGTTGTTACGTTTGATTCGCTGTTTGCAGATTCGGCAGTGTCGTATTCGTCCGACAGGTTATCCTCAATCCACTTAGCCATCATCAGCGGTGAAAGTATGATGTCCATCGTCTTCTGCTCACCGTCGCTGACGCTTTCCATAGTAACTATCTCGCCCTTTTCACGTCCCTCACTGCCTATTATATCGTAGGTCAGCTGACAACGGTACTTGATGGAGCAGAGCAGAAATTCGGGAGGAATAACCTCACAGCTTGCAATCTCGTCAAGCCATACGAAAGGACTCATTCCGCCTATGCTTATATCCTCGATAATCCAGCCGCTTGCCGCATAGGAATCGTTAGCGCACATATAAAGAGAGAATTTGAACTTTTCTTCTCTGTCGTCCTTGAACAGACCGACTTCAAAGCTCTTTATAACGTAGTTGTTTATAATGCTTGATTCAAATCCGCAGCAGGAGCAGGTTCCGCCGTAGCCGAACATCGTGCCGTTAATATCCTTTGCAAAATAGTTGCGGTAAACACGCAGGTTTGAAAGGCTGCGGAGCGACTTGTATCTTGTACGCAGGTACTGAAGCTCCTCAGCGGTAATTGACGGCAGAGGCTTATAGTAGTACGGAATCTGGTCAAGAAGTACCTGATTCGGTTCTTCGGTGCTTGAGTAGAACTGGCTGAGAACGTTGTTGTTCTCGCCTACCAGCAGATATTCGACATATTTTGCGAATTCGGGTTTGGTGCAGTCGTCACGGAGTATAACATACTTTGTGATGCTCTGACGCTCCTCATCGCTTATCGGGTCGTTTATATCTATGATACGGATAATCTTGTCTTTTTCGCCGAGAAGTGCGATACGGGGAATTTTAAGGTCGCAGATATAAAGGTTAGGCATAGTTGCCGATACCTTTTCATCTGTCAGATTGCTCTCACGCAGAAGGCTCATAAGCGAAGCCTTTTCGAACGAATAGCCGGACTTCATGAACGGGAAGTCGAATACACGTCCGTTGAACATTCCGCAGTTGATAAGCGCATAAACGTCGCCGATTATCTCAAGAAGGTCGGCGTTTGTGATACTGCTCGGTATCATGAACTGTTTGCCGTATGCGGCAAATCTGAACTTCTTGTTGATATCAAGCTGGAGCGTGATGTCACTGCCCTGCTGCTTCATCTCACGCAGGAAGGTCATAGTATCCTTGCCCTGTGTGAAACTGTTTATCAGCATATTTATTACTTCGTTGTATATCTGGTGATTTTCGAAGCTGTTCTTGTGCGCTACAATGCAGTCATAAGCCCGCTTGAGATTATGCACTGTCATTCTTGCAACATCGAAGTTATGGGTGATGTCACGGTAGTGGACGTTGAACTGGAAGTATCTCATTCCTATCTTATAATCCTGACCGTACATCGTGTCGAACAGACCGAGCGCTCCGATAAGTGCGTCCTCATCGGCAACAGCGTCATTTATAACATACTTGCCGAGCTTAAGGCTGACTATACTTCTGAAGCCGAAGCTAAGGTCGAAGTCTTTGATAGCGGGATTCTTCTCGCTGTCAAGAACGTATGTATTACCGTCAAAATTGAAGTTATAGCAGAACTCTCTGCCTTCTTCTTCCGTTTCTTCATCTATCCAATTGTAGCTTGCCATTATGATGTTTTCGGGCATATCCGATACATCCTTACGCATCTTGACAAGTTCATCTTCGATATACTCGGTAAATGCCGAGCCGTTCTCATGCTCCTGCTTTGAAACGTGGTCGGTGAGCGAGAAGAAACCAATCTCTTTTACTTCGGAATACGGCATAGCCTCGCTTTTTCCGGGTAAAAGCAGTGAGATGCTGTTGTGGAAAACACTGCGCAGATCGCCTACCATAACGCTGGTAGAAAGATAATTGCTGAAGAATTCAAACACATAGTGCTTCGGACGCATATAATATTTGTCCGAATTCGTTCTCGGCAGCAGCTCGATAACGAAATAGCGTGAATACTTTTCAATCATATATTTGAGATCACGGTTTATAGCTTCCGAAACCTCCTCCTCACATTCGTGGCGGATGCCGGTTCTGTGGGTGGTAATATATGAGTTCGGCACACTGATGAAGAATGCCGACAGCTTTTCCTTGATGAAATCTTCTCCCGTTGACTTGATAAGACCTGTCAGCTCATAAGTGGAGAAGTAGTTGTATTTATCAAGCAGGACTTTTACCAGCGTGTCACGCTTTGCGGAAGAAACCGCAAACGGAATAAGATATACAAAGCCCTCGTTTTCGTGCCAGATAAATTCGATAACGCTTTTGCCGTTCTGTAAGAAACGCACTGTCGGGTCATCGTCCGGTGTTTTCTGATAACGGATAACCTTATATACCGCAAGAGGCTTGCCCATATCCATAACGGCAACATTGAATGTGCGGTTGGGGTTTTCCGCTTCACCGAATCTGCCAAGCTGCTTCTTTCTGATAAATGCAAAGCAGAATTCGACAAGGTTTATATATTCGCCCTTGTGAATTGTCAGATTCACAAGGTTTTCCTTGATCTTAGCCTGTTCTTCTTCGGAAACCTTGAAAACAATCTCTGTACCCTTGAAAACTGGTGCGGTAAGGTTAAGCTCTCTTATCTTGAGGATACCCGCATCGTTTACTATTCTGAAATTGAAGTTGTTCGAACGCAGCTTCAGCCACTCAACGTTCATAAATACGCTCTTTGAGCCTACGCCGAAACGTCCTTCACGGGATTTGTCGCCGTCGCTTCTGCCGATACTGAGATAGTAGAGTATCTGCTCAAGCGTAAAGCCGTCCTCGTTGTATGTGAGCCTTACTTCGCCGTCCTGCTCAAAGTTGAAAAGAACCTTGATGTCGGGGTCGGAGTAGTAACAGCCGAATGTGTTCTGTAACAGCTCTCTTATTATTGATTCCTTCGGATAGTCGCTTACGGACAGCGAAGCGTTATACGGTGTGCGTCCGCCGAATACCGAGTTGAAGTAGTCTTTGAACGGGGTGCTGTCGGCTTCACCTGTGTAAAGCAGGTTCTGCATCTTCATCAGCGACTGTTCCATCACTTCACGGTTCTCGTTTGCGTGCGCCTGATAAAAATCGCCTAAAAGCCCCGCAATTTCTTCGTTACGAAAAGCCTCCACCTTACATCACTCCCTCGTTATATTTTTTCATGAATTGTCTGAATGTTTCCTGTATCATAAAGTTATCGGTAAGATAACGCCAGGAGTTGAGAAGCACAGGCATCTTTACCGTATCGGGTAGCATATTTACGCATAAACGCAGTTCCGCATTCTTGTTATCTGTGATAAAGTTCTCAAAAGCCTTTTGAGCGGCTTTTATGCCCGCCGAAATATCAAGCGTGGAGCATTGCTCCTTATATGAATTGTACTGCTCGCTGTACAGACATTCCTCAAGCGCAGTTCCGCCGAGTGCAACTATATGCTGCTGATCGTCCAGGTAGAGCAGTGCTCCGCTGAAGCGTTCCAGCGCTTCCTTTATCATAGGCTTCAGCACCTTTTCTTCTGTGGAGGTGTTTTCCTTTATTCTGTTTTCAAGACCGAATGCACGGTAGATTTTATCCAGCTTCAGCTTTGTGTATTCGTGCGTCTTTGCCGCAGAGGAAATATCTATAGAGGGCGAAATGTTGTAATCGCCTTTGAATTGCGTTATTAAATCGTGGCAGTTTGAAACCTCGCCTGTGTAGGAGCAGACATACTGCAGATCCCGTATAGCATCGGTTATAAGCTGTGCGGCATTAGGAAGGTCGAAAAGCACGTTTCGTCCGGGAAGCCCCGCTACAATGCTCTTGTATATCTTTCCGAACAGAACCTTTGACAGCATTCTTGCGTCGAACAGATTGTTCTTGTCGCACATAACTATGAATTCTCTTGATTGTTCGTTTCTGCCTCCGTGACGTGCGGCACGCTGTTCAAAGATAACAGGGCTGTCGGGAAGCTCATAGTTGAATATATGGGTAAATCTCTTTACCTGAGGGTTTATCGAGCCGATTTTGTCAACTGTAATCACTACTCTTGCATTGTCACGCACATCGTTTGTGAAATTATCGTAGCGTGTGTTGAATATGTCGCCTCTGTCGATTTTCAAAAGACCGTTTATATTAGGATAAAGAGCGGATATAACTTTCTTCAGATACTGGATGGTCGAGCCGGTAACACAGTAAACGACCGCTCTGTTTTCCGAACTTTTCAGCACCTCGTCCAGCTTTGTAAGGAAGCAGTCGAGCTTCTTGTCGACCTGACGAAGCTCCTGCACATCAGCTATATTATAGGAGGGCTTGGTGTAGGTTTTCTTTGCTTCCAGTCCGTATTCCTCAAAGACGTTACCGCCCTGCGCATAAAGAGGAAGACCTGTCTTTATGTCGATAAGACGTCGTGAGTTTGAGATGAAATCCTGTGGAAATTCATATTCGAGCATCACAACATTTCTTGCTACCTCGCCGTTATAGACCGATTTGTCGAAATAACGCATTACCGGAGTGTAGGGGTTGAAGCATATTGATTTTTCGTCAAAGCTGATGTCATCGACCGCATTGGCTTTATTTTCGTCGGCAAGGAGTGCCTTGACAAGCGACTTTATCTCATCGTAGCTCTGGTGATAACCGCACGGTACGGGGCTGAGAATAACGAGCTTGTTCGTTTTTGCTTTCAGATGCTCCGTATAAAGTCCGCACTTTATACCCGATGTGCTGAGGCCTGCGTCTATTATCACAAGGTCCCATGTAAGACCTGCGTCCACAAATTTCTGCATCAGAGGATTGTCCGCCTCAAGTGCTTCTTCTGCGATTATATATGTATTTGATGCTTTTTCGTTAAAATATGTGATAGCCTTAGACGAGCCTGAGATCATCTTGAAGTCAACGCCGTTACCTGTTACGACACAACGGTACCAGCTATGCATAAGGTGTCTGGGACATATCAGCAGAATGTTCGGTGTCTGAACCTCAAGCACCGTATCAAGTATACCTATCTGAGCCTTTGTCGCTTTATCCGAGCCGTATTCATCAAGGACAAGACAAAAGCCGTATTTATTTAATTTTTCGTGAAAAGAACAGCTTATCGCACTTATGTCCTTGCCATAATACGATATCCATTTAATCTCTTCGGTATTCAACAAATCACCCTCCGCTCTCCTGCATCTGCCGACGCAGATTAAATAATATAACTATTATAATACATTTGAGCATTTTTTACAACAGATATTTCGCATTTTATAGAAAATAAATAAAAAATGAAGTGCGATTTTAGCAAAAACAACAAACGTATCTCCGGATTTATAAATACATTATCAAGAAAAAAAGTCAGTAATTCTTGGCTTTCGGTTCGACTTTACTTGACAAAAGCCGATAAATATAGTATTATACTGATATATGTAAAAGGGGAGTGGTGCGCTTGTATTTCGGTAGTGTCAGATTTTTTAAGCATCTTATTCTGACTGTAACGGCATTACTGATAATAGTGCCTACGGTGCTTTGTATATTGCTTGCGGTTGACAACGGTAAAAAGTCGGATGAGATAGACAGGCTGAATTCTCAGCTTTCTGCACAGTCGCAGGTGTCACAGACATCGGACGATCAGAGCAGAACGTCTTCGGCGACAGAAAGCTCCGACAATGTTAAGGCGGAGCCTTCTGTGACCGAAAGCGTAAAGCCGGAAACATCGGCGGCTCCCGAAACATCGGCGGCTGTCCCGGAAACCACAAAGGCGCCTGAAACAACGCCGGCTTCATCATCGGCGGTTGAAAGCACCGACAGTTCCGTGTCCTCCGGTGCGGACAGCTATACTTCACTTTTCCCGACGCTGTATGCAGATAAATATGACGGCGAATATGAAAACAGTGAAAACACCGTTTATCTTACATTTGACGACGGCCCTTCTGTGCTTACGGAAAATCTGCTTTATTATCTGAGGCAGGAAAACGTCAAAGCTACTTTCTTTGTAGTTCCCGAAAGAACGGAGTATTGCTATTCATTACTGAGAGAAATAAGCAATGCGGGACACACGATAGGAGTACATTCCGCATCTCACGATTACGAAAAGATATACGCATCGGTTGACGCATTTCTCGAAGATTTCAACGAAGCGTATGAGATAGTCCTTGAGGCTACGGGCAAAGCACCCGACATTTACAGATTTCCCGGCGGCAGTGTGAATGATTATAACGAAAAGACCCGTGACGATATTATCGCCGAGATGGATCGCAGAGGTTTTACATATTTCGACTGGAACGTGGACAGCAACGACTGGCAGGGTTACGGCTGGACAACACTGTACACAAACGTTTTAAAAGACGCTGAGGAATTTTCCTCGCCCGTGATACTTTTCCATAATACAGGCGACCGTGATAATACGGTGCTTGTGATAGAGGATATAATCAAGGCGCTTAAAAACAAAGGCTATAAATTCGGCAGTCTTTCTCAGAAGATAAAGCCGGTTCAATTTTAAATTCTGATTTCAAGAAAGGGATAACAATGGGAATCAAGGATAATTTCACACAGGCTATGAAGGAGCTGACGAATCCCAGACCGTCTGACGCTCGTAAAGAGGTCAGGGACGTTGCCTCATATATGAATGATACTGCCGACGCACAGCCGACAGAACCTGTACAGCCTGTACAGAATACTCAGCCGTCCGAGAACAAACAGCCCGAACAGCAGACACAGCAGAGCGTAAAGCCCGAAACAGCAGGCAACGGCTTTACACAGCAGGAGCAGACACAGGATTTTTCGCAGAGGATAGCCCGTGATATGAATGAACAATACACACAGAACAACTCGTTTGATCAGAATGTACGCAGTGATGCTTTTACGCAGGCACCTCAGAACAACGGATTCTCAGGCGGTCAGAACGGATTTGCGCAGAGCGGCTCAGACAACGGCGGCAACAATCCCTTTATGAGCGGTATGAGGGCTGATAATTCGCAGGAAATGACCGTTATATCCAAAAACACCATGATAGACGGCAATGTACGCTCGTTTGCCGATATGAAGATTGACGGTAATATAAAGGGTAACGTTGAAACGACCAAGAACATCACTATAAACGGCAAGGTCGTAGGCGACCTTACCTGTGACAATATCAGCATGAAAAATTCGGCTGTACAGGGTAATGTACGTCTTAAAGGACAGGCTGTAATGGCTAACGATTCGATGCTGATAGGCGACCTTTCATCACAGGTGGCACAACTCAACGGCAAGATAAAGGGTAATATCGAGATTTCAGGCAAGATAATGCTTGACAGGGATTCTGTCATAATCGGTGATATAAAGGCAGGCTCGATCGCAATTTCCGACGGTGCGGTTATCAACGGCTTTGTTACCACGACTTATCTTTCAAAGGATGAAAGTGCCAACATCTTCCCCGAAAATATCGCACTCGGAGATTAAACATAAAAATATTGAAGCCCTGCGTTGCGGGGCTTTTATTTGACTTTATATGAAAAGGAGGTTTTGCGATGACGCAGAACAACGAAGCAAAGATACTCACACCCGAGCAGATTGAAAATAACAAACAGCAGATAATAGATATTTATAGAAATTATGTTAAAAGAGAAGGCTCGGATAAACTGCTCGACTATCTTATAAACAAGAGCGATTTCTTTACAGCCCCCGCAAGCACACGTTTTCACGGTGCGTATGACGGAGGACTTGCACAGCATTCTCTGAACGTTTACAACTGCTTCAAGGCTTATCTTGAAAGAGATCGTGTCCGTGAGCTGTATAATCTCAACGCAAGCGATGAAACAATAGCGGTATGCGCTTTACTTCACGATATATGCAAGGTCAACGTCTACACAAGAGGCACAAGAAACGTGAAGAACGAAGAAACTGGTCAGTGGGAAAAGGTGCCGACATTCTTCTTCGATGACGGATTGCCTTACGGTCACGGCGAAAAGTCAGTTTATATGATAACGGGCTTTATGCGTCTTACCCGTGAGGAAGCCTTCGCTATACGCTATCATATGGGATTTTCAGGCGAAGAAAATGCAAACAACGTAGGGAAGGCATTCGGAATGTTTCCTCTTGCGTTTGCTCTCAGCACCGCCGATATGGAAGCTACATATTTCCTTGATTGATAATACGCAATAATATAAAAGAGCAGTCGCTGTCACACGATTGCTCTTTTTGTTATGTGATGCTTATTCGCACACTGTTACTTCTATTTCCATATTCACATACACGACCGAGTTTTCCTCAATACTCTGTTTTATTACCGTGCCCGATTCGTATTCATCGCTCACTTCTGTAATAATTTTCAATATCAGACCGGTTTTCTCTGCTTCTTTTTGAGCCTCTTCAATTGTCAGCCCCACAAACTTCGGAACATTCACAGCCTTAACAGGCTTGCCCTTGCTTACATACAGTTTCACAAGAGTATTCTTGGCGACCTCCGAATGTGCGGCAGGCTCGGTATAGATGACTGCGTCCTTGTCTGTTTCGTCATTATCTACATATATCATCTTCGGAATCAATTCCATTTTTTCAAGCTTATCCATAGCTTCTTCTATATTTGTACCGCTTAGATCCGGTATTTCTATTTTTTGCGTTCCGTTACTTACTGTGATACTTACAACGGTACTTTTGCGTATAGTTCTGCCGGCAGGTATTTTCTGGTCAATGACGGTATTTTCCCCGTATTCATCGCTGTACTGTCTCTCAACCTCAAGGTTTAGGTCGGGATACTTACTGTTGACCTCATCAAGCGTCAATCCTATAATATCCGGCATTGTCATGGTGTCATCATTCGTACTGCTCGGATCCGGTATTTCTATTTTTTGCGTTCCGTTACTTACTGTGATACTTACAACGGTACTTTTGCGTATAGTTCTGCCGGCAGGTATTTTCTGGTCAATGACGGTGTTTTCCCCGTATTCATCACTGTACTGCCTCTCAACCTCAAGGTTAAGGTCGGGATATTTACTGCCGACATCATCAAGCGTCATTCCTATAATATTCGGCATGGTTATTTCGTCATCGAAATCCTTTGCATTGCCCGACATTACGTATGTTGTACATCCGCTCACGCAAACGGCTGTAATGACTGCCGCAATACCGATGGTTATAACTCTTTTCAGTATTCTGTTCATTTTGGCATTCCTCCCATAAAAATTATTATATAGTCTGACCCACCGACTGTAAAGAAAAGCTGCAAATTTTGCAGAAAACACGCAAAATTTGCAGCTTTGAAGCAACGTGTTGTTTGTTATGTTCCTATATATCAGAAATTAATAACCCCTAAATGCTCCAGCAGGATTTTAGTACCGATAAGTATCAGTATGACACCCCCTGCAAGCTCCGCCTTCGACTTGTACTTTGTGCCGAATACGTTTCCGACCTTCAGACCTATCGCTGACAGGATAAAAGTTGTTGCTCCGATGAACAGGACGGCCGCAGCTATATTTACATCGGGAAGAAGCGCAAAGGTTATGCCGACCGCAAGCGCATCTATGCTTGTCGCTATCGCAAGCAGCAGCATTGTCTTGAAGCTGAATGATGCGTCGAGTTTTTCCTCGTCCTTTGAAAGCGCTTCTCTTATCATATTTCCTCCGATAAAGCACAGCAGCACGAATGCTATCCAGTGGTCAACGGCTGTGATATATTGCTCAAAGGTCGAGCCGAGAAGATAACCCACAGCAGGCATCAATGCCTGAAAACCGCCGAACCAAGCGCCTATTATCAGATAATGCTTAGCTTTAAGCTGTCGCTCGGACAGCCCCTTACAGACGCTCACCGCAAATGCATCCATAGAAAGTCCCACAGCAATCAGAAATAATTCCAACGGTCCCATAATTTGTCCTCCGGTGTTTTATCTTAGGCAATACCGCATAATTATTGTCGTGCGATTGCGCAGTCAGATTGTATAAATTGAGTGCAGGCAGGCTTGCGCCTGTCAAGCAAAATTTGTGCAAGATGACGGGAAATATACAAGCAAGCGTGCGGCAAAGGTGATAGCCGTTAATTGTGCGGTATTGCCCTTAATCTTATGCGGAAGCCTTATGCGAAATGTGCAATAAAAAAGACCTGAGTACAGTTTTCCTGTACTCAAGTCTCAACATTTAAGACAAACCAGACGTGATTTAAGAGCATTATCGCCGTCAGTGTGTTGACTTGTCACGGTATTCCGCCGTCTACTCCCTTAAGTTATCGGTATTATAGCATAAGAGTCAGCAAAAGTCAAGCGTTTTATACTTCTCCGACAATGCCCGATATTCCCTCACAGCACAGCTTTCCGTCCTTGTTGACAAACATATCTGTTCCGCCATAAGCTCTGCATAATCTCCTTTCCTGTGGTTACAATATCTGTAACTGAAGAAAAGGAGATGTTTTTATGCAATTATCCGAATCAAAGACCCTTGAGAACCTGAAAACCGCATTTGCAAACGAGTCTGCGGCGATGGTGCGTTATGAGATATTCGCTGAAAAGGCAAAACAGAACGGCGATGAGGAAATATCGCAGGTTTTCCGTACCACAGCAAAAAATGAAAAGGCTCACGCACAAATATGGCTCGGACTTATCTACGGAGGGATACCCGAAGCCGCCGATGCGCTTGAAAAGGCAATGCACGGCGAAAACTACGAGTGGACGCAGATGTATAAGGAGTATGCCGAAACCGCAAGGCAGGAAGGACTTGACAATATAGCCGATCTGTTTGAAAAGGTGGGCAATATTGAAAAGGAGCATGAAAGCAGATTCAAACTGTTCGTGAATAAGCTGACCGACGGAAGCCTGTTTACTTCCTGCGGCGAAACGGTGTGGCTGTGCAGGAACTGCGGTCATATACATTGCGGAAGTACCCCTCCCGAATACTGCCCTGTCTGCAGAAAACCGCAGGGATATTTTCAGCGAAAGGACGACAGCATTCTGTCTTAGTCTGCAAAAAAGCAAAGGAGCGGCAGTATACGCTATGTAGCTGTCGCTCTTTGCTTTATCCGGATTTACGGAATTTACACATATTGACGGTTATACGCAATTCTCTCTTGCATTACTCACGGCGATGTAGTATAATTATTAAGATAGGGCAGATATGTCCGCAGTACAGCTATAAGCAGAAAGAGGAACAGTATGGCACAGGAATTTACCGTATCGTTACAGGCAATAATCGACGAGTGCAAGCTCGAGGTTATCCACACACCGCAGGACCCTGCAAAGATATTTATTTCAAATATTGATGTAAACCGACCCGGACTTCAGCTTGCGGGATTTTACGAATATTTCGACAAGGGCAGAATTCAGATAATAGGCAAGGCGGAAACCGCATATCTTGAACAGTGCGGAGCAGAGATAAGAGCGCAGAGAATAAAGAAATTCTTCAGCGAACAGCCGGCGGCTGTGGTAGTGTCGAGAGGTATGGATATTATGCCCGAGATGCGTGAGCTTTCAAAGGAACTGAGCGTTCCGCTTTTACGCAGTGAGGAAAGCACCTCGACATTCACGTCAAAGCTTGTTGCTTATTTAAGCCTTCAGCTTGCGCCCAGAATCACACGTCACGGTGTTCTTATCGAGGTATACGGCGAAGGTATGCTTATTCTCGGCGAGAGCGGAGTAGGTAAGAGCGAAACCGCCATAGAGCTTGTAAAGCGTGGTCACCGTCTGGTAGCGGACGATGCCGTTGAAATAAGAAAAGCGTCAAATATTACTCTTGTCGGCAGTTCGCCCGATAATATCCGTCACTTTATGGAACTGAGAGGCATCGGCATTATCAATGCAAGACAGCTTTTCGGTATGGGTGCTGTAAAGGTAAGCGAAAAGATAGATATGGTAGTTGAACTTGAACTGTGGAATCCCGAAAAGGTATACGACAGAATGGGTGTTGACAACCACTATGTATCCATACTCGGCGTAAAGGTTCCTTCGCTGACTATCCCTGTAAAGCCCGGACGTAACCTTGCGGTTATACTCGAAGTTGCGGCAATGAACAACAGACAGAAGAAAATGGGCTACAACGCCGCACAGGAGCTGCTTGACAATCTCGGACTTGCTATGGAGAGCAGTGATACAGTCAAGAGCATGGGCTGATAAACAGATATAAATACAGACAGAAAAATAAAAAAGTGTAAGAACAGATAAAAGAAAGGATATGACCCTAAAATGAAATTCGTTGCTGATATGCACACTCATACGTTGGCATCGGATCACGCATACTCGACTATAAGCGAGAATGCCGCTTCAGCCGCAAAGGCGGGACTGAGCTATCTCGGCATGACCGACCACTGCATAAATATGGAGGATTCGCCGCATATATGGCATTTCTGCAATATGGGCGTTATACCTCATTTCCTGTCGGGAGTGCGTATTATAAAGGGCGTTGAAGCAGACCTTACAGGATATAACGGCGAGCTTGATATAAACGATGATATTTATTACAACGTTGAGTGGATAAATGCGTCGATGCACAACCCCTGCATAATACCGGGTACAGCTGAGCAGCACACAAACGCATATATAAAGGTTATGGATAACCCGAAGGTGTGCGTTCTCGGACATACCGAATCGGCGGATTATCCGTATGATTATGATGCGGTGACAAAAGCGTGCAAAGAAAAGAACGTTGCAATGGAGTTCAACGTCAGCCGTTTCAGAAGTCAGACCTCTGTACAGCGTCTGCACGATATTATATTGCCGACTTGTGCAAAAAACGGCTGTTATGTTATCGTTGACTCGGATGCGCATTTCTGCGACAAGATAGGTGCGTTCAAAAAGGCTGAGGCTCTTCTTAAGGATATTGATTTTCCCGAAGAGCTGATAGTAAATGCCGATCTTGAACGCTTTGAAAACTTTCTCAGGCTGAGAGGAATAAAGACAAATGCCGAAATGGAGCCGGATGAGGACTGACGGCGAATAAGCATAAAAAGCAAGGAATATATTAAATATCGGAAGGAAATATAACATAATGTACAACATAGGAATTGATCTTGGCGGAACAAACATAAAAGTAGGAGTGGTAAATGACGATTTCAAAATCGTAGGAAAATCAAACATAAAGACAGACCTGCCCCGTCCTGCCGAAGAAATCGCAGACAGCATAGCAAAGGGTGTTGCGCTTGCCTGCAAGGAAGCAGGGATCGATGTAAAGGACATCAACAGCATCGGTATAGGAACACCCGGAGTAGCCGACAGAAACACGGGCGTGGTGCTTTATTCCTGTAATCTGGGATTTAACAATACCGATCTCGGCGGACTTTTAAAGCATCGTCTGGGCACTGACATATATGTTGAAAACGATGCTAACGTTGCCGCATACGGAGAGGTTCTCGGCGGAGCGGCAAAGGGATATAAAGACGTTGTCGTAATCACACTCGGTACGGGTGTAGGCGGCGGAATTATAATCGGCGGCAAAATATACACGGGCTTCAATTTCTGCGGTGCGGAGCTTGGCCACGTTGTTATCGAATATAACGGCAGACAGTGCAACTGCGGAAGAAAGGGCTGTTTTGAAGCATACAGCTCGGCTACCGCACTCATCACAGCCACAAAGAAGGCTATGGAAGAGGATAAGGACAGCGCAATGTGGAATATAGCAGGCAGTATTGACAAGGTTGACGGCAAGACTGCGTTTGACGCTATGAGAGCAGGCGACAAGAGCGGTAAGGCTGTTGTTGACGAGTACCTGAATTATCTCGGATGCGGACTTACAAACGTAGTAAACACATTCCAGCCCGAAATGCTGCTTATCGGCGGAGGAATCTGCAAGGAGGGCGACTATCTCACAAAGCCGCTCGAGGAATATATAAAGCGTGAGAGCTACTGCATAAACCCCGAACGTTCAACCGTTCTCGGCATATGCAAGCTTGGAAATGACGCCGGTATCGTCGGAGCGGCAAATCTCTACAGACTTAAAGACTAAAGGCTCATAAGGGGAAGTTTGTCGAAAAACCTATATAATTTTTGAAAATGGGCGTTTAGCGTTGCTTGCTCTGCTGGTTTTGCGTCGTGCAAAACTTTTGGCAAGCAACCAAAGCATCCTTGCTTGGGGCGTAGCCCCAATGCGTGGTGTCAGTCGTTGGTGTCGCTGCATCGTGCAGCGACTGTGTGCGACTGACTTCAAGCGTCCTTGCTTGGTGAGGGCGGCAGCCCCACACTCAGCCCCGGCATGGATGCCGGGCGTGTATGCCCAAAGGCTCTGCACGATGCAGAGCCAACAAAGCATACACAGCCATTCACCACGGGGAAGGGGTTTGGGTTTTCGGCAAGGATGCCGAGATAGAACGCCCAAAGACTTTGCAAGGACGCAAAGTCCACAAAGCGTTCTTATAGGGATAGAGAATTTGCTCTATTTTTCTAAAAGCAGACTTTTTCTACAAGCTGTATAAAGGGAAGTTTATTTGGCGGAATACCGCAAAAAAATAAATTTACAAGGAGTATGCTTTGAACGATTACAGCATATTGGAGCAGACCGCCGGGAAATACGGCGCAGTCGTGCTTAAAAATGAACCTATGAAAAATCACACCTCGTTCCGTATCGGCGGACCGTGTGATGTTATGATAAAAATAAATTGTGAGGCGTTGCTGTGCGAGCTTATAAAGCAGTGCCGTGAGAACGATATTAAATACTATGTTGTCGGCAGGGGAAGCAATATCCTTGTCTGTGATGAAGGGCTTCAGGGAGTTGTACTGCTTATAGGAAGCGACTTCGGCTCGGTGAGAGTAGACGGTGAATATATAGAGTGCAACGCAGGTGCGTCGCTTGCGGCTGTCTGTGCTGTGGCTCTTGAAAACGAGCTTACGGGGCTTGAGTTTGCATACGGTATACCCGGTTCTGTCGGCGGTGCTATTTTTATGAATGCGGGAGCTTACGGCGGAGAGATGAAGGACGTGGTCGTATCCTGCCGTTATATCACCGAGAAAGGCGATATAAAGGAAATTCCGCTTGAAAAAATGGAGCTTTCCTACAGACACAGCTTTTTTTCGGAGCGTAACCTTTGCATAACATCCGTAAAAATGAAGCTTGCAAAAGGCGAGCGTGAAAAGATAAAAGACCGTATGGATACGCTTATGGAGCGCCGTAAGGAAAAACAACCGCTCGAATACCCCAGCGCAGGCAGTACATTCAAGCGGCCTGAGGGCGACTTTGCCGCAAGGCTTATAGAGGTCTGCGGACTTAAAGGTACAGCCTGCGGAGGCGCAGAGGTCAGCACAAAGCACAGCGGATTTATAATAAATAAAGACAACGCAACGTTCGACGATGTAATGGGCGTTGTGGATATAGTAAAACAAAAGGTCAAAGAGCAGACAGGCGTAACGCTTGAATGCGAAGTGCTTATAATGAAGTGAAATTTTCGGATAAGTGCCTTAGATATGTGACCGGGCGAGATAAGACAAGGCTTTATCGGAATCTGACGGGTATATAAATAAAACGGCACACCAAAATCATTCATTATTCATTAAAGAGATAAAGGGCGCAGGGAAAGGAACACAAATGAAAACCGAATTTGTTATAGTAACGGGAATTTCGGGTGCAGGCAAATCCTGTGCGGTAAACGTTATGGAGGATATAGGCTATTTCTGCATAGACAATATGCCGCCTCAGCTGATACCGAAATTTGCCGAGATATGCGAAGAAAACGATGATATTTCAAAGGTCGCTATTGTTACCGATATTCGTGGCGGAACTATGTTTCTAAACCTCAACGCCACCATAGAGGAACTGAAAAAGCGTGGGCTTGACGTAAAACTGCTGTTTGTAGATGCAAACCATCATGTAGTAAAACAGCGATATAAGGAAACACGCCGTAAGCATCCGCTTTTTGATGCGACAAACGGCGACATAGACAAGGCGATAGACGCAGAAAGGGAGATAATCGAGCCTCTGCGTGAAATTGCCGATTATTACATTGACACAAGCCTGATGTCAACCTCTACGCTGAAGGAAAACGTGCTTAATATTTTCCTTGACACGCCGTCTGACAGTATGACTATAAGCTGTATATCCTTCGGCTTCAAGTACGGTGTGCCGAATGAGGCAGACCTTGTTTTCGATGTGCGTTGCCTGCCGAATCCGTATTACATACCCGAACTTAAGGAAAAGTCGGGACTTGATAAGGAAGTCAGGGATTATGTGATGAGCTTTGAAAGCTCGCAGACTTTACAGACAAAGCTGTTCGACCTTATCGATTTTCTGATACCTCAGTATCTTCACGAGGGAAAAAGCCAGCTTGTAATAGCTTTCGGCTGTACGGGCGGCAAGCACCGCAGTGCGACATTTGCGGAAAATATGTGCGAGCATCTCAGCAAAAATCACCTTAAAGCAAGAGTGCTTCACAGAGATGTGAATAAGGATAAGAAGTAAAATCGTTTAACGGAGGGAAAGGTATGCTGTGTATTATTTTCGGAGAAATACCCGAAGATATGGAAAAGAAATACGTCTATAACACCAGTATGTATTTTGACAATACCTATCTTGATAACTGGCTTACCGATGACCTTTCGGTTAAAATGATAAAAAGCGTGGACAAGGCTGTGGTGCTTAGTCCGAATGCGGTTGACAGCAAGGCTCTCGGAGTTATTCCCGTAACGAAAATATCCGGAGGGCTGAAAACGCTTTTGCTTCTGCGGCACGATGATACAAAGATTTTCAATGCCTCGACCTGCGGTGACAACTGCGCAAAATGGATACTGCGCATAGCTAAGGAATCAAAAAAAGATATTGTTATCAATTTAAGGCACGTTATGGATTTCGGAGATAAGCCGTTTGAGATAAAGATACTCAATAACGGAAAAACGGTTCACAATATTCAGGAATATGTAATGAATGCAGGCTTGTATTTATAGGGTGGTGTCGCTGTGAAAGGTAAATATGAGGTGGTGGTGAAAAGCCGCCGTGTACAGTATAAGTTTTCCGTTATAAGAAATATCACGATACTTCGTGGCGACAGTGCAACGGGTAAGACCACCCTGATAGATATGATAGCCGCATATCAGGAAAACGGCGAAGCAAGCGGTGTTACGGTAATAAGCAAAAAGCAATGCACGGTGCTTACAGGCATACGCTGGCAGGAAAATCTCAGTCTTATACACGACAGCATTGTATTCATTGACGAGGGCGATAAATTCGTAGCGTCTGAGGATTTTGCAAAAGCAATAAAAAATACCGATAATTATTATGTAATCGCAACAAGAACTCCGCTTTTCAATCTGCCGTACAGCGTGAAAGAAATATACGGCATAAAAAACGTATCGGGTAACAGATTTCAAGGGACAAAACGGCTTTATGCAGAGTTTTACCCGCTTTGCAGAGTGGTTACCGACATTTCGTTCAAGCCCGATCTGGTTATAACCGAGGATTCAAAAAGCGGTTATCGCTTTTTTGAGAATTATTTTTCGGAGTACGGGATAAATTGCGTTTCAGCCGCAAGCAAGGCGAAAATATACAACGAGCTTATAACAAGGCAGTACGAAACGGTACTGGTAATTGCAGACGGAGCCGCATTCGGTCCGGAGATACAGCGTGTCCTATCGCTCAGGAAAGCGAAAAATATCGTACTTTTTCTGCCCGAATCTTTCGAGTGGGTTATTCTGCGTTCAGGTATCGTAAAAGATAAAGAAATAAAAACGATACTCGAAAAACCGTATGACTATATAGAAAGCGGCAAGTATTTCAGCTGGGAGAGATTTTTCACAGCTGTGCTGACAGAGAAAACAAAAGATACTTATCTTGAATACGATAAATCGCATCTCAATAAGAACTATATCAATCCCGGCGAAAAAGATGCGATACTGAGTGCTATGCCGGAAATAAAGCTTTAATCAAAAAGGCAGGATAAAGGAGCGATTCTGATGTCATTTGCCGCCGATGTGAAAAATGAGCTGTGCAAGGCGGAACACAGCAGAAAACAGCTTGAGCTTTTGTCAAAAGGAGCGGCGTATGCCATGACGGAAGACGGCGAAGGCTGTTTTTTTAATACGGAAAACAAAAGGGTAGCCGATAGTATTGCCGATGCCTTTGATTCGGTCGGCAAGGAATACTCGACCGGTGAAAGCACCTTCAGAGGAAGAACGCTTTACACGGTTACTCTTGCGGATAAAAGCTACGCTTACCCTATGCCCGACTGTTCGGGAGATGACGCTTTCGGCGTGTATCTCAGAGGGATTTTCCTTGTCTGCGGACTGGTTGCCAATCCCGAAAAAGGCTATCAGCTTGAGCTGTTCCTGCACGATGAGAGCAAATGCAGAACATTGCTTTCCATGATAGAAGAACACGGTATGGGGGCAAAGCTGTCAAGCCGCAGAGGCAGCAGCTTTCTTTATATCAAAGAGAGCGAAAAGATCTCCGATATGCTGACATATATGGGCGCTATGATGCAGGCAATGGAGATAATGAACGTAAAAATCTATAAGGAAGTACGCAACAACGTCAACCGAAGCGTCAACTGCGAGGCGGCTAACCTTGACAAGACTATCGCCGCCGCACAGAAGCAGGCGGATGATATTAATTACATATTCGAAAAAAGAGGAGAAGGGTATCTGCCCGACGAGCTTTTGCAGGTGGCAAAAATCCGCCTTACCGCACTTGAGCTGTCGCTGAGCGATATAGGCAAAATGCTTGAGCCGCCTATAAGCAGGAGCGGAGTAAACCACAGGCTCAGGAAGATAAGCCTTATAGCAGATACACTCAGAGGAGAAGATAATCGGGGAGAGTAAAAGTGAGCGGTTTTGTACATCTGCACGTTCATAGTGAATACAGCCTTCTTGACGGCGCCTGCCGTATAAGAGGGCTTGTCCGTCGTGCAAAGGAAATGGGACAGACAGCCGTAGCACTGACCGATCACGGCGTAATGTACGGCAGTATCGACTTCTATAACGAATGTGTCGAAAACGGCATAAAGGCAATAATCGGCTGCGAGGTGTATGTTGCACCCCGTACAAGATTCGACAAAAGTACAAAGTCCGATATGAAGCCTCACCACCTTGTGCTTCTTTGCAAGGATAACGAGGGCTATAAAAACCTTTCAAAGCTGGTGACGCTGGGCTATACAGAGGGTTTTTATAATAAGCCGAGAGTGGACAGGGAGCTTTTAAGACGTTATTCAAAGGGGCTTATCTGCCTTTCCGCCTGCATTTCGGGAGAGCTTGCAAGAACGCTTCTTGACGGAAGGCTTGCGGACGCTGTGACGCTTGTAAAAGAGTACAGGGAGATATTCGGAGAGGACTATTATATCGAGCTTCAAAGTCACGGCATAAGCGAGCAGGAACGTATTCTGCCGTATCTTCTGCGTGTGGCGAAGGATACCGGCACACAGCTTGTCGCAACAAATGACGCTCATTATGTCGAAAAAGAGGACAGCTATGTACAGCGTGTGCTGACCTGCATTGCCACCAACACGACCCTTGACGATAAGAACTCAATGCAGTTTGCCACCGATGAATTTTACCTCAAAAGCGAGGACGAGATGAAAGCGCTCGGCTTCCCGCAGTCAGCCTATGACAATACCGTAAAAATTGCGGAAAAGTGCAATGTCAGCTTCACATTCGGACATACTATCCTGCCGTTTTTCAAGGCGGAAGGCTATGACAACAACGAAATATACTTTAACGCTCAGGTAAGAAAAGGGCTTGTAAAACGCTACGGAGATCCCGTGCCGAAAGAGGTTCTTGATCGTGCCGAATACGAAATGTCGGTAATAAAGAAAATGGGCTTTATCGACTATTTTCTGATAGTAGCCGACTTTATAGGCTATGCTAAAAGAAACGGCATCGCAGTAGGTCCGGGCAGAGGTTCGGGAGCAGGAAGCGTATGTGCATACTGCCTTGGGATAACCGATATTGACCCGATACGCTTCAATCTGCTGTTTGAACGTTTTTTAAACCCCGAGCGTGTTACTATGCCCGACTTTGACGTTGACTTCTGCTATATAAGGCGGCAGGAGGTCATAGACTATGTCGTAAGAAAGTACGGCAGGGATCATGTGGCACAGATAATAACATTCGGCACAATGGCGGCAAGAGGCGCTATCCGTGACGCAGGCAGGGCTATGGGTCTGCCTTACGGCAAGGTGGATACCGTAGCAAAACTTATCCCTATGTCGATGCACTCCACGATTGACGGCGCTTTGAAAAGCGAGAAGGAGCTTGTCAAGCTGGCATCATCTGATAGCGAAGTCAGCCTGCTTATAGAAACCGCAAAAAAGATAGAGGGTATGGCGAGAAACACGTCTATCCACGCCGCAGGCATAGTAATTACCCGTGACCCTGTAGCAGACTATGTGCCGCTGTATCAGAACAGCGAGGGCGAAGTTATGACGCAGTACACTATGACCGCTATAGAGCGGCTCGGACTGCTGAAAATGGACTTTCTCGGACTTCGTTATCTTACCGTGATACAGGACTGCTGTAAGCTCGTAGCGAAAACCTGTCCCGATTTTGACATAGAAAAGATACCGGAAAACGATGCCGAAACATACGATATGATGTCATCTGGCGGCACTCTCGGAGTATTCCAGTTTGAAAGTGCCGGAATGACCTCGCTTTTATCCCGTATGAAGCCACGCTCTGTTGAGGATCTTACTGCGGCATTGTCGTTATACCGTCCCGGACCTATGGATTCGATCCCGACCTATCTTGCAAACCGCCGCAGCCCCGAAAAAATACGCTACAAGCACCCTCTTTTAAAGGGCATACTTGACGTAACCTACGGTTGTATCGTATATCAGGAGCAGGTAATGATGATATGCAGGGTGCTTGCCGGCTATTCATACGGCAGAGCCGATATTGTCCGCAGAGCTATGGCAAAGAAAAAGCCTGAGGTAATGGTAAAGGAGCGTGCGACATTCGTTGAGGGCGCTGTCGCAAATAATGTTGACAGACAGGTAGCCGAAGAAATATTCGACGATATGATGAGCTTTGCGAGCTATGCCTTCAACAAATCCCACGCCGCCGCATATTCACTGCTCGCTTACCGCACGGCATATCTCAGGTGTCATTATTATAAGGAATATATGGTCGCCCTGCTTACAAGCGTGATAGGCTGGGGCGGAAAGACCGCCGAATATATAGGCGACCTTGCACAGCACGGGCTGAAACTGCTTCCGCCCCATGTGAATTACAGCGAAACCGGCTTTTCCTGCGAAAATGACGGAATACGTTTCGGCCTTCTTGCAATAAAAAATGTCGGTGCTAATATGATAGCCGATATTATCGAAGAAAGAACCAAGCACCCGTTTAAATCGCTGTTCGACTTTTGCGAAAGAATGTCGGACAAGAATATAAATAAACGTGCGCTTGAATCGCTTATCAAGTGCGGAGCGTTTGACGGACTTGGCAATAACCGCCGTGAAATGATGATTTCCCTTGAGCTGATGCTTGATACGCTTTCACAGCGCCACGATCTTGAAGGGCAGATGAGCCTTATGGGCGAAGATGATGCGGCGGATGAAGGCACGTTTCAGATAAAGCCTGCCGATGAATATTCACACGCACAGCTTCTGTCATACGAAAAGGAAATGCTCGGAATATATATTTCCGGACATCCTGCAGATCCGTTTTACAGGATTGCCCGTGAATCCGGATATGAAAATATCGGCAGTATACTTGAAAACAACAAGGATAAACAAAATGTCAGGGTAACGGCACTGCTTACATCCGTCCGCAACCATATCACGAAATCGGGAAAGACAATGGGCTTCATCGTAATAGAAGACGCAAGCGGAGAAATCGAGTGCCTTGTATTCCCGAAGCTGTACGAGCAGTATTCGTCAATGCTAAGGGCCGGTAATGTTTATGCTTTCGAGGGTACGGTATCTGCGGAGGACGAGGGAGATCCCAAGCTGCTGATAAATGCGATAACACAGCCTGATCTGGCTAAGCTGCGGAAAATGCACGAAAGCCGAAAAACAGGGCAGAATAAGGCGGCTGTGCTGTATATAAGGTTTTCCTCCCGTGACGATGCCAATATCCCCGCTGTAAAGGCGCTTCTTAAAGTAAACAAGGGCAACACTCTTACGAAGATATGCTTTGAGGATACAAGGGAAACTATAACCTTGCCGCCTGCTCTTTCCGTTGATTTGAACAGTGATTTTATACAAAAATTGAACGGGATTTGCGGCAAAAACAATATAATCATAAAATAAGTCGAAAAAATGAAATTACCCCTTGACTAAATTGCATTTTAGGAGTAAACTAAGGTGTGTGTAAAATAATCTCGGAGGGTGACCTCTAAGGAAGGATGTACGATATTATGAAAAAGATTGGCGTTTTAACAAGCGGCGGCGACGCACCGGGCATGAATGCCGTTATCCGTGCGGTAACAAGAGCTGCTATTGCAAAGGGAATGGAAGTCGTAGGTGTCCGCAGAGGATATAACGGACTTATCAACGGCGACATTGTTCCTCTTGATGCAAGAAGCGTATCTGATATAATTCAGAGAGGCGGCACAATGCTTTACACAGCAAGATGTGCAGAGTTCAGATATGAAGAAGGTCTTCAGAAGGCTAAGAAGACTTGTGAAGAACAGGGTATCGAAGGTCTTGTAGTTGTCGGCGGCGACGGCTCGTTCAGAGGTGCGGCTGACCTTTCTGCAAGAGGCATCTTGAGTATCGGTGTTCCCGGCACTATAGATAACGATATTTCTATGACCGAATATACCATCGGTTATGATACAGCTATGAACACAGTTGTTGAAATGGTTGACAAATTGCGTGATACAGCACAGTCACACGACAGATGCTCCGTAGTTGAGGTTATGGGCAGAAATGCAGGCTACATAGCTCTCAATGCAGGTATCGCCTGCGGTGCGACATACATTATTACTAAGGAAGAGCCCTTCACAGTAAACGATGTTATCGCTAAGATAATCGAAGGACAGAAGAGCGGCAAGCACCACTTCATCGTTATTGTTGCAGAAGGTATCGGCGGAAGCGAACAGCTTGCCAAGGAAATCGAACAGGCAACAGGCGTTGAGAGCCGTGCGACAATTCTCGGTCACGTTCAGAGAGGCGGCAGCCCCACAGTTCAGGACAGAGTAGCAGCAAGCCAGCTCGGTTACTATGCCGTTGATCTTCTTTCAAAGGGCATCGGCAACCGTGTTGTAGGTATTCAGCATAACGAAGTTGTAGACTATGACATTCAGGAAGCTCTCAAGATGAAGAAGGAATTCCCTCACGATCTGTACAAGATCGCTAATGAGATCAGCTTCTGATTAAAAAATGCTTATAACGGTTTTCCGTTATATAAAAAGACTGTACCGAAATTTTAACGGTGCGGCCGACAGAGTAGGTTAACGTGCGTAAAGTGCCTGAGGGACGGGGAGTTGTCCTCAGGACGAACACTGAAAGGTGGCGGTACGTTTTCCGCATCTCGCTGTTGCATATAAGAGATAATCGCCGTATTTATCCCGCATTATGCGATTGCGTCAGCTTGCGTCATTGAGGAGGTAAATATGGCGTTTTTTCGTAATTTCAAAAAGTCGTTCGAGGAACTGAAATCTATTCGTTGCCTTACAGTAACGGCGCTTCTTATCGGTGTTTCGGTAGCACTGAAATTCGTTATGATCATGCCGAGTGAAACGCTCAAGATAAGCTTTGCGTTTGTAGGTCTTGCGGCTATCGGTATGCTGTACGGTCCTGTTGTGGCAGGACTTGCAGGCGTTGTCACCGATGTAATAGGCTTTCTTGTAAAGCCTACCGGTGCGTTTTCACCGATATTCACACTGGTCGAAGTCGCAGGTGCTGTAATTTACGGCATATTCCTGTACGGACTTAATCCCGTGAAGCTCGATTTTTCAAGCAGATCCGCATTTTTCGGCGGACTTAAGACAAACGGCTTTCAGGTGTTCAGAATATTTATGGCAAAGTTCTGCGTCAATCTTTTCTGCAATGTGTTCCTGAATACAATTGCAATGGTGATAATGGGCTACTTTGCACCGGAGGTATTCTGGGTAAAGATAACAACACGAATAGTAAAAAATCTCACGATGCTGCCTATAGAGGTATTCATACTTCTGCTGGTGCTTTATCCTGTTATGGTGGCATACCGTGCGGCATTCAGACAAAAACGCTCGGCTTGATACAAGAAAAGAGGACTTAGTATGACTGAACTTGGATTTTTAGGCGCAGGTAATATGGGCAGTGCGATAATGCGTGGTATCTGCTCATCGGATATGCAGATAAGCGTTTCGGCGTATGATAAGGATACGGCAAAGCTTGAAGCACTTTCGGCATTCGGAGTAAAGCCCTGCAAGAGCGAATGTGAGCTTGTTAAAAAGTGCGATTACATACTGCTTGCGGTAAAGCCGCAGGTGCTGGGCGGAGTGCTTGACACTGTCGCAGGGGAAGTAACGCGCGATAAGGTAATAATCTCTATCTGTGCGGGAATATCAGAGGATTTTATCCGCAGTCATACAATATCCAACGCAAAGGTAGTGCTTGTTATGCCGAACACCCCTATGATGCTCGGTCTTGGCGCAAGCGCAATATCAAGAGCGGACGGTGTGACCGATGAAGAGTTTGCTTTTGCAAAGTCGGTTATCGAAAGCTGCGGTATCGCAGAGGAAGTGCCGATAAACAAGATGAAAGAAATAATTGCCGTAAACGGCAGTTCTCCCGCTTTCATCTATCTTTTTGCAAAAGGCTTCGTAGATTACGCAAAGAGCGTGGACATTGATCCCGATGCGGCACTCAAGCTGTTTGCACAGTCGCTTGTCGGCTCGGCAAAGATGCTCACAGATTCGGGTATGACGGTAGACGAACTTATAAAGCAGGTTTCTTCTCCGGGAGGAACGACTATAGCAGGTCTTGACAAGCTGTATGAGGGCAAGCTCACAGATACGGTCGATGAATGCTGTAAGGCTTGTACCGCAAGAGCGTACGAACTTGCAAAAAAGTAAATATTGTTACGGCTGTCGTATCTTGCGGCAGCCGTATTATTTTGGCTGACATTGTTATCTATACTTATGGTCTTCATAACTGAGCCTGTCCGGGAACGCAGATACTTTTCCGCAGGCATACTGTATTCTACGGCATAAGTCACTTATCTTGCAATGTTAAATGCCGGGTGATTATATCCGTGAATAAAAAAACCTTCAATCCGTTCCCGGATAAACCGCTTTCAAAATTACAACATAATCGGTTCATCACAGAATATAAAATTTTTGCACCGAAAACCGTAATGTTTGCACGGGTTAAGCCCGTAATTCCGCATAACAAAGCCGTTTGGTTAGCTGCTTCTAACCATTTTTTTCTTGACTACACCGTTTTACCGTGATATACTTAAATCGGGCTGATTAGCTATATCTAACAGCCGCAGTATTTTTAACATTTTGTTTTGTCACAGTAAAATGCAGATGATAAAACCTGTCGGTTTTGTTCTGACAGGTTATATTTAAGCCTGCGAAAGTGCTGAATTACGCCTAAGACATACAGATTGCAGAATTAATCGGAACAGAGCACAATGTTTACGGAGGTCTTGTCAAAATGACAATGGATGAATTAAAACCGGGAGAAAGCGCATATATCGAAACGGTCGGCGGAAGCGGAGCCTTACGTCACCATCTGCTTGATATGGGACTTACACCCGATGCTGAAATAACCTTGCAGAAGGTCGCACCTATGGGCGACCCGGTACAGTTTGAGGTGCGTGGATACGAGCTTACCCTGAGGCTTGAGGAGGCTCGCAAGGTCACTGTAAAAAACGTACATAAGAAAGACAGCCCCCTTAAAGCCGCAGGATCAAGACGAAACGACACGCCTCACCCCGGCGTCGGAGAATTTGCCAAATACGAGAAGCTGCATCTGAAACACGGAATAGTGCTTGAAAAAGGCGCACCGCTTACATTTGCTCTTGCAGGAAATCAGAACTGTGGAAAAACAACGCTGTTCAATCAGCTTACAGGCTCAAACCAGCACGTCGGAAACTTCCCCGGTGTTACGGTTGACCGCAAGGACGGAACTATCAGAAATCACCACGAGGCGACAGTTACGGATCTACCCGGCATCTATTCGCTTTCGCCTTATTCGAGCGAAGAAATAGTGACCCGTGATTTTCTGCTGAACAATAATCTCAGCGGTATCATAAATATAGTTGATGCTTCGAACATCGAGCGTAACCTTTATCTTACAATGCAGCTTATGGAGCTTGGCATACCTATGGTGCTTGCGCTCAATATGATGGACGAGGTAAAGGCAAACGGAGGTTCTATCCGTGTAAACGATCTTGAACGGATACTGGGAATACCTGTAGTGCCGATTTCCGCTGTAAAAAACGAAGGTATAGACGAGCTTATCGACCATGCGATACATATTGCGAGATACGGCGAAAAGCCCGCCCGTATGGATTTCTGCACCGACAGCGACGATCCTCACGACCCGGTTGCCGCTGTTCACCGCTGTATACATTCAGCCGCAACACTGCTTGAGCCGGATATAAGGGCGGCAGGGCTTCCTGTGAGATTTGCCACAACGAAGCTGGTTGAGGACGATGAACAGATAAAGAAAAAAATCACAATTCCGGAGGAAAAGCACGATGCTTTCGATCACCTTGTTTCCATAATGCAGCAGGAAACAGGTATGGACAGAGAAGCGGCGCTTGCCAATATGCGCTTCACCTTCCTTGAAAAGCTGTGCCGTGAAACCGTAGTACGTCCGCACGAAAGCAAGGAGCATAAACGCAGTATGGCAATTGACCGTCTGCTGACAGGAAAATACACGGCTATCCCTTGCTTTTTAGGCATAATCGCACTTGTGTTCTTCCTGACGTTCTCCGTAATAGGTGCGGCACTTTCCGACGTTATGCAAATGGGCATAGATTTTCTCACCGACCTTATCGACAAAGGACTTACGGCATTTGAAATAAACCCTGTAGTGCATTCGCTGGTAATAGACGGAATATGCGCCGGCGTAGGCAGTGTGCTGAGTTTTCTGCCTACTATAGTAACGCTGTTCTTCTTCCTGTCTATTCTTGAAGATACGGGCTATATGGCACGAGTTGCGTTTGTAATGGACAGGCCGCTCAGAAAGCTGGGTCTTTCGGGCAGAAGCTTTGTTCCTATGCTGATGGGATTCGGCTGTTCAGTACCTGCGATAATGGCTACAAGAACATTATCGAGTGAACGTGACCGCAAAATGACTATACTGCTCACTCCCTTTATGAGTTGTTCTGCAAAGATACTCATATATACAACCATCGCAGGCGCATTCTTCGAGCCGCAGTACCGCTGGCTTGTGCTTGTAGGCTTGTATCTGTTCGGCATAATTTGCGGTATTCTCTATTCGCTTATACTCAAAGTAACCGTATTTCACGGCGAACCCGTACCGTTTGTAATGGAACTTCCGAACTATCGTCTGCCCGGAGTAAAGAGCGTCTGTCAGCTTATATGGGAAAAAGCAAAGGACTTTATCCAGAAAGCGTTTACCGTAATCTTTGCGGCATCTATCGTTATATGGTTCCTGCAGACATTCGACATACGGCTCAATGTGGCTGACAGCGCCGAAAACAGCTTGCTTGCGATGCTCGGCAGTCTGTTTGCGCCGATATTTGCGCCGCTGGGCTTTGGCGACTGGAGAGCTTCGACCGCTCTTATCACAGGTCTTACCGCAAAGGAAAGCGTTGTTTCCACCCTTACTCTTCTGCTCGGCGGAGATGTTTCGCAGATACAGACGCTTTTCACACCGTTTACGGCTATTGTGTTCCTCGTATTTACTCTGCTGTACACCCCGTGCGTTGCCGCTATAGCAACAGTAAAGCGTGAACTGGGAAGTGTACGTTCTGCCGCAGTAACAGTGTTTATGCAGTGTGCTATTGCGTGGATAATGGCGCTTCTTGTACGCTGTGTCGGAATGATTTTCGGCATTGCATAAGGTGAAATTATGGATGAGATGAATATACCGAGCATTATTCTGCTTGCGTTGATAGTAATCGCTCTCGTGCTTGTGATCATACATATTATAAGAAACGGCGGTTGCTCCGGCGACTGTTCGGCGTGCAAGAGTTGTAATAATTGTAATAATTGCAGCAATTGCAAAAAAGGCAGAAAAGGCAAAAAGTAAAACATATACTGAAAGGCAGAGCCGAAGCTCTGCCTTTCAGACTGTCGATAAACCTTTGTATTTTCTGAAAATGGGGTCGCAGGGGCGTAGCCCCCGACAGGGTCTAGGGGCGGTAGCCCCAGCAAAATAGCCCCTTCCCACGGGGAAGGGGTTTGGGGTTAGGGATAGAGAATTTGCATTATCTTATAAAAAACAGACTTTTTCTACAAGCTGAGGCAGAGCCGCAGCTCTGCCTTTCGTATTTCTATCCGGTTATTCTTTAATAAAACTGTAACCGTTATCTGTCTTTTCAACCTTAAAAAGCCTTAACACCAGCTGATATTGTTGTGGATAGCAATCAAGCAAATTTATCTGTACAGCCGCAACATTGAGCGTCAGCTCATTCATATCATACATTCCGTACACTTTCGGAAGATATTGATGCATTCGATCGTCAAGATATGCCCTGTTTTCTTCTGTCAATGCCTCAAGTTTGCTGTTTATTGTATCATCGGTACAGAATATGTTGTTTTCGTCAAGAGTTGATATGATTTCACGGTACTCTTCATCGCTCAGCTCTGTGTTTATAATTTCGTTATACGTCTGTTCATCACAAAAAAGAGCGTTGAAATCATCGTATTTTTCTAAATACATTTTCTTGTCAAGCCGCTCCGATGACATTGCAACATAAGGTTCAAGCTCATCTGTAACCAATCCGCAGGTCGTTATCGGTTTTTCTTTTGTCACACTGCATCTCAGTCCGTTTTCGGTATTGATGAAAACGTAAAAGTCAAGCGAAAAACTGTAGCTTGACGAATCAATCATCTCCGGAACAGCGACAAAGCAATATATCACACTCGGATCAACATTATCATATATAATCAGATACTGACCGAGTTCAACACTGTGAGGAGGTTTACCTTTTTCACCGAGCCCATGATCTTTCGATATACAGAGTTTGCCGTCAACTTCCGCATAATAATACGGTATAAAAGACTTGAAATCATCATAATCAAAGCCTGTGTACAGTTCGCTTGCCGCATCATAAAAGCCTTTCATATCCGAAAAACCGAAAAATTCCGGATCAGCTTCGAAATATTCACCGTTTATCAGATTTTCCCGAGTGAATTTCTCTATATCTTCCGATGTTGACAAATCCTTTGCACCTTTTATTGCATAATATCCAGAGCCGAAATCCACGATATTGTCAAACAGCCACTGCCTTTTGACCCTGTCGATAATTTCGTTACTTATTGCTTCATCGGTACATAATTTAAAATCGTCAAAGCTGTTTATAAAATCAAACCTTACCGTGCTATACTCATAATGATACGGTCCGTATTGCTTGCCTATTTCCGCCCAGAATTCCTTGTCGTTACGCACCTGCGCTTTTAAGGTATTTATATCGGGATATACCGTATTGTTGCCGTTTGCGGAACTGTTGTCGGCGTGTGATGGATTTTCGTCCGCCTTGCTTTCCACGTCCGAAACATCGGATTTGTTGTCATTCACTTTGCTTGCAGAAGCATCGACAGCGCTGTCAGCACCCGATGAACTGCCGCTGACGGTGTAATCAATACCGTTGCCCTTTGTCACAAAATGCACGCCGACTGCCGCCGTTCCGACAACCAATACTGCCGCAGCCGCTATCGATGTATAACGAATAACCTGATGCCTGAAATCCGTCTTTACCTTACTGCTTTCTTCTATACGTCTGAAAATATCTTTTTTCTGCTTTTCCGTAGGATCAATTTTCTCAAATTCGTTTCTGATACTCATACTATACTCCTTTCCGAGCCTAAATGCTCTTTTAAACGCTCTCTCGCTTTCTGCAGCCGTGAGCGCACCGCCGATGCGCTTATGTGAAGCATACTGCCGATCTCTTTACTGTTATAGCCGTCACAATAGAACAGATACACGGGTATCTTAAGCTCATCGGGAAGAGCCGACAGTTCAATCATTACATCGCTTACCGCAGAGCTGTCATTCACTGCAATATCTCCTGTCGGTGATTCACACCGCCTGCTGTTCGCCCTGAGCATATTCTTGCATACGTTCTGAGATACCCGTATCAGCCATGCTTTTTCATGCTCGGTACTTTCAAAGCACTTTTGCTTTTCAATCAGTTTCATAAAAGTATTATGTACTGCGTCCTCAGTATCGTGTACATTTCTGAGGTACATAAAGCACACTCTGTACACTGTGACAAAGTGCCGCTCATATATTTCTCTTATATTTTCAGAAGAATAATCCGACATAAAACCCCTCCCTTTTTTCTTTTTGCCGAAAATGTACATCTTCATACATAATACACCACGGCGAAGATAAATGTCCATACAAAAATCTAATATTTTGTAAATTTGGTGTGGCGCTAAAAATTCCCGCCACATTTTTGTTAATATCGCCAAAATAAGCAGTGGAATATTGCATTTTTTTACCGCGAGTGCTATAATAAAAATGCTAACTAAAATTGTACCTTTTGCAAGGGTACGGAATCGAGGCAGACACTTATGAAATCTATAAGCAAAAAAATGACACTGTTTACAGTATTACTTATAATCATCTCGCTTCTTGTGGCGACGATTGCATCTGTAGGAATCATTTACAGCACCACAAAAGCGTTGACCGATCAGACGCTCACAGAAACGGCTACAGTAGCCGCAGACAGAGTTTCCTGGGAACTGAAATCAATGCTTAATGTCGCAATACAGGCAGGCTGCAACCCGAAATTATCATCGGCAGTATATTCCAAAGGTCAAAAGCAAAGCGAAATAGACTCGATTGCTTCAACCTTCGGCCTTGACAGAGGCACTGTAATTGATAAAAACGGTCAGGCGTCAAACGGCAACGAATATTCCGACCGTGAATATTTCAAGGCGGCTCTTGAGGGCAAAACAACAATAACAGAGCCTATGATAGGCAGATCAAACGGCAAGTTAAGCGTTATAATCGCCGCTCCTTTATGGAAGAACGGCGTGCTTAATTCGGAAGTTGAGGGCTGTGTATATTTCGTACCTAACGAGGAATTTCTGAATGATATTGTCCGCGCGCTCAAGATAAACGAAAACGGCGCTTCATACATAATTGACAAGAACGGTAACACGATCGCTGATTTTGATATGCAGCTTGTCAAGGACGGAGAGAACATACAGAAAAAAGCCGAGGAAGATTCAAGTTATGCGGCACTTGCTCAGACACACGAAAAAATGGAGGCCGGTGAAACAGGCTCAGCCGAGTACACATCAAACGGCATCGCAAAACATATAGGATATGCACCCATACCCGAAACAAACGGCTGGTCTATCGCAGTAACAGCATACAGCAGTGATTATACAATACATTGTCTTAAGGGACTTCTGGTGCTTGCGATAATCTGTGCCGCATCAGCGGTAGTAGGCGGTATAGTCGCAGGACTTATCAGCCGTAAGATAGGCAAGCCCATAAAGCTCTGCGCTGAGCGTATCGAAAAGCTCTCCGAGGGCGATCTTACAAGTCCTGTACCTATGGTTAAATCACACGATGAAGTCAAGATACTCGCAAAGTCTGCCGCAAAGGTAGTAAATGAACAAAATGCTATGATCAGCGATATCGGCAATATCCTGAGCAATATGGCTCATGGCAACTTTAATGTGCACAGTAAAGATGCAGATAATACATACCGAGGCGATTACAAGGTACTTATTGAATCTGTAAGAGATATCAACACAAAGCTCAATGATACTTTAAGTCAGATAAGCATTGCCGGCGATCAGGTATCCAGCGGTTCACAGCAGGTATCTGCAGGCGCTCAGTCACTCGCTCAGGGTGCTACCGAACAGGCGGCGTCTGTAGAAGAGCTTGCCGCTACTATCCACAATATCAATGCTCATATTGAGGCTACAACGGAAGATTGCCAGAAAGGCAGACAGCTTGTTGATGAAACAGCCGAGTATATCGGTGCGGCAAACGAAAAGATGAACAGCCTTACAAGTGCTATGCAGGATATCAGCGATGCTTCGGCAGAGATAGGCAAGATTATCCAGACTATCGAGGATATTGCGTTCCAGACAAATATTCTTGCACTCAACGCCGCAGTCGAAGCCGCAAGAGTAGGTGAAGCCGGCAAGGGATTTGCCGTAGTTGCCGACGAAGTAAGAAACCTTGCAGGTAAATCTGCCGATGCGGCTCATGATACGACTGTTCTTATCGAACGTGCTATAGCCGCAGTTGAAAACGGTAACAATATCACAAATGAAACCGCTCAGGCTGTTGCCGAGGTTGAAGCAAGATCTGGCGGTGTCAGCGATATAGTAAACAAGATTGCAGGTGCAAGCCTTGAACAGACGGATATGGTAAAGCAGGTCAATATAGGCGTAGAACAGATTTCAAATGTTGTACAGACAAACTCGGCTACTGCCGAAGAAAGCGCCGCCGCATCCGAAGAGCTTTCGGCACAGGCACAGACGCTTCAGAAGCTGGTAAGTCAGTTCTCCTTCAAGGATGAAGAAAACGCCTGAAACAGATAAATAAGCAATGTATGCCCCCGTCTTAACGGGGGCATTTTTCCTTATTATATTGACATTAAACCGATGTAATGATACAATTGAAATATAATATAAACCGGAGTGTGAAATTTTGCTATCATCATTAATCGCAACGGTCGATTCACCGACCGATAAAGAACTGATAATACAGCTTTACAATACATATAAGCAATTTATGTACAATATCAGTATGTCGCTCCTCGGAAAGCGTGAAGACGCCGAGGATGCCGTCCAGGATTCATTTGTGAGGATTATTGATAATCTTGACAAGATAAACAATCCGTATTCCAGAAAAACAAAATCCTATATAACCGTTATAACCAAAAACGTCTGTCTTGATATGATACGCAGAAATCACAACGACGAAGAACTTGAGGACAAGGATATTCCGTTTGAGGACAGCTATACGAATTTTGAAAACAGCAATGCGACATACGAACAGATTATCAAAAATCTAAAGCAGCTGCCGCCAAGACTGAAAAACATAGCGTTCCTGTTTTTTGTACAGCGGCTAAGCCCGAAAGAGATAGGCGAAATGCTGAATATCAACACAAATACGGTTTATGCGTATGTTTCAAGAATAAGAAAAATCCTGCTCGATACAAAGGATGAAAATATATGACCAACGATGAAAAAATCGCCATAGCTTTAAAAAGCGATTATCTGTCTGAGCTGTCTGTTTTTGAGACGCTCCCGAATTCAAGAATTAGACCCGGATTCGACAGACGGATGAAAAAAATGATAAGTGAATTATATACCGACACCGCAAAAACGGTAAGGCACCGCAGAGTAAAGCTGAGGCTGGCAATTGCTGTGATAATAGCCGCTACTGCCGCTCTGGCAACAGGCGGAACTATCCTGCTGAAGCACTGGGATACGTTTGCGGTCAAGGAAAATGACAAATACTCGGTCATACTGATAAGCGATGCCGAGGATTCGCCTCAGCGCATCACACGGTATTATGAGCCTGATCTCGACAAAACCGCATACGCCACACGGCTTATAGAAAAAACCGAATATGCCTATATTGTCGAATACATAAATAAGCACGGCAAACAGCTGATTTTTACTCAATGTACAAGATCACAGATGGAAAATGCACAGCTTGGAACGGAGGATGCGCAGATTCCTCCCGAAAAAGTCGAACTGGGGGATAAAAGTGCGATGTATTGCGTTTCCAAAAAAGGTATGGCATTTCTTATGTGGGATAACGGCGAGTATATGTTCCATATCACAGCGACCGGTTTTGGCAGGGATGAACTGTTCCGTACCGCAATGTCGATAAAAGAGTTAAGCACAGATTAAGGCTGAAATTAACCCGATAAAAAAAGAATTATAAGCGAGGAGCAACCATGAACAACAGAAAGGCAATTATACTTAATGATAAATCCGTAAAACCAATCGGAAGAACCTATTTATATAACGATACGCTGTGGATGGCGTTTTCCGGTGCGGGTGCGGAATTCATTTTCACGGGTAAAAAACTCGAAATCACCGTTACGGGCGACTTTGCATCGACAGCGGGCAATGACGAGAATTATGCAAGAATCGCAATATATGTCGATAACGAACGTGTTGTAGACGATATGCTCGATGAAAAGGAAAAAACGTACAAGGTGCTTGAAAGCGAAAGTGCAGAATGCAGGAATGTAAGGATAATCAAGCTGTCCGAGTGTGCAATGTCAACATTCGGTATAAAGCCCGTTATGATTGCGGAGGATGAAAAGATAGAGCCTGCGCCCGCAAAAAATATAAAGATGGAATTTATAGGCGATTCTATAACCTGCGGATACGGAGTTGACGATCCCGATAAGGAGCATCATTTCAAAACAGCCACAGAAGATGTCACAAAAGCGTATGCGTATAAAACGGCTCTTGCGCTGAACGCCGACTACAGTATGGTTTCGGTGAGCGGCTACGGAATTATTTCCGGCTTTACGAATGACGGGAACAAGATTCCGGAACAGACCATACCGCAATATTATGACAAGCTCGGCTTTTCGTATAATAAGTTTGCGGATAGTATCACGGTTTCGGAAACCGAGTGGGATTTTGAAAGGTACAAGCCGGATATTATAGTTATAAATCTCGGAACAAACGATATGAACTATGCGACAACAGATGAGAGAAAAGCGGAATTCGAAGATGGTTATCTCGATTTTCTGAAGAAGGTACGCTCGCTCAATCCCGATTCCTATATATTCCAGACCTACGGCGTAATGGGAACTTCGCTTGAGGGAAATATCGAAAACGTCCGCAGAAAATATATGAGTGAAACAGGCGACGAAAGAATCACGTTTATTCCGCTTACGATGCAGGACGAGGACGCTGACGGAATAGTGGCGGACTGGCACCCAAGCCCCAGAACGCACAGTCTGGTTTCCCAAAAGGTCACAGCGGCAATAAAGGAAACTCTCGGTTACAAATAACCGCCCGGCTAAGCCCGACGGCACTGGCATATCCGCATTATTTGAATGTTTGCGGCTGTCAGAACAGACAATTTTCAAAAATGACTTGACATCGGCAACCGATTAAGGTATAATATTTAATTGCATAGGCGCAAGACAGGCACACATCGGTGCCGAGTAATAACAGGAGGAAGAAAGAAATGAAAAGAACATACCAGCCTAAGAAGCTCCAGAGACAGAAAGAACACGGATTCAGAAAAAGAATGTCTACAAGAAACGGACGTAAGGTTCTCGCAAGAAGACGTGCAAAGGGCAGAAAGCACTTAAGCTACTGATTCTGTCAATGAATGAGTATGCAAAGAAATACGTCTGCATAAAAAAGGACAAGGAATTCAGATTCCTGTTCAAAAAAGGTGACAGTATTGTTACCGATGCATTCGTATGCTACGCAAGGGAAAGCAAGAGGCGGGTAAACCGCATAGGAATCGTTACAGGCAAGAAGGTCGGCAATGCCGTAAAACGCAGTCGTGCCAGAAGAGTCATAAGAGAAGCGTTCCGCCTTATTGAACCCCTGCTCCGTGAAAAGACACAAAAAAGATACGACTTTATTTTCGTTGCAAGAGCAAAAACTCCTGCGATGAAATCGACAGAGGTATATCTTCGGATGGAAAAACAATTGCTGAAAAGATATGCCGCACCGGCGAATAATCAACCGGACAAAATACAAAAATGAAATGAAATATGTACTTTTATTTTTCGTAAAGATATACAGAATGACTTTGTCAAAATGGCTGCCTCGTTGTTGCCGCTTTACTCCGAGCTGTTCGGAATATGCGATGATCGCACTCCGCCGCTTCGGTGCGGTAAAGGGCAGCTATTTGGCTATACGGAGAATTATCAGATGCAACCCTTTTTCTGAGGGCGGCTATGACTATGTACCCGAGCAATTTTATTTTTTCAAAAGGACCAAGCCGTAATATCGGCACTACTAACGGAGGGTGATTTCCATAGATTTCTTATACACCATAATCGGTACGCCTCTCGGCTACATTATGTGGCCTATTTATCTTCTTTTACAGAATTTCGGTTGGGCGATACTGATATTCACTGTAATAGTCAAATTAGCAATGCTGCCGCTTCAGATAAAGCAGCAGAAGAATATGGCGTTTTCTCAGCTGTTTGCTCCTAAGGTAAAGGAAATACAGCAGAAATACCGCAACAACCGTGAAAAGCAGGCAGAAGAAATGCAGAAGCTTCAGGCACAGGGCTATAACCCTGCCGGCGGCTGCGGACCTCTTATTCTGACAATGATAATACTGTTCGGTGTCATCGACGTTGTATATAAGCCCATGACACACATGGAGCACCTGTCATCATCGGATATTTCAAATGTAATAACAGTTGCAAAAGAAACCGAATACACGAAGATTTTCCTTAATGAATACAACAAGCAGGATAAGGAAATCATTGATAAGTATCTCGGCGGCGATAAGAACATAATCTATGTAACAGCAGAAAACGGCCAGCTGACTCACGAGTACAAGGATAACGAAGAGTACAAGACAAAGTATGAGGAGAAAGATCCATCTGCCGATCAGCTTACTATCGAACAGATAAATAAGTATGGCTCGTTATTTGTAACATCAGATGATGCTTATACGCAGTTTACAGGCGATAATTCAAGACTTACAGCTGAAACAAAGAACAGACTTGCGGCTGTTGCAGGCAAGTACAAGGGTATGCAGAAGGAGCTTCTTGCTCTGCAGGTTTATGAGCAGTATCCTAATACGTTTAAATCGTGCGATGAAAGCGTGCTGTCAAACGATGTAAAGGGCAGACTTGCATCACTGTCACACAATATGATGTTCTGCGGTCTGAACTTCGGTTCAACACCTAAGCTTGCTTTCGAGCCGCTGATAATCATACCGATATTTGCATTCGTTCTTTCACTTGTTCAGACTGTACTTTCCCAGTATCTCAACAAGAAGAACAATCCCGAAATGGCAAACGCAGGCGGTGCGGGTATGAAGGTAATGCTTTATATCATGCCCTTATTCTCACTGTGGATTTCGTTCAGCGTTCCTGCCGGAGTAGGTTTCTACTGGGGTGTCAACTATGCGCTCGGCATTGTGCAGTCACTGGTAATGCAGAAGCTGTACAGCCCTGAAAAGCTCAGAGCCGAGGCTGAAGAGAAGATGAAGGAAAGAAAGCTCAAGGAAAGACAGGTCACAACGACCGCTGTTGTTACAGATGCCGATACAGGCGAAGAAAAGACCGTAACAAAGACAGAAACACTTTCACAGAAGGAAATCAACAGACGTAAGCTGGCGGCGGCAAGAAAAGCCGATGCCGAAAAATACGGCGAAGAATACCACGAAGAAGACGACGATTGAGAATCGACGGAAAGGATGGACTTATGAAAAAGATATATACAGGTAAGTCACTTGACGAACTCAAGGCGCTTGCCATATCAGAAATCAAGGAACTCGGCGTTGATGAAGCTGACATAAAGATAACCGTAGTTGAAGAACCTGTCAAGAAGCTGTTCGGCAAGAAGGGCGACTATAAGATAGAGGTTGAATTCGAAACTGTTACCGAAGCCGCTCCTGCTGCTGCCGATGAAACGGCTCCGGCAGAAGCCGCTGAAGCCGCTCATGCCGTAACAGACGCTGACCACACAGAAAAGGTAGCTATGGCTGCGGCTTATCTTGAAAAGGTTCTTACCGCTCTCGGCGTTGAGGACTTCAAGGTAAACATAATCGAAAAGGAAGACATAACTGTTCTTGATATAGTAGGCGAAAAGCTCGGTATCGTAATCGGCAGAAGAGGCGAAACACTCGACTCTTTACAGTACCTTGCAATTCTTGCAAGCAACCGTCACGATGAGCCTTACTGCCGTATCACAGTTGATTGCAACGGCTACAGGGATAAGAGAGAGGAAACTCTCAAGTCGCTTGCAGAGCGTACCGCTAATAAGGTGCTCCGTCAGGGCAGACGCATTACTCTTGAGCCTATGAATCCTTATGAGCGCCGTATCATTCACAGCAAGGTCGCTGAGATTGAAGGCGTATACAGCAACTCTATAGGCGAAGAGCCTTACAGAAAGGTCGTTATCTCGGCTTCTCAGCCCCACAGAGATAACAACAGAAGAAACGACCGCAAGGGCGGAAGAAGAAACGGCAACGGTGCAAACCGCTCATACAAGCAGAGTACCGGTTTCTCGACATCTTTTGAAAGAGAGTACAAGCGTTCGCAGACTGCTGTTGAAAATACTGCGTCAGATGCAGGCGAATTCTCTAAGGAAGCGGTTGAAACAGAAAGAAACGCTACGCTTTACGGCAAGATTGAACTTTAAGACTTGCAGAAATCAACGGTTTTTCAATGGTTTTTACGCAATTTTGAATTATCATATAGGCAAACTTTCAAAATTTGTGCAAAATGACATATTGACAAATCAGCCGACATAGTGTATTATAATAACTGTAATCAGAAACGAGGACGTTTTGAGGGATCAAAGCGTCCTTTTCTTATTTTTCAAAGAACATCTAACGAAAGTAGGAGGAAAAGGAAAATGGCAGAGAAAACTTATGATGTAACGGAGCTGTTCGGCTCGGACGTGTTCAACGAGGCAGTAATGAAGGCACGACTCCCTAAGGCTATCTTCAAGGAGCTGATGAAGGTAATGCACGGTAATGCTGAGCTTACACTTCCCATTGCCGAAGTAGTTGCCAGCACAATGAAGGACTGGGCAGTAGAAAAGGGTGCAACACACTACACTCACTGGTTCCAGCCTATGACAGGTATCACAGCCGAAAAGCACGACAGCTTTATTTCACCTGTAGGTGACGGTACGGTTATTATGGAGTTCTCAGGCAAGGAACTTATAAAGGGCGAGCCTGATGCTTCATCATTCCCCTCTGGCGGTCTTCGTGCTACATTTGAGGCAAGAGGATACACAGCGTGGGATCCGACATCATACGCATTTATCAAGGATAACACATTATACATACCCACAGCGTTCTTCTCATATTCAGGCGAGGCGCTTGACAAGAAGACACCTCTCTTAAAGTCAATGGACGCTGTATCAAAGCAGGCGTTAAGAATTTTAAGACTTTTCGGCAACACCACAGCAAAGAGCGTTGTTGCTACAGTCGGTGCCGAGCAGGAATACTTCCTTGTTGACAAGAAGACATACGATAAGAGAAAAGACCTTATCTTCACAGGCAGAACACTTTTCGGTGCGGCACCTGTAAAGGGTCAGGAGCTTGAAGATCACTACTTCGGCGTTATCAAGCAGAGAGTAAGCGACTATATGAAGGACCTCGACAAGCACCTCTGGGCGCTCGGCGTTTCTTCAAAGACAAAGCATAACGAGGTTGCTCCCGCTCAGCACGAATGTGCTCCTATCTTCGAGTCTGCAAACCTTGCGGCCGATCACAACCAGCTTATGATGGAAATGATGAAGAAGGTCGCTCTTGAGCATAATATGGTATGCTTACTGCACGAAAAGCCTTTCGCAGGCGTTAACGGTTCAGGTAAGCACGATAACTGGGCGCTCTCAACAGATGACGGCCAGAATCTTCTGAACCCCGGCGATTCTCCTATGGAGAACGCACAGTTCTTGACATTCCTTGTCGCAATCATCAAGGCTGTTGACGAATACGCAGATCTGCTCAGACTTTCGGTAGCTACAGCAGGCAACGACCACAGACTCGGCGCTAACGAGGCACCTCCCGCAATCATCTCTGTCTTCCTCGGCGAAGAGCTGAACGATGTTATCAATGCGCTTGTTGCAGGTACAAACGTAGAAGCAAAGCACGCACAGTTCGATATAGGCGTAACCTCACTGCCCAAGTTCCCCAAGGATACAACAGACAGAAACAGAACATCGCCTTTCGCATTTACAGGTAATAAGTTTGAGTTCAGAAGTGTTGGTTCTTCACTCAACATTTCCGGCCCCAACATCGTTCTTAACACAATCGTAGCAGAAGAGCTTGAACAGTTCGCCGATGAGCTTGAAAAGGCTGACGACTTCAAGAAGGCTCTTAAAGAACTGCTCGTTAAGACAATAAAGGAGCACAGCAGAGTAATCTTCAACGGCAACGGTTACGATGCCGCTTGGGTAAAGGAAGCTACAGAGGTAAGAGGTCTGCCTGAGCTTAAGTCTACAGTAGACGCACTTCCGCACTTCCTTGACGAGAAGAATGTCAAGGTGTTCACAAAGCACAAGGTATTCACAGAAGTTGAAATGCACTCAAGAACAGAGATTCTGCTTGAAAATTACAGCAAGACCATCAATATAGAGGCTCTGACAACAGCAGAGATGGCTACAAAGGAAATTCTCCCTGCCGTTATGGCTTACGAGAAGCAGGTTTGCGATGTACTTCTGTCAAAGAAGAACGCAGGCGTTGCTTATAACCTTGAGCAGTCTATCGCAAACAAGATTGATTCTCTTGCTGAAAGTCTGAACTCCAAGATAGCAGAGCTTGACAGCGTAATAGTTAAGGCACAGGGCATTTCGGATGTTTATGAAGCCGCTAAGTGCTACCACGATGAAGTATTCGCTACAATGCAGAGCCTTCGTGCTGTTGCAGATGAGCTTGAAACAATCGTCGGTGAAAAATACTGGCCCTTCCCGACTTACGAGGAGCTTCTGTTCAACGTATAATTATAGAGATACGCTTTTAAAAACGGCTTAGAGGGATTTTACCCTTTAAGATAATCTGCACCCTTTTCCTATGGCTATGGCACTTCGGTGTCATAGCCTCTTTTCTTTGTAAAAATCTATTCAAAACAGCGATATTTACCGATTTTTCGTCATATTTTCACATTATACGCTTTACAAATCAGTAAAAATGGGGTATACTGTAACAGTCAGATTAAATCGACAAAGCTACGAAAGGAATTTAACAAATGACCGAATATAACGATATACTATACATTGTAGTACCCTGTTACAACGAAGAAGAGGTACTTCACGAAACGTCAAAGCGGCTTAAGGAAAAAATGACAACTCTTATCAACGACAGAAAAATATCCGACAAGAGCCGTGTGTTATTCGTGGATGACGGAAGTAAAGACAGGACGTGGGAGATAATCGAGGAACTTCACGAAGGCGATGATTTGTTTTCGGGACTTAAGCTGTCACGCAACAAGGGTCACCAGAACGCCCTTCTTGCAGGCCTTATGACAGCAAAGGACCTTGCGGATATATCAATTTCAATGGATGCAGACCTGCAGGACGATATAAACGTGGTTGACAAGTTTGTAGACAAGTATCACGAAGGCTGTGACATAGTATACGGAGTACGTTCTTCAAGAAAGAAGGACACTGTTTTCAAGCGTGGAACAGCAGGAATGTTCTATAAGCTGATGCGGCTTCTCGGCGTCGATATAATCGACAACCACGCCGATTACAGACTTATATCGAAGCGTGCGCTTGAAGCGCTGTCACAGTTTAAGGAGGTCAATCTGTTCCTCAGAGGCATAGTAAAGCAGATAGGCTTCAAGAGCGACATAGTATATTATGAACGCAGTGAGCGTTTTGCCGGAGAATCGAAGTATCCGCTTAAAAAGATGCTTGCTTTTGCGTTTGACGGTATCACCAGCTTTTCGGTAAAGCCGATAAGGCTTGTTACCGTAGTCGGATTTTTAGTTTTCCTTGTCAGCGTAGCGATGATAATATACGCTATTGTGCAGAATTGCCTTGGAAATACCGAAGCAGGCTGGAGCTCGCTTATGTGCTCGATATGGTTCTTAAGCGGACTTCAGATAATGGCGCTTGGCATTGTCGGTGAATATATCGGAAAGATTTATACCGAAGTAAAGGCAAGGCCGAAATACATTATAGACAAATTTATAAACAAGCAATAAGAAAAGAGCCGTCGGGCAGGAAAAGACCGACGGCTCTCAGCGTGTCGGAAAAGTATTTTTCGACACGCTGCAGACGTTGAGAAATACACGCAGACAAGGAAACCGCTCCGACAGGCGTACAAAGGTACGTCAAGGAGCGGTTGACGCTGTAAGCAAAAATGCTTTCACACAGCCGTTTTTTACGGCTGTGTGAAATTCTTTTTATTTATCAGATTTTTAGTTTGCGCCGGTTTACTTTCCTGCATTTTTGCGGTGCGTGGGTTTATCAATAGTCTGTGAGCCGTCGGACAGGAAAAGACCGACGGCTCTTTGATTTACTTCTTCTTTGAAATTACTTTTTTCAGCTTTTTTCTGCCGTATTTAAGTGACGGGAATGCCTTGTAAAGACGTTTATGCTTTGCTTTAAGGTCGGACAGCTTTTCGTTAAGCTCGTTAAAGCGTGCTGTAAGCTCCTCTCTGCGTTCCGAAGCATTGCCCTTTAATTCACTCAAGCGTTCCGAATTACGTTGTTTAACGCCGTCTGAGGCTGTTTCCAGCTTAGCTTTGAACATGTCCGCCTTTCTTTGCATTTCTTCCGCCGTGATTCTGTGTTCCTTTGTAAATTCCACAGCCTGTGCAGTCTTATCGGACAGATCCGAACCGATAGCATCGGATACGGCGGTAAGCTGTTTTTCAAGGTCGTCTATAAGCCTGATTTCGTTTCTCAGCTTCTTTACTTCAGGGAAGGTCAGTATAACGTCCGTTATTATTGCCGCATAGAACAGGCACAGTGCCGCAATGCCGACAGGCTTCCAGATAAGCCCTACGGCAAAAGCTATCGCAGGCTGTACCACCTTCATTATAAGCAGGCAGGCAAGCCCCCACACAACCGTGAACTGCGGACAGATGTAACCGCCGATGTTGAACTTCTTGTCACTGTAGTCCCACCAGCGTCTGCCGAATAGCTTATCAAGCACAAAGCCCGTTATAAATTCAAGCACGGTCGTAAGAACGGCAGAGCCTGCAAAAAGCAGCAGCCATGAATCTTTTATCGGGGTAAGGCAAACAATGACCGTTATCAGCCCGAAGCCGTATATAGGACAATAAGCGCCGTGCAGCATTCCACGGTTTACAAACTTTCCGTGCCGCACAGTTGCAAAGACAACCTCTCCGCACCAGCCGGCAAACGAGTATATTGCAAAATAGAACAAAAGGTTGTAAAAGTACTCCATTATTACCTCGCAGTTTTTTATTATATTATACCCCGATTTTGCCTACAGGTCAACCTCGTATAAAAGCAAAACGAGGTAAAACAAATATCCGCCGACCGTTTTCGAGCCAACGGATATATTTCTGTTCTTTTGACAGCATTACTGCTGTTCTACTTCTGTATTCTTTCCTACAAGCACAGCTATCGCTCCACCTACAATAAGGGCTGCTACACCTGCGAGCGTTTCAAGGTTGAAGCCGAAGCCGTCAGGGAACACAGCATACAGTGAACCTATTACAAGTCCCATAATTGCACTGTAAACAAGCAGAGAATAACGTTTCATAAGCGCCGAAATCAGCTTTGCACCGAATACAATGCCGATAAACACACCGATAGCTGTCGGTATCAGTATCATAAAGTCAAGACTCTTGATCGCACCGATGACCGTGGTGTATAAACCGAGCAGTACCATTACAAACGAACCGCTGACACCGGGGATTATCATAGCTACAGCCGCCACGGTTACTCCGAGCAGAAGCGTTATGAACAGCACAGGATTCATCTTATAGGTATAGGTGAAGCTGTCGGTCTGTATTGAATCAATATCAGTGCTTTCTGGGAGAGTAAGCGTAATGCTTCCACCCTTTGCGATAGCGCTGTTTTCCGTTCCTGTGAGGACGGTAGTATCGGCTGAGGATTTCTTTACAACACAGCCGGTAAGTTCTCCTTCTACCTTGCCGTTGACCTTTAACTGCCAGTTTGATTTAATATCATAAGAGCCGTTGTTTGTGATAGTCACCGTGCAGTCGGTAGCGTTATGAACAGCATTGACAGTGAAGCTCTCGTTCTGGGGCAGCTTATTTATATAAGTCATTCCTACCACCAGCGCAAGTGCGGGAATAAATGCAAAAAGGCATTTCGGCGTGATTTTTCTGCCGCCGACGGTCATATTCCTGTAAATAAGCGGGATACTGCCGATGATAAGTCCCATAAAGAACATATTCGTTGCCACAGGGAAGTTATCAAACAGCCACGTTATCACAAACGAAAAGCCGAGTATACCGATAACGGCGCCGATTCCGAAAAAGACGATGAATCTGATGTTCTTTTTGATAGCCGACAATTTCAACGTCAGCACGTCTACCACCTTGTCATACACGCCGAAAACCACCATCATAGTTCCGCCGCTTACACCCGGTATAACATTTGCCACGCCGAATACGATACCGTAAACGATATTCAGTAAATGTGAGATCATATTTACTCCTTACTTATGTTCTTATTTGTTGAGGTATTTCTTTATCTGAAGCCCTGCGGGAAGAGCGACTCCTGCAAGCACTGCTACTATGCTTGCAAGCGGATTCGGCACCGCAAAGCCAAACAGCGAGTTTATAAACGGAATATACGGCAACAGTACCGATGCTGCCGATGTAACCGCTACTGTAACCGTCATATATTTCGGTATTGCTCCGTTTTTGAATGCTCCTGTACGTTTGTCTGTGACAACAAGGCACATTGCGCCTGTCATAACCGTGAGAAGTGTAAGCATTACCGATGAAACCTGCTGTGCTGACATAACCCCTCCTGCAAGAGTGAGGAACAGAGCGGATATTGCACCGCAGATAAGTCCGCAAACAGCACTTCTTATAAAGAATTTCTTATCCGGCTTTCCCTGCGAAATGAAGCCCGACGGGGTCATATTACCCTTAATATCCGATTTTACGTTTCTGAAGCCGGTACAGCAAAGTGGTATCACTGCCGCTGTAAGAACAGCCGCAAGCATAGGGGTAATTATACCGTATCCCGTTATCATATCGGCAAGAGAAGTGCAGGCAAACGCTATAAGCGTTGACAGGAGAATAAATATACAGCGTTTGATGTTTCTGTGAAGCTGTCTTGCCTCTTTTATCATTTCAACGACCGATGAGAAATTATCGTCACGGACGATAAGCCCGCTCGCCTCATAAACGCTTCCTGTCGTATTTTCGAGCGATGTTATGCCGAGATCCGCATGGGCAACAAGGTCGTAATCGCTGTCGCTGTAACCCACAGTTGCTACTGTTTCGCCAGCTTCCTTCAGCTTTTCTATAATATCCACACGCTGAGCCGCATTAACACGGCAGAATATCTCAGCCTTCTTATAATCAAGCGGTTCTCCCGTTACAGTGCTTTCTGCTATTTCATCTCCGGAAATCATTCCTGCGTCGGAAAGTCCTATTTTTTTGCCCATTGAGCTTGCTGTTTCGGGGCTGTCAGAGGAAGTCAGTACAAGCCTTACTCCCGCTCTTTTGCAGCCCTGCAATGCAAGAGGTATCATATCTCTTGTCGCATTCATAAAAGACACAAGCCCCATATAATTATATTGCACTGCGTAAAGGCTCTTGGGTATTTCTTCGCCCTCAGGTATTATATAATATGCAACCGTCCACACTTCAAGTCCACGTTTTGCAAGAGCCGCCGCACGAGCGGTTATTCTGAACATCTCTTCAGGACTCATATTGCAAAGGCCTGTCACCTTTTCTACAGCGCCCTTTACGCACACAAGATGAGTTCCGCCCATATTATAGATATTTCCGCCTATTCTGTCGGCATCGTTATAAGGAAACTGTGCTGTAAGTTCGTTTCTTTTTACCGTTGCCACATCGGTTCCGCCCAGAGCCGCATTAAGCAGGAATGCCTGCTCTGCAAGCGTCGGTTCGTCCTTATCGCACGCAAGCACCGTTACCGTTGTCATAAGGTCTGTATCCTTGCTGTATACTCCTGCGACCTCAAGTGTATTAGGCGCTACAACAGCAGATTTATCAATGACAAGCACGGACAGGCTGTTGAGCTTTTCGGGAACGGTAAGATTTTTTATGACAGCCCCCTTTAGCTCGGCACGGCGTACAAAATTCATATTGTACATTCTTATATACAGCTCTACAAACGGCATAAACATACATATAAGCCAACCGCAAGCACTTACGATAACACCTGTTACATTGTCTGTTCTTCCTGTTAAAATCTGTAACAGAGTGCCGATAACACAAAGCAGTATTGCCGCTACCGCAAGCGGAAGTCTCAGCTTGACGCAGGTTTTCTCATAGCGTGAGAAATTCGGATCTGCCGCTTTTCCGTGCTTTTCACCTTGTCTTGCTCTGTATGTATCTTCACCCGTTGCCACTACTCTCGCTACAGCAGAGCCGTTAAGCACTCTTGTACCTGCATATATACAGCTTTTCTTAAGTCCGGTCGCCTTCGGGTCCGCACCGTCATGCTTTTGCACAGGGGTATTGTCACCTGTAAATCTGCTCTCGTCAACGGTAAGTCCGACATACTCAAGTATATGTGCGTCCGCAGGAACTATTTCTCCTCCCTGAACAATTATTATATCATCCGGAACAAGTCCCGCCGCCGGAATAAGCTGTAATATCCCGTCACGCACTACTCTGTATTTCATCTTTGCGGACAGGGTACGGTTACGGATATTTTCGTTATTTTTCTGACATATCACACATAGCGTAACCGTCTGTGCTATTGCCATTATTATGCACATTATGCCTGTGACATACTGCGACAATGTAAATATCTGAAGTAAGCCTGAAATCAACAGCAGAACTGCCGTGGGGTCAAGCAGGTAGTGATACGCTTTGAAGCTCTTGTCTTCGGTTTCTGTAAAAATATTATTTCCGTACATATTGAGATTATCAGAGGCTTTCTTTTCGCTGAGTCCATTATAATCTCCCTTGAAATTTAAAAACTGTGCCATATTTCTCTTTTCTTTATCTGTCGTTTTATTTCCCGTTCCGAACCGTCTGCGGCGGTTCGGATAAACTTTCCTATTTTATATTATCTCATAATTCAAGCGAAAAATCAAGAGCCTTGAAACATACGCAATAATATCACAGCCGTAATTTCGCATTAAAATGACGATTTCACAATACTTTCACCGTTTTGTAAAGTTTTTGTAAAACTCTCTAAGGTTTCTTTAAGGCAAAAGAGTTATCATTACAGCACAGACAAAGAACAACACCCAAAAGAAACCGAAAGGAATGAGATAAATGGATAAAAGCATTTTTGAACGTCACGAGCTTAAATATCTTGTGAGCGCTGAGCAAAGGGAGTTTATCGAAAGCGAATTCGCACGGTATATGATTCCCGACGAACACGGCGAAAGCACGATATGCAACATCTACTATGATACCCCTGACTTCAGGCTTATAAGAAGATCGCTTGAAAAGCCCGTTTATAAGGAGAAGCTAAGGCTTCGCAGCTACGGTACTGCGTCAAAGGACGAAAAGGTTTTTCTTGAGCTGAAGAAAAAATACAAGGGCATCGTCTACAAGCGCCGTATATCGCTCAACTGCGATGAAGCGCAGGAGATTCTCGAAAACGGCGAAAGACTTCCCGAAAACAGCCAGATAGCAAAGGAGATCAACTATTTTCTTGACTTTTACGGTGACATTTTCCCTGCTGTTTATCTTTGCTACGACAGAACGGCATATTTCGGAGCGGACGATTCGGATTTAAGAATTACGTTTGACCGCAACATACGTTGGAGAACGGAAGATATTGACCTTAAAGTCGAGCCGTACGGTGAGCAGATTCTTGACAGAGAATATTCGCTGATGGAAATAAAAGCGGCAGGCTCGATGCCTTTATGGCTGGCAGAGCTTCTTGCACAGGGCGGTATAAAGCAGACATCGTTTTCAAAATACGGAATGGCATATATGACAATGCTCAGACGAAGCATGGGCATAAGAACAAAAAAAGTAAAAAGTGAGGTAACAGTAAATGTTTGATACGGTAATACAAGGAATTTTCAGCAGTACGGCTGATATAACACTGGGCGGCTTTCTTATCGGCGTAGGCTCGGCGCTGGTACTCGGAATAGCGCTGGCTTTTATGTATATGTACAAAAACAAATACACAAAGAGCTTTGTTATCACTCTTGCCACACTTCCTGCGATAGTCAGCATAGTGATTATGATGGTGAGCGGTTCAATAGGCGCAGGCGTTGCGGTAGCGGGAACCTTTTCTCTTGTAAGATTCCGTTCTGTACCGGGTACGGCAAAAGAAATAGGCTCGATATTTCTTGCAATGGCGGTAGGACTTGCGTGCGGAATGGGCTATCCGCTGTACGCTCTTATCTTTGCGGTGATAATGGGAGTTGCAAACATAGTGCTTACCGCTACCCCCTTCGGAGAATCAAAGAAAAACGAGCTTGACAGGGTACTGCATATAACCGTTCCGGAGGACCTTGAATATGCGGGAATATTTGACAATATATTTGTAAAATACTTAACGCAGTACAAAATGATTCAGGTAAAAACAACGAATCTCGGCAGCCTCAACAAGCTGACCTATAACATCACGCTCGGCAAGGCAGGCTGTGAAAAGCAGATGATAGACGAGCTCAGATGCAGAAACGGCAATCTTGAAATAAACATAACTTCTCAAAGTACAGACGGCAGAGAACAGCTCTGAAAAACGTTATGATACGAAAGGCGGTAATTTTATGAAAAAGAAAATCTTAGCTGTAACAATTGCTACAGCGCTTATAGTTTCATGCTTTACATCGTGCGATAACAACACATCACCGGATTCACAGGCATCACAGGTTGAAAGCAGTACGACCGTCAGCGCTGACAGCACTTCTTCAGCCACAGATATAAGTTCGGCATCGGACAGTAAGACTTCTGACAGCGGTTCTGACAGCGATAAACAGCTTACAGCGGACGATATGTTCTCTGACCGTGATCTGTCGGGCGATTACTCGGAATGCACAGATATAACTCTCAGTGACAGTACGGCAAGCTGTTCGGACAGTTCTGTAACAGTTGCAGACGGCTCGGTCACAATAACCAAAGCCGGAACATATAAGCTCAGCGGAACATTCACGGGTCAGATAATCGTAAATGCCGGCGACAGCGATAAGGTACAGCTTGTGCTTGATAACGCAAGCATCGCTAAAGAGGGAAGTGCGGCACTTTATATTATAAATGCCGACAAGGTATTTATAACAACGGTAAAGGGAACAGAGAACACGCTTTCAAGCACGGGCGAATTTGCTTCATCAGATGATGCAACAAACGTTGACGGTGCGATATTCTCAAAATCGGATATAACCTTCAACGGCAGCGGTACTCTGAACGTAAAGTGCGAAAGCAAGCACGGCATTGTAACAAAGGACGACCTCAAGATAACGGGCGGAACATATAACATCACCTCCGCATCACAGGGCCTTTCGGGCAAGGACAGCGTAAGAATCGCAGGCGGTAATATTACCGTTACATCCGGTACGGACGGAATACACAGCGAAAACACAGACGATACCGAAAAGGGATATGTATATATTTCCGGCGGTACGCTGAACATCACAAGCGGCAATGACTGCATTGATGCATCGGGTACGGTTGACATAAAGGACGGAACATTCACCTTTAAGGCAGGAGGCGGTTCGTCCGAAAAGACAACAGGCGACAGCACCGAGTCATATAAGGGTATAAAGGCTGACGGTGTGCTGACAATATCGGGCGGTACGTTTGATATTGATACGCTTGACGATGCAATCCACAGCAACGCAGACGTTACGGTATCGGGCGGTACGCTTGACATAAGCACGGGCGACGACGGTATTCACTCCGGCAACAACACGGTTGTCAGCGGCGGCGAGATAAACATCGCAAAATGCTATGAAGGTCTTGAAGGTCAGACGGTAACGGTCAGCGGCGGCAAGGTAACACTTACGTCATCGGACGATGGAATCAATGCCGCAGGCGGCGACAATCAGGGCGTGGGCGGAGGCTTCGGCCCCGACTCATTCTCAGCCGACAGCGAAGCTAAAATCACCATAACGGGCGGTGAAATACACGTCAATGCAAGCGGCGACGGACTTGACTCGAACGGCGATATTGAAATATCGGGCGGTACGGTTTATGTATACGGTCCTACAAGCAATGGTAACGGCTCGCTTGATTATGAAAATAACGCTGTGATAACAGGCGGTACGGTAATTATGGCAGGCTCAAGCGGTATGGCTATGAACTTCGGCTCGGAGTCAATGCAAGGTTCGATACTTGCAAGCACAGGTAACGCAAGTGCAGGAACAGCAGTTAAGCTCACCGATTCAAGCGGAAACGTAATTTCAGAGTTTACACCCACTGTATCGTTCCAGACAGTTGTAATAAGCACTCCGGATATTACTTCTGACGGAACATACACACTTACAGTAGGCGACAGCACGCAGGAGATCACCATGTCAGGCTGCATCTACGGCAGCGGAATGGGAGGCGGCTTCGGCGGAGGTCAGCATGGAGGAAACGGCGGATTTGGCGGAGGTAACCGTCCCAGCGGTAATAATCATGGCGGCTTTGGCGGAGGCAATCCTCCCGATATGAACGGCGGTCAGACAGCCACCGCATAAGACAGCAAGTTAAATCAATATATACCTTACAGTGAAAATCCCTCCGGACTTTTGGGTCCGGAGGGATTTGCTATTATTTTAGTCTGGAATAATGTGGTCTTTGCCTTTAAAGACGGGAAGGAAGTCACGATAAAGGGATAACGACACAACTAAAACAGGTCGCTTTGACGGAGATTAACCATCTTGGCGACCTGTTTTTTCATTCATCTTTTGTCAGAACTTTCTTCTGCCAGCATCTTTTTCCGCATTTTGGGCATTTCATGTACCGTGTGGTATTCATATGTATGGCAAAGGCCGTTTTCAATAGAGATGACGGCTTATATATATGACCACATTCAGCACACTCGTAATAACCGGTTTTTACTTCAATTCCAAGACCTATTAAAGCCGCTGCCACCACGATTACGCATCCGGACACGATTAAAACGACAGCGAGCGGATCATTCTCGCCATTTTTCAGCGCAATAATAGTTCCAGCTATTATCATGGCAAGACTTGCAACCACTCCGACTACTACAATATACGCTTCGCTGCGAAGGAGCCTTTTAGCGTATTTTTCATTTTCAGACTTTAAGCCAAGAATGACTTCCTCGGATTTTGCATTATAATCTTCCATCGTGATATGCTCGCCTGACAGGAGTTCATTCACATTGATTTTCAGAAGCTCACACAGCTCCAGCATGATCCCGGAATCCGGCATCGACTTTCCGGTTTCCCATTTTGATACTGCCCGGTCACTGATTCCGAGCTTCTCGGCAAGGACTGCCTGAGTCATGCCTTGTTCCTTTCTGCAGGATGCTATGAATTTTCCAATTTTGATCTGCTCCATATCCGGCACCTCCTTTCAGGTTTTAGCATAGCCGGTATCATCATTTTTTTACACGAACCGGTGGTTGATTTCAAACAACTCCACTACTGGTTGAGCTGTCATTGTCCCGACCCACTCCCTTTTATTCGCCCGTTTCTTAATCCTTATTCTTCGTAAGGTTCAATCAGCCGTTTTCCCGAGTCTGTCACCTGATAATACTCATCATTTTCCGTATCTACCATAAGTACCGGAATAACTCCGCTGTCGAGAACAGTGCCGTCTATGTAATAGTGAGATTCTCCGTCGAAATAAATGTCGTGGAAGAACTTGTCGCCGGATATTTCGGCGGTGCCGACATGACCTGCGACTACTTTCATATCAAGCCCCTCGATTTTGCCGGTTTCAGCGGGATATTTTGAGGTGAATACATCTTCTGATGTTTCCCATTCCCACATATCACCTGCTTCTTCATCAATACCGGCGTGAACGAAAATCGTGTTTCCCTCCACATAATACAGCGGAAGGGAAGAGAGCCAGTTGATATACTCGTCATCATCGCTCTCATCCTCCCACTCTTCTATACGGGCATATACAGAATTGTTGCTTATGGTCGATGATCCGTTGACTACCCATTCATCATGGTTGCCGAGCAGAGCAATGATTCTGTCCGAACCGAAACGTTCCCGGAGCCTCATTATCCTGTCCAGAACACCACGGTTATCCGGACCGCCGTGGATATAATCGCCGAGAAGAACGAGCTTCGCCTTGCCCTGTTCTATATCATCGAGAACAAGTGAAAGTGCGTCCTCAAATTCCGCAAGGCAACCGTGGATATCACTCATACAGTAAATTATCATTGTAAACTCCTTTCACGAGCCGCATTCTTTAGCGTAAGAGTATACGCAACAGCATATAAAACACTGAGATTAATCATTCATCATTCTCTTTGTTCTTTTTCAAATACAAAGGACCCAGACAAAGAAATGTTGAACCGAGGCATAACCAAACAATGTCCATCGATGTATCGTTTCCGCCTAAAAGGCATCGTCTCAACCTTATTTATTAAGCTCGTTATACGCCTTTTTCACTATCCGAGCCATCAACAATCTTCTCTGGCTCAAGAATTCAGGGTAAGATAACTGCTCAAAGTTTTCCGGTAATGCATTCTGAGCGCAGGCAAGCTTATATCCTTCTTCTCCAAGTTTTTCTCTGTATCGACCAACATACTCTGCCGGAGGTGCATCCGAAATATCGATGTTTGTTGCATAATCCAGATACGTAAAGTTTGCAATCTGATTTCTGTCACGGTCATTATCATATCCGATTTTCTCAAGATAGTGCTTAGGGAAGATATGATGTTTATCCACTGAATTCTTATCTCCGCTTGTTCCTAAAACAAAGTATTGTGATAATGGTGCGGTGCTAAATAACATAGGTGTTCCAAGTACATTGATAGCTGCAACATATCCATACCATGCGGGCGATATTGCATAAGAACTATTTAACTCAGCCGGTAACGAATACTCAAAGTAGTCATCGGTAAATTTATTAGTTATGACAGAATCAAGGTATCTTACAAATTCATCCGAATTATGAACATCTCTCAAATCTGCAAACTGCTTTTCAACTTCAGACTCTGTCGAGCCGGTATAAAATCCTGTAATTGTAGACATAAAAATCCATTTACGAATAATTTTTTGAAGTTCGACTGACGGTACTTTATACTCATACTTTCCGATAAGATATAAAACGTAACTGAATACTACCGCATTGGAAGAAGCCACAAGACTTCCTTTTAAATAGCCTGCAGATGCAAATAAGTTCATAAAGGCATGCCAGTTATTTAGGTTGGTTACCATATCCAAAGATTCCTTGAATATCTTCAGATTTTCTTCACGTACATCCTGTGTAATCTCACCGGTCTTAAGATTTTTACCACGTAGTAGCATATATGCATAACGCAAACGTGCTCTTCTGAAACCAACGCCTACTGACATTCTGATGAGATGCGACGGATCAACCTGCAGTATTTGGTTAAATGATGTATTGTTTGCAGGAATCCTTGATTCAGCACAGAACTTATTAATCTTATCGTGAACCTCATTGTCATAAACAGCTATAAGCGTTTCAATGAAGTTCTTTTCAGTAAGATTCTGACCGCCGGAGTTTACACGAACGAAAATGTCAGCAACGTCTTCCTCATCAGCTTTTGAATTGATTTTCAATGTAGGTAATGAGTATATGCCAAGATTTAACAAATCATTGATATTTTTTTCAATGATATCTTCTTCGTTTTCTGTAAGTTCGGGTTCGTTATTTTTTGTACGTCCTTCATTAGCGGTTTTGATATATGCTTTTCTAAACTTAGAAACATTGTGTTCTTGATCAGCTTTAAATACACTGCTGATTTCACTTATCCATTCGGAATCTCTCTCATAGGCTTGTGTCCACACTGCAAACTCACGTGTTAAAGGATTGAAAGAAATACGAATCTTTCTTTCCTTATAATTTTTGTCCTTAATGGTTACCCCATACATAGCGGCTAATAGTGCAGTTAAACGCTGCTGACCGTCAATCACCAAATCATCAGGGCGTTTGTACATTTTATCGTTTTTGCCGATATGTTCCGTATTTTCGTAATCTTCCGGCGATTCCCAAAGCATTATATATCCGATTGGATACCCTTTCAGCATAGAATCAAGCAGTTCTCTGACTTTATTGTCCCTCCATACAAAAGGACGTTGAAGATCAGGCAGACCGATTCGTCCGCTCCTAACATCGGCTAACAAATCTGCTACTTTGCTCGGTATATTGTCGAATAATTCTTTTCCCATATGTTCATACTCCCTTTGATTCAATTCTTTAATTCTTCCTTAAAACCACCACGCACTCAACGTGGCACGGTTGTCCAACAAAAAACATACTCACCCCCTATTATACAAGGAAATGGTGGAACGCACCTTTTCCCTTAAAATCCAGTGGTTCGAGCCTGTGATAACCTTGAATTGCTCTATAATTTGTATAGGCAAACAGGGTAAAGCTCTGTTCCTTAAACTTCATTTTTCATGTCATCCCTACAAACTGGAAGTTAATTAATGGATGCCATTTTATCAGTCGGCCATGATCTCCTAAGAGCCACATAGGAGATTAAAAAGTTTGCAAGCCAGCCAACCGGTACCGCAAGCCAGACAAAGGCAATGCCGAAACGTGGTGCACAGATTAGGGCAACGGACAGACGAATTGCAAGATTCACTATGTTTGCAACGAGGAACGGACGCATAATTCCGAGACCGCGAAGAACTCCATCGGTTGCCATCTTGATACCCATGAAGATGAAAAAGTAACCAAGCCACCTCATATAATCACCGGACACCTGATAGGCAAACGCCGTTCCGTCTTTTCCTAAGAACAGTGAGGAGATCTGCGTATGCAGCGCTTCAATGGTCACAAACGCAATGACCGCAAAGCACAGATTCAGCACCAGTGCAGCATGGTAGCCTTTTTTGATACGATCAATTTTCTTTGCACCAAGATTCTGGGAAACATACGGCGAAACCGCATTGCCGATGGATACAAAGATCAATGAAAAAACATTTTCAACTCTCATCGTTGCTGCATACCCGGCGAGTGCCTGTGTACCGAAAGGATTTACCACTGCCTGCACGATCATCATACCGATGGATACTGTGGACTGCTGTAAAACCGACGGCACCGCAATGCGAAGCATGGAATACAGTTCCTGCCGATCAAACCTGTTAAAGGGGCTTTTATATTGCTTCATCCGTGCAAAGAAAATCAAAAACGAAAACACTGCGGAAATTCCCTGTGCAATCAGGGTTGCAATAGCCGCACCGAACACACCGAGACCTAGCCCGGCTACCATCCAAAGATCCATTAAAATATTCAGGATGGACGAAAAAATCAGCAGTCCCAGCGGAATTTTGGATTCGCCGAATGAGGTGAACATGGTAGAAAGAATGTTATACATAAACAGAAACGGAAAGCCCACAAAATAGACCCGCAGATACAGTACTGCATCATCCAGTATGTCGGCAGGGGTTTGCAGTCCACTCATCATCGAGTTGGCGAAGAAAAAGCCAAAAACACCAAGGACTATACTTAGAAGCAAAAAGCTAATCAAGGAGGTTGACACGATTGTTTTCATTTTGCCATACTCCCTGGCTCCGAAATAACGGCTCACAAGCACACCGGCTCCGACACCGGCTCCCAGCGCCACACAAATAAACACATTGGTCAATGCTGCACATGCACCGACAGCTGCAAGTGTGGAAGAACCAACAAACTGACCGACAATAATAGAGTCGGCCATATTGTATATTTGCTGAAAAAAACTTCCAAGAATCATTGGCATTGCAAAAACCGTCAACGCTTTGAGAGGCTTATCGGTTATCAAATACTCATCTTTCGACATTATCATATTCCTCCATGGTATCTTGCATCGTGGTATCCCATTCACTTGCCTTCTCAAATACCGATTTGTCGATTTCATTAAATATGAATTTTATCTTTCTCCGGTGGATACAGATATGTAATCGGATTCTGTGCCGACTGATTCAACTTTAATCCGGCTATCGACTTTCCAATGTAGAACGATTCATTCTCATCTGACGGAAATCCCTGCTCATATCTTTCATCCACAAAGAATAATCTATTTTCAGTTTCCTTAAGCTTAATAGCATTGTTCTCATATATTATAAATCCTTCCTTATCTGACATTGTATATTTTACATTTGATGCAGTTCAAAATAACGGACTCCTGCGCTTATTCTTCAATATTTCGTGCGACTTTTAACCAGTATCTAAATTCCCAACGCAGTGGTGTTCCGGTCGTTATTTTTTCTCGTATCAAATTTTGATAACAAAGATACTGTTCATCATAATTATCCCAGCTACTCCAAGCAACCTTAGGTCTTGCAATACCTAGTAAATCTCTTGCTATATCAAAAACATAGTTGTCTAGTGGAATATGTAAAAACTCAAAAACACCATCAAAGGAGTTTGCTTCAAGCATATACAAGTATTTGATGGTCATATTAATCCATTTTTGTGCCTGGCCATAGGTAAGCTTAACTCCCTCGTCTAAATATAGTTTTTTTATCTTATCACTTACACTGTGATGCCAAGCATCAAATTCATCCTGGCTTGTAATACTATCAGACTTCAATTTTGTTAATTCAGTATCAAAAACAGCATTCACTTTTTCTCTTAATGCTAATCTAGTTGCATCCGGCAGGCCGTTGAATCTTATTGTACGATTCATATCTCGATAAGCTCTGCTATTTGCTGCCTTTAGTGGATCAGTTAAATCACCAAAGTATATAGCCTTTAAGTAATCAAGTATATCCTTATCAACCTTGGTTTCTACTATTTCATCTTTTTCTTTAGTCATTTTAGCATCTACTTTTTAACATTTTTATATGGTCAACCCATACTCAATAGCTTTATATGGTCAACCTTTGTTTTTTCTTCAAATTCTTTAGTTCAAACGCATAAAAATCCGAGGACTTGGATTTGCTACCAAACCCTCGGAAAAGCTTTATTTTGCAAGCCTTTTTCACACTATCAATTATGTGCTTTAGTCAACAGAACTACGCACTCCACGTGGTTCGGTTATCCAACAAGTAACACATTTTGTAACCACTGTATACAGGAATGGTGGAACACCTATTTTTTCACTAAAAAGGGTAGATTAATCCGACTAAAACCTTGATTTAGCCTTTTGCTCGTATAGGCGAATATTATAAAAACTCCAGCCTAATGCAATGCGTTATTCATTCGCTCTGCTCGCTCAGATAAAAGATAAATAATACTTTCTAAACTCTCTAATATATCATTCCTGTTTTGTGGTAAAGGATTGTTTAAAGATTGATTTTTAAACAATTTCGTTCCTTCTATTTTATTATCATTTGTGACACTGTAAAAACCATTCAAGCAATACACTGATTGATTCTTTATAAGCCACTCCTGCCAAATCTTCAACTTTTCAAGTTCAATGACCTTTTTATAACCATTTTCGATGTATTCCAAATTATCTTTCGTATCAATACATTCTTGTATTTTATCTATCATCAAATTCAAACTGTCAACGACCTCTATAATGCATCCTTTAGCTTGATTAAACGGATAGCCTGGATGTGGCATGAAATTTGAAAGTGAATCAGACAATTTCGATAACTGTTCAACTTTTTTCCAAACTTCTTTATCTTCTTTTATTTTTTCCAACACTTTATGTAAACATTGATCTTTGCCAATTGCTTTTTCATACAATTTGTCTTTACTGTAAGAATATTCTTTTTCTTTTTTATCTATTTTGTATTTAAGCACATTCTCATTAAATGAATATTTAATAATAGAACCATCTTTTAATTTAGGCGGATTTTCGTTTGAATAGATTTCTACTATTTTGCAAAAAAAAGGTCTAAAAGAAAAAATTGTATCTTTATACTTATTGCTCCATCCTAATCTAATAAAAATAGCTTCAGCAAGAACACTATTTTCATAATCTCCAATATTACAACTATACCTTTGAAGTGTTTTGTATATAGTATTTTCTGATTGCACCAAATTCTCATCTATTTTCTTTATATCCAACAAAAAAAGTTCTTTCACTTAAAAACACCTCCATAAATTCTATTCTTATACAATCCTTATATTTCAAGATTTTTAATTTATCAATTGTGTACTTTAGTCAACAATACCACGCACTCCACATGCCTCGTATGCGGGAACATATCAAACGGCTGAATATCGTTCACTGTGTACTTTTTCGTCAGCGTTTTCAGATCCCTCGCCTGCGTAGCCGGATTGCAGGAAATATAAACTATTCTTTCCGGTGCGATTTTTACGAGCGAGTTTAAAAACTTTCTGTCCGCTCCCGTTCTTGCAGGGTCGAGAATTACTGCGTCATAATGCGTGCCGAGCTTTGCCTTCTTTTCAAGAAATTCGCCTGCATCGCCACGGTTAAAAGCGATGTTGCGGGTAAGCCCGTTTTCGTGACAGTTCTTTACTGCGTCACGGACGGCTGATGTGTTGTATTCAATGCCCTGTACCTGCTTTACATAGTCAGACGCTATTATTCCTATCGTGCCTATTCCGCTGTATGCGTCAAGCAGAACGTCCTTCTTCGTGAGCTTCGCCGCCTTTATAGCGTAGTCGTACAGCTTTTCGGTCTGTGCGTGATTTATCTGATAGAACGATTGCGGAGATATTCTGAATCTTTTTCCGCAAAGAATATCCGTAATGTATCCCTTGCCGTAAAGCACCTCGTTATTTTCTCCGAGAAGAAGCATTTCGGGAGTGCGGTTTACCGAGAATGTCACGGTCGTAATATCCGGGAACCTCTTTACAAGCGCTTTCACAAAGTCGTGCTTTTTAGGGAACATTGAGTTTCCGCCGACAAGAGTAACCAGTATCTCTCCCGTATTCTTTCCGACACGGACAAGCACATGACGTAAAAAGCCACGCTCTGTACCCTCGTCATACGGATGTAATTTGAACGATTTGAGCAGCTCTCTTATGCCTACTATTATCTCGTCCGCACGTTTATCGTCAAGCATACAGCTGTCAATTCCGACAATGCCGTTTCTGGACGACTGATATACGCCGGAGATTATCCTGCCGTTTCTGTCAGAGCGGAATACCGCCTGCACCTTGTTCCTGTAGTTATACGGGTCGTCTGCGCCTATAATTTCAGATACCTTGCCGAAACTGCCGAGCAGCTTTTCGGTATCCTTCTGCTTCCATTCAAGTTGCTGTTCGTATGTCATGTTGGACAGCTGACAGCCACTGCATTTTTTTGCAACGGGACATTTCTTGTTTGCCATTTATATTTCCTGTTCTTTCTCCAAAAATTCTTCAAGACCCTCAAGACGCATCTCCATATCCTTCCTCCCAAGCTCATAAACGCTTTTCAGCCTGTCAGGATCTCTCTCCGTTCTGCTTATCGTTATCGGCTCAGACGGGCGGATAATAAATACCTTGCCGCTTTGTTCAAGTTCGCATAGCTTGTCTATGCTTTCGTTGTAGACATTGTGACGGTTTTCAAGCGCATTGCACAAGTCGGGAAATTTACCGTAGAACGAGCGTATCAGCAGCTTGTTCATCGGCTTTTTGCGGTAGTTCATATCACGGGTGAGGATTACCACCTGCTTTTTGTATCCCATTTCGGAAAAATGCTCAAACGGTATGCTGTCGGAAATTCCTCCGTCAAGATACGCCCGGCCGCCGATTATTACAGGCTTTGATATAAACGGCATCGAAGCAGAAGCACGGAGCATTTCCATATCCCGAAGTACGCTTTTTACCTTCAGATACTCCGGCTTTCCCGTTTTTACATCGGTGACCGTTGCATAAAACGGCACACCCGATTTCTGATAGGTTTCATCATCGAATTTGTCAAGTTCGTTCGGCACTTTGTAATAGGCATATTCCGTGTTGAAAAAGTCACCGCTTTTAAGTAGCGGCTTTATCCCCATGTAGTTTCTGTCGCCGTTGAAGCGGCAGTTGTAGTGGATGACCCTGCCGTCCTGCCTTGACAGGAAATTCACTCCGAACACCGCACCTGCCGATGTTCCTATTATCCCGTCAAAATTTATATCGTTTTCAAGAAGTACGTCAAGTGCGCCTGCCGTGTACATTCCACGCATAGCGCCGCCTTCAAGCACAAGTCCTGTTTTGCCCATATTTACACCTTTAATATAATTTTATCTTATTGCCGTTTTTGAGATATTCTGCCCGACGTTGTGCAGAAATTTCACTCAGCTTCTCGGCTACTTCTACAAATTCGGTAGGCAGGAACTTCTGCTTTATAACGTTTGTAAACTCTTCCGCCTGTTCTTTGTATTCGCCGCCCAGCCTTTTGTAATATGCGTAAGCGACAGCGCCTGCCATAGCACCTGTTGTATCACAGTCACCGCCGATCGAAACAACGTTTCTTACAGTGTCCTCAAGATCCGTCGATTCAAGAAAACATTCTATCGCCTGCGGAACAGATCCCTGACAGGATACATCAAAATAATAAGACGGACGAATTTCGTCTATCGTGAAATCAAGCGTGTAGAAATTATCTTCTATGTATCTGCGTATCTCGTCCTTATCTGCACCGTTTGCCGCAAGGAAAACCGCAGAAGCGACAGCCTTTGCACCCTTTATTCCCTCGGGGTGATTGTGTGATACTGCGGCGCTGATTTCAGCAAGTTCCTGTGCTTCTTCAAGCGTGACCGCAATTATTCCGCAAGGCGAAACACGCATAGCTGAGCCGTTTCCGAAGCTGTTATACGGCTGAGGATTTTCCGCTTTCAGCCACCTTGAAAAGTTTCCGCCGTATGCGCCTTTTGGGTTAGGGTATTTCTGCCCGTATTTCTGCATTTCCTCTGTCATAAATCGTGACAGCGGGATTTCGGTTTCGCCCGTTTTTGAAAGTTCGTATGCTCTTATGACAGCAGACGCTACCGCAACCGTCATAATCGAATCATCGGTAAAGCCGCAGTCATACGAAAATAAAGTAAAGTCCTTTGTCTTGATTTCGTCAAACTCATACTGAGAGCCGACTATATCCCCGATAAACGCTCCGTACATAATAATTTCTCCCGTATCAATATATTTGACAACATCCGCCCGATACGCTATAATATTCAGTGCGACAAGCGGATGCGCTGTGATAATATTCTATCACTTTTCGATATTATTTGCAATACGGAAAAGTCCGCCCGAAAGGAAATAATAAACAATATGGCTGAAATAATAGATGTTGCCGATATAAATATACCCGAGCTTGAAATATACACTCACCTGACAGATGCACGGCTTCGCAAGGTGTACGAGTATGAACACGGAATATTCATAGCCGAAAGTCAGACGGTTATAGAAGTAGCACTTGATGCAGGCTGTAAGCCGATTTCGATGCTCACAGACAGAAAGTATATCAATGACCGTGCAAACGGTATAATAGAGCGGTGCGGTGATATTCCGGTATATACCGCCGACAGCAAGATAATGTCCGGGCTTACAGGCTATGAGCTGACACGGGGAATGCTGTGCGCTATGGAGCGTCCTGCGCCGAAAAGGGCAGAGGAGCTTTGCAGAAACGCACGCAGGATTGCCGTGCTCGAAAATATAGCCGATGTCAGCAACACAGGAGCAATAATTCGCTCTGCGGCGGCACTCGGCATAGACGCTGTGCTGATAACCCCGTCCTGCTGTGACCCTCTTTGCAGGAGAGCCATAAGAGTAAGTATGGGAACGGTATTTCTTATCCCGTGGGGATATATAGGCGAGGATGAGCATTGGTGGCAATCACACGGCCCCGCTTATCTTAATTCGCTGGGCTTTAAAACAGCGGCAATGGCACTCACCGATAACTCGGTAAGTATTGATGACAAGACGCTTCAGAGCGAGCAGCGGCTTGCTATAATACTCGGCTCTGAGGGCTACGGACTGTCGCAGAAGACTATAGACGGCTGTGATTATACGGTAAAGATACCGATGTATCACGGTGTCGATTCGCTCAACGTCGGTGCGGCGGCCGCTGTCGCATTCAGAGAGCTGAGAGTAAGAGAATAATAAAAGGGCTGAATTGCAATCAAGCAGTTCAGCCCTTTTATTATTACATTATGAATATTAAGTTATCTTATAAAATCCGTTCTTACAACCGCACTTGTATCGGGCAGTGCAATGCCGTTCTTCCTGCCAAGCTCAAAGCACTTCATCATCCACGCCATGTTCTTTGCAAGGTTCTGCATTGTCTGCATACCCTCAAGATCCTGTTCGGCTTCACCGGGTACTCTGCCGTATACCATATTCCAGTAGGTAGAGCCGACAACAGGCATCTGTGCTATGCCGAAATACTTGTTCATACAGTCGAACGATGCGGAGCTTCCGCCGCGTCTTGCGACCGCGATTGATGCGCCGGGCTTGAATTTAAAAGCCGCGCCGCCCGCATAGAACGCTCTGTCAAGGAATGATAGTATACGTCCGCTCGGGTGAGCATAATATACCGGTGTACCGAACACAAATCCGTCCGCTTCTTTAGCTTTTGCTATAAATTCGTTTACATCGTCATCGGTGAAAGCACAGCCTTTTTCACTGCACTGTCCGCAGCCTATGCAATCTCTGACAGGCTTTCCGCCCATCTGGAATATCTCGTATGAAATGCCCTCGTTTTTAAGCGTCCTGCCTACTTCAAGCAGTGCGGCATTGGTATTGCCGTTCGCCTTCGGACTGCCGTTGAGCATCAATACCTTCATTAAAATCGCTCCTTCAAATAATATACTGCAATTTTGCGTTACAGATTATATCACCTTGAATAAAAATAGTCAAGGCAAAATTTACCGTCTGATTTTCCCCCATTCCTGCCGTGTTATTTCATATACCGAGGTGCTTTCATTCTCGCTGTCGATAAACTCGCACAGCTTGTGACAGCTGTAAGCAACAGCCGTTTTCTGAGAGGGCAGGTTAGTGCTTTTCATATATGAATATATCCTGTTGAACGGCGTGTTTTCAAACGTCCAATCCCTTACCGCAACTGCGGCTTCTTTAGCATATCCCTGACGTTGTTTGTCGGCTCTTATGTGATAGCCTATTTCGGGCTTTATACTGCTCTTGCAAAGTCAGAACAGCCCATAGTCTTATAGATGATAATTGCTGTATCCTGTATTCTTTTTTCTGTTTCTGCATCAATTCTCGCAGGCATATATATTTTTGAAGATTTCAGCGTATATTTCTCTGTGTAGTCAAAAAATCCGCTTGATAACTCGATTTCATCAATCCTGCCGACAATCAGTTCATCTATACCAAGTACCGCACAACCAACCTCAAAGCCGTTGGCGTATTTGTTTCCGTCTATCAGCATTTCTAAATAGAACAGTTTTTTCCTTTGCCATTTACGGATAGGAAGTAAAAAGGGAAACACCTGTGTCAGTCTTTTTCTTTTCATAAATTCACCCTCTTAGTTTGTTTCTCCCAGATATTCTTCAAGGCATATTCCTCGTTTGTATATTTCGGTAGCCGCATTAACACCGACATATCGGTAATGCCATGGCTCGTTGGCTATACCTGTGATTGCAACTTTATTCTCTGGATAGCGATATATAAACCCATAGCGATAGGCATTTTGAGCGAGCCAGTTATAAACCTCATAACCATATGAATTTATGCCATCAGCATTTATATCAACGCCAAGACCAAGTTGATGTTCACTTGTTCCCGGAATAGCAACCCAGCGTTCTGTTTCTGTTTTTGCGTCGGATTCAGAATATCCTTTTTCGATATACTCCGCCATTGATTCATCGTATATTTGCTGTTGCTCCTGCTCTGTTCTGTAGCCGGAGGCAACAACAGGATACACACCATCATCCCTCATATCATCAAACATTTTCTGAAGCTGAGGGTATATTCTGCTGTCCACGCATTGTCCGTTTGATAGTTCTGTTAAATCGATTTCACTGTCAGTTTCAAGGGGATGCCATTTATTCACCAGTATCAAGCACCATTCTCCATCTGCTTCATTTTCATTACCAAAATCAATGGAAGGCAATGATGCCTTGTTGTATATATCTGTCCCTGCAAAACGCTGAACAAAGATGCAGGCTAATGCTATCAGTAAAATCAGGATGCAGATAAATAAGTGGGGACGGCGTTTCTTGGTTTGTTGGGTATGAGTTGACATCGTTTTTCCTCCCTGATAAGCTAAAAAAGCACGCTTGCTTTTGGTACTGTAAGTGTACCAAAAGCAAGCGTGCTTTTTTTTCGTTTCCCCACAAGAGTTTCCTATGTTTTCCTGCGGAATTTCTTACGATTTTCCTACAGGAGCGGAAGAGTGACTGTAAATTCTATTTGCTCATTTTCACTTTTTGCGGTAATTGTTCCGTTATGAAGCTCAACGATTTCTTTTGCAACTGCAAGACCCAATCCTGCACCTCCGCTTCTGGAACTTCGTGCAGCATCAAGACGATAAAACTGTTCAAAAATGCGTACAAGCTTTTCTTTTGGAATGGTATTGCCGCAATTGGTAAACTGAATACACAAATTTTCACCGTTTTGTTTTACAGCAATATGAATCGTGCTGTCATCAAAGCTATAATTCACTGCATTTCTCAGCAGATTATCAAAAACGCGCTGCATCTTATTGACATCGCACTTTATCATAGTGTCTGGGGCTATTTCAAGCTCACATTTTAAATTCTTCTCTAAAAGCATTGGTTTGAATTCGTATATAAGCTGTTCAAGCATACGGGTCAAATTGACCCTGCTGTACTCAAGAGTGATATTAGAAAGATTAAACCGCGTGATTTCAAAAAATTCGTTAATTAAATCCTCAAGATGTTCTGCTTTTTCCAAAGAAATTGACAAATACTTTTCTCTTAATTCTTCGGAAATTTTGTTTTCGTCCCGCAGCAAAGTTAAATACCCAATTACTGAGGTGAGTGGGGTTTTCAAATCGTGGGCAAGATAAACAACAAGGTCATTTTTCCGCTGTTCTGAAAGCTCTGCTGCCAGTTTTCGTTGTTCAAGAGTATGCTTAATATGATTGATTTTCTTTTCGATTGCAGTTAATTCAGAAGACAAAACAATATCTCCTGAATTTTCTTCTATCAGAGCATCTATACTACGGTTAATTTCTTTGAAATACTTGGAAAATTCATTTAGATAAAAGCGCAAAATAATTGCAAATAACAGTAAGGAAAGCACTACGAAGAAGATACTCATATAATCTCTAATATATATTGAATATACATTATAAGCTCGGTCATAATCATGGTAGACAAAATTATCCAAAAAACCCACAAAAGTGTCTGCTATGTGCCCCTTTAAAAATAGAGAGTACAAGGCTGCTAAAAAAGCAAACGCAAAAAACAACATTCCAAAAATTCTAATCAATAATTTGTTTTTAAGAAGACGATAATCATCTCTTTCGCTATTTCTTTTATTTTTCAATGGTATATCCCACTCCCCACACAGTTTTTATAAATTTCGGTTTTTTTGCAGGCTCATTAAGCTTTTCCCTCAATCTTCCGATATGTGCCATAACAGTATTATTGTTATCAAGGAATTTCTCACCCCAAATATTTTCAAACAATTCCTCAGACGAAATAACTTTTCCTCTGTTCTCACACAAGTACCAGAGGATAGAAAACTCAATAGGTGTCAAAGTAACCTCTTTTCCATACAAAGTACATTTGTGAGTATTCTTGTTTATAATAAGTCCTCTTACATCATGTTCTGCAATGGGAGTATCTTTTTCCTCGGTATTAGCCGCATTATTATAACGAACATAACGACGAAGCTGTGTTTTTACTCTTGCGACAACCTCCAAAGGGTTGAATGGTTTTGTAATGTAATCATCAGCTCCGATGGTAAGTCCCATAATTTTATCAGTATCCTCAACTTTTGCCGTCAGAATTATAATAGGATAAAAATACTGTTCTCTGATTTTCTGACAAATACGAAATCCATCAATATCTGGAAGCATTACATCTAAAATTGCCAAATCCAAATTTTGTGACTCGATACATTTGAGAGCGTCCATACCATTATAGAATTTATGTACCGTGTATCCGTCATTTTTTAGATATACCTCAATTAAATCGGCTATCTCTTTTTCATCATCAACTATTAAAATATTTTCATTCATATTATTCTCACTCCTTATTAACCTTGTCTGGCAAGGCTTCCATAATATCTCCAAAATCGCAATTCAAGTATTCGCATATTTTCAATAATACAGGGAGCGTAACATTCCCATTTTTACCAAGTTTAGCAAAAGTGCTTTTACTTGCTCCGATAGCATCTCGAAGCTCGCCCTTTTTCATATTTTTATCAATCAACAGCTTCCATAGTTTATTATAACTCACTCGCATTGGTTTACCTCATCAGCATTTTTCTCTATTTTTTTTATTATATTGCCAAAAGTACAGAAAAGCAACATTTTGGTCTGCATATTCAAACTTTATTAAGAAATATGTAGCGAAGCCGCCTGTTTAGACGGCTTCTGCTCTTAATAGGCAGGACACCCATATCCATAAATGGAGCTGCTTCCAACCGTATATTGATTTTGCCTGCAAGCGTCGCCAGAGTTACCCTCAACGGTGTAAACGACACCGTTTTCGCATTTCTCTACAATTCCTACATGGTCAGTTTCTCCATCGCCTTCCCAATCAAAAAAGATAATATCGCCCGCCTGCGGGTCGTAGTTTCTGTCTTGCCATTGTCCGTTACCCTTAAACCAATTTGAGCCGTCCACGCACCCAGAAAATTTAGGGATAATCCCGCTCTCAATATATCCGCAATGGTCGGCACACCACGAAACGAAACAGGCGCACCATTCCACACGAGAGTTAAAGCCGTACCACGACCAATAAGGCGCACCGCCCACATTGCCGAGCTGTGTCAAAGCGACCTCAACAATCGCCTGGTTATTTCTAATGATACGCCTATCCTCATTAAATCACTTCAAAATGCTTCAATGCATCCTTTATCGCTTCCACTTTCTCCGCTGTCGGATGCTTCCTTGGCTGTTTCAATTCTTCTACCGCATTAGGAGCATCATACATTGGCAAGCCTAAATCTCTCTTTACCTCTGCGATATATGCGGTATGTGCTTTGAAGCCATATTTAGCTTCTATGTACTCCTTTATCATTTTGTAGGTCACTCGTTCCTTGGGCTTGTATTCTTCGGTTCTTTTAGCGATATTATCAAGCGGAACTTTTCCCTCACCCTCACCAAACTCAACTTTTACGTTGATATGTCCGTCTGGCTTTTTGTGGGAAAGCAGTACTACCGTCTCAACATGGTTTGTGCCGCTGAACATATCGACTGCTACGCACTTGTCGGTGGAGTAGCCGAGTTCGGCGAAACAGGCGCAGTCACGGGCGGCGGTGGCGGCGTTGCAGGAGACCATGACGATGCGGGGGGCGGAGAAGGCGGCTATCTGCTCGCAGGCGTCCCTGCCGCAGCCCTTGCGGGGAGGGTCGACCATTATCACGTCAGGGCGGAGATTGCGTGAATGCAGTATCCGTGCGGCTTCGCCGGCATCGGCACAGATGAACTCGCAGTTTGTTATGCCGTTTGCGAGGGCGTTCTGCTTTGCGTTTTCGATTGCCTCGGGGACTATCTCGACGCCGATTATCTTCTTTGCCGTGCGTGCCATTGAAAGCCCGATCGTGCCTGCTCCGCAGTACAAATCAAGCACCGTTTTGCCCTTCGGCTCCGCAAAATCACAGGCTGATGAATAAAGCTGTTCCGCACAGGGTGTATTAACCTGATAAAACGCCTTCGGAGCTATGTTTACGGCGATTTTGCACATGATGTCACAAATGTAGTTTTTTGATGTCAATACTATCTCTTCATCGCCTAAAATTACGTTAGTATCCCTGTTATTTACATTAATTACAGAACTTACTATCTCGGGGTATTTTTCAAGAAGTCTGTCCGACAGAATTTTAATTTCCGGAACATTTTTTGCTACTACTATACAAAGACATATTTCTCCGCTGTAATAGCCTTTTCTTAAATATAAATGACGTAATATACCTTTGTGCGTAGTTTCATCGTAAGCGGTCAGATTAAGCCCGGTAGAAATTTTCAGAAAGTCGGCAGTGATTTTCGAAAAAATGTCGGGCTGTAAAAGGCACTTTTCGCAAGGAACTATTCTGTGCGAGTGGAAGGCATAGAAGCCTGCGATAAGATTTCCGTCCTTATCGGTGCCTATGGGTATCTGTAGCTTGTTGCGGTAGCCGTTTATATTGGTGTTGCGGATTATCGGCAAAAATTCGGGCGAAAGACCGCCTATTCTGGTGAAAGCGTCCTTTACGAACTGCTCTTTGGCTCTGAGCTGAGCCTCGTAGCTAATATGGCGCAGAGAACATCCGCCGCACTTAGTGTAAACGGGGCAGTCGGGAGTGACCCTGTCGGGAGAGGGGGTGATGATCCTCTCTATCTTGCCGTAGCAGTAGGTTTTGTTTACTTTCAGTATCTTTACTTCAAGCTTGTCCCCTATAGCAGAAAACGGCACGAAAATAACCATGCCGTCCTTCTTGCCTATACCGGAACATTCGCTTGAAAGAGCCGTTATCTCAATTTCAACGATGTCGTTCTTTTTCATTATATCTGTCCTAAGCTGAGTGCCTTTAAATAAGCGTTTATAAAGCCGTCAAGGTCGCCGTCCATAACTGCGCCGATGTTGCCCATTTCGTAGCCTGTGCGGTGATCCTTTACCATTGTGTAGGGCATGAATACATAGGAGCGTATCTGTGCGCCCCATGCGATCTGAAGCTGTTCGCCCTTGATGTCGGAAATCTTGTCGAGGTGTTCTCTTTCCTTGATCTCAAGCAGCTTTGACTTCAGCATACGCATAGCATATTCTCTGTTCTGATGCTGTGAACGCTCTGTCTGGCAGGCGCACACGATACCTGTGGGGATATGTGTGATACGAACAGCGGAGGATGTCTTGTTGACCTTCTGACCGCCTGCACCGCTTGCACGGTAAACGTCCATCTTAATCTCGTCTTCGCTTATCTCAATGTCAATATCTTCATTGATTTCAGGCATTACTTCAACGGAAGCAAAGCTGGTGTGGCGGCGTCCGGAGCTGTCAAAGGGAGATACACGGACAAGTCTGTGTACGCCGTTTTCGCTCTTCAGATAGCCGTAAGCGTTTCTGCCCTCAACCAGTATGCTGGCGCTCTTTATGCCTGCTTCTTCACCGTCAAGGTAGTCGAGTACGGTTACCTTCATATCGTGCTGTTCTGCCCAGTGATTGTACATACGGTAAAGCATCTCGACCCAGTCCTGAGCCTCTGTGCCGCCTGCGCCTGCGTGGAATGTGAGAATCGCATTATTGTGATCAAATTCACCTGAGAGAAGGGTAGCGAGCTTCTGCGATTCAAGCTCTGTTCTGAAATGCTTTGCAAGCTCCTGTATCTCGGGAAGCATAGATTCGTCATCCTCTTCCTGAGCAAGTTCAAGCATTGTCATTACATCGTCATAGCTTTCACGGAGCTTTTCGTAGCTCTGTACTATATTCTTATCTTCGCCTATTTTCTGAGAAATTTTCTGAGAATTTTCTACATCGTTCCAGAAATCAGGCTGTGCGCTCTGTTCTTCGAGCTTTGCTATTTCTGTTTTGAGATTATCAAGGTCAAGTGCGCCGGCAAGCTCTTTAAGCTCAGGCTCATAGCCCTCGAACTCAACTTTGAGTTCATCATATTCTAACATAGGTTACCGTTCCTTTCAATTTTGCAATACTGCTTTATTATATACCAAAAAAATTTTTTTGTAAAGCCTTGAAATCGTTTTCATTTTATGATATACTCAATTTATTCGATGAAAACGCAGGTTTTCACAAAATTATTCCGGTAAGCTGTCTGTGAGCGGTGCATAGCGGCAGACGGGCGAATTGCCGGAAAGGACGGATAAGTCTTAAAAATCAGTATTTCTGAAAAAAGTTGTGTAAGGAGTTTATTAACATGAGCGAGATCAAGAAGATCCACATGGGTCCTGCTAAATGTGCGGTTGACCTTGGCGACGGAAGTGAAAGAGGAGAGTATGTAAACCAGGATTATATCCTGAACAAGCTGGGCAGACCTCACAGAGCGGTAAGCCTTATGTATTGCTATTATCCGCTTGACGAAACATGGCCTGCAAGAGCGAGAAACGCTTTCAAGGACAAGGAGATCGCATTCCAGTGGGATTATCCCTATGACGACTATTTTACATATAAGGGCGGTATCGGCGGAACAACCGACGGCGAGCCTTTCACCTGTATGCGTGATGTAAGACGTCACGGACAGGACGTTATACTTACAATGACGATAGATCCGAATGTTACGGACGAGCATCTTGAACAGATAGGCAAGGAGCTTTCAACATTCGGCCGTATGCAGCTGAGAATCAACCACGAGGCTACAGGTAACTGGTTCTCGTTTACAAAGCGTGCAACATATCAGCAGGTGGCTGATTTCTATATCCACGCCCGTGAGGTAATAAAGAAATTTGCACCCAACGTACAGACTATTCTCTGTATCGGCGGTGTGGAGCATCCCGAAAAGGGCGGAGAAATCGAGATGGAGAAGGAATTTGCCGACGCTGTAAGAGCAACGGATATATGGTCTGTTGACAAGTACATGGCTCTTCACTGGGGTTGGCCTTTTGACGTTGCGGACGAGGGCGGAAACTCTTTTAGCAGAAGCAAGGTAGCGGATACATATAATCTTACTAAGCTGTCGGAAAAGCGTTACAGAGAGCTTTGCGGCGGAGAAAAGAAGCCTATGGTAATGAGTGAGTTCAACGCTGACGGTGATGTAACTGGACCTTACGATCAGGCTGAAATGGTAAAGGAATTCTGCGATATGCTCAAGAACGACAAGGATCAGGGCTGGTTCAACGGCTTTACATTCTATCAGTTCCGTGACAGAGGCAGACTGGGACTTGAAATTGAGGATCCGAACAATGCTGACTGCGGTATTGAGCAGCCGGTAATGCAGACCTACAAGGAAATTATTCACGATGAGTATTTCTATCCCGAAATGAAAAGCGAGGGTGACGCACAGTTCCCTGCTAAATTACGTTGGGGCGGTTCTGAGGACGCTGAGGGTATCGAGATACCTCTGCACTTTGAAAAGAACCCCACATTCTGCGAAATCACATTTGAGGACGAGGACGCAGATCTTAATCTTATGATGGAGATAAACGGCAAGTGGTTCTACAAGGCACCTCACGCAAAGACGATTGACTTTATGTCGGCATTCTTTGAAAAGCCTCTTGACGGTGAAGCTGACATGACGCTCAAAATATTTGCGCCTCCTGCAAGCGGTGAGAATGTAAATGACGGCAGTGAGGACTGGATGCTGAACACTTATTCGACTATCACGAAGATGCCGAATATCCGTATCAGATTTGCACCTATCTTAAAGTAAGGCGGCAATGTGCCGCTTCAAATTCGCCGTTCTGACGGTTGGCGGGTTGCGTAACTTACGTTATCGGCGTTAATAAACGTTGAAATGGGAAATTAAAAGTTTTGATCAATCTTTTTCAAAAGATTGTGGATTCCTAAGGCAACGCCTTAGGTCGCTTTCCGCAGAAAGCGAAATTTCTTAATATAAAGCGAATTTTTGAAGGGTAAGGGAAACTTTTTGCAAGATAAAAAGTTTCCCTTAACTGTTTGTATATTGCTTTGTTATCCTCGAAAAAGGTGCCGGTGGCACGTTTTTTGACACGGCGTGCCGCCGCTGACAATTCCGCCTGCGGCTGTGAGCCGCTTCAAGTTCCGCCTGTGGCTGAAAGCCACTGTAAATTCCGCCTTTGGAAATGTTTGAGGTTGGCTGAGCGTGTCAAAACGGCGGGGTTACACAAAGCGAAAATTTAATATGTGGCGGTCACGGTGGGATGCTGTGGGTGCTTTTTGTGGTGATGTGCCGATTCAGATTATGCCTATTAAAATAATTGTGCTGACGGAGTACAATCCCTCCGGTAGTCGCCCGAATTTTTTCGGGCGACAGCACCTCACCTTTGACAAGGGACGGGCATGGATGCCCGAAGTTGAACGCCCAGAGTTTCGCAAGGATGCGAAACCAACAGAGCGTTCATATGGCAAGAGTGATAGTGCTTTTCGAGGGATTGTGCGGAAAAGGCGGTCACGGTGGGGAAATGTTGGTGCTGTTAAAGCATTATTGCTTTACTGCCGGACGCTATTTTAACGAGTGCTGAGAATTGAATATAAAGAATCCGCTGTTTAACGCAAATGGCGAATTTTTGTGTTGGAAAATTTTGTAGGGGAGGGGCTTGCCCCTCCCGAAACATCACTGCAATTATCGAAAACAAGTTAATAAAGTTATAATGTAAAAAGGAATTGCGTTTTACCCTTGATACTTAACAGATTAAAAACGCTGAGAAAATCAATAACTTCGATTCAACGGGAGGGGCAAGCCCGCTCCCCTACGAAAAGCGAGTGGGATAGTGCAAATGCACAACCATATAAGCACACAGACGATTGCAGTATGAAAAGCGAGTGGGATAGTGCAAATGCAAAACTATATAAGCACACAGACGATTGCAGTACGAAAAGCGAGTGGGATAGTTCGGAAAATCTAATTGATGGTGCGGATGGGGAACAATCCCTCCGGTAGTCGCCCGAATTTTTTCGGGCGACAGCACCTCACCTTTGACAAGGAAGCCAAGTGTGATAGTGCTTTTCGAGGGATAGTGCGGTTTTGAAAGAGCCAGTGCAGGGTGAGGGTGTGCTTTTGAGATGGCTGTGGGTGGTGGGACGGTGAAATGATAATATCGTAAAATCGGTATATATATTTGCTTTGTATTTATTTATTTCCACAAAAAATTCTATAATTATTTGGCGGTTTTGTTGAAAATGATGTGAAAACGTGATTTAAATTTGACTTTAGTTGCACAATATGATAAGATAAACCTATATAAAGACGGTCAAAAAACCGTATTGTTTATCCTTTGTGTGAGGTAGCGGAATGAAGAAGAACAAGAATGTATATGACGGGGCTGAAATGGTTCCGGAGAACGTTGAAAATACACATAAGAAAGGGAAATCTCTTACCGGCAGAATATTCAGGTGGATGTGTCTTGCTGTCGGCGGTTCGCTTATGCTTGTCTGCATAATCAATATACTGCTGAGCTATACATATCTTAAGCAGGCGCTTGTGAATGAGATGGACGAGGTAGTGCATACCGCATCGAATACTATTTCAAATCAGCTTGAATCTGTTGTAAACGCAATAAAGCAGATTTCTGCCGACGCCGATTTTTCTGACGTTGCAGATGTATCTGCGATACGCTCGAAGTGTATTTCTGTCGCAAGAGATAATTCTGTGTATGTCAAGGTCGATATGACGGACAGGGACGGCAAGGGACTTAATGACGACTCTATCAACTGGTCGGACGATCCCGCATATCGTGAGGTAATAGAAACCAATAAAGCGGTTGTCGGTGAGCCTTATTACTATGAAAAGACGGGTAAGGTCGTTATGGACGTTACCGTGCCTATAATTTCAAACGATATAAATAAGCTGCTGAGAGCGGTGCTTCGTATAACAGTTGACGTGAATGTATTCTCGAATGTTATCGGTCAGATTTCAATCGGCGATACCGGCTATGCGATGGTGGTTGACGCTAAGGGAAATATAATCGCACATCCGGACTCGGAACTGATACCGCAGCAGATGAATTATATCAGTCTTGCTTCGCAGGACGGCTCATATCAGGCTATGGCTGATTGCGTTTCATCGGCAATTGCGGGTGAATCGGGATTCGGAGAGGTTACGCTTGACGGCGTTTCAAAATATGTCAGCTATGCGCCTATAAGCAATGCGGAGGGCTGGAGCTGTATAATGGTTGCGACACCGTTTGAGCATACGCAGAGCATTTATAATTCTGTTGTTATCGGCATGATTGTAACGGTCGTATGCTTTGCGCTGTCGGTACTGCTTATAATAACGATAGTGAAAAAGATAATTTCGCCCGTAAAGCAGTGTTCGGACAGAATCGTTACGTTATCGCACGGCGATCTTCACCAGCAGGAGCTTGACTTCGGCAAGAAAATTGACAAGGAAATATCTCAGCTGAGCGAAAGCACGAACCTTATCAGCAAGAATATAAACGAAATCATATCCGACATTGACACTATGCTAAGAACGCTCGGAAACGGCGATCTTACATATAAGCCGGCTGATGTTTATCTCGGTGACTTTGCGCCTATCAGGCAGTCATACGAATCTATAATGATCTCGCTTAATAAGACGATGGACAAAATAAGCAAGGCAGGTCAGCGTGTTGCTACAGGCTCTGAGCAGGTGGCATCTGCGGCAGGTAGTCTTTCGGGCGGTGCGGCAAAGCAGGCGGCATCGGTCGAGGAACTTTCGGCATCGCTTACCGAGGTTGCGGAAAAGGTCAACCGTAACGCAGCGAGAGCGGAAAACGCCGCTGAGAATTCAGCTCAGGCTACAAAGCTTGTTGAATCGGGCAACGAACAGATGAACGGTCTGCTTGGGGCTATGCAGGAAATCGGAGAAACATCCGGCGAGATTGAAAAGATAATAAGAGCGATAGACGATATTTCGTTCCAGACGAATATACTTGCGCTTAATGCGGCGGTAGAGGCGGCAAGAGCGGGTGACGCAGGAAAGGGATTTGCTGTTGTTGCGGACGAGGTAAGAAATCTTGCGGGCAAGGTTGCTGAGGCGGCAAGCACAACGACAGAACTTATCAAGAACTCGATGAAGGCTGTTGAAAACGGAACGATGATTGCAAACAAGACGGCACAGACATTGACAGAAATCGTCAATACGACAACTGCCACAACAAAGCTGGTAGGCGAAATCTCAACGGCTTGCGCAGAGCAGGCTGAGGCTATAGAGCAGATCAATGCCGGCGTTGATCAGATCTCTTCGGTAGTACAGACGAACTCCGCCACAAGCGAGGAATGTGCGGCTTCTGCACAGGAGCTTTCGGTACAGGCAAATCTGCTTGACGAGATGGTATGCGGCTTTACGATCGACGAGGAGCTTGTTACTCGTGAGGAAACGGCGGAGGACGAAGAACCGTCCGAGGAAGAGGAAAACGCTGAAAACGGGGAAGAACCCGAATATGAGGATGACGACCCGGACGATGAAGAAAACTGAATTTTTTAAAACAGGCAACAATATATAACTGATCCCTCCTGCATTATCACGCAGGAGGGATCGTTTTGTCAGTATTCGTCTTTTATGCGGAATAAGGTTTCGTGGGGGTCGGGCTGACGGTCGGCAACGTAAATATCGTTTATCACGATGTAGCGGCTGTCCTGAAGGGTCTGTACTACTTTGTCAATGTCTTCCTCAGTGCCTTGAGCCTCCATTTCGACCGAGCCGTCGTAGAGATTTTTTACCCAGCCTGTTACGCTGTAGAGCGAGGCGGCATTCTGCGCCCGGTAGCGAAAGCCGACACCCTGAACTCTGCCTTTGAAGAAAAAGTGCTTTCTGATTATCTTTGTATTCATTTTTGCCTCCGTCAGAATGTGAATATGTCTTTATCAAGCTGTTTCACAAGCTTATCGCTGTAAAACTCCATTTCTTCGGGGCTTTGTGAGCTAAGAGGCTCGATTATGCCGATTGTCATCATACCTGCCTGCCTTGCGGCTTTGAGAGAAGCGGATACGTCATCGAGCATAATGCAGTTTTCGGGCGGTATGCCGAGCGTTTTTGCGGTATCGAGATATATGTCGGGGTACTGTTTGCCTTTGCCGAAAACGGCGGCGGAGCTTATCGTTTCAAACATTCCCCACAGTCCTGTGTGATGAAGCACGGGGGTGTAAAGCTCGGGGGTCTGCGAGGTGCAGACGGCGGTCTTGTAGCCGCTTTTCAGAGCAAGCTCAACCGTTTCACGAGCGAAGGGTTTAAGTTTTACGTTGTGGCGGTATTCGTCTATGGCAAGATCTGTCCATTCCTGCATAAGCTGTTCGGGCGTTTCGGGAAGATTGAAAAGATCTATGGTGTACAATGCTGTTTCGTAAAAAGAGCGGTGGCTACATTGCCTGCCGTAATCATCGGGCGGAGTTATGCCACGTCTGCGCAGAAATTCCTCGTCAACGTACTGCCAGACGTACATCGAGTCGAGCAGAGTGCCGTCAAGGTCGAACAGCACGGCTTTTATATCGTTCATATTCTTCTCCTTTCTAAGCTTATATATTGCTATTGTATCACAATAAGGCGGTGGGGTCAATAAGATTTTACGGACGATTTTTGTGTATGCGGCTTGCAAAATGCGTGGATTTATGGTATACTAAATTAAAAGAAATAAAGAGAAGAATAAAGGAAAGAAAAGAAAATTGGAACAGACAAAAGAAAACAAGATGGGCGTAATGCCCGTAAACAAGCTGCTTGTTACAATGTCGCTTCCTATAGTTATATCAATGCTTATCCAGGCAATGTATAACCTTGTTGACAGCGTATTTGTGGCACAGATAAACCCGGACGCACTGACCGCTGTAGGTATGGCGTTTCCGATGCAGAGCCTTATGATAGCGTTTCAGACGGGGCTTGGCGTTGGTATGAATGCGCTTGTATCACGCTATCTCGGACAGAAGAAGCCTTATGAGGCAGGTCTTGCGGCAACGCATGCGCTTATTCTTACCGCTTTGAACTATGTTTTATTTTTAATAGTAGGGCTTACGGCGATACCTGCGTTTTTTTCGATACAGACACATTCCGAGATCATAGCGGGATATGGCGTTGAATATCTGTCAATCGTATGCTGCGGCTCGCTCGGATTGTTCTTCCAGATATACGGCGAGCGTATATTGCAGGCGACAGGCAAGACACTGCTTTCAATGGTGTCGCAGATACTCGGTGCGGTTATAAATATAGTGCTTGATCCTGTGTTTATTTTCGGCGTTGATTTTCTCGGAATACCCGCAATGGGCGTTACGGGTGCGGCGATCGCCACTGTAACAGGTCAGATAATAGCGGCGGCGGTAGGATTTTTACTGCACCACTTCCACAATAAAGAATTAAGGCTTGTATTCAGAAAATTCAGACTGAATCTTGGTACGATAAAGACGATATATGCTGTTGGAATACCTTCTATTATAATGAGTGCGCTGGTTTCGGTGCTGACGTTCGGTATGAATATAATACTGAAAGCGTATGAGCCTGCGGCGGCTACGGTATTCGGCGTATACTTCAAGCTGCAGAGCTTCGTGTATATGCCTGTGTTCGGTATGAATAACGGAATAGTTCCTATCATAGCCTATAACTACGGGGCAGGAAAGCCAAAGCGTATAACGGATACACTGAAGCTGGGTGTTATCTGCTCGGTTGCGATAATGATAGTCGGACTGCTGCTGTTTCAGCTTATACCGGTGCAGTTACTGGGAATGTTCGCTCCGACTGACGATATGATAAGGCTCGGTGAAACGGCGCTCAGAATATTCAGCGTATCGTTTGTATTTGCCGGAGTGTCGATAGTGTTAAGCTCGGGCTTCCAGGCGCTCGGAAACGGCTTTTACAGTATGATAGTATTTATAGTAAGGCTTATTGTGCCGACACTGCCTTTTGCGTGGCTGTTCGGCATTATCGGAGGGGTTGACTGCATATGGTGGTCGCTCCCTGTAAGCGATTTGTTAGGACTTATTGTTGCGATACTCCTTATGCGCAGGATCTATAAGAATGTCATATCGAAAATGTATGACAAACAAGATGAATCCTCGGCACAGGTACAGCAGGCATAAGAATAAAGCACAAACGGAGGAATGATTATGGGAAAAATAATCACTATTTCAAGACAGTACGGAAGCGGAGGAAGCGAGATCGGCAGAAAGGTCGCAAAAGCACTTTCAATCCCGTATTACGACAGGACGATAATTGATGTTACCGCAAAGGAAAGCGGATTTGATCCCAAATACATAGAACGTGCGGAGCAGACAACAACGACCAGTTTTCTTTACAATCTTGCGATAAACGGTATGTACACACAGCCGCTTACCGACCAGCTTTTCTCGGCGGAGTGCAGAGTTATCAAGGCTCTTGCGGATAAAGGTCAGTGCGTTATAGTCGGTCGCTGTGCGGATTATGTGCTGAGGGAGCAGTACAGTACATTTGATGTTTTCGTGCATTCTACGGATGACTTCAGATGCGGACGTATCTGCGAGCATGACAATATAAGCAAGGACGAGGCGCTTTCGATTATCAGACAGAAGGATAAGGCAAGGCGCAGACACTACAAGTATTATACGGAACGTAACTGGGGCGAATCGCTGAATTACGATCTGTGCATCAATACGGCTACCTGCGGTATTGATGAGGCGGCTGAAATAATCGCTAAGCTTGCAGGCAAATAAAGACGTCGCAATCAGCGGCTGACGCCTTTAAGAATAGTAAAAAATCGGCTGTCAATGGTGACTTTCAAATCACATTGGCAGCTTATTTTTTTAAAACAGTTAAACAGAGAAAATATTTGAACAGAAGGAACGGTGAACGATGGAATTTGTAATGCTCTTTTTTTCGGCAATCATCATTGTCTGCATTGTAGGCAATAAGCTGTCGGCAAGGATAGGCGTACCGAGCCTGCTTATATTTCTGGCGCTTGGTATGATATGCGGCTCGGACGGTATTCTGAAGATACCGTTTGACAACTATCAGCTCAGCGAGCAGGTGTGTACGGTATGTCTTATATTTATAATGTTCTGCGGCGGTTTTTCTGCCAACTGGAAAGCGGCAAAACCTGTTGCTTTGCGTGCGGGACTTTTATCCTCGCTAGGTACAATAGTTACGGCGCTTATTACTACGGCAGGCTGTCATTTCCTGATAGGATTTGATATAAAAGAGAGCTTTCTTATCGGTGCGGTTATTTCGTCTACCGATGCGGCATCGGTGTTCTCGATACTTCGTTCAAAGCAGTTAAACCTGCGTGGCGGTCTGGCTTCACTGCTGGAAATCGAGAGCGGTTCTAACGACCCGTTTTCTTATATGCTGACGGTCATTGCACTTGCGATAATGGCAGGTGATGATATTTCACAGCTTGGTCTTCTTGCGGTGCTGCAGATAGTCCTCGGTGTTGCGTTCGGCTTTGCAATGGGATTTGCCGCAGTGTTTGTAATGAAAAAGGTGAAGCTGTCGAAAAACAGCTTTGACATAATTTTTATGATGGCGATGATATTTGCAGCATATTCCGCACCTATACTGCTCGGCGGCAACGGATACCTGAGCGTATACATAGCAGGTATCATCATCGGTAACAGCAACATAGGAGAGAATAAGGCGCAGCTTGTACATTTCTTCGACGGAATAACGGGGCTGAGCCAGATAATGCTGTTCTTCCTGCTGGGATTGCTGTCGAATCCTTCACAGCTACCGGGCATAATACTTCCGGCACTTGCAATATTTGCGGTTATGACCTTTATATCACGTCCTGCTGCGGTGTTTGCGATATGCTCAAAGGGGTATACATGGGCTGACAGGCTGTTTATAGCGTGGTCGGGTCTGAGAGGTGCATCGTCCATCGTTTTCGCAATAATGGCTACGGTGAGCGATGTTTACACGGACAGCAATCTGTTCAATATAGTAGTGTGCGTCTGCCTTATCTCCGTTGCATTTCAGGGAACGTTACTGCCGAAGGTCGCAACGGGGCTTAAACTCATTGATAACGAAAGCAGTGTATTAAAGACGTTCAACGACTATCAGGACGAAACTCCGCAGTTCAATATGATGCGTATATTTGTATCGGATACTCACACCTGGAACGGACACAAGATAAGCGAGATAGATTTTCCCGACGATTCGCTTGTACTTATGATAAAACACGGCGACAGCACTATCGTGCCGAAAGGCGATACGGTGATAAATGCCGGAGATGATGTTATACTCAGCATTCCGTCATACAGGGACAGCGGAAATATATTGCTCAAGGAATATGAGATAGGTCCAAAGCATTTGTGGAAGGGCAAGACTATAAAGGAGCTTGACCTGCCGACTACGCTTCTTATTATAATGATAAAGAGAAACGGCGATATGGTCGTACCTAACGGAAGCACTGTAATAAAGCAGGGTGATATTCTTGTTGTCAGCGACCAGTCGCATATAGACGAAAAGAAGAAAAAGGATAAGCACGGCGGTGAAGAGCCGGATAAAAAGCCGGATAAAGCGGCTGAGAATAAAGAATGCGATGAAAAAGAGGGGGAGAAGGTGAGCGTGTAACAATTGACGGAACACCGATAATGACTTTCGGGCTTGAAATTAAAGGTCGGCTGTGATAGAATAAGGCTGACGGCTTTTGTAAATATGAAACTGCCGTGTTATATATGCGGCAGTTGTTTTTTGGAGGAAAATATGAAACGCAGTAAGAAAATATCGGTGATTAGAGAGTGCGCTCGAAACAGGCATATATGCAGATGCTTTTACGAATATGACAAAAGCTATTGGTATTATTATATCAATGATTTCAACGACAAATTTGTACTCGGGCAGGAAGAAAACGACTTTGAGCTTAACGGGTACACAATCCGTAAAATTGACGAACTGCAAAAAGCAGAGATCAAGAATGATATCTGTGAAGAGATAAACAGACTGAACGGGGTTGCAGAGCAAATCAAGGCTCCCCAAATTGATATAAGCTCGTGGCAGAGCATATTCAATTCGCTCAGAGAGTGCGGTGAATGGGCGATAGTCGAGAATGAAAATGAAGAGATATTCCATATAGGGATAATCTTAAAGGCGGGGAAGAATAAACTGACGATGAGAGAGTTTGACGCAGACGGAAAATGGCAGGAAGAAACCAAAATTCCATACAAAGAAATAACAAGCGTCAGCTTTAAAACAAGATATATTGATAATTGGAGAAAGTATCTCGAAAGAATGAAAGAAGGATAAGTATGGACATTAAGGAAAACTTCAAGGGGCATTTAAGCACTATCAATCATCACAAGATGGAAGTAATGAGGCTGTGCTTCAAGGTCGGTCTTTATAAGCAGGGGCTTATGCACGATCTGTCAAAATACTCGCCGAAGGAATTCATAAGCGGCGTGGTATTTTACACGGGGGATAAAAGCCCGAATACGACCGAAAGACGTGTGACGGGAAAAAGCGAGGCGTGGCTTCACCATAAGGGAAGGAACAGGCATCACTTTGAATACTGGATAGATTACGGACAGGAACCGGGTTCTGCGATGCAGGGAATGAAGATGCCTGTAAAGTATGTTGTGGAGATGTTCTGCGACAGGGTGGCAGCTTGTAAGACATATTATAAAGAGAATTATAACGACAGTATGCCGTTTGAATATTTCAACAAGAACAGAAAACACTATATGATGCACCCGGAAACTATGGAGCTTCTTGGAAAAATGCTGATAATGCTGAAAAGATACGGCGAGGAGGATACGCTGGTATACATAAGGGAGAGAATTCTTACCGGAAAGTATCCGAAAAAGACGGCGGTAAAAAGCTGATAAAATACATTAAATAGCAGAAAAATGCAGTAAATAGAATATATAGACAGCTTTTTACGGCTGATTGTACAAAGTGCCTTTAAAAACAGGATTAAACGAGTAAGTTTTATGTAAATTTACTTTGAAAAAAACGTTGACAAAGCTCGAAAAGCGTGATATAATAGACAAGCACTCAAACGAGAGGGCACGAAAACAGAGGGTACTTGAGAAAGCCTGAAACCGCTTGAACAGCGAGAAAGAGGGCAGTCGAGGGTACGAAGAAGAGCTTAAAAAACCGGAAGGAAGAAACGGCGGAAGCACGGTGACCGACTGGTAAAAAGTTCAAAACTCTGAAAAAAGAAATTTAAAAAATTTCAAAAAAGTGCTTGACAAACTCGAATGAATGTGATATAATAAATAAGCTGTCGCAAGAGCGGCACAAAGTTCCTTGAAAATTGAACAGTACAGAATTAAAAACATTACCTTGAGATTCTTAAGAGAATAACAAGAAATTCTGGATGAACACAAAATAACGTGCTAATAGATAGCAAGTTAGCGTTCAGCAGAGCAATCAAACTTTGATATTTAAAGCGAGAGCTTGAATATACCATTTAACAAAGAGTTTGATCCTGGCTCAGGACGAACGCTGGCGGCGCGCCTAACACATGCAAGTCGAACGGTGAAGAGGAGCTTGCTCCTCGGATCAGTGGCGGACGGGTGAGTAACACGTGAGCAACCTGGCTCTAAGAGGGGGACAACAGTTGGAAACGACTGCTAATACCGCATAACGTATCGGGATGGCATCTTCCTGATACCAAAGATTTTATCGCTTAGAGATGGGCTCGCGTCTGATTAGATAGTTGGCGGGGTAACGGCCCACCAAGTCGACGATCAGTAGCCGGACTGAGAGGTTGAACGGCCA
>ERZ507072.25-NODE-25-length-114425-cov-7.186998_pt1 | contig 114425 bp, 104 predicted proteins | sample MGYA00512864_ERZ507072 | MGnify/ENA metagenome assembly ERZ507072 | reverse complement strand
GAAGCGCGCCGGTGTGCCCCACCGCTGGCTGGAGGGGAAGAACATCGTGCTGCTGTTTGAAAAGACCTCCACCCGCACCCGCTGCTCCTTCGAGGTGGCCGGTATGGACTTGGGCATGGGTGTGACGTATCTGGAGCCCGGCAGCAGCCAGATGGGCAAAAAGGAATCCATTGCCGATACCGCCCGGGTGCTGGGCCGGATGTATGACGGCATCGAGTACCGCGGCTTCAGCCAGGATCTGGTGCAGGAGCTGTCCGACTACGCCGGCGTGCCCGTGTGGAACGGCCTGACCGACCAGTTCCACCCCACCCAGATGCTGGCGGACCTGCTGACCATCGAGGAGAAGCTGGGCCGGCTGAAGGGCGTGCGCTTCACCTATTTCGGCGATGCCCGCAACAACATGGGCAACTCCCTGATGGTGGCCTGCGCCAAGATGGGCATGCACTTCACCGCCTGCGCGCCCAAGGAGCTGTTCCCCGAGGAGTGGCTGGTGGAAAAGGCCCGCTCCATCGCCCAGGAAACCGGCGGCAGCGTGACCCTCACCGAGGATGTCACCCAGGGCGCCACCAACGCCGACGTGATCTACACGGATATCTGGGTCTCCATGGGTGAGCCCGACAGTGTGTGGGCCGAGCGCATCCGCCTGCTGACCCCCTATCAGGTCAACGCCAATGTCATGTCCATGACCGCCCCCGGCGCCATCTTCATGCACTGCCTGCCCTCCTTCCACGATACCCGCACCACCATCGGCGCCGACATTGCCAAGAAGTTCGGCATCACCGAGATGGAGGTCACCGACCAGGTGTTCGAGAGCAAACAGTCCGTGGTGTTCGACGAGGCCGAGAACCGGATGCACACCATCAAGGCCGTTATCTACGCCACCCTGCACTGAGAAAGGAGCACCCCATGGCTTTTGAATTCCCCGCCTATCACCACCCCGACTTTACCCAGCCCGCCCTGCTGAACGCTCCCGATGCCCGCTGGGAGGCGGCAGAGAAGGACGGCGTGGCTCCGGAGGAATACCACAGCACGTCCATGTACCCCGAATATTTCAAGATCAACGGCAAGTGGACCCTGGCCGAGGAGAGCCGCATGGACAGCTGCGTGGTGCTGGAGGACGACGGTACCCTCTCCGTGGTGGAGAGCCGCAACCTGAAGAAGGGACAGCGGGTCATGCTGGGCCGCACCGAGCACGGCGAGGACGGCATTTATATGCACTGCAACGGCTTCTCCCAGGAAAGCGAGACGCTGGAGGATCAGTTCGTGTTCCGGCAGGGCCGCAGCCGCGAGACCTCCTATGCCAAGGATTATGACCGGCTGGTGGAGCTGCTGCGCCACGAGAAGGAGCACGGCAACATCGTGTGGGTCATGGGCCCCGCCTTCGCCTTTGACGACGGCGCACGCAAGGCCATGCAGGCCCTCATCGACAATGGCTACTGCCACGGCCTGCTGGCGGGCAACGCCCTGGGCACCCACGATCTGGAGGGCGCTCTGCTGCACACGGCACTGGGCCAGGATATCTACACCCAGCAGTCTCAGCCCAACGGACACTACAACCACCTGGATGTGCTGAATAAGGTCCGCCGCTGCGGGTCCATTCCCAAGTTCATCGAGGAGTATCACATTGACAACGGCATCATCTACGGCTGTGTGAAGAACCGTGTTCCCTTTGTGCTCACCGGCTCCATCCGGGACGACGGTCCCCTGCCGGAGGTGTATGCCAACGCCTACGAGGGCGCGTCCGCTATGCGGGAGCTGGTGCGCAAGTCCACCACGGTGATCTGCCTGGCCACCATGCTGCACACCATCGCCACCGGCAACATGACCCCCTCCTTCCGGGTAATGCCCGACGGGTCCATCCGCCCGGTGTACCTGTACGCGGTGGACGCCGCAGAGTTCGTGGTGAATAAGCTGCTGGACCGCGGCAGTCTGTCCGCCACCACCATGGTCACCAATGTCCAGGACTTCATCGGCAAGGTGGCCGGGGGCCTTGGCCTCATCTGACAAGCCCTATAATAGCAGCAGGTCCGGCGCATTGTGCGCCGGACCTGTTCCATCTGTCAAAAAGCGGGCTTTCCTCCGCCTTCGGAAAGGAAGATAGTTACGAAAGAAACCCATCAGGGGTGTCTTTCGTTTTCAATCACCGCATTTTCAGAACTTTTGTAAACGTTCTGAAAATGCTTGCTCAGCTTGTCAAAAAAGATTTTTGACAAGCTGAGCAGGTCCGGCGCATTGTGCGCCGGACCTGTTTTCATGCCCCGCTGCGCTGTGCCGGCATCCCAGCCTGCTGCCGGATGCCGGGGAGCTGATCTATAGCCTGCGTCAACGACAGACCTGCGGAGAGTCTGACGTTTGTGCTTTGGAAAGATTTCGCGGTATATGAGTCGCAGCACTTGACGGATTATTGCACCTGTCGTATAATCATGGCTGCCTGCCGGCCGCAGACCGCGGCCTATTTTCAGAAAGACTGGTGCAAAAATGACTCCTTTCCACAAGCTGCGCGGTCAGATGTCCGAATCCATGCTGACTGCTTCCTTTATCATTCTGTCCGGCGGCCTCCAGGATGCCTATACTTACCTTTGCAGGGACAAGGTATTTGCCAATGGCCAGACCGGCAACATCGTGCTGTTCAGCGCATATCTGTTTGACGGTGCGTGGGACCAGTGCCTGCGGTACCTGGTCCCGGTGCTGTCCTTTATGACGGGCATTTTTGCCGCCGAGTGCATCCACCGCCGGTTCAAGGCCATGGAAAAGGTCCACTGGCGGCAGCTGATCCTCTTAGCGGAGATCGCGGTGCTGTTTGCGGTGGGCTTTCTGCCCCAGACGCTGAACACCGTGGCCAATGCCCTGGTGTCCTTCTCCTGCGCCATGCAGCTGCAAACCTTCCGCAAGGTCCGCGGCCACGCCTATGCCAGCACCATGTGCATCGGCAACATGCGCAACGGCACGGAGGCACTGTGCGCCTATTTCCACACCCGTGAGCCGGAGGCACTTCGCAATGCCCTGACGTACTTTGGCGTCATCGGTCTGTTTTCCCTGGGCGCAGGGCTGGGTGCCCTGCTGTCCGGCGCGTTTTCCGTCCGGGGAATCTGGGTATCCTGCGGCCTGCTGGCGGTGAGCTTTTTGGTCATGTTCGTTCACACCGAGCTGGAAAAAGGTTGAGCGCATCCCCCCATAAACGATTACAGCCCCTCCGGCATGGCCGGAGGGGCTGTGTGCTTTGCTTATTTCTTATACGGAACGTGCCAGATGGTGTCGGCATAGTCGGCGATGGAGCGGTCGGCGGAGAAGATGCCGCTGCGGGCGATGTTGTGCAGGCTCATGCGGTTCCACTTCTCCCGGTCGGCATAGGTATCCACCACCCGGTGCGAGGCAGCGCAGTAGGAGGCGAAGTCCGCCAGCAGCAGATACTGATCTGCCGGGCAGTCTGCGCCGTACAGCAGGCGCTGGTACAGGTCCTCGTAGCTGACGCCGTCCCGGAAGCCGGTTTTCAGCTGGTCCAGCACCCGGTGCAGCACCGGGTCCCGGGTATACAGCAGATAGGGGTCGTAGCTCTGGCGCAGGCGGGCGGCCTCGTCAGCGGTGAGGCCGAACAGGAACATGTTGTCGTCGCCCAGCACCTGGTGCATCTCCACATTGGCGCCGTCCAGAGTGCCCAGGGTCAGCGCGCCGTTCATCATAAACTTCATGTTGCCGGTGCCGCTGGCCTCCTTGCCGGCGGTGGAGATCTGCTGGCTCACCTCGCTGGCGGGCATCAGCATTTCCGCCATGGACACCCGGTAATTTTCCAGAAACACCACCTGGAGCTTATCCCGGCAGATGGGGTCACTGTTGATCTGGTCGGCCAGGGAGTTAATCAGCCGGATGATGCGCTTGGCCACGGCGTAGCCCGGGGCGGCCTTTGCCCCGAACAGGAAGGTCTGGGGCCGGAAGTCCATGTCGGGATTGTCCTGGAGCTGCTGGTACAGGCTGATGATGTGCAGCACGTTCAGCAGCTGGCGCTTGTACTCATGGAGCCGCTTGACCTGGACGTTGAAGATGGCGTCGGTGTTCAGAGTGACTCCCTGCTGGCCCTTGGCCCAGCGGGCAAAGGCCAGCTTGTTGTTGTGCTTGATGGCCTCCAGCCGGTCCAGCACGGCCTTGTCTCCGGCAAACCGGTCCAGACCGGACAGGCATCCGGCGTGGGTAAGATAGCCCTCACCGATGCAGTCCCGGATCAGGCCGTCCAGTCCGGGGTTGATCTGGCTGATCCAACGCCGGTGGTCCACGCCGTTGGTGACGTTTTTGAACTTATCCGGCTCCATGCCGCAGGCGTCCCGGAACACGTCGCGGCGGAGAATGTCGGAGTGCAGAGCGGACACGCCGTTAACGGCCATCCCCCCCGCGATGCAGAGGTTGGCCATGTGGACCACGCCGTCCCAGATAACCGCCATTTTCTCCGTCTTTTTGGGGTCGTGATAGAAATCGTCCACCTTCTGCTGCCAGCGCCGCGCGATCTCCTGCATGATCTGCCAGATGCGGGGCAGCAGCGTCTCGAACAGCCGCTGGGGCCAGCTCTCCAGTGCCTCGGCCAGCACGGTGTGGTTGGTATAGGCCACGGAGTGGCGGGTGATGTCCCACGCCTCGTCCCAGCCCAGTCCCGCATCGTCGATGAGGATGCGCATCAGCTCCGGGATCACCAGCGCCGGGTGGGTATCGTTGATCTGGATGACGTTCTTTTCGTGGAAATTCGTCAGGGTGCCGTAGGTCTGGATATGCTGGCGCGTGATGGACTGCAGGGTGGCGGACACGAAGAAATACTGCTGCTTCAGCCGCAGGGACTTGCCCTCGTAATGGTTGTCCTCGGGATAGAGAATGGTGCTGATGGAGTCGGCCATGGCCCGCTCCTCGTTGGCCTTCAGATACTGCCCCTGGCTGAACAGCTGCATGTCGATAGGCTTGGGGCTCTTGGCGTCCCACAGACGCAGGGTATTCACATGGTCCGTGTTGTACCCGGCCACCAGCATATCGCAGGGGATGGCCAGCACCCGGGTATAGTCCTCGTGAACCACCATCAGGTGCCCGTTGTCCCACCGGGTGCGGACCTTGCCGCCGAAATGGACCTCCTCGGCCTCCTGGGGCTTGGGCATCAGCCATGCATCGCCCAGGTTCAGCCAGTCGTCGGGAAGCTCCACCTGCTGACCGTCCACGATCTTCTGCTTGAAGATGCCCAGCTCATAGCAGATGGAATAGCCGGTGGCGGGAATGTCCAGGGTGGTCATGCTGTCCAGATAGCAGGCGGCCAGGCGGCCCAGGCCGCCATTGCCGAGACCTGCATCCGGCTCCATGTCGAAGATGTCCGGGGCGGAAAAGCCCAGCTCCTCCACGGCCTGGGTCAGCTGGGGCAGAATGCCCAGGTTGTATGCGTTTTTCATGAGGCTGCGGCCCATGAGAAACTCCAGGGACATATAGTGCACGCGCTTTTCCTGGCGCTCCTGGGTCTGCTCCTGGGTGTCCACGCTGCGCACGGCCATAATGTCCCGCAGGGCCAGGGCGCAGGCCTTCATGATCTCCCCGTCGGTGGCCTGCTTTTCGGTGCAGCCGTAGTTCAGGCGCAGCTTCTGTTGAATTGCCTCCTTCAGGGCATCCTTGGTATAATACGTCATTTAGTGGTTCCTCCGTGATAGATCTTGGTAAATACGCCGGTAGGCCCCGGCGCTGCGGCCCCAGCCGAAGTCCTCGGTCATGCCCCGGCGGCGCACGGTGTCAAAGCCCAGCCGGTCGTCCCGGTACAGGCCCACCGCCTGGCCCAGGGTCTGGCACAGGTCATGGGCCGTGCAGGCGGAGAATACATAGCCGTTGCCGTCAGGCTGACCCACCTGGCAGGAGCGGACGGTGTCGTTGAGGCCGCCGGTCTGGCGGACGATGGGCACCGCGCCGTAGCGCATGGCGATCAGCTGGCTCAGGCCGCAGGGCTCACTGCGGGACGGCATCAAAAACAGGTCCGCCGCGCCGTAAACCCGGCGGGAAAGGTTGTCGGAATAGGTGATCTGGGCGGATACGCGGCCCGGCCAGCGGCTCTGGGCCCAGCGGAAGGTGTCCTCAAACTGGGGCTCACCCTGACCCAGCACCACCAGCTGGCAGCCGGTGGCCATGATGCCGCCCAGCCCCTGGCACACCAGATCCATGCCCTTGTGTCCCACCAGGCGGCTGACGATGGCGGTAAGGGGGGTGTCCGGCTCCTGGGCCAGACCCAGCTGCCGCTGCAGCTCCCTCTTGCACACGGCCTTGCCCTCCATATGGTCGGGGTCGTAGGTCTGGGGCAGGGAGGCGTCATGGGCCGGGTCGAAGCTCTCCATATCCAGGCCGTTGAGCACGCCGGAGAGCTTGTAGTCGATGAGCTGCACCACCTGCTCCAGGCCGCAGGCATAGGCCGGATCGTGAAGCTGGCGGGCATAGGTGGGGCTGACGGTGGTCACGGCGTTGGCGGTGAGCATAGCCGCCTTCATCAGGTTCACGCAGCCGTCCATCCGCAGGATGCCGCCGTCGTACCAGCCCCGGTTCAGACCGAACAGGTCCTCCACCGTCTCGGGGCCGTATTTGCCCTGATACTCGATGTTGTGGATGGTGAACACCACCGGCAGGTCGTTTCCGGCGTCCCGCAGGTACACCGGCACCAGAGCCGTCTGCCAGTCGTTGCAGTGGATCACGTTGGGATACTCCGCCAGGTGAGGCAGCAGTGCCGCCGCCGCCTTGGAGAAGAAGGCAAAGCGCTCGCCGTCGTCCATGTCGCCGTACAGGCTGCGGCGGCGGAAATACCGCTCGTTGTCCACAAAGTACCAGGTAACGCCCCGGTATTCCAGGGAGAACAGGCCGCAGTATTCATGCCGCCAGCCCAGGTCCACATAGATGTAGCAGCGGAAGTTCATCTTCTCCCGCCAGCGCTGGGCGATCTGGCCGTACAGCGGCAGCAGCACGGACACCCGGTCGCCCTCCGCCGCCACGGCGGGGGGCAGGCTGCCCAGCACGTCCGCAAGTCCCCCGGTTTTGCAGAACGGAGCCGCCTCGCTGGTGATATACAGAATATTCATATGCTTACCTCCGCTTCAGACCGTGACGTCCCGGGCGATCACCAGGGGGTAGTTCTCGTGGCCCATAAGGGTGCGCCCCTCCTGAACGGTGACGTATTTGTCTGTGATAACGCCCCGCAGGACGGCATTCCGGCGGACCACGGTGCCCTTGAAGAGAATGCAGCCCTCCACGTCGGCGCCGGGCTCAATGCGGACGCCCCGGAACAGCACGCAGTTTTTCACCGTGCCCTGGATGTCGCAGCCGTCGGCCACCAGGGAGTTGACGCAGGAGCCGTCCATATAGGACGAGGGCGAGTCGTTCTCCTTGGCCAGGATCGGCCGCTGGGGCGTGAACAGCTCCATGCGGATCTCCGGCCGCAGCAGCTCCATGCTGCGGCGGTAGTAGGACTCGATGGTGTCGATGCGGGCGGCGTAGCCGTCCCAGACATAGGCCCGGAAATGCAGGGCATCCTTCCTGTCCTGGAGAATATTGTGGCGGAAGCTGTACTGATTGTGCGCCATGCAGTCGGTCACCAGCTGGATCAGCAGATCCCGGCGCAGCACGAAGATGTTCAGGCAGCGGAAGCCCTCGGGGGTGAACACGTCGTGGGCCACGTCCACGATGCGCCCGGAGTTATCCAGCTGGAAATAGGTGTCACTCTCCAGGCCCGGCAGCGAGGTGCACACCGCCGTCAGGTCGGCGCCGGAGTCAATATGATCCCGCAGCACGTCGTCCAGGGGAAGATTGATGACCAGGTCGCTGTCGGTCAGCACCACATAATCCTGACGGATGTCCTTCAGATAGTCCATGACGCAGCCCAGAGCCTCCACCTTGCCCCGGAAGCGGCCGGCGTCGCCCCGCCGCTCGGCATAGGCGAAGGCCGGCAGCAGGGTAAGACCGCCGTGGTTGCGGCTCAGGTCCCAGCTTTTGCCGGTGCCCAGATGGTCCAGCATACTCTGGCACTTGCCGTGCATGATAACGCCCACGTCCCGGACGCCGGCGCCCACCATGTTGGACAGCATAAAGTCCACCACGCGATAGTTGCCCCCGAAGGGGATGGAACCGTGGATGCGGTGCTCGATCAGCTCCCGCAGCCCGGTTTTCTTCTCATAGGAGAAAATAATGCCGTGCATACCGTTCATGCTTCCACCTCCCCGTGATGACGGTCCAGCAGAGCCTTGGCAGGCACCACCTCGCCGGGGGCGATGACGGTGTCCGGCCCCAGGACGGCGATGCCCCACTCGGCGGGGTCCTGGGCGGTTTCCGGCGGCGCGCCTACCTGAGCGCCCCGGCCAACCCGGCAGCGCTCGCCGATGATGGCATACTGCACCACCGCGCCCTCCTCGATGACGGCCCCGGGCATGACCACGGAATAGGACACGCTGGCCCCCTGGCCCACCTGGGTATTATAGCTGAGGACGCTGTTTTTCACCTCGCCCAGGATGCCGCAGCCCTTGGCCACGGCGCTGTTGCCCACGTCGGCGTGGGGGCCCAGAAACGCCGGCGGGCAGGACGGGGTCCGGCAATAGATGGGCCATTTCTTGTCCAGCAGGTTCAGCCCCGACCCCGGGGACAGCATGTCCATATTGGCGTCCCACAGGGAGTCCAGGGTGCCCACATCCTTCCAGTAGCCCTCGAACCGATAGGCGGACATGACCTCTCCGGCGTCCAGCATAGCGGGGATGATGTTCTTGCCGAAATCGTTGTCGGAGGTGGGGTCGGCCTCGTCGGCCAGCAGATAGGAGCGGAGCTTCTGCCAGGTGAAGATATAGATGCCCATGGAGGCCAGGTTGCTTTCAGGCTCCTTGGGCTTTTCGGCGAAGGCGGTGATGCGGTCATGCTCGTCCACGGACATGATGCCGAAGCGGCTGGCCTCGGACCAGGGGACCTCCATCACGGAAATGGTGCAGGCGGCCCCGGCGTCCTTGTGGTGCTGGAGCATCCGGGAATAGTCCATCTTATAGATGTGGTCGCCGGACAGCACCGCCACATACTCCGGGTCGTACAGGTCCACAAAGCCGATGTTCTGATAAATGGCGTTGGCGGTGCCCTTGTACCAGGAGGCGCCGGAGGCGCTCTGGTACGGCGGCAGAATATGGACGCCGCCGTTGAGCCGGTCCAGCTCCCAGGGCTGGCCGCTGCCGATGTAGCTGTTGAGCTCCAGGGGGCGGTACTGGGTCAGCACACCCACGGTGTCGATGCCGGAATTGGTGCAGTTGGACAGGGGAAAGTCAATGATGCGGAACTTTCCTCCAAAGGGCACCGCAGGCTTTGCCATGTCGCCGGTGAGGACATACAGGCGGCTGCCTTGTCCCCCGGCCAGCAGCATGGCCACACATTCTTTCTTCATGTCTGTTCATTCCCTCCAGTCTGTCGATTACTCCTTGGTTTTTCTGCGCCGCACCCTCCCCTGCAAAAATACGGCGCCCAGAGGCGGCACCCGCAGGGAAATGGAGGTGTCCCGCCCATGGGATGGGATGTTTTCCACAGGAATGGGCCCGGTATTGCACACACCGGAGCCGCCCCAGGCGGCGTCGTCGGTGTTGAACACTTCCTCGTAATACAGCTTCCCCGGGACGCCGAAACGATAGCCCTCGTGGGCCTCCGGGGAGAAGTTCACCACGCAGATCAGCTCCCGGCCCTTCCGGTCACGGCGCAGGAAAACCAGCACGTTGTTGTGGTTGTCATCGGCCACCAGCCACTGGAAGCCGTCCCAATCCTGGTCGTTTTCCCACAGGGGATGGGATTTCTTGTAAAACCGGTTCAGTGCCCGGATGCATTGGTGGGTGCGGCGGCAGGCGTCATTGTCCAGCAGATACCAGTCCAGCTGGCCCTTGAAGTCCCACTCGTGCCACTGGCCCAGCTCTGCCCCCATAAACGTCAGCTTTTTGCCGGGATGGGCCAGCATATAGGCCGTAAAGCTCCGGACCCCCGCCAGCTGCCGCCAGTCATCCCCGGGCATTTTGCCCCGGAGGGAGCCCTTCATATAAACCACCTCGTCGTGGGACAGAGGCAGCACGAACCGCTCGGAAAAGGCGTACATCATGGAAAACGTTACGTCCTTGTGGTGGAACTGCCGGAACCAGGGGTCCATTTTCAGGTAGTGACACACATCGTTCATCCAACCCATGTTCCATTTCAGTCCGAAGCCCAGACCGCCGTCGGCAATGGGCCAGGTGACCTTGGGCCAGGCGGTGGATTCCTCCGCCGCCGTCAGTGCCGGGGGATCCATAGACGCCGCCAGCCGGTTCAGGTCCTGCAAAAACGAGATGGCCTCCAGATTTTCATGCCCCCCGTGAACGTTGGGCCGCCACTCCGTGCGGCCATAATCCAGGTACAGCATGGAGGCCACAGCATCCACCCGCAGGCCGTCCACATGGTATTCCTCCATCCACCAGCGGGCGGAGGACAGCAGGAAGGACCGCACGTCGTCCTTGCCGAAATCAAAGACCCGGGTGCCCCAGCCCTCATGCTCCCGCTTCAGGGGGTCGGCATATTCATACAGGCTGGTGCCGTCGAAGTCGATGAGGCCGTGGGCGTCCTTGCAGAAGTGAGCCGGGACCCAGTCCAGAATCACCGCCAGGCCCGCCCGGTGCAGCCGGTCCACCAGATACATGAAGTCGTGGGGCTCGCCATAGCGGCTGGTGGGGGCAAAATAGCCCACGCACTGATAACCCCAGGAGTCGTCCAGGGGATATTCCGTCACCGGCAGCAGCTCCACGGCGTTATAGCCCATGTCCCGGACATAGGGGGCCAGCCGGTCTGCCAGCTGGCGGTAGTTGAGAAAACCGCCGTCCTCATCCCGCCGCCAGGAGCCGGGATGGACCTCATAGATGTTCAGGGGGCCGTCGGCCAGCGGCGTTTCCCTCCGGCGCTCCCGCCACACGTCGTCGTGCCAGCGGAAGCCGGACACATCGTACAGGCGGCTGGCGGTGTCAGGCCGCAGCTGGGCATAGGTGCCATAGGGGTCTGCCTTCCAGCGGACCTGACCGTCGGCGCCGGTGATGACGTATTTGTAGCATTGACCGGGCTGGGCATCGGGAACGGCGAGGACCCAGTCGCCGCCCTGGCGCTGCATGGGGGCAGGCTGCCAGCCATTGAAGTCACCGGCCAGAGCCGCATTCCGGGCATTGGGGGCATAGACCCGGAAGGTCCAGCCCTGCCCCGCCGGGTGCGCGCCGTAGGTACGGTAAAGCTGGGTGTTTTCAAGCAAGTTCATGGAAAAATCTCCCTATATGTTATCATAACCGCCCCAAATCCCGGGGCATAATACCGCATTCTGGCCCTATTGTACCGCAAACTGCCCCCAGCGTCAAGGAATCCGCCGTTACCGGGAACGTCATTTATACGAAACATAGGACGCTGTCCTCCGGCCCCCTCATCGCCGGGGCAAGAAGATCACCCGAAGGGGGTCGCCCTTCGGGTGATGGGATCATCGGAACACCTGTCCGTCGGCGTCCAGCAGCTCCCGGCGGCGGACGCGGACGAAGTCCGGAGTCAGCTCCGGCAGGTACCGGGCGATGGCCTTTTCCAGCAGCTGGGGATTCAGGCCGGGGTTCTGGGCCTGCACCGTCACGGCGGCCCGCAGAACATTTTCTCCCTGGGTAAAGGAAATGTCCCGGATCATAGGCGCGATGTCCACCTCCGCCAGCTGCTTGCGCTTGGTGCGCTTTTCGATCAGCAGCTCCCGGCGGCGCAGCAGCTCCGTCAGCGCCTGGGCGGCCCCATGGGGCACGCCCCGGTCATAGTCCAGCTCCATATCCGCCTGCAAATACGTCAGCTCCCGCACGGGGCGGCGGGCCTCGTAGCAATCCAGAATGGTCAGCCCCTCCGGCAGACCCCCGTTGAGCTTTTCCGCGATGCCCGCCCCGTCCGTTTCCTGGGTGACCTCAAAGTCCAGCAGCTCGCAGTCGCTGGACTGGCCCACCGGCAGAGGCAGGACGATGGAGATGATGGGGTGGGGGTGGAAGCCCTGGGAGTGCCTGATGTCCAGCTCCGTCCGGGGGAAGGCCCGCTGCACCGTCCGCAGCAGGTCCAGATTGGAGATATAGGAGGCGGGCCCCTCCTTCACAAACAGCAGCCGCAGCTTAGACATCGCATTTCCCTCCTACCAATCGGTTGGCGCCGCAGGCGTTGCAGTGGGTGCGGCAGTCCGGGGTGGTGACCCCGGCAAAGGCCCGCTCCCGCTCCCGCCAGAGATAGCTCTCCGTGACGCCGCTGGAGATCATGGCCCAGGGCATCAGCTCGTCCTTTTCCCGGGTGCGGTTGGCATAAAAATGGGGGTCCAGCCCGCACTGGTCAAAGGCCTCCAGCCAGCGGTCCAGGGAGAAATACTCCTCCCAGGCGTCCAGCTTGGCCCCCTTGCGCCATGCGGCCTCCAGCACCCGGCCCATGCGCCGGTCCCCTCGGGCCAGCACGGCCTCCAGGAAGCTGGTGTCGGAATCGTGCCAATTATAGGTGACGGTTTTTGTTTTGATGGCCTCCCGCAGCAGATTCACCCGGCGCTCATACTCCTCCTTGGCGATCTGCGGCTCCCACTGAAAGGCCGTGTGGGGCTTCGGTACGAACCAGGAGGTGGACACAGTGATGCGGACGCCGCGGTTTTTGTTGCTGGCGCTCTCCCGCCAGGCGTGCATGACCCGGGCCGCCAGATCGGCGATGCCCAGCACGTCCTCGTCGGTTTCCGTGGGCAGGCCCAGCATGAAATACAGCTTCACGGCGCTGTACCCCCCGGCAAAGGCCGTGCGGCAGGACTGCAGCAGGTCCTCCTGGGTAACGTTCTTGTTGATCACGTCCCGGAGCCGCTGGGTCCCGGCCTCCGGGGCGAAGGTCAGACCGGTTTTGCGGCCCTTGGCCAGCCGCTCCATCAGGCTCATGGAGAAATTATCCGCCCGCAGACTGGGCAGAGAGAGATTCACGTGCCGCTGCTGGCAGAAGGGCTCCAGCTCATCGCACAGCTCCGTCAGCGGCGGATAGTCGCTGGTGGACAGGCTGGACAGCGTCACCTCCTGATATCCGGAGTCGTTGCAGGCCTCCACGCCGTACCGGGCGCAAAGCTCCCGGCTGCGGTTGCGGACGGGGCGGTACACATACCCCGCCTGACAGAACCGGCACCCCCGGATGCAGCCCCGGAACAGCTCCAGCATCACCCGGTCCTGGACGATCTCCGTGGAGGGTACAATGGTTTTTGTGGGAAAGAAGGACTTGTCCATATCCCGGACGATGCGCTTGGTCACCACCGCCGGAGCCCCGTCCCGGGGGGTAATGGCGGCCACGGTGCCGTCATCGTGATATGTCACGTCGTACAGGCTGGGAACATAGATCCCCGGCAGCCGGGCGGCAGCCCGGAGAAATTCCTCCTTGGACCAGCCCTCCCGCCGGGCCTGGCGGTGCAGCTCCACCAGCTCCACGGTGAGATCCTCTCCCTCGCCCAGGCTCACCAGATCCACGAAATCGGCGATGGGCTCGGCGTTGTACATGGCGGTGCCCCCGGCGATGACCAGCGGGGTCAGGGCCGTGCGCTCCGCGCTGTGAATGGGAATGTTTGCCAGGTCCAGCATATTCAGGATGGCGGGAAAGGCCATTTCATAGCCCACGGAGAAGGCCACAATGTCAAAATCCGTGATGGCCTCGCCGGACTCCAGGGCAAACAGGGGCATCCCCGCCCGGCGCATCTCCTCCTCCATGTCGCCCCAGGGGGCAAACACCCGCTGGCACCACACGCCCTCCATGTTGTTCATAACGCCGTAGAGAATGCGCATGCCCAGGTTGGACATGCCGATCTCATAGGTGTCCGGGAAGCAGAAGGCAATGCGGGTATCCACCTGGGCCGGGTCCTTCTTCACGGCGTTGTATTCCCCGCCCACGTAGCGGGCAGGCTTCTGCACCCGGGGCAGGATGCGCTCCAATCGTTTATCCACGGTAAGTTCTCCTTTATGTATGCTTTTTGCGGCGGAGGAAGGACCAGTCGCCCTCCATGATGAACAGGCTCAGCAGCATCAGCGCCGCACCGATATAGCCCCGCAGAGACAGGACCTCGCCGGTCATGACAAAGGCCACCATGGAGGCAAATACCGGCTCCAAGGTAAAGATCAGGCCCACATGGCTGGCGGTGGTATACTGCTGCTGGACAGACTGAATGACGAAGGCAATGCCGGAGCATACCACGCCCAGAAACAGCGCCGCCGCCCAGGTTTTGCCGGAGGACGGCAGATGGATGGGTTCCCCCAGCACCAGAGCCAGGGCCAGGGTCACGGCGCCCACCACTGCCAGCTGGCACACGCCCAGGCCCAGGGGGTCCACCCGGGGGTCCCGGACGGCCTTCTCCGTAATCAGCAGGTCTGCGGCATAGCACAGGGGCGTGATGATACAGATCAGGTCCCCGGAGGCCGGGCGCAGCTGACCGTTCAGCGTCAACAGGGCCATGCCCACGGTACACACCGCCAGGGCGGCGCCCAGCTTCCACCCGGGTCTCTGCCGGAAGAACAGAAAGCCCAGCAGCGGGGCGAAGATCACCTGCAGGGCACAGATGAAAGCGGCGTTGGAGAGGGAAGTGCGGGTAATGCCGTAGTTATACGCCACGTACGTCCCTGCCAGGGCCAGGCCCACGATGAGGCTGTACCGCAGGGTGATGCGGTTCACATGGACCACGTGCTTCCAGAAAATCAGCCCCAGAACCACAAAGGCCACGATGAAGCGAAAGGCATTGAGGGTCATGGGAGGCAGGTCGTCCAGGCAGATATCCGTCAGATAATAGCTGGCGCCCCAGAAAAAAGTGGTCATCACCAGCAGCAGGTCCGCGCGGCGTTGTTTGTTCATCTTGGCATTCTCCTGTCGAAAAATCTTCACTAATGTTTCATTATACCACAGATCATCCGGCAAGAAAACAGTTATTTTCCCTTTTCAGGCTATTTCCACAGCCCCACATAGCCCTGGTCATGGAGCTGCTTGACGAACAGCAGCGCCACAGGCAGCAGGATCATGCCCGCCACGCCAAAGGCCCGGAAGCCGGCGTACATAGCCGCCAGCGCCGCCAGGGGGGGAAGGCCCGCCTGGGCGGCCATGACCTTGGGCTCCAGAAAGCTGTGCACAGCGGAGATCACCGCATACAGCGCCGCAAGAGCCACCGCCCGGGGGGCCTGCCCCAGCAGCAGGCACGCCGCTGCCCAGGGCAGCAGCACCGTCCCCGTGCCGAACACCGGCAGGGCGTCCACCAGCGCAGTAACGGCGGCCAGCAGCAGGGCGTATCGCTGGCCCATCAGCAGAAAGCCCGCCAGCAGCTCACAGAACGTGACCCCCAGCAGAATGGCCTGGGCCCGGAACCATTTCCCCAGGGTGGACAGGAGATTCGCCTTGACACCCCGGGCTCTGTCCAGCCGCGTCCCCAGCTGGCGGCGGAAGAAGGCCATGATCCGGGGATAGCTGCCGGTGGTGAAAAACACCGCCAGAGCCGTGGTGCCGCAGAACAGGAACACCCCGGGCAAAGCCGCCGCCAGGGCCCCCGCCGCTGTAATGCACGCCCCGCTGGCCCGCTCCGCCAGCACCGCCGCCTGGGTCCCCAGCAGGGTGGGGATCTCCTCCAGCCAGCCCCGCAGTCCCTGGGGGCAGGCGGCACAGAAGTCGTCCAGCCGCTGCCGCAGGGCGGCGGTCATTCCCGGCAGCCCTGCCAGCAGGGTGGGCAGGCGCGTCAGCAGCTCCGCCGCCTGGCGGATCAGCTGCCACACGATGACGGCCGCCAGCGCCAGAATGGCCGCCGTAACGGCGATGGTCACCACTGCCGCCGTGAATCCCCGCTTCAGGCCCATCCGCCGGCGGCACCAGGCAATGACAGGCTCCACCAGCGCCGCCAGGCCCAGGGCCAGGATAAACGGCAGCAGCCACCGCAGCAGATACCGCACCCCCAGCCACAACAGCGCCGTCCACACGGCCCAATATGCAGTCCGCACCAAAAATGCACGCTGCTTTTCCTGCATTTTTGTAAGCTCCTTCCCATGAAAACAGTTGTATTTTGTCAAGCCACATGGTATGATAAAGGCTAAATGAAACGGCGGAGGCACGCTTCCGCCGGAAACATCAGCGGAGGTTACGGCCATGAGCAATCAGAAATATTACATCGTATCGGCAGAAGCCCTGCCGGAGGTATTCATAAAGGTGGCGGAGGCCCGCCGGATGCTCCAGGTGGGCGAGGCGGCTACCGTGGGCGAGGCAGCCCGGATGGTGGGCATCAGCCGCAGCGCGTTTTACAAGTACAAGGACGCGGTGCAGCCCTTTCAGGACATGAAGGCCGGCCACATCATCACGTTTTACGCCCTGCTGAAGGATAACCCCGGCGTGCTGTCCAACTTCCTGTCTATTTTTGCCAATTCCGGCGCAAATATACTCACCATCAACCAGACCATCCCCACCAACGGCTGCGCCGGCGTCACCATTTCCGCCGAGACCAGCGAAATGGTGGAGGATCTGGAGGCCATGATGGCCCGCGTTTCCGGGGCCGAGGGTGTGCTGAAATTTGAGGTCCAGGCCGCCTGACCATAATATATGCAGGCAGTATCAGCAAAAAGAGGGTCCCGCCATCCGGCGGGACCCTCTTTTTGCCTATTTTGCTGACGAATGGATCTGCATTCTTCAATTGAACCGGTTCATAGCCCGGTCGATGCCGTCGGAAATCAGGACCTTGGCCGCCTCACCGGCCCGGTCCAGGGCCTCCATCAGAGCCCTCTGATCCTCCCCCATGGGCTTGCCGATGACCCAGTCCACCATGTCATAGTCCGCTTGCTGAGGAGAGCCCACCCCCACCTTGATCCGGGGGAATCGGTCGGTGCCCAGATGCTGGATGATGTTCTTCAGTCCGTTGTGCCCTCCGGCGCTGCCCCCGGCCCGGATGCGCAGCTTTCCGGCCGGCAGGGACACGTCGTCGCTGATGACCAGCACATGGTCCGCCGGGATCTTGTAAAACCGCGCCGCCTCGCCCACAGACTCGCCGGACAGATTCATATACGTCTGGGGCTTCATCACCAGCACCTGCTGATCCCCCACCTTCCACTGAGCCGTCCAGGCCCGGAAGCGCAGCTTGTTAAAGCGGAAGCCCTCCCGGTCCGCCAGGCCGTCCAGGGCCAGAAAGCCCATGTTGTGCCGGGTGCTGGCATACTTGGCCCCGGGATTCCCCAGGCCCACCAGCAGCCAGCTCACCCCGCCGCCGCTGCGATGAAAAAACATAGCGTCACATCCTTTGTCGCCGGAAAGCTCCGGTGCAAAAATATAGTCGGGCGCAAAAGCGCCCGACTATTATAGCACAGCTTTTCTCAGTTGAACAGCTTGGAGATGGAAATTTCCTGATAAATGCGCTCAATGGCCTCGCCGAACATGGGAGCAACGGACAGATACTTGATCTTGCTGCACCCGGCGCCCTGGGTCTCGGGAATGGTATTCAGCAGAGCCAGCTCCGTGATGCTGCTGTTCTCCAGCCGCTCCAGAGCGGGGCCGGACAGCACGCCGTGGCTGGCGCAGGCATACACGCTCTTGGCGCCGCCCACCTCCACGATGGCCTTGGCGGCGTTGCACAGGGAGCCGGCGGTATCCACCATGTCGTCGAACAGGATGCAGTCTTTTCCGGCCACGTCGCCGATAACGTTCATGACCTCGCACTGGTTGGCCTTCTGGCGGCGCTTATCCACGATGGCAAGGCTCATATGCAGCTTCTGGGCAAAGGTGCGGGCCCGGGCCACGGAGCCCACATCGGGAGAAACCACCACCATGTCCTCGGCGCGCTCACCGAACTTCTTGGCGTAGTAGTCTACAAACACGGGGTTACCCAGCAGATTGTCCACAGGGATATCAAAGAAGCCCTGGATCTGGCTGGCGTGCAGGTCCATGGTCAGCACGCGGTCCGCGCCTGCGGCCACGATCATGTTGGCCACCAGCTTGGCGGAGATGGGGTCGCGGCTCTTGGCCTTGCGGTCCTGACGGGCATAGCCGAAATAGGGAATCACGGCGGTGATGCGGCCGGCGGAGGCGCGGCGGCAGGCGTCGATCATGATCAGCAGCTCCATGAGGCTGTCATTGACCGGCTTGCAGGTGGAGTTGATGAGGAACACGTCGCTGCCGCGGACAGTCTCATACAGGGAGACGGACACTTCGCCGTCGGCGAAGGTCTTGACCTCGGACTCGCCCAGCTTGGTGCCGATGACCTGGCAGATCTCCTTTGCCAGGGCGGGGTTGGAGTTACCGGTGAACACCTTGATGTCCTTGCCATGAGAAATCATTTTCTACACACTCGCTTTCTATCTTACTCAAAAAAATCTCTCTTGGTGTTGATGTATTTGAGACGGCTGGCGCCGATACTCACTGGTTCTTTTTCCACAGGGCCCGCAGCCGGTCGGCCCAGCCCTCCTTGTTGGTCTGCCGGGCCCGGGCAATGGCCAGGGCTCCGTCGGGCACGTTGTCGGTAACGGTGGACCCGGCGGCGGTATAGGCCCGGTCCCCCACGGTGACGGGCGCGATGAGGTTGGTATTGCAGCCCAGGAATGCGTCGTCGCCGATGGTGCAGCGGAACTTCTTATGCCCGTCATAGTTGGTGGTAACGGTGCCGCAGCCGAAGTTCACCCGCCGGCCCACGTCGCTGTCGCCCACATAGGTCAGATGGCTGATCTTGGTGCCGTCGCCGATGAAGGAGTTCTTCACCTCCACAAAGTCCCCCACCCGGCAGTGGTCGCCGATGCGGCAGTTGGGACGGACATAGGTGAAGGGCCCCACGGTGGTGTGGCTGCCGATGGTGCTCTCGTTGACCTGAGAGGCGTTGACGGTGGTGTCCTTTCCCACGATGCAGTCCCGCACCATGGAATTGGGGCCGATCTCGCAGCCCGCAGCGATGGCGGTGTGTCCCCGCAGGATGGTGCCCGGCAGCAGGGTCACGCCGGGAGCCACGGAGCAGCGAGGGTCCACATAGGTGTTGACGGGGTCCACCACGGTGACGCCGTTGGACGCCATGCGGCGCATCAGCAGCTCACGGGCAGCGGGCATGGCGGCGTTCAGCTCCGCCGCCGAAGAAAAGGCCCGGAACGCAGGAGCCTGCTCCCGGGGCTGCCACAGGGCGCGGACGCCCACGGCTTCCGCCGGGCAGTCGGTCAGGGACGTACCCTCCCGCAGCCGGGAGCGCAGCACCGCCGCATCGGCGGCGTATACGTTCCGGTCCTCCGGTCCGTATACCGGTACCACAGGCCCGGGAACTACCATCACGTCCTCCTCGGCGGCAGAAAGCGCCGCCGGGACATCGTCGAAAAATTCTGCGTCGAAGCCCTGGAGCGCCTCCCGGGCCTCCTCCCGCCAGTTTTCCCGGCAGACAATAAAATACCGCTGCACACCGCAGCACATCAATTCCTGCGCCATCCAGGTCAGCACCGGACAAAACAGGACAGGCTCCAGCATCAGCGGTTGATCCTCGGGGGCCAAAGCGCCCTTCAGGTCGAAAATCGCAATTTTACAGTTCATGGGAACCATCCCCCCTTCTATAGTTAATTCCATTATATCATGCTCTGCGTGAAAATCCAGTATTTTTGCGTTTTTTTCTGGCAATAATTTTCCAGTGCCGCAAAAAACAAGAAAACCCTTACAATTCACCTGCATATTTTTGTACTTTTAAGAAAAAATACCCAGAATTAACAATTTCCAGTTGCATTCTTTAGGGAATTGCATTACAATAGGCTGGTCATGTCAGGCAGGTGCCGAAGGGAGCGACGGAAAGATGGTGCATATTGTTCTGGTTGAGCCGGAAATCCCCCAGAACTGCGGGAATATTGCCCGCACCTGTGCGGCCACCGGCTGCGATCTGCATCTGATCCGTCCGTTGGGCTTCGACATCTCTGACCGGGCGGTGAAGCGCGCCGGCCTGGATTACTGGCACCTGGTCCGGGTATTCGACTATGAGAGCCTGGACGATTTCTTCCGGAAGCACCCGGAGGCGGCGGACGACCTGTGGCTGGCCACCACCAAGGCCCCCCAGGATTACTGTCAGGCCCGGTTCCGGGAGGGCTGCTGGCTGTTCTTCGGCAAGGAGACGGCGGGTCTGCCGGAAGCATTCCGCACGGCCCACTATGATCGCTGCATCCGCCTGCCCATGGTGTCCCCGGCCCGGAGCCTGAATCTCAGCAACTCCGTGGCGGTGCTGACCTACGAGGCGCTGCGGCAGCAGGAGTTCCCGGGGTTGATGCGCTGCGGGGAAATGGCAAAGTGAGTATAAATTGAGTATTATTTTCATAAAGGAGCGTACCGATATGAATTACAATAAGAAAACCATCATGGACGTGGACGTGGCAGGCAAGAAGATCCTGCTGCGCTGCGATTTCAACGTGCCCCAGGATAAGGAGACCCACGCCATCACCAGCGACAAGCGCATTGTGGCCAGTCTTCCCACCATCCGGTATCTGCTGGAGCGGGGCGCGGCGGTCATTGCCTGCTCTCACCTTGGCAAGCCCAAGGGGCAGTGGAAGGACAGTCTGACGCTGCGGCCTGTGGCGGAGCGGCTGAGCCAGCTGCTGGGCCAGGAGGTCATTTTTGCCAAGGACATCGTGGGCGAGGATGCCAAGGCCAAGGCTGCGGCCCTGCAGGGCGGCCAGATCATGCTGCTGGAGAACCTGCGCTTCGACCCCCGCGAGGAGAAGAACGACCCCGAGTTTGCCCGGGAGCTTGCCTCTATGGCAGAGCTGTATGTTTCCGACGCCTTCGGCACCGTGCACCGGGCCCACGCCTCCACCGCCGGTGTGGCGGCCTTCCTGCCTGCCGTGTCCGGCCTGCTGGTGGCCCGGGAGCTGGAGATCATGGGCGGTGCTCTGGAAAACCCCAAGCGTCCCTTCGTGGCCGTGCTGGGCGGGGCCAAGGTGTCCGACAAGATCGGCGTCATCAACAACCTGCTGGAAAAGGCCGACACCATCATCATTGGCGGCGGCATGGCCTATACGTTTGCCCGGGCCCAGGGCGGCTCCATCGGCAAGAGCCTGTGCGAGCCGGATAAGCTGGACTATGCCCTGGAGATGCTCCGGAAGGCCAAGGACCGGGGCGTGCAGCTGCTTCTGCCCACCGATACCGTGGCCGCGGCGGAGTTTTCCGCCGACGCCGACAGCCTTGTGGTGCCCACCGACGCCATCCCCGACGATATGGAGGGCCTGGACATCGGGCCGGAGACCATCCGCACCTTCTGCGCCGCCGTCCGGGGCGCGGGCACCGTTGTGTGGAACGGCCCCATGGGCGTGTTCGAATTTGAAAAGTTTGCCGCCGGTACCCGGGCTATGGCCCAGGCCCTGGCCGACAGCGGCGCCGTGACCATCGTGGGCGGCGGCGACAGCGCGGCGGCGGTGGAGCAGATGGGCTTTGCCGACAGGATCACCCACATCTCCACCGGCGGCGGCGCGTCCCTGGAGTTTCTGGAGGGCATCGAGCTGCCGGGCGTGGCCTGCCTGCTGGATAAGTAACGCCAGGGGAGGAACCCCTTCCTCCCTTCGAGAATATATTATTAGGTAAGAGGAGTAACAAGCATCATGAATCGCAGATATCGCAAGACCATTATCGCCGGCAACTGGAAAATGAACATGACCGCCAGCGACACCAAAAAGTTTGCCGAGGACATCAAGGCTATCATGCCCCGCGCCAAGTGGTGCGACGTGGTGGTATGCGTCCCCTTTGTCAACATTCCCACCGCTCTGAAGGCCTTCAAGGACCTGCGCATTTCCGTGGGCGCTCAGAACCTGTTCTATGAAAAGTCCGGGGCCTACACCGGCGAGGTGTCCGCCGATATGCTGAAGGACCTGGGCGTCAAGTACGTCATCATCGGCCATTCCGAGCGCCGCCAGTATTTCGGCGAAACGGATTTCACCGTCAACAAGAAGGTTCTGGCCGCTCTGGAGGCCGGGCTGCACCCCATTATCTGCGTGGGCGAGAGCCTGGAGCAGCGGGAGCTGGGCATCACCATGGAGCTCATCGCCCTGCAGGTGAAGTCCGCCCTGGCCGGTGTGCCCGCCGAAAAGCTGCGCAAGTGCGTCATCGCCTATGAGCCCATCTGGGCCATTGGCACCGGCAAGACCGCCACCGCCGAGCAGGCCGCCGAGGTCTGCACCTCGATCCGCACCACCGTGCGCCATCTGTACGGCGCCCGTATCGCCCGCTCCATCACCATCCAGTATGGCGGCTCCATGAAGCCCGGCAACGCCGCCGAGCTGCTGGCCCAGCCCGATATCGACGGCGGCCTCATCGGCGGTGCGGCCCTGAAGCCCGCCGACTTTGTGGAGATCATCAACGCCGCCAACCAGGACTAAGCGAAACGACAGGAGGTTCCGCAATGAACAAGGCGCCTACTACCCTGATCATCATGGACGGCTTCGGCCTGACGGACCCCGGCCCCGGCAATGCCGTCAGCCTGGCCCAAACGCCCCAGCTGGACCGGCTGTTTGCCGAATATGCCCATACCACCCTGTCCGCCAGCGGCCTGGACGTGGGTCTGCCCGCCGGGCAGATGGGCAACAGCGAGGTGGGCCACACCAACATCGGCGGCGGCCGGGTGGTGTTCCAGGACCTGCCCCGCATCTCCCGCGCCATCGATGACGGCAGCTTCTTTGAAAACGCCGCCTACAACAAGGCCATGGACGACTGCCTGGAAAAGGGCTCCAGCCTGCACCTGTACGGACTGCTGTCCGACGGCGGCGTCCACTCCCACATCCAGCATCTGTACGCCCTGCTGCAAATGGCCAGGAACAAGGGGCTGACCCGGGTGTATGTCCACGCGTTTCTGGACGGGCGGGACGTGTCCCCCACCAGCGGCAAGGGCTTCGTGGCCGATTGCCAGGAAAAGTGCCGGGCCCTGGGCGTGGGAAAAATCGCCACCGTCATGGGCCGGTATTACGCCATGGACCGGGACAACCGCTGGGAGCGGGTGCAGCTGGCCTACGACGCCATGGTCTATGGCGAGGGCATCCAGAATCCCGACCCGGTGGATGCCGTGGCCCAGTCCTATGAAAATGACGTCACCGACGAGTTTATGGAGCCGGTGGTCTGCGACCCGGACGGCACCATTTCCGACAACGACAGCATCATCTTCTTCAACTTCCGCCCCGACCGGGCCCGGGAAATCACCCGTGCCATCGTGGACCCGGAGTTTGACGGCTTCCAGCGGGAGTTCTTCCCCACCACCTACGTCTGCAACACCGAGTACGACGCCTCCATGCCCAACGTGCTGGTGGCCTGGCCCCGTATCCCCGTGAAAAATGGCCTGGGCGAATACCTCAGCGCCATGGGCATGACCCAGCTGCGCATCGCCGAAACGGAGAAGTACGCCCATGTCACCTTCTTCTTCAATGGCGGCGTGGAAAAGCAGTACCCCGGCGAGGACCGGGTGCTGGTGCCCTCCCCCAAGGTGGCCACCTACGATCTCCAGCCCGAGATGAGCGCCTATGAGGTGTGCGACAAGTGCATCGAGCGCATCAACTCCGGCGCGTATGACGTGATCATCCTGAACTTCGCCAACTGCGACATGGTGGGCCACACCGGCGTTCTCCAGGCGGCTGTCAAGGCCGTGGAGACGGTGGACACCTGCGTGGGCCGTGTGGTGGAGGCCACCCTGAAAATGGGCGGCATCGCCATGGTCACGGCGGACCACGGCAACGCCGAGGTCATGCTCCAGCCCGACGGCAGCCCCATGACCGCCCACACCACCAACCTGGTGCCCTTCATCCTGTGCGGCGCAGGCAATGAGCTGCGCCCCGGCCGCCTGGCGGATATCGCCCCCACCATCCTGGATGTGATGGGCCTGGCCACTCCCCAGGAAATGGACGGCAAGACCCTGATCGTCAAGTAAACAAGCGGCAATCCACACAGCAAAACCCCCGGCCACCGGCCGGGGGTTTTCTGCTTGTCAAAAAATTCCCTTTTCTGATACGGTCACTCGCCGGACAGCGAGGTGAACAGCGCCTTCAGGGTGTCCTCGGAATAGACAAAGGCGGAAATGCCGGCGTGTGGGTTGCTCTGCATATCGCCCGCTGCCGCCAGGCTCTCCGCCAGCAGCTTATCCGTCCCCTTCACATTGTCGCTCAGCTCCGCCATCAGCTCGCGGTCCCGCAGCTGAGCGGCCGGCTGCCCCAGTGTCGCGGAGCCTGGATTATTCATCAGCTCCTCATAAGTCATCAGGCCGAAGCGGTCCACAAAGTAGCGGCTGCCGTCATCTGCGTTCGCCACGTACATCATGGTGATAAAGGAGCAAACATTCACATAGGCGCCTGGATATTGTATATATGCTTCGCCCCCGTCTGGCTGAGTTTGATCCAGAAACAGCAGCAGCTGGTTGCCATAGGTATATAGTGGGTAGTCCTCATAAGTTGACGTGGATGCACCGGACTGCATCAGTGTAAAATGGGTGGGGATATCGCCCTTGTAGCATTCTAACGCGTCGGCTTCGTAATAGGTATAGGAGAACCCATCCGTCTTTTCCCCCAGCCAGTTCCCTACCTGGACCAATGCCACAACGTCAGCCTCCTCAAAGGCCTCCGTCAGGGAATACGACCTGTTAAAGGAGGCATTCCCAGTAGCTTCCCCGATACGGACAGGAGGACGCACCACGCCGCCGCAAGCGGTCAGCAGCAGGAGCATGCCCGCCAGCAGCAAAACAAAGATCCTACGTTTCATGGATATTCTCCTTTCTAATATTTTCACTTATATTATCGCAGATAATCCCCTGGTAGTCAACTGTTATGTATTTTATTTACAAAAAAGTATGGCAGGAGCCGCGATTTTTTTACGTTTTTTCTGCCGCCCAGCGTCTCTCCCCGCTCGCCTTCCATCCCGCAGCACAGCAGCTTTCCTATATACCCCTCTGTTTTTCTTATTTAATGAAGCATTTACAAGAAACATTTCCCATATATACCCCGTTTTCATTGTCTTACCGGTGTGCTATGATATTCCCGAGGTGAGAAACGATGAAAAACAGACTCTGGACACGGAATTTTACCCTGCTGATCACCGCCACCGGCCTGGGCGCCGTAGGCGGCATCGCCGGCGGCTTTGCCATGTCGTTTTTGGTGTTCGACGAGACCGGCAGCACCCTGGCCTCGGCGCTGGTGCTGGCGACGGAGCTGATCCCGGGCTTTCTGCTGCCCCTGTTCATTGCCCCGTGGATGGACCGGATGCCCCGCAAGCCCTTCCTGGTAGGCGGCGACATGCTCAACGGCGTCATGTATCTGCTGCTGGGGGCGTATCTTCTGCGGGGCACGTTCTCCTATGTGGGCTACCTGGCCTTTTCCCTGGTGCTGGCGTCCCTCAGAGCCTTTGACGAGCTGGCGTACAACAGCATTTTCCCCATGCTGCTGCCGGAGGGGGCGGAGCAAAAGGGCTACGCCGTGGCCTCCACCCTGTACCCCGTTCTGCGGGTGATGATGCTGCCCCTGTCGGCGGTGCTGCTGGATGCCGTGGGAGCGGCATGGCTGCTGGTGGGACAAGGAGTCCTGTCCCTGATGGCGGCGGCGGTGGAAAGCGGCATCCGTATTCACGAGGAGCGCCGCCCGCCGGAGGAGAGCTCCTCCCTCCGCGCCTGGTGGGCGGATGTGAAGGAGGCCGCCCGGTACCTGCGGCAGGAAAAGGGCCTTATGAACATCTATGGCTACATGGCCGTCACCAACGGCGTGGGCAGCGGATATTCCCCCATTCTGGTGGCGTTCTTCCGGACGTTTCCCGGCATGACGGCGGCCATGTACTCTCTGTTCTCCGTGGCGGAGTTCCTGGGCCGCACAGTGGGCGGCTTTGTGCAGTACCGGATGGAGATCCCGGAAAAGAAGCGGTACGGCTTCGCCTTCCTGGTGTACATGGTGTACGAGGCCATGGACATGCTGCTGCTTTGGCTGCCGTATCCCCTGATGCTGACCAGCCGGGGCCTGTGCGGATTTTTGGGGACCAACAGCGCCACCATGCGCCAGGCGGCGGTGCAGCGGTATATTCCGGAAAGGCTCCGGGCCCGGGTCAACGCCTTTGAATCCATGCTGTACACCGGCGCGGCCGCCGTGCTGTCCCTGGTCATTGGCGCCTTGGGCGAGGTGCTGGACTACCGCCTGTGCGTCACCCTGTGCGGCGGGTTCTCTATGGTCGTGTGCCTGGCCACCATCTGGCGGGGCCGCCGCTATGTCCGGGCCGTATATGAGCAGAGCGGTGCATAAAAAGGAAGGGACCTGTGTGGTCCCTTCCTTTTTATGCACCAATGTCCGCCCGGTCCCCCGGGCCGAAATCTCCCATCATCAAAAGGCATATTTCATGCGCTTCCTCCTTAATACGCGTGCTTTTCCAGGTCCTGTGCACCCTTCCAGGCGGGAATCACCCGCACCACGGGTCGGGCCTCATTGTCCCGGCTGCTCTCGGGAACGTCCCGGGGCTGTCCCAGGGTCAGCGCAGCCAGCAGCAGCCCGCACAGGGCCAGCCCCGCCGCCACGAACCAATGCGTTCTCTTTTTCATAAGCTCCTCCTTGTATTCTATCCCATGCTGTCCAGCAGAAACACCGATCCCATGTGGATCAGCGCCAGCTCCGGCGCCTGGATATACAGCGTCTCCATCTGCCGGGGCGTCAGCCGGTACACCCCCCGGTGGTCCGGGGCAATGCCCTGCCGCGCCAGAGCCGCCGCCGTCCGGCGGCACAGGCCCGCGTCCTCCACCACGGGGACGCTCTCTTCCGGCAGCTGCCGGTAACGCATTTCCGTCTCCTTGCGGGTCTCCTCCTCAAATACGTCGGTGCCCTTGGTGCCTAAGGTGAAAACCAGGGTCTGGTCCTCGCTGCTCAACAGCTCAGGGTACTCCCGGTAAAATGACGGCGGCTCAGGGACCGCCTGGGGCAGCGCCAGGGTCGCCCCCGCCGCCAGCAGCAGGCACGCGGCCAGTCCTGCCGCCGCCCGGGGCCACTGCACCTGCCGCCGGGGCCGGATCCGCTCCATGACCCCCGCCGCGAAATCCGCCGGAGGGTTGATGCCGGTATCCGCCAGCACCCGGTCCGCCGCCAGGGCACCCTCATAATATGCCCGGCACTGGGGGCATCCGGCCAGATGCTCCATGACCTCTTTCGCCTCCGGGCCGTCCAGCCGGCCGTCCGCCAGCGCGTCCACCCGGTCCAGATCACACGTCATTCTCCCGCCCCCCTTCTATCCTGTATGACGTCCGGTTCCCCCAAAAGGTTCCCCTCCGCCAGAATGGTTCGCAGCTGCCGCTTGGCCCGGCTGATCCGGGACTTCACCGTCCCCTCCTCCAGACTCAGGGCCGCCCCGATCTCCTGATAGGACAGGCCCTGCATCTGCCGCAGCAGCAGCACCTCCCGGTGCTCCGGGGTCAGCCGGTCCAGGGCCTGCTGCACCGCCCGGTGCAGCTCCCGCCGCTCCAGCTCCTCCTGGGGGGTATGGGGATCCGCCGGTTCCCCGGCGTTTTCCAGGGGCACTGCCGCCGGCCGGCGCTTTTCCCTCCGCAAATGATCCACGGCGGCGTTGGCCGTCAGCTTATACAGCCACGAGGAAAACCGGCACTGGCCCCGAAAGCGGGGCAGCCCTCGCCACGCCGCCAAAAACGCCTCCTGGGCCACCTCCTGGGCGTCCTCCGCCCGGCCGCCGCACATGCGCAGCGCCAGCCGGTACACCGGCGCCTCATACGTCCGCACCAGCTCCTCAAAGGCGGACGCGTCCCCGCCACGGGCCTGCGCCACGCACTGTTCCTCCACCACGGTCCACGCCCCCCTTCCCTTATCAGACGGTGAGAGAGCCCAAAAGGTTCCCCCGCCGACTGAAATTTTTACGTCAGGTCCCGGCGGATGCCCTCCGTTACCCGATAGACGTCCTCCAGCGTGTTCATGCGCACGATCTGCTCCTTGTAATATCCGGCATGGGGCACGCCCTTGAGGTACCAGGCGTACTGCTTCCGGGCCTCCAGAATGGCGATATGCTCGCCCTTGTCCCGGGCCGCCAGCTCAATCTGCCGCACGGCGGTGTCACACCGCCGGCTCAGGGGCGGCAGCGGCGGGATAGGCTCCCCGGCCAGCGCCGCTCGGGCCTGCTGAAACAGCCACGGATTTCCCAGACAGCCCCGGCCGATCATCGCGGCGTCTGCCCCGGTAAAGTGCAGGATACGCACCGCATCCTCCGGGGTAAACACGTCTCCGTTGGCGATAACCGGGATAGACACCGCCGCCTTCACCTGGCGGATGGTGACCCAGTCCGCCTGTCCGGCGTACATCTGGGCCCGGGTGCGGCCGTGGACCGCCACGGCGGACACCCCCGCCTGCTCCAGCATCCGGGCCAGCTCCACGGCGTTGACGCTTCCCTTGTCCCAGCCCCGGCGCATTTTCACCGTTACCGGCACCGGTGAGGCCTTCACCACCGCCTCGGCGATGCGGGCCGCCTTCTCCGGGTCCCGCATCAGCGCACTGCCATCGCCGTTGGACACGATCTTGCCCACGGGGCAGCCCATGTTGATGTCGATCAGGTCCGCGCCGGACAGCTCCGCCGCGATGCACGCCGCCTCGGCCATGCACCCGGGGTCACTGCCGAAGATCTGAGCGCTGGCCGGGTGCTCCCCGTCGGACAGCTTCAGAAGTCCCCGGCTCTTTTTATCCTGATAGCACAGAGCCTTGGCGCTGACCATTTCCGTTACGGTAAGGCCCGCCCCCAGCTCCCGGCAGATCAGCCGGAATGCCAGGTCCGTTACCCCGGCCATAGGGGCCAGCACCAGCTGCGAGGGGATATCCACCGTTCCGATCCGCATGCCGTTTCCTCCTCCAATGGGTATTTTTCGGCCATTATATCACAGTTCCCGGCAAAAGCCAACCCCATCCGCCAGCTGCCCGGCACATCTTTCTCTCCGTCGCATATGCGTCCAATGGTTAGAGCGTGCTAACTGTTGACCTTTTAAAAAACCGCATTCTGCGGTTTTTTAAAAGACTCAGAAGCATTCTCTGCCGGCTCCGTGCGTCCGAATGATCAGCACCCGGGCCATTCCTTCGGGCATATGGCAGCAAAGCTTCCTTTCGATGTCAGGCTTTCGCCGCCAGCTTTTTCACCAGTTGGCCGTCCGGTACAGCATATATTGTCTGATAGGTGGTGTACACCACCATGCCTGGCCGGGACCCGGCGGGCTTTTTCACATAGCGCACCGGGGTATAGTCCACCGGCACCTTTCCGGCCTCCCGGCCCTGGGAATAGTATGCCGCCAGGCACGCCGCCTCATACAGGCTGGTCTCGTCCGGCTCCCGCCCGCCGGTACACAGGATCACATGGGAGCCGTGGATCTTCTGGGTGTGGAGCCAGATGTCCCGGCGGTCGGCGTCCTTGGCGGTGAGGCGGTCGTTCTGCCGGTTGCTGCGTCCCACCAGGATTCTCAGTCCGGCGGAGGAGGTAAACTGCCTGGGCTTGGAGGCCCGCTGGAACCCCGGCTGCTTTTTGCCCCGGTTTTTCAGATAGCCGCCGCTCTCCAGCTCGGCGCGGATGTCGTTGAAATCCTGCTCCGCCTCCGCCTGGGACAGCTCCTGCACCACGCTCTCCAGGTACGTCAGCTCCTCCCGGCCCTTTTCCAGCTGCTCCGTCAGCACCCTCTCGGCGGTTTTCGCCTTGGCGTACTGCTTGAAGTACCGGGCGGCGTTCTCCTGGGGCCCCAGGCGCACATCCAGCGGGATATTGACCGGCGGACAGCCGTCCTCATAGTAGTTTTCCGCCGTCAGGCGGCTCATGCCCCGCTCCATGCGGTAGAGGTTGGCGGTGATGAGCTCGCCGGATATCCGGAGCCTTTCCCGGTCCCGGGTGGCGGCCAGCTCCTTCTCCTGGGCCGCCAGCTTCCGGCGCACCCGGTCCCGGGCGGCGGAGGCGGACTTCATCAGGTCCTGACCCTTCTGCCGGACCCGGTCCGCCTGGTCCCGGCCCTCATAAAATTCGTCCAACAGGCTGCCGAAGCTGTCGAAGCTCTCCTGCTCCACGGCAGCGCCGTACTGGGTGATGGGACAATAGGTGAAATCCGCCGGCCGGCCGGCCCGTCGCAGCAGGGTGGGCGTAAAATCCCCCCGGGTGATTTTGTCCCGCCAAAGAACGAAGCTGTCCCACAATTTCCCGCCCCTGTCCCGGGACAGGCCGGCGTCCACAGACCCATATGCGGCACAAACCAGCTCCCGGGCCAGCAGCGGCGGCAGGGCCGTGAAGGTGTCCAGCAGCCAGCCGTCCAGCGGCGCGCCCTCCGGCAGGGCGGAGAGCAGCTCCAAAAACTCCTCCCGGCTCACCTCCAGGGGCGAGCGCTTTTCCTGACGGGGCGGCAGGTGATAGAACAGGCCCGGCAGCACCTGCCGCTGCTGGGACATCTCGAAATCCACCCGCCGCAGGCAGTCGGTGATGCGTCCCTGGTGATCCACCAGGATCAGGTTGGCATGGCGGGGCATGGCCTCCAGAATCAGCCGCCAGGGCCGCTGCTCTCCCAGCTCGTCCGCCGCCTGTATGTGCAGCGTCACCACCCGCTCCAGGGGCTCCTGCTCCACGGACACGATGCGCCCTCCCGCCAGGTGCTTGCGCAGCAGCATGCAGAACATAGGCGGCTGGGAGGGATTGTCCCGCAGCAGAGCCGTCAGGTGCAGGCGGGGCTGGGTGGCTCCGGCGCACAGCAGCAGCCGCCGCCCGCCCCGCAGCAGCAGCACCACCTGATCCCGGGCAGGCTGCTGGATCTTCTCGATGCGGGTGTTTTCCACCTGGGCGGCGGTCTCCCGGACCACGGCGCTCAGGCAAATGGCATCCAGCGGCATGTTACTCCTCCTCCATCATCCGGCAGAACAGCTGGTTGACCCGGTCGTGCCTGCCCTGTAAATACAGGTATCCCAGCAGGGCCTCCAGAGCCGTGGCCTGCTGGTACTGGGCCCGGCTGGCGTGGGCCGGGATGGAATGGACGTTGGCGTTGCGGCCCCGGCGGAACACGTCCTGCTCCTCCTGGGTCAGCAGGGGCAGGATCTTCTCCGCCAGCTCCGCCTGCCGGGGGGCGCAGACCAGGGCCACGGTGGCCCGGTGAAGTCCTCTGCCCGTGGCCTTGCCCCCGGCGCACAGCCAGGTGCGCACCAACAGCTCAAACACGGCGTCCCCCAGGTGGGCCAGGCCGATGGAGCTGATGGCCCGGATCTGCTCCGGGGGCAGCTGCACAGCAAAATAATCAGTCATTGCGTTTGCTCCTTACTCTCGTTAAAACCGGTCAGCCCTTGGCCGCCAGCCAGTTGTGACCGGTGTGGGCCTCCGCCAGCAGGGGCACCGACAGCTCCGCCACCCCCTGCATCTCCTGCTGCAGAAGCTGCTCCACCCGAGACGCCTCCGCCTCCGGGCACTCCACGATCAGCTCATCGTGGACCTGCATGATGAGCCGGGCCTCCAGGCCCTCCGCCGCCAGGCGGCGGTGGACCCGCACCATGGCCAGCTTGATGATGTCCGCCGCCGTGCCCTGGATGGGCATGTTCAGAGCCACCCGTTCGCCGAAGGACCGCATGTTGAAATTGGAGCTTTTCAGCTCCGGCAGGGCCCGGCGGCGGTGCCACAGGGTCTCCACATAGCCCCGCTCCCGGGCCTGGGACACCACCTGCTCCATATACTGCCTCACGCCGGTATAGGTGGCAAAATACCGTTCCATATACTCCTTGGCCTCCGCCACGGTGACGCCGATGTCCTGGGACAGGGAGAAGGCGGAGATGCCATAGACAATGCCGAAGTTCACGGCCTTGGCCCGGGAGCGCATCTGATGGGTCACCTGGTCCTGGGGCACATGGAACACCCGGGCGGCGGTGACGGTGTGGAAGTCCTCCCCGGACAGGAACGCCTGCTGCATGGCCTCGTCCCCGGAGATGTGGGCCAGCAGCCGCAGCTCGATCTGGGAATAGTCCGCATCCACCAGCACATGGCCCGGGGCCGCCACGAACATCTCCCGCATTTTGCTGCCCAGGTCCGTGCGGGTGGGGATGTTCTGCAAATTGGGCTCCGTGGAGCTCAGGCGGCCCGTGGCCGTTACCGTCATCTGGAAGCTGGTGCGGATGCGGCCGTCGGGGTCGATGACCTTCAGAAGCCCGTCGGCATAGGTGCTTTTCAGCTTGGCATACTGCCGGTAGGTCAGCACGTCGGCCACCAGCGGCTGATCCTTCAGCTTCTCCAGCACGTCCGCATTGGTGGACCAGCCGGTTTTCGTCTTTTTCCCGTGGGGCAGGCCCAGGTCCTCGAACAGCACCTTTCCCAGCTGCTTGGGGGAATTGATGTTGAATTGCTGTCCGGCGGCGGCGTAAATGCGCTCCTCCAGCTGGCGGATGGTGTCGGACAGGTCCGCACCGAACCGGGCCAGGGCTCCGCCGTCCACCAGAAAGCCGCTGCGCTCCATATCCGCCAGCACCCGGCACAGGGGCAGCTCCACATCGAAGTACAGCTTTTCCATGCCCTGCTCCCGGAGCCGGGGCAAAAGCACACCATACAGGGCCTCTATCGCTGCGCCATAGCTGTGCAGCGACGCCCAGGCGGCAGCCCGGTCTCCCAGAGGGGAGAAGGCGTCCGGCTCCAGATGGGCGGGCTTTTCCAGCTCCTGGTTGAAATACGACACAAACAGCCGCTGCAGGTCATAGCCCCCCGCCGTGGCATCCAGCAGATACGCCGCCAGGGCCGTGTCAAACACGAAGCCCTCCGCCGGGAGGCCGCCGTCCAGCAGCGTCCGCATCAGATCCTTCACGTTGTGAGAAATTTTCCGGATGTCCCCGGAAAGCAGCGCCCCCAGCAGGGCGTTCCAGTTCCCCTGATAGCCCCCGGACCACAGCTCCGCCGTCTGTGCCGTGCTCTCGCCGGTATCCCAATGGACAGAGATGGCCGTCAGGTCTGCTGCGGCGTACAGGGCCACGTGATCGACCCTGCGCCACTCCTCCAGCAGAGTCCGGGCCTGCTCCTCCGTTTCCACGGGGACCACCGTGGTGGTGTACTCGGGCTTCTCTGCCGTCTCCTGGTGGGGCCGCAGGTGATATCTGTCAATGAGCTTCTGAAATTCCAGCCGCAGGAACAGGTCGTAAAGCTCCGGCCGGAACGGCCTGCGCAGGTTCTCCGCCGGGTCGAAGGCCAGGGGCGCATCGGTGACGATGGTGGCCAGCCAATAGCTGTGCCGGGCGGACTCCTCCCCCTCCGTCAGCTTGCGGATGACGTTGGGCTTGGCGTCGATATCCGGCAGGCGGCGGTACAGTGCGTCTATGTCGCCGTATTGCTGCACCAGGGCCATGGCGGTCTTCTCCCCTACCCCCGGCACGCCGGGAATGTTGTCCGAAGTGTCGCCCATCAGGGCCTTCAGGTCGATCATATGAATGGGATCGAAGCCGTACTGCTCCCGGAAGGTCTCCGGGGTCATGTCCTTTGTGGTGGTCTGGCCCATGCGGGTGGATACCAGCTTCACCCTGATCCGGTCGGTGATCAGCTGGAGGCTGTCCTTGTCGCCGGTGACGATGACGCAGTCCCACCCCGCCGCCTGGCATTTGCGGCTGATGGTGCCGATGAGGTCGTCGGCCTCGTACCCGGCCAGCTCATAGCAGGGCACGGACATGGCCGCCAGCACCTGCTTCATCACCGGCAGCTGCATGGCCAGCTCCGGCGGCATGGGCTTGCGCTGGGCCTTGTAGTCCGCGTCCGCCTGGTGGCGGAAGGTTGGCTCCCGGCGGTCAAAGGTGACGCACAGGGCCTCCGGCTCCTCCTCGTCCAGCAGCCGCTGGAGGGTGGTGATAAAGCCGTATACCGCATGGGTATACAGGCCCTCCCGGGTGGACAGCGGGCGAATGCCGTAATAGGCGCGGTTCAATATGCTGTTGCCGTCGACAACCATCAGCTTCATGGGGACGACCTCCTTTGCGTATTCATTTTATTATACCTCTTTTTCCTGTTTGGCACAAGGAGTGGAAAACAAAAACGGAACGTGGTAAAATAAATAAAAAAATCCTCCGGGAGGACGCAATAAAACCGCCCTGCCGTGCATTATCCATATGACAGGAGACAAATGAGATGCTGCACAGGATAGACAACACAACTTCATCCCTCCCCGCGGAGGAGGCGCAGGAGCTTCGACGGCTGCTTTCGGGAGTGGCTGCCGGGAACCGCGACGATCTGGCCCAGCTATACCGCCGCACCCGAACGGCGGTGTACGGTCTGGCTCTGTCCTATCTCCGCAATGCCCACGATGCCCAGGACCTGACCCAGGATGTGTATGTGCACATCTGGGACACGGCGGACCGGTACCGTCCCACAGGCTCTCCCATCGGGTGGGTGCTGGCGGTGTGCCGGAATCTGTGCCTGATGCACCTGCGGCGGGAGAGCCGTCAGGTGACCATGGAGGACCAGGAGTGGCACGCCATCCCTGACAACTGCCCGGGGCTGGACAGCCAGGAGCGGCTGCTTTTGCAGGATGCCCTGGCCATTCTGGGAGATGAGGAGCGTCGTATCGTTCTGCTGCACACAGCGGGCCTGAAGCACCGGGAGACTGGAGAAGCGCTGGGGCTGCCGCTGGCCACCGTCCTGTCAAAATATCACAGAGCATTGAAAAAGATGCGAGCTTACATGGAAGGAGATGACGCCCGATGACCAACGATCTGATGGAACGCAGGCTTTCCGCCGCGCTGGACAAGACCGCGCCGGACGACGTGGCTGGCGTGCTCTCCCGCTGTACAGAGCGGAAAGGAACGGTAGTCCCTATGAAAAAGAAAAATCAACGTATGAAGAAATGGATGCAGGCCGTGGCGGCGTGCCTGGCGGTGCTGCTGCTGGGCGGAGGCGTGCTGGTGCAGCAGGCCCACGCCGTAACGTCTGTGGTGTCCCTGGACGTGAACCCCAGCATTGAGCTGCGGGTGAACAGCCGGGAAAAAGTGGTGTCCTGCCAGGCCCTCAACGACGAGGCCGCCGCCGTGCTGGCGGATATGGACGGAGGCCGGGACCTGAAGGGCGTCAAGGCGGATGTGGCCGTCAACGCCATTGTGGGCAGCCTGGTGCGGTGCGGGTATCTGGACACGCTGTCCTCCGCCATTCTCATTTCCGTGGAGGATAAGGACCAGGCCCGGGCTCAGCGCCTTCAGCAGGAGCTGACCAGTGTTGCGGGCGGCGCTTTGGGCGACTCCCAGGCCGCTGTCCTGAGCCAGACGGTGCAGCAGGACAAGGACCTGGAAAAGCTGGCCAAGGCCAACCACATTTCCACCGGCAAGGCCGCCCTGATCCGGCAGGCCATGGCCCTCAACAGCAGCCTGACCTTCGAGGGGCTGGCAAAGCTGTCCGTGGAGGAGCTGCGGGACCTGATCGAGGCCGGGGCCCCGGGGATGCCCATCGGCATGACGGCGGCTCTGGAGGCGGCAGCCAACTATGCGGGTCTGACCACGGCGGATGTGGCCGACGCGGATGTGGACCCGGAGCTGGACGAGACACCCGCCCACTATGAGGTGGAGCTGGAGGTCCCCGGTCACGGCGAGCTGGAATACCGGGTGGACGCCTACACCGGCCAGGTGCTCAGCGGCCCAGCCAACGTGAAGCTCTCCACTCCCGTGAACCCCTCCGGTGACATTGGCATGGAGGCCGCCAAGAGCGCCGCGCTGAAGCACGCGGGCCTGTCCTCCGCCACGTTTACCAAGGCGGAGCGGGACTATGACGACGGCCGCTGGGAGTACGAACTGGAGTTCCACACCGACGCCGCCGCCTATGAGGTCACGGTGGACGCCATCAGCGGCTCTGTGCTGGATTACGAGAAGGAGAACCTCCGCAGCAGCAGTACCTCCGACATTGGCGCCCAGGCCGCCAAGAGTGCCGCCTTGCGGCACGCGGGCCTGTCCGAAGGCCAGGTGCAGGAGCTTCAGGTGGAATGGGACAACGAGCATGGCCGCGCCGTGTACGAGGTGGAGTTCAAGTCCGGCGGAATGGAATATGAATACGTCATCGACGCTGCCACCGGCTCCGTGCTGGAGCATCAGGCAGAGCAGGACGATTGACCGCAAAAAAGCGAGGGCTGCCGCCCTCGCTTTTTTCATCGGCGGGCGGCAATCTCCGCGCCCGTTTTGTTCTTACGGATAGCAGTGCTCCCGCAGGGCAGCCTCCAGCTTTTCCAGGGCGCGTTTTTCAATGCGCGATACGTAGCTGCGGCTGATGCCATAGGCAGCAGCCACCTGGCGCTGGGTCTGGGGCGGGTGGCCGTCCAGGCCGTAGCGGCGGCGGATGACATCCGCCTCCCGGGGTGTCAGCCGCTCCGCAACCAACCGTCGGATGAGCTGTTGGTCCTCCCGGCCCTCCAGGTCCTCCTGCATGGTGTCGTCGGCCCCCACCACGTCCTGCAGGTACAGGGCGTTGCCCGCCTTATCCGTCTCGATGGCCTCTGACAGCGACACCTCCCCCTGCAGCTTCCGCTGAGCCCGGAAGTACATGAGGATCTCATTCGCTATCCTCTCCCAACGGATACATAGGTTGGTCAATGGGTGGCAAATCCGCCTCTCCATCCTCCGCAAAGAGGTACACATAGGCATTTTTGCCGTCCCAGACCACCTTTTTGACGATGGTACGCAGCAGGCGGCGTTTTTCCTCCAGCGTGGCAGAATCCACCGCGCTGGCGAAGGATTCGATCATCTCCTGATGGAAGGCGAACTCCTGATGGAGCATCCGGCTCTGCTCGGTGAGCGTTTCCAGCTCGGCAAGGCGCAGCTGCTGTGTCTCGCTCTCCTGATGGAGCGCGTCGATCTGCTCCATGACGTACTTTGCAGAGGTGTCGCTGGCAACGGACAGGGATTCCACCAGCCGCTTAATGCGCTCCTCCGTTTCGGTGTGCTTTTCCCGGAGCAGCGCCAGCTCTGCATCGTAGCCCTCCTTGCTGCCGCTGATGACCTTCTTGGTCTGCGCCAGCAGCCGGGTAAGGGTCTCCTTGTCGGCGGACAGCTTGCGAATTTCTTCGATGATTTTAGCGTCCAGCGTGTTGCCGTTGCAGTTTTTCATAGAGCAGACTGTACCGTGGCTGCGCTCCTTGGTGGAGCACATGTAAGTGTAGATCAGCTCGCCCTCCGCCGTGCGGCGGTTAGTCAGCTTCGGGCGCATATAGTCGCCGCATTCGCCGCAGCGCAGCAGCCCGGACAGCAGCGCCACGTTGCTGCGGGGCCTGCGGTAGCTCTTGGATTTGTTGACATCCAACATGGCCTGCACCCGCACCCAATCGCTGCCCGCGATGATGCCGGGGTGCTTCCCCACCGCCACGATCCATTCCTCCATGGGGCGGATCTGGTTTGCCTTGCCGGGGCGCTGGAGTGTGCGGTTGTACGCCATGACGCCGTGCTCGCCGTCAAATTCCGAACGCTCGGCGAACAGGTCAACATTATTTTCTTTCAGATACTGATACGCCGTCTCGTCGGCGATCATATAGACCGGGTTCGTGAGAATGCCCCGGATGGCAAAGCGGGTGAACTGCTTGCCGCGCTTCGTGACGCAGCGGTGCTCCAAAAGATACTGGTCGGTCTTGCTGAGAGAGCCGGTCTCCATGAACACCTCGAAGATCGTCTTGACCAGCTGGATTTCCTCCGGAATGGGCTTCAGCTTGTAGGCCTTGCGCTCCTTGCCGTCCACCGTTATCTTGGATTCACTCTCTGAAGCGTAGCCCGTGGGCGTGGTGCCGCCCAGCCAGCGCCCGGTCTTGGACAGCTCGTGCATATTGTCCCGGATGCGCTCAGCGATGGTCTCCCGCTCCAGCTGGGAGAACACGGACGCAATGTACATCATGGCGCGGCCCATGGGGGAGGACGTGTCGAACTGCTCGCGGATGGAGATGAAGTCGATGTGCCGGTCGCCCAGGTCCTCGATGAGCTTGGCAAAGTCGCCGATGTTGCGGCTGATGCGGTCAAGGCGGTAGACCACGATGGCGGCAAAGGCGATCTTCTGGGAGTCCTTCATCATTTTCTTGAACTGCGGGCGCTCCAGATTGCCGCCGGAAAAGCCCTCGTCCTCGTAGACCAGCACATTTTCCGCCGCTTCCTCGCCAAAGTGCATGGTGATGTACTGGCGGCACAGCTCGATCTGATTTTCGATACTCTCGCCCTTGCCGGTGAACTTGGACTTGCGGGAATAGATGACGTATTGCTTCGGCGTATCTTTCGTTTTCATGGCGGCACCTCGCGTTATTCGTTAGGTTGATGGGTATATTATATCGGATTGGAATCCATTTGAAAAGGTACCCAAGGGAAGAATCCGAAAATTTCTGCGGATAGGCAGAGGTTTTCGCGCGCTGACCGTGCCAGTTCGGAGGGCATCACTCATGTGCATCGAGAAGCTGTGCGCTTCTCCCCCTTCTTCCTCACAGTGTGTCCTCGGGCCACGGTTCTGCGGATAACGCCTGAAGCGCATCCAGATCCATGCCCGGCTCATCCCCCGGCAACGAGGCCGTCACATTTGTGACGCTGCGACTCAGCCACGCGAAGAACTCGCGGAACCGGAGGCCGTTGAGTCGGACCGGTCGCTGTCTCGGGCTGACTCTGGCCAACATCTCCATGTCTGCGTCATTGCCGATTCCCACCGCCACCACGGACAGCTTGCGCGATGCGCAGAGCGCTCGGATGCGTTCAACCGCCTCATCCCACACCCTCCGATTCCCATTGGGTAAGCCGTCGCTCATCACGACCAGAATCGGCTGGTAGTAGTCCACGCCCGTTGCCTTGTACTTCGCCTTGCGCTTTTCCAGCAAGTCAAGGGCAAGTGACAGGCCTTCACCCATGCAGGTCATTCCCTCGGCTTCCATTTCCGGCACCAGCAGTTTGTCCGCTGTGTCGAAATCTGCTTGTCGGCGAAGGTCTCGTCCGTTCCGCCGCAGATCGCTGCAAGGCCTTTCTCCTTCAGCCCCGCAAGGATCTGCGCCGCCGTTGCGATACGACCCCGCAGTTCTGGTTTTTTCGCAAGCAGGCTGCGCAGTTCTGCCGGAACCCCCGACGGAACAAACAGCTTCTTGCCGTTTGCCTCCAGCAGCGGCATCAGATGCTCCACCAGCGCAGGGAAATGCTCATCGAGCAGCGAGCAGGTGTCGATCAGGAAGGCGTAGCGCGCGGAGAGTCGTTCCAGGTTCTCCTGCGCTCTGCGCCTGCTGTCCTCCTGCTGTCCCGCCAAGTAGCTCAGCAGCGTTTCCGTGTCAGCCGGCGTGAGCAATCCGTTTGCCGTGCATACGCCGCTTTCATTCAGCAGCACCGCCATTTCCTTTTCGTCAGGCCCCATGGCGCGGGCGGCCTGCCCGGCCGTGATCATTGCGGTATTCATCATATTGGTTCATCCTTTCGTTATTTTCTTTCTATTATTAGATCGCAAGCATTTCGTCTTATTTCAGGGCGACTGGATTTTTTGTTTTCTTGCGCCCCCTACTTACTCATCGTCGTCTGCCTCGCCTTTTTCAGGGCAGGCTCCGAAAATTTGCCAACCTGTGTTTTTCAGGTGCGTTTTCCACCTCGAAAACATGGGGTTCGCGGAAACGAATGTCAAAAAAGATCCGTCGTTTCTGTTTGGTACGCACAAAACAGCTTGCCTTTCTGCACCGAAGTATGGTATACTACGCTTACGAGCTGTGAAGAGCCGACAAAAAATGCTAATGCGGGTTTGTACCCTTTTGCTGATGCAGCCCGCACCCCTCACGGGGACAGCAACGAGAAACTTGTGCATTGTTTCCGTGTAATTTTCCGATACAGCCCGCACCCCTCACGGGGACAGCAACACATCGTCCATCGGCGCGTCGTGCTTATCGATCAGATGCAGCCCGCACCCCTCACGGGGACAGTAACGCATTGTGCTGGGCCAAGAGCCAGCGGAACAGGATGCAGCCCGCACCCCTCACGGGGACAGCAACGTGCAGGGTTCACCCTGCTCAATGTCCAGACATGATGCAGCCCGCACCCCTCACGGGGACAGCAACATTAGCCCTCCCGCTTGAGCGCCTGTGTTACACAAGATGCAGCCCGCGCCCCTCACGGGGACAGCAACGCACACGGCCTCGTCGCTGTTATAGATCTGTCCGCGATGCAGCCCGCACCCCTCACGGGGACAGTAACGTGGCAGTACCATGCCGCCGACTCCTGATATTCCGCGATGCGGCCCGCACCCCTCACGGGGACAAAAAAGGCGGCGTCACACAAGGTTCTGTGTGACGCCGTCTTTTCTTCTGTCAAGGGGCGGCTTAAAGCCGCTGTGATCGCACGTCCATGCGCAGGAGCTGCTCCCAGCCGCCGTGGACATAGACGAACTCCTGCTCGCGCCGTCCGTCCGGCAGGGTGCGGAAGCGCCCCGTGGCCTTCCGCTCGCTCACCGCGCGCAGCACCGGCTTGTCGCCCGCCAGCGCGAGCAGCTCTGCCAGCAGCTCCGGCGGAAGCACCGCCGCCACGGCATCCGCCTGCTGCAGCAGCGGCAGCAGCTTTGCGATGTCGGTGACGGTCTCCTTCCAGAGCAGCAGCTCCGCACCGCCCGTGATGCGGTCCAGATCCGAGCGCTGTTCCTGCGTCATCTCGTGGCGGGATATCCAAAGCACCTTCTTCATGGTCTTCGCCTCCTTCGGTTATGATTCCTTTCCTTATCGTATCGTCTTGCAAGCGGATCAATTCAGGGCAAAAGCAAAGGGGAACGCAGAAATGCGTCCCCTTTTTGCTATGTATGCGTGATGTGTTCAACGCCGCCCATGCCAAGCGTTGTCTTGATGCCGACGCCTGCAAAATCCGCAAAACACAGCAGTGCGTTTGCAAGCTCTCTGTGGAAGCCGTCCAGCCGGTTTTCCAGTGTCAGCTCTCCCACGAAGCCGGGGATGGCATTCCCCTTCAGATAATAGGTTTGGTCATGCAGCCTAAAGCTGCGCGGCCGCAGCCCAACGGCCAGTGCCTCCATTCCCTGACCGTCCTCATCTTCGATCGGGCATTCGGGAATGCAGCCGTTCCATTTCTTCATTAAGCTTTGTACGATCAGGCGCGTTGTCGGCAGCGAGAGATACCGTCCCTGACTCTTAAAGCAGGTCGATGTACAAAAGCGCAGCTGATGTGTTCCGCCACCGTGCGCGGCGATGGTAAACAGCTCATCCACATCGCGGATTACGCAGCTGCTCCGTCTTTCTGTCAGCAGGGTGACCCGATCTTTTTCCAGCCAAATGTGGTCGAGCCGCTCCAAAACCGGAGAAAGCATCGCCTCGCTTTCCTGCCCGAGAAGGTTGACTGTCCATTCCAGGCTCTGTGGCGTGCCGGTCAAAAACTGGCTGACCGGCGTCACCGCGTCTTGATGAACCGATACCGCAAAGTCCTGCGAGGCTTCCGAGAGCAGAGCCGCATAAAGCCGATATGCCCATTCTGAACGCGGCGTGCATGACCGCTCCGGGCGAAGCGTCAGCTTGTATTGTGTCAGCATTTCAGCGCCTCCAGAATCATTTCTTTTTCTGCCTTGTAGCGCTTATATTGCTCACTGCGGGCGGATGCGCCCACGCGCTCGCCCTCGCAAATGCGCTTGAAGCTCAAGGAAACATCCGCAGGCAAAGGCACCGGGGTTTCCGTATCCACGCCCTTCCGCTCCGGAACCACCGCGCTGTATGGCTTGAGCGGCGTTTCGGTGATTTTTGCCATACTGCGGCAGCGCTCGGCCATATAAAAGTCCAGGTAAGGAAGCTTCATAGCTTCAAATACGTCTCGCTCGTGCATAAAACTGAGCGCTACAAGCTTGAGGGATTCCGTCATGTCCTCAGTGTAAAACAAGCGGAACCACTCTCTTCGTCTCTCGTTTGAGGCCTGCCCCTGATGGCGCTGCGCAAAGTTCAAGATCTGTGCCGTCAGCTCCTCCAGAGGCGCTTCTGCCGCATAGCGTGCCTCGGGCTGCTCGGCATCCGGCGCCGCGCAGTGATCCTGCAGCGTGGTGGATTCATCCTCTCCGACCGGCTTATCAAAGCTGTCGATTTGCTCGGAACGGGAAAGCACGTCGTCGAAGGCATCTTTTTTCCTACGGCTGTAGACAAATGAGAAATAATTGGAAAACGGGCCTTTTTCCAATGAGTAGTTCATCAGAGTCTCTTGAAAAACAGAGAGGAAACGCTCGCTTCCATCATCAAACATTTCAAAGGCAAGAAGGAAAATATCCTCCCACAGGGCATCCCTCCGTGCCTCGTCCGCCGCACCCAGCCGCTTCCACTCCCGAACAGCCTCATTCAGACGCATTTCTTTCTTTTTATCCCGCATCTCAATATCCTCCTCTCACATGGAAAGGATCGTATTGATGGCCGCTTTCGGGTCCGCCGTTCCTCGCTCCGCCAGAACGCGCACGATCTCGCCCAGCTGGATCAGTGCCGTCTCATCGTAGATCTGCGCTGTCCACAGCTCCGGCTCCTTCCCCTTGCTGCGGTCGATCTGCCCGTATACGACACAGGAGATCGATGCGTTTTTCTTCACACGATAGGCGTACTGGACTGCCAGAAGCACCGCCTGTGAAAGCGGCTTTGTTCCGTAGGTAATGCAGGCAAAGAGCTCATCGTCATCGTCCACGCAGTCGATCAGCTTTTGGAATACGGCAACGTGTGACGCCACACGCTCGTCGCTTGGAGCCGAAATCACTTCTATCTGCGGACAGGGGCAATTCTTCTCCCTGCACAAGCTTTCAAGCTCATCCTGAAGCACGCCGCAGTTTCTGCGTCCGTCCTCGCTGTCCGCCGCAACAGCAAGCACGCGGAACTCCTCCCCCTGCTCTATATATCCGTTTACCGCAGCAAGGATGGGAAAACTGGTTGACGAGTCCATCTGTAGGCGGCTGTTCCCGACTGCCTGATAACGGTACATTCTCAACTGACCCTGGACCTGAAGTGGGATCACCGTAATAAATTTCTTCAATGTACTCTCTCCTTTTTGGGAATCGGTCTAAGGTTTTGAATACCCTGCAAAACCGCCTGCCGCAAAGTCTCCGCAGATGTGTCCTCCAGCAGCACATAGCCATATTCGGATAGATAATTCGTCAGATCCTGCTGGCCCTGCGTACCGGCATCATTTGCATGATTCATCATATTGCGAAGCGTTTTGATATAAAGATAATCCCTGCAAATCTGCTGCATCTGCGAAATCGGGCAGCGCAGCTTATAGCCGGATCGAACGAGCATATCTTTCAGATGTTCGATCGTATCAACATAGACCATTGGTGAATTATCGTCCAGTGTTCTCAGTGGGTGTCTGCCCGGACCCGGCTTTTTTGACAGCGTCATAAAGTCCCGCATAAACTGCACCGCCGCGGCATCCTCATACTCTCTGACTTCAGGAGTCCTGGCAGACGGAGTTACCTCTATAAAATGCCCGCACTCGATGATGAAAGCCGGAATTCTCTCCGTATAAACAGTCACCGCCTGCTGTAGCATGTCGCTTTGAATGCACCACTTGATAAGTCCCGGCGTTGTCAGCTTCTTACCAAACTTCCCGCGAAATGCAGGCAGGAGCTGGCGCATCATCATATCCTCGCAGGTTTCCGCCTCTGTCAGCGCCGTATCGAAGGCTTGCATACACCCGTCGATGCGCTTGGTTTTGCAAAGAGTGATCGTTTCATACAGATTTTCCATCGCAGAAAGCAGTCCCTTGATCTTCTGGTCATCGGTCTCTGCGTAGTAGGCGCGGAGCGATTTTACGCTTCCGAAGGACGTCAGCTCCTGCATACCCCCGACCAGATCGAAGAAACCGATCAAACGTGAAAGATCTTCTATCTCCGCCTTCTGATAGTTGCTGTACACCGCGCCGATCGTTTTCACTCCAACATAAGACAAGACACGGCTTAGAAGCAGCATATCCATCACCGCGTTGCGAAAACCTCCGGTCGTTTCAAGCAGGACCTCATCTCCAGCCCGCACTTTTTCCATGATTTTCGTCAGCGCCCCCTCAGCGAAATTGCTTCCTTCCTCGTAGGGGACTTCAGTTACTGCAACATCCACGTTTTCTTCGCGGATCTTATTTTGGAATACCTCCCACCCCTTTTCTCTAGCTCTCTCTGTTACAATACAGATGATCTCGTTTACATTGCTGTATTGGCGCAGCAGGTAATGCACCGGAGCCTCGTTGGTCTGCGCTCCGATGACATCGTCACCGACAGGGCAGCGGTATCTTCTTTTCCCCGCTGATTCCTTATATTCACTAAGGAACAGAATGATCTTACGTGCCATTTCCCTTCTCCTTTCGGATGCGGGGACCCGATAAGGACCTCCGCTCGCTTAGCCTGATAAGACGCGCTACTTTTTATACTTGGAACCGAATTTCGCAAGCAATGCCGCCTTCATCTCGTCTTCACTCATCGGCTTTGCCTCGGCTGCCCGCGTTTCCTCTTCTTCACGAATGCTTTGAACCGTTGGCAGAGGGCTGCGTATATTTCTGTATTCGTCCAACGTCATATAGCTTGCTTCCTCGACCGGGCGAATCATTCTCTTCATAAAGAAGAAATCCTTTAGTTCTTTGCGATTGTGAAGGGGCGACGGTTTCTTTGAGATATTCTTGCCCGCAGCGGTATCGTAAGTCTCAATATATTTGTTGACTGTTTCAATCCCGCACGTCCGAGTTGATGCATTGAAACCTCCGCTACAGTACAGCTCTGCTGGAGAGTATTCTCTAAGCCCCTTGATCGTCAGTTTCATGCGGCCAAGTCCGCACGGTTTCCCCATTCCGATCGTCTGGTAGCACCCATCCTCCAGGCGCAAGGACCACAGCAGAAGTCCCAGTTCATCCTCCGTCAAATTCCTATAGCGCAAAATACCGTTGAACCTGGTTCCTTTCGGCAGTGGACGGAGTTTTGCTGTCACAGAGTCCTTGCCTTCTGTAAGCCGGAGTTCTTTCAGCCAATACTGCTTATACCCTCTCAGCCTGAAATTTTTGTCATTATAGTTTTTCCCTTCCGACAAATACCCCGGATAATAGCTCGGCTTCGGGCTGCCCAGTACAGTTCGCAATTCTGCCGCCTCGCAAACATTGCTCTCTGCCTCAAAATCGCCGAACGACACTCTTGAGCGATAGGCACTTCCATCATCCCCGGCAAATCCGAGGATTGCGCGCGGATAGTCTAAAGGCATCTTGCAGGCATCTTGCAGGTCTTTATGGCGCTTCGGCAAACCGTCTGAGATTGGATGGATGTATCCAATTCTCAGGAACAGCGACATCCCCCAATAGGTATGCCCCTCATGACGAAGGTAGAATACAGGTTTTTCCTCTCCGTCTTCCGGCAGTGCCCAAAAGGCGGGGTCGTATCCTCCACCGCGCAGAGAGTTTTCTCGGTTTTCCCAGTCCTCTGCATAAGAAACGACGTCTTCATGAGAGATATCCAGTGGAATCGCACTTGCATCCAGTTCCGGAAATAAATAGAGATGGTTCTCTTTTTTTCCTACATATTTCCCTGTGTACAAAAGGTTTCCCCTCAACAGATTTCCCTTATCGCAATTCTCCGCATAGCGGGATAGACGTTTTACACGATCCCCTTCAAGCTGATATAAGACCTTGACAACACGCGCGTTATTTGTGCCTTCTGCTCGCTCTCGGAACTGCGCAACATCCGGGTGTTTTCGGGATACGCGGAGATACGGAGCTTTTGCAGGATAGATCTTGTAATCCTGATCCTCCTTGCGTAAATAACCTGCACAAACATTCTGCGGAATTGTGTAAGTACTTCCCGTTACTGTACGTTTTGTCTGAACATCAAGTGCCCCTCTATAGTACTCTTTCAGTGGATTTCCGACACTTTCTCTGGCTGAAGCAATCTCTCTAAAGTAGATTTGAATATCCTCCAAATCTTCTCCCGGGCGCATCAGGCCAAAGCCGAGGATCTGCATATTCTCGCGAACCATACCGCGAATCGTTGACCCCGGTATCATATATTTCCCGTTACTGCCACGGAAAAAGTGCGGATCATTCTTATCTCCGTCACTAACAAATACCGGCGTATCCGCCACCATAGTTACGCAAATCTCCCCCGTTTTCAGCGACGGATCTATCCTGTCGTGAGCCGGAAGACTCTCAACACTGTCATAAGGGAGCAGAATCTTATCTGAAAGCGGTATAAAGTTATACGGTGCTCTGACTCTTTTATCTACTGCCATCTTTACCTCCCTGTCCAACCGCACAGCCGAGTCGTTCTTATATACGTCTGGCCATCCTCATCTGTCTCCAAATGATGACATACTCTGATTTCCTTTCCAAAGTCCGGATTTTCTATGTAAAAGCTCGATTCGATGCAGATATCATCTCTCTCCTTACAGAGCCGGACACCCCTCAGCTCGCCATCTGCGCGGAACAGCCGGATCTCATTCTCAGCATCAAAGAATCTCGCCTCAATCAACTCCTCCTCGTCAACAGCCTGCGGGGTATTCCCCAGAACAACTTGGCTGTACGAGCGAATCATTGCATAAGGGAGACTCAATCCCTGTTCGAGTGCTCGATCCACCTGAAGTTCCATCTGTCTCATACCATGCACTCCTTCCAAGCCTGCTGCCATTCGTTTAGCAGCCCGTCCGCGTCTTCTATGCGCATTACGCGGTTTTTATCGAAGGCAATTGCCGCCTTTCTCCCGTCCGGTGCCTGAACTTTGATTTGCTTGACCGCAATATAGCCGCGTCCGATTGCATCCCCGCTTCCAAGGCCATACAACCCAAGTCCAAGATCGCGCAGAGCATATACAAGCAGTGCATAGCACGCTTCGTGTTTTGCTCGGGCAGAAATATGCAACCGCACCTCGCCGCTCAAAGGCTCTTCGGCGAACAAGCCGCCTCTTATCACACCTCCGGTAAAGCGGTTGATACGGATCCTCTTGATTTTCTGTTTTCTGGCACCTTCCATGTGAATATCATCAACGCATATTGCACCGGACTGGCCGTTATCTCCGTCTCTTGCTCCACGGCCAAACAACTCTTCGAGTAGGCATTCGCTCATGCCCGCGCTCTCGGTAATTCGTGTACACTGTGCTCGAATAGTTCCTTTTACGGAAGAGCCGGGCAATACAGGCTGTCCATTCTCTGTGATGTTTACCGCATAGCTAAGATCGTTTTCGTACATCTGGGCAGATGTCTTGATCAAAACAGAATCAGCAAAGCCATCCACATCAAAGACAACCTGCTCATTCGATGCAATCTTCGGCAGCTTGATCAGATCTCCGTCATCGCATCCGTCCTGCCATGCCGTCCGATCTTTCTCGTCGAAAAGGTTATAGATACGCTTATGTACGCTAAGGCTCAGCTTTCCAAAGCCGTTGCTTTTTTGCGCTCCGACTTTGATTTCTCCGCAGTTGACTGCACCAAGCATACGTTCGACTGCTGCAATTTCATTGCTCTCCTGCTCACTTCCGAGCCAGGTCAGTTCAAAGCTGAGGTGAGATCCGGGCACGATGTTAGCAACGTCAAATTTGCTGCCGACAGCCGCCGTGCCGCTCCTTCCATTGATTTTCAGTCGAGGACGAATTGACTGTTCCGAATCAGCGCGGAGCACGGCATCTGATACGATCAAATGCCCCTCGTGCTCCTGACTGCCAAACAGAGCCTCTGTATGATGCTTTTCACTGCTCTTTTCGAGCCAGCCACGCAGTGCGCCAGCTAGTGAACTTCCCTGCAGGAAGGCGTTGCCGCAACTGTCTCTCAAGACGCCTTCCAGGTTGCCGTCTGCTCCGCCCGTGCGGAGCGGCGTTTCACAAACCGCGTTTACCTTGTATCGAATCGCTGTGGTAAAAATCGCTGTCATTCTTTTTCATACTCCTTCCGGCTGAAATCAAATAGCAGACACAGTAACCGCAGCCGCTCTGTCACGCTGTCATCACAGGGCACTCCAATCAGATTTTCCACTGGCGTTGAAGTTACTCTGCTCACAAGCTCGTTGATCTTCCCGAACTTGCTGGCATGCCTTGCTCCTCGCTCATTCAGGTTTCTGTTGAAAAACAGCTTCAGTTCGCTTAGTTCTCCTCCACAGGCAATTGCACGTTCGCACAAAGCCTGAATAGTACCAAGCTGACTGAGAGAAAGCTTGCTTCGCCTGACTTCATCAGCCTGCTCCATTACCCAGCAGTAACGCGCGCGCCGTACAGAAGCCGCCTTGTTAGTACGCTCCTTTTCACACTTTTCCTCTGCAGCTGCTTTATGGCGGATGCCTTCGAAGAGTTCTTTTTTCAAAAACAAGATCTGGCCAAAGCCCTCTGCCCGACGGACGCCGATACCTTTGTTTTCGAGTTTTTGCAGCTTTTCGAGATTTGGAACCGTGTCGCAGCAAAGCTTAAAGATACTGCCGCGATCATACATACGCACCGTTGCCTCTCTGCTTCTCCATGCACGATTGTATGCGCCATACTCTGACGTAGAGGTGCTGCACACGGAAACCTCAACGCTGCCAACACCCAGCATTTCTGCAAGGCCTTCCGTTGATAGCCCGCAAGGGTCTCCCGCAGCATTCATCATAGTAAACGGAGAGATTGCAAGCAGATAAAGCTCCCGTGTAAGATCCTCCTGCTTTTGATATCCATATGTTTCCCTCCATGCAGGCTGATTTACCGCTTCGCAGCTGACCATTGTACACTTTCCGAAGCCGTCGTACCGGTCCGCTCCGATCCACAGTGTTTTCGGCAATGCCGCTCCGATCACCTCGGACATTCCCGGATCATCCAGTTCGATATACCCCTCGAAGGTTTGCCCCTTACTGATATAACGAGTCTGGAACATTGTCTTTTCCGCCTCGCCTTTTCCACGCAGGATGCGGGTAACACCGTCGGTTGCTGTGCGCCAGAATTCAAGGGTGTCGCCCTCGATCGCGCAGAAGCCGCCAAGCTTTGCACGCTTTAAGCCCGGAGTAAAGCTCCCGTCCTTTATCACAGTTTCAAATACGGATTCGTCCTTGTTTTCATAGAAGCCCTTGATGGCAGGCAATGCCGCCTTTTTCTCAGCCGCCGGTATCGCATCTAAAAAACGGATCGCATCAGAAAGCAGCTCCGTTCTGTGCTCAGCAAACCAATCAGGCTCTTCTTTTGCAAGCTTACCGACAACAAGCCCACGAATTGCAGAACCGGGAATATATTCCCTCGTTTCATAGCTGTTGTCCTTGCTGCGATTCAGATCCGTCATCATCACTGGTGAATCCGTGTGAAGAAGATAGCGAATGCATGTTCCCGTGCCCGTTTCCCAGACAGCATCATTACGTTCGGTGCTGCGCTCCACGGCAAACTGCACCCGTCCAAACCCTCTGCTGCGCATCGTACCGACCCACTTGATCGAAGCGAGCGCGTTTTTCATCAATGCCTCGTCCTCACCGGCGCAGTCTATTTCTCCCGCGAAAATCGCATTCCTGCGGATGCAGGCTGCCATGCGAAGGGTCCCGCTCTCTACCGTTCCGGCATCCGTCAATGATGTGAAGATTCTTGTTTCATAGCACTCTTCCGGTGTGGCGGGCGGATTCTGCATTTGAAACTCAGAGAATTGAACCCGCCGGGAATCCGTAAGCCCGACCCACCCGGATGCACCCATCAACGCATCAATATCTGCTTCACAGCCGCCCGTCCATACGAGCCAGTTTTCGATGCTTTCTCGCAGAAGGCCCTTGAGCGTGCTGCCCTTCAAATAAGGATAGCCATTTTGATCTTTGCATACGGCAATGTCTTCTCCACCCGGGATACTGTAGCCTGCACCCAGAATTGTGTCGGAGAGCAATCTCATCTGCACATGAAGTGTGATTCTCCGGTTCATTCCGTCACCTCCAAAAAGTCGCAGTGATCGATCATCTCGATCGCGTCAAAGAACAGACATCTCTTCGAGCCATCAAGATTTACAAATGCTTCCTTGCGCATTCCCTGTCTACTTCTGATCAATTCGCGATACGCCTCCGCCTTTGCTTGATCCGTCCGATACAGCGCATCGAAGCCGTGATACAGCAGATCCTGCACCTTTTTATCCCGGAGGAAGAACACGCTCTCTACCTCGCCTTGCTTGAGCGCCTCTCGCAGCTCCTTGATTTTACTGCGAGCGATCTTTCCGTACTCGTTTTTCATGGCGCTGCACATGGCTTTGAAAAAGTCGTAGGTTCTCTGACCCGCTGGCGCGCTGTCAACCTCAGCCGGGACGACCACCGATACCGGCCTCAGTTCCAACCGGCAGCCATCCTCCGTTTCATAATCCTCGCGAATACCGGACAGACTTCCTTTCAGCTGGCCGAATTCGATATGCCAGTCCATGGCGGATACGCGTCCATCCTTGTCAATAGACGTCCCGTATCGCTTGGCGTTGCTGCACAGCTCCTCCGCCAAATTATAGGCCTGATGGAACGGGTATTTTTTGTGTACCAGCGCAACACCGGCACAAGCTGCGTAGGCTTTTCCGTCCTTCTGATTGGTCAATGCCGCAAGATGCTCAAGGAACACTCTTGCACTCTCCAACCCGATCTTTCCGGACGTGATAAAGCAGACGTCATCACCGGCCAGGATGATCGGTCGGATCGGTAACTTCGGCTGCTCTACGGCATCGTAGGAATCGATCAGGGTCTGCACGGTTTGACGAAACGCATGCCCAAAATCCGCCTGGATGCCTTCGCTGAACTGCCGAAGGCTCGTCCTGCACTCTTCCCAGTCCGTGCCGCACTGTTCATACAGTCCGTTTACTCTGCTGCCCATTGCATTTCCGTCGATATGCACTACGGCAATGAAGTTGTCGCCCGTCAGGTCTTCAAACTGCGTCGGATACGTCCATCCGTCAGGAGCTGCCGGTAGCGCATTCGGCACCCTTCGCACGCCTGCATTCGGTTCTTCGACGCGGCACGGACGATAGCTTTGGAAGCGATCCAACGCCTCAACGCCGAAGCTTGTCCGGCGGAACGAATGCTCTCGAAGCGCTTTTTTTCGTTCCAGCGCGGCAGTCAGAGCCGTCAGATTTTCGCCTGCCGTCTTGCTTTCGTCATAGGCGATGCTCGTAGCAAACATCTCCATACCGTCAAATCGGCGTACCGCCGCCTCAGTCACTTTTTGGGTAAAGGCAACCGCCTGTTCTCTGCTATCAAACTGAAGCACCGTATGCCCGCCGCCCGCATAAACCAGATTCTGCCGCTCGTCATATAAATCCCGCGCACTTTCACGGAAGAATTCGCTTCCCGTTACATAAGCAATCTCATCGGAGCGCTCTGCATTCGCCCTCAGCCTTTTACTGGAGAAAATATAGTTTTGCTTTTGCGAAACCTCCAGAATCGTTAATACCCTGCCCAAATAACTCATCCTCTCTTTTTTGTTCTTGTGGAAGGATTTCAGACTCTCCTGACAATTTTAGCACATCGCCTGTATTCTTTCAATCTCCGCGCTCCTTCTTTGTTTAGATCGCACATTATATTCCATTCTTATAGGCAAAACCGCCAATTGCGCAAAGCCGCCTGTGAGGTTTTCTTCCGAAACCTCTCCGGATACTCACAGGCGGCCATCACCGCAGGCGACACGGCAGCGCTGGAAAAAGCTGACGACTTACTCCAGCAAATGCAACGGAATACGGTCTTTTTGTCCGTCGCCGCGCACTGCAAGCAGAGACTCCCCTTCCCTTCTCACGACAACATCCGGCTCTGTAATGTACAAGGCATGTAGCAGCTGTTTCATTGTATCCGCACCTCCTCGCCGCTTCTCTTACTTTGTTATCAGGGCATATTCCCTCCATTTCAGGGCCATCCGAAAATTTGCCAACCTATGTTTTTCAGGTGCGTTTTCCACCTCGAAAACATAGGGTTCGCGGAAACGAATGTCAAAAAAAAATCCGTCGTTTCTGTTTGGTACGCACAAAACAGCTTGCCTTTCTGCACCGAAGCATGTTATACTACGCTTACGGGCTGTGAAGATCCGACAAAAATGCTAATACGGGTTTGTATCCTTTTGCAGATGCAGCCCGCACCCCTCACGGGGACAGCAACCGATTTAATACCGCGTAAACGTGCTCGATCGTGGGGATGCAGCCCGCACCCCTCACGGGGACAGCAACTTCTTGTACCGCTTTTGCTGGTTGGCAATCCGGGATGCAGCCCGCACCCCTCACGGGGACAGCAACATGTGCATAGCTCCTTTCAATTTGTGATTTTGCTGGATGCAGCCCGCACCCCTCACGGGGACAACAACGCGGTCTTGGCCTTCATCTGCAAGCCCGGGGCCACGATGCAGCCCGTGCCCCTCACGGGGACAGCAACGCCTTGAGAATTGCTTCATCGTTCTTGTAGGTTCGGGATGCAGCCCGTGCCCCTCACGGGGACAGCAACAGATGCGGCGGCGTTGCCACTCGTTCCAGATGGATGCAGCCCGTGCCCCTCACGGGGACAACAACATTTTGGTCACAGCCTTGTTTACCATGTCCGGGGTGATGCAGCCCGTACCCCTCACGGGGACAACAACTTTCCTGTGTCATTTTTGTTCTCCTTACATAATCCTAGATGCAGCCCGCACCCCTCACGGGGACAGCAACCATCTCGTTAGCGCTCATGCTTGCACCCCCTCAAGATGCAGCCCGTGCCCCTCACGGGGACAGCAACTTGTAGCTTTCAAAGTCCCCTATCTCCACATAGTGATGCAGCCCGCGCCCCTCACGGGGACGAAAAAAAGGGAGACAAGAAACAGCTCTGTTTCTTGTCTCCCTTTTTATATAAGCGCTTGTTCCCTCACCTCACTCTTCCATATAGCTGAAGAAGGGTACGCGGGAATCCTCTGTCACAGCCCTTGTGCGGCGGGCTTCCGTTGCGTCCTTCGTGGGCGGCGGCAGCTCGTCTACATACTGTCACTCTACTTGTCATACGTCAAGTTTATTTTGCGTCACAGCTTGTCATATGACAAGATGCATAACAAAACCGCCGCCCCGAACGGAAAATTGGGGCGGCGGTTTTGTTATGCAAGGCTTCTCAGATATTCTTCCACGTTCTGATACTGAATGCCGTCTATCACTTGGCTTTCCCCGCGATAGAGGACGAACTTCCCGGTGATCGGGCCGTAGCGGTGCTCGGTCTGGGCGCATTTTTGCTCGTCAATTAGATGGCGGTACTGCTGCGGGACAGCCTCTTCGCTGTGCTTGATCTCGAAAATCCGGCAGGAGCCCGCCTCCGGGTCAAACACCACCATGTCAAATTCGCCCACAGGGAATTGCAGGACAAATACCTGCTTCTTTGGGTTTGCCAGCTTGGTTTCCAGCAGGACGATGTCCTCCAGCATCCGCCCTTTGATCTCGGTCAGGACGCGCTGCTGCACGGCGGTGCGCTCCGCCAGAGACAGCGCGCTGAACGTTTCATCCAACAGCAAACTGCGAATCAGCGCGTCCGCCTGCGCATAGCGGAGTCCCGGCTGCGCGATCACCGTGCGGCTGGACTTCGTGCCGACATCCGGCAGGTGCAGCACATCGATCTCCCGCGTTAAGTCCAGCAAGTCCAGATACTCCTTGATCTCCGCCGCGTGAACATCGTCCAGTTTTACGGTTTGTTCCGCCTTGTTGCGGATCTCCAGCAGCTTCCGCAGGCTGTCGGTCACGGCAGCCAAATCCACGCGGTCGAGAATATCTGTAGGATTTGTGCGGTCACGGCGCAGATTGCTGGCGGAAATGCCAAGATCGTGGGACTTCCGATCCTGCGACAGCACCTCCAGCGTGAAGCGGTGGTTGATGTCCTCCACGACCCGGTTGATGGCGCTGGTCAGCTCATTCTTGTCGTACAAATCCCGCAGATGGCGGAAATGTCCCTCATACTGATAGCAGCGCAGGGAGTGCTGGATGTTGCGGGCAATGGCGGTGTCCACATATTCGTCGGTGCTTTCCTTGCTGGCAAACGTGGAGGTCTCGTTGTAGTGGACGCCGCCGAGACTCATGGTGCCGCCGTAGCGGATATACTCGTCGATGCCGTGAACGCCGAGGACAGATTCAAACTCGCGGTAAGGGATGAATGTGGTGTGCAGCAGGATGCAGCGGTCATAGAGCTGTTCATCCTCGGTAAAGAGGAAGCCCAGTGAGTCCATGCCGGAAAGCACGATCTTCATGCCGCAGGCCGCAAACACATCAGAAAACAGCGCTGCGCCCTCGATGAAATCCTCCATCAGCGTCACTTCGTCGAAGAACACATAGCGAAAGCCCTGCGCTTCCAATGCCTTGAGGTCGCGGTTCACGTCTGCCAGCGTGTCTTTTGCGGTGATCTGAATGAACGCAGTCTTGGCAAGCTGCGTGTCGCTCATCTCCGCGAAAATCTGGCGGATCATGGTGGTTTTCCCCGTCCGACGCAGGCCGTAGAGGATGAACACCTTGTCCTGCGGCTCGCCGTAGACAAAGTCGTGCAGCTGCCGGAAGCACTCGCGCCTGCGATAGCCGCGAACAGACGCCGCAAAGGAACGCAGCGCTTCGCCGGTGCGGACATTGGTGGTAAACGCGGAAAGGTTCGCAGATTTCGCCTTGGGCAGCTGCTTTTTCAGCGCCTTCAGCTCACGCTCCAGTTCCTTCCGCCGCTCGATTTGGGCGCGGAAATTCTCCAATTCGTCAGCAGGAATATACTTCTCCCGCCGCTTTTTGTTCTCCGTCCAACGGTGGTAAAAGTATTCCTTTCCGTTGACGGTTTTCTTCGTAATAGAACCGGCTGGCAAAAGGGAAATCAGCCGTTCCAGCTCCGCCGCGCGGGTTTGCATTTCAGATAAGTCCATAGCGTACCTCCTGCTCATCGGTGGTATTCTATGCAGAATTATACCCTATTATACCCTTGAAATCAAGGGTATAATAGGGTATAATTCTTTTCTTCGAACTGTTTAGCCTTTGATATTTTAACGATACACTATTGCTTAACTACTAGGTAATAGGATACTTCTCCCATGTGGATTTGAAAATCTGCTTGCGGTTTTGCTCCCAATGCTTGAGATTTCCAAGGCTGACGCCCAGCTTGTCCGCATATTGTTTTTGCGTCAGCCCCAGTTTCGTTCGGATCGCCTTGATCTGGTTGCCTTGACCATTCCTCAGAAATAGATTGTAGTCATCCAGAAGCATATCGACCGGCACCTCAAAAAGCTGCGCGATTTTCTCCATGTGCTCTGGCGGGTAGAGGTCCTTGCCATATTCTTCATAGTGGACATAGGTGCTTCGGTCTATCCCGGCGTAGTCTGCAACATCTCTCTGCCGCAGTCCTTTCTGGTAGCGAAGCCAGCGTAGCTTGTCCGCTGTTTCGGTGATTTCTGAGAAGTCCGGGAACTGCAAATTGAACTTTTCTGCGTCCTGAAACTTGTGCGGCAGTATCACCGGAAATTGAAGAATTTGCAGTGGGGCTACTTTTACTGCACCCGATACATTGGAAATCAGAATATAGCAGCGGACTCCCACTCTCGCCAGCAGGCGCCATTTTGCCTCAAAAGGCACCCGTTCCGCTACCTGCAAGGCCGTTTCTTCTGTTAGGTTAGTATAGCATTAAAAAGGAACCCAAGGGAAGAATCTGAAAAAATATTGGATCGGTGATGCACCTGATTGGACAGGCGTGATACATAAACAGGCAACCAGGAAGTCCCTTTTTTGAACAGGGCCAGATCGTGCAGGTAGCATGATCTAAACGGGATGGCCCCCCTACGCACTCATCGGAAACAGTTGTATATCCGGCTCGGCTGGGATGTTTTTGTAGAATAAGCCAATAACACAGCAGCCCTCACGGCATAACCGTGAGGGCTGCTGTGCAGCTATATGTCCTCGGGCTTGGAAATGGCCGCAAAGGACTTTTTTTCATTTTGTTCATCAAGGGAGAGGATGCGCACCTCCAGACCGGTAATATAATTATCCGGGTGTCCCTCGCAGCACTGATCCACGATGTTGGGGGTGATAACACAGTCATCCACCGGCAGCTTCCGGCGGCGGGCTTCGTCAAACAGGCGGTCGATGGAGTCCTGAATGGTAAGATAGGGCCCGTAGTGATAGCCGCAGAGATAGTCCCCGGCGGGGATATAGGAAACAGGCTGGTCGGCCATCAGGTCCGGCAGGCGGCGGGCCTCGGCGGGAGTATCTTCATAGAGGTAGGCGCCAAACCATTTCCGCTGCCCCTGATAAAAGCCCACGGTGGGATAGAAGTAAAACAGCTCATGGGTAAAGAGGTTGATTTCCTCGCCGATGTGCAGAAAGGCCCGGCGCGGGAAGGAGCGGACATAGAATTTATCCCGTTGGCTGGCGGCCTGCTCCCGCTCGATAAACTCCACCTTCTGCTGGATGATCTGGATGGTAGCATTCAACTCGTCGCATTGACGGCGCAGCCGCTGCGCCTGCTGGGAGAGCATTTGCAGGTTATCACGCAGGCCGTTGCTGTGGAGAAAGGCCTTGATCTGGGCAAGAGAGTAGTCCAGCCGCCGCAGATACCGGATCGTGGCCAGAGGATAGACCTGGTCGAAGTGGTAAAAGCGGCGGTTGTTTTCGCTGTTGCGCACCTGCGGCACCAGCAGGCCCTTGGCGTCATAATGGCGCAGCAGCTGGACATCCATGTTGAAAATGTCGGCAAGCTCCCCGATGGTCAAAAATTCTTTCATAAAAAACCTCCCATTTTTCCGGGGTATAACAGCAGGATTTTGTGAGAACACCAGAAAATCCGGAAAAATCAAAATTAGGGCTTGAACCTATAACCGTTATAGGTTGTAGGGTGAGTATATCATTTTTGAAGCAGCTTGACAAGTATTTGGATGGAGGGATCTCATGCAAACCTATTTGAAGAATGGCTACATCGTCTCCATGGATCAGCAGGACACCGTTTTTGACGGCGGCGGCGTGCTGGTGGAGGATGACCGCATTACGGCGGTCGGTAAGGTTGACCCCAGGCTGGTGAAGCCCGACGCGGAGGTCATTGACCTGCAGGGCAAGTATGTACTGCCCGGGTTTGTGAACACTCACGTACACACCTCCCAGCAGATTTCCCGCGGAGTAGGCGATGATGTGGATTTCATCTGCTGGCTCCACGACCGGATGTGGCCCTTTGAGAGCAACATGACGGAGGAGGACTCCTATGTGTCCACGCTGATGACCAGCCTGGAGCTGATCCGCTCCGGCGTAACCTCCTTTGCTGAGCCCGGCGGACAGTTCGTCTCCGGCATGGCCCGGGGCACGGCGGAGTCCGGCCTGCGCGGCAAGCTGGCCAAATCCGTGATGGACTGCGGCGACGGCCTGCCGGAGATCTGGCAGCGCACCATGGAGCAGGAGCTGGAGCAGCAGGTGGTGGATCTGGAGAAATTCCACAATACCGCCGACGGAAGGGTACAGGTTTGGTTTGGCCTGCGCACCATTTTCAACAACACCGATGAGTTGTGCGTCCGCACCAAGGAACTGGCGGATAAATACGGCGTCGGCATCCACATGCATGTGGCTGAGGCCAAGGAGGAAAAAGAATATACCTACGCCCGCTGGGGTGAGGGCACGGTAAAGCATCTGGAGCGGCTAGGCGTGCTGGATAAGAATTTGCTGGCCGTTCACACAGTATGGCTGACGGACGAGGAACTGGAACTATTTAAGAAGCGGGAGGTAAAGATTTCTCACAACCCGGCTTCCGCCATGCGTGTGCTGGGCTTTGCACGAATCCCGAAGATGCTGGCTATGGGACTGCGGCCCTCCATCGGTACGGACGGCGCTTCTTCCTCCAATCACATGGACATGGTGGACGAGATGTGGCTGACCAGCCTGATTCACAAGGGCTGGCGTCTGGACCCTACGGTTGTTCCCTCACAGGATATTCTGCGGATGGCCACCAAGTGGGGTTCCCGCGCACTGCTGGACGAGGACCTGTACGGCAGTCTGGAATGCGGCAAGAAGGCGGACCTGATCGTCATTGACCCCCACGGCCCGTCTATGATGCCGGTGAACGACAAAATCGCCGCACTGGTGACGGCCATGCATTCGGCCAATATCCAATCCACCATGTGCGACGGCAAGTGGCTTATGCGGGACCGGAAGATCCTGACCCTGGACGAGGAGGCCATCCTGAAGGAGGCCTGCGACCGGGCCAAGGCCATCTATAAGCGGGCGGGCATTGAGCTGCCGGACCGCTTCCCGGTGGTGAAGGTTTAAAGGGTTTCCAACGGTGCGGGGCACCAGAACATAGAAGCAGCAAGCGGAATTATGCGTTTAGTATGGAGGTACAGCATGAATCAGAAATTACTGTCCGTTGCGAAGGGTGAGACTCCGGCCGATCTGGTGATTCGGAACGGCAAGGTGGTCAATGTCTATTCCGGTGAGATTTATGACGGTGGTGTGGCAATCTGCGGCGACACCATCGCAGCCGTGGGCGATGTGGAATACTGCATCGGCGAGGGCACCCGGGTGGTGGACGCGGAGGGAAAGTATCTGACCCCCGGCTTCCTGGACGGACATATCCATCCGGAAAGCTCCTCGCTGGCCATCCGGCCCTTTGCCGAGGCGGTGCTGGCACACGGCACCACCGGTATTATGACGGACCTGCACGAGGTGGGCGTGGTGTCCGGGCTGGAGGGCATCGAGGCCATCCTGAAGGAGGCCGAGGCCACAGACCTGAAAATTTATTTCGTGGTGCCGTCCCACGTGCCATTTTCCCCCAATCTGGAGACCAGCGGCGGGCGCTTTAATCCGGAGATCATCCGCAAGGCCCTGAAGCGTCCGGACGCGGTGGGCCTGTCCGAGTGTGTCGGCCCCTATATCACAGCCGGGTTCCCCGATCTGCTGGAGTCCTTTGACACCACGCTGTCCATGCCCGGCAAGACCCTGCAGGGCCATCTGCCGGATATGTACGGCCCGGCCATGAGCGCCTGCATTGCCGCCGGTGTGTCCACCGACCATGAGTCCTTCTGCGAAAAGGATGTGTTCGAGCGGCTGCGCAACGGCTGCCACCTGATGATGCGCGAGGGCAGCGCCGCCCGGAATATGCCGGTGCTGCTGAAGACCGTGATGGAAAATCATCTGGACACCGCCATGGTCAGCATCGTCACCGACGACCTGCACACGGTGGACCTGCAGGAGCGGGGCCATCTGGACGACTCGCTGCGCACGGCCCTGGGCATGGGTCTGGACTTTGTCAAGGCCATTCAGATGGTCACCGTCAACTGCGCGCGGGCTTTCAATCTGGACCGGGAAATCGGCGGACTGGCACCCGGACGCCGGGCAGACGTCAACATCACCACCGGCCCGGAGGATTTCCGCGTGATGACCACCTTCGCCGGCGGCCGCCAGATCACAGACAACGGCAAGCTGCTGGTGCACTATGAGACGGCAGAGCACGAGCCCTGTGTGCTGAACACCATGCACCTGAAAAACCCCATCACGGCGGACAGCTTCAAGATCCATGCCCCTGCAGGCGCCAAGAAGGTGAAGGCCCTGGTGATGGATACGCTGCCCTACATGCCCTTCACCAATCGCCGGGATGTGGAGCTGCCGGTGGTAGACGGCGTGGTACAGTGCGATGTGGAGCAGGATGTGCTGTACATTGCCCAGGTAGAGCGCCATGGCAAGAACGGCAATGTGGGCAAGGCCTTTATGGGCGGCTTCCATATCCGGGGCGGCGCAATGGCCTCCTCCGTGGGTCATGACAACCACAATATCATTGTCATGGGTGACAGCTTTGAGGACATGGCGCTGGCGGTGAACCGCTGCGTGGAGCTGGGCGGCGGACAGGTGATCGTCCGCAGTGGCAAGGTGGCCGCCGAGGTGGCATATCCCATCTGCGGTCTGCTGAGCGACCTGCCTCTGGATGAGCTGGCGGAGAAGAAGAAGGAGCTGAACCGGGTGGCCCATGAAATGGGCACGGAAATCGCCATTCCCTTCATGTTCCTCAGCTTTATCTGTCTGGCGGCGATCCCTGCTTACGCCATCACCGACTGCGGATTCATTGATGTGGTGCAGCAGAAGGTCATCGACCCCATTCTGGAGGTCGTGGAATAAAACCGAATCCCCCAAAACCCAACTTGCAAAAGAGCACAGAGAGGAGCAACATGAAAAACGATTTTTTTAAGCTGAAGGATCACGGTACCACCGTCCGGCGGGAGGTGCTGGCGGGTATCACCACCTTTATGACCATGGCCTATGTGCTGGCAGTGCAGCCCTCCGCCATCTGCGGCTTCGGCCCCGATCCCTATATCACGGATATAAACGGCGTGGTGATCAGCAAGTCAGCGCTGCTGGTGATGTGCGCACTGGTCAGCGGCATCATCACCCTGTTTATGGGCCTGTATGCCAATCTGCCGCTGGCACTGTCTACCGCTATGGGCAGCAACTTCATTCTTGGCGGGCTGGTCAACAGCGGCACGGTATCCTTCGGCTGGGCCATGGCGCTGCTGCTGTGCTCCGGTATCCTGTTCATTCTGGTGACGGTTCTGGGTGTGCGGAAAATGGTGGTGGATTTGCTGCCGAAAAACCTGAAGATCGCCATACCAACCGCCGTGGGCTTCTTTATTGCCTATCTGGGCTTTAAAAACACCGGCCTTGCCACTTTCAGCGACAGCGGTCTGGCTTTGGGCGATTTTACCCAGCCTGCGGTGCTGCTGGCCTTGATTACCCTGGCAGTGATGGGCGTGCTGACGGCCTACAAGGTGCGCGGCGCTATTCTGATCGGCATCATTGTCGGCACCATCATCAGCATTCCTATGGGCGTGTCTACGCTGCCTGCTGCGCTGGTGTCCCTGCCGGATATGAGCGAAATCGGCAATCTGGTGCTGTGCTACGACTTCAAGTCCGTGTTAGCTGACATCCCCGGCGCGCTGGTGTGGATCTTCATCCTGTTCACCAGCGACTTCTTTGCCACCTTCGGCGCGCTGATCGCCGTGGGCGCCCAGACCAATATGCTGGACGAGGACGGCAACTTCCCCCAGATCGAAAAGCCCTTCCTGGTGGATGCCGTTGGCACGGTGGTGGGCTCCGGCACCGGATGCACCACCATCTCCACCTTCATTGAATCCACCATCGGCGTGGAAGCAGGCGGCCGCACGGGTTTGACGGCGATCGTCAGCGGCGGGCTGTTCCTGGTGTGCATTTTCCTGTCCCCGCTGTTTCTGATGATCCCCACTGCCGTGACCGGCGTGGCGCTGATCTTCGTGGGCTTCTCCATGCTGTCGGGATTTACGAAGCTGGACTTCTCCGACTTCAAGAGCTGCTTCGGTCCCTTTGTAATGATCCTGTTCGGCACCTTCACCGGCGACATCGCCGCGGCAATCTGCCTGGGCGTGCTGACGGACGTGCTGATCAAGGTGCTGACGGGCGATGCAAAGAAGGTCCACCCGGTGCTGTATGTGCTGTGCATCCCGCTGGTGCTGTACTTCATCGTGTAAATAATCGGATAACAAGTCAGCTTTCCGGCATACCTGGATGAGCAGGTCTGATTGTGCGGAGTAGCGCAGCTTACGCTGCGCTACTCCGGTTTTTATTGGGATACGTACGTGGTTATAAAAATGGATGCATCGGTCAATCACGCCGTTCGTTCTTTAGAATGCCTCAGGTTTATGTGTAGATTACTGCCAATTGCGTTTCAATATCCCACTTTTGAGATACAGTATACTCTTTTCTGAGGATTTGATCGGGTGGAGTTTCCCGCGCTTTGTCAGGTCAATAATGTTTTGCCGGGAGCAACCCAATATCTCGCATCGTGTTGCGAAACTCTCTAATTTCAAAAACGGTCTTCGTGCAAGACTCTCACGCATAGATTGTTCGTATACTTTGGCAGCACTTTTGCTTCTCAATTTCCGCTCAACGTCAACACTATAAGGGCTTGGGATACTCCCAAAATTGCCGTGTGTCCGGACAGCGGCTGTGCTTGCTGTTCTCCCAAATCTCATATCCGCAGATCATGGTGTCCCCGCTTTTTCGAAAGCGGGGACATTTTTTCTTCTCCGATACTTAAAAAACGGCAGAGAAATGTCCGTTGTATAGTAGGGGGTTTTTGAAAAAGGGTGCCAAGTTTTTGGAGAAAAATGTCCGTTGTATTGTGAAAGGAGTGTTTTATCATGCCAGACCGCACGCGGCCCATCCGCAAGGAAATCTGCCTGAACGAGCAGGAGTTAAATCTCGTACAGCACAAGATGCGCCAGTTGGGAACACACAACTTCGGCGCTTACGCCCGCAAGATGCTCATCGACGGCTACATCATCAAGGTGGACTACACCGAGCAAAAGAAGCTGGCTGCTGCCGTCAGCAGAGTCGCCACGAACATCAACCAGATTTGCCGCCGCATCAACAGCACCGGGCGCTGCTATGAGGACGATGTTGCCGAGCTGAAAGCGCGGCAGACTGAAATTTGGGAGCTGCTGAAAGTGCGGCAGAGGGAAGAACTTTGATCACAACGGGATTTTCCATGTGTGGGTTTTCCGGCACTGGTTTTCCGGACGGTGGACAAGCTGACGCTCCAGAGCGTACCACAACCGGATTTCAGGACGACGGTTTTCGTGCCTTCCATCGGGGCTGAAATTCATCCTCTAACTAATAAGAAATAAATCAAGATACAAGAGAATCAATCTATCAATCAATCAACACAAAAATGGATGGATTGATGGATGGGATAGGAGGTCAGATGAAAACTTTTTGCAAGCTCATCGCAAAGGAGGGCGAAGATGCACAAGCTTGACCCCATCGAGCGGCTGCCGGACGGCACGCTCTTCCGCCTGACGCCGGGGCAGCTCCGCAGCGTGCGCGGTCTTACAAAGCGCTGCTGCAACTTCTTGGATGGCGACTGCCTGCTGCTGGACGGCGTCTGTCCGCAGTACATCTCCCGCAGCCTGATCTGCCGGTGGTTTCGCCGCGCCGTACTGCCCCAGCAGCCCAAGCTGGAACAGGCCATCCTCAGCCCGAAAAAACTCCGCCGCTGCGAAGTCTGCGGCAAGGGCATCCTTGCCCACTCCGGCAGGACAAAATACTGCCCCGTCTGCGCCAGGGAGGTTCACCGCCAGCAGAAGGCGAAATCCGCCCGCAAACGGCGGTCGGGCGTAGACAATTTGGGGGCGAAAAGCCCTTGAATGGCAAGCATTCCCACACCGCCAAAGCCGCGCGGCAATACGATTTCCCTTGCAGCCGCGAAATCGAGTTCTATTTGTCTACATAGCCGCCGGAACACACGCATAGATTGAAGCAGAAAACGCTCTGGAAAGGAGGGCAGCCATGGAAGTATTTCTGATCTTCCCGAAATCAAAGCAGGCTCGGCAGGAGCTTGGGCAGGAGCTGGCGAAGTTCCAGTCCGAGCAGGCGCTGAAATCCATCCAAAAGCTGCCCTGTTCCACGGAGCAGAAGCTGGAACTGGTGGACGCCGCCGTGAAGCATCTGAAAGCGCAGCAATAATACATAGCAAACGAGCAGGCCGACATTCAACGCCGGTCTGCCCGTTTTGCATATGGATCGTTATTGTTTTTCTTCTTTCAGAAGTCTCTTGAACAGCGTGGGATAGTTGCTTGCGCCGTGGGCGATATGGTAGACATAGACCGTCTCAGCGATCAGCCGATACACGCAGATATACTTTCCTGCAATCACATATCGATACCCGCCGTTTCGCAGTTCCTTGTCCTGCGGGATATGGCCGGACAGTGGAAACATTTCCAGACGGGAAAGCGTATTCAAAATCAGATTGGTGATGTTCCTTGCTGAGTTTGGCCCTACAAGGTTCATGTGGAGCTGTGCGATTTCTTCAAGCTCCCGCTGGGCAGGTTCCGGAATCACAAGATTAGCCACGCTGATAGATCGCCTCCAGCCGTTTTCTGGACTCCTCCAGCGAATAAGTCGGTGCGCCGGAAAGCCGGGCTGCTTCTGCGATCTCCAGCTTTGCGCGCAGCTTCAAGGATTCTTCGCGCTGTTCAAAGGCCTCGATGCTCATAACGACAAGGTCGCCTTCGCCGTTTTTGGTGATATAAATGGGTTCCGCTTCGTCATGCGCCAGATCAGAAATCATGCCATAGTCATTGCGAAGTGCGGTCGAAGATTTGATAATCACGGGGCAACACCTCCTAAATTATTCTACGATAATTCTATCAGAATAATTCATGCTTTTCAAGACCCTGTTTGAAATACTTCTCCCATGTGGATTTGAAAATCTGCACGTTGCCCTGTTCCCATCGCTTGAACTTTTGCAGCGGGACACCAAGCTGCGTGGCATATGCCTTCTGCGTCAAGCCGAGCCGCTGGCGTATGGCTTTGATTTGCTCCCCCTGACCCCGCAGCAGAAACAGGTTATAGTCATCCAGCAAATCCTCCAGCGGTACCTCAAACAGCTCTGCCAGCCTTTCCATGTGTTCCTTCGGATAATAGTCCCGCCCTGCCTCTTCGTAATGGATGTAGGTACTGCGGTCAATACCCGCATAGTCTGCCACGTCTCTCTGCCGCAGTCCTTTCTGGTAACGATACCACCGCAGCTTGTCCGCAATTTCCGTGATCTCGGATGCGTCCGAAAACCGCAGATTGAACTTCTCGGCATCCAAAAACTTATGTGGAAGGACGACCGGGAACTTGAGAATTTGAAGCGGCGCAACTTTTAACGTACCTGCAACATTCGCAGCCAATACATAGCTGCGGACTTTCAAGCGGCAAAACATAGACCATTTTGCCCCAAAAGGTTCATGGTTTTCCACCTCAACCGCCGATTGTTCCGCTGCGATAGTATTGCATTTTCAATACATCTTGACGCATAAGTTGCCAGGCGGATCTTTTTATCGGGCCGAAAGGTGTTCACCGCCTTGATCAGGCCGATGGTGCCGATGGAGATCAGGTCCTCCTGATTGCTGGCCTGGGTATAATACTTTTTGAAGATGCATCCTTGAAGGCTAATTTGCCTCGTTCATAATAGGCTGAAGCCGTTTGCCCCAGCCGCAAATAGAGTTCTAAATGGATATGTTTGTCATCACTGTCCTCACATACCACAGCGTGGTCGAGGATCGTGGCAACCACTTCTGATTGGATCGGCTCCTTGCAGTTCAGATCTGCCCATAATGCCTTTTCCAGCGCAGCCGTATCCGTGGCTGCGATTTGCTTTTGCTGCTCCTGTTGCTGCAAGGAAATCGTTTGTGTTTGCAGCGAGGTGATCTGTTCATTGAAGCGGCTATTCCGCTTTTTGAACTCCTGCATGGTAATGGCCTCGGCCATACTCAGCTCCAGTAACTTTTCTTTCTTGTCCTCCAGCTGCTGTATTTGCGCTTGCAACCGGGCAATCTCCTTGGAGTAGTCTTCCTTCTTCTGTGTATTTGTAACGGAATCCAACACCACGCGGATAATCTGTCTCTGGTGCTTTACCAGCTTCTGAAACTGCTCTGCCAAAATAGTATCCAGTTCCGTGGTGCGAATGGTAGGCAGGTCGCAGCCCGCTTTTCCGTGTTCACGGTACATCTTACATTTCCAAAACTCCGTTTCTCCCTCCCGCGTTTTGAAGGATTGCCGGTGAAAGGACGTTCCATGCTTTCCACAGATGATCTTGCCGCTGTAGGGATACCGGCTCTGATACCCTACGCCATAGGCTTTCGAACGGGCGCTCCTCTGCTTAAAAAGGGCATTGGCCTTATCCCATACTTCTTCCGACACGATGGCCGGAATATTCGGGTCGGGATAGGATACCCATTCACTTTCGTCGAGGAACGCTGTCTTTTTCTTGCGGTAGTCTAACGATTGGGTCTTGTTGCCGCAATACCAGCCCTTATATTTGGGATTTTGCAGAATGTGTCCGATGGTGCTTGTGTTGAATACATTACCCTGCAAGCTGGTGTAACCACGGCGGGTCAGCTCCTGTGACAAGCTGCGAAGGCCATACTGCCCGGTGGCATAGAGTTCAAATATCTGCTTTACCGCCTCTGCCTGCTCCGGAACAATGATCAGCTTACAATCCTTTTTATCATAGCCCCACAAGCGATTATTACCCAGTACACGACCGTTCTTAATAGATTGACGAAAGCCAAATTTCAGCCTCTCAGAGAGCTTGCGCACCTCATCCTGTGCCACACCTGCCATGACCACCAATCGGAACTCGCTATCGCTATCCAGTGTGTTGATGTTGTCATTCTGGAACAAGACGCCCACATTGTTCTCCAGCAGCTCCTGCGTGTACTGGATGCTGTCCAGCGTATTGCGGGAGAAGCGAGATATCTCCTTCGTGATGATGAAGTCAAACATTCCCCGCTGGGCGTCTGCGATCATCCGCAGGAAGCTGTCCCGCTTGTAGGTACTTGTGCCGGAAATGCCCTCGTCTATGTATCCGGGGATGTACGTCCAGTTGGGATTTTTCTGAATAAACTCTGTGTAGTATTGAATTTGGTTTTCCAAACTGCCCTGCTGCTCCACCTTCTCGGTAGAAACGCGGGCATAGAAGGTCACGCGCAGCGGCAGGTCATAAATTGACTTGCCCTGCCGCATCTGCTCTCTCAACCATCGAACTGTCATCATGGATATCGGCCTCCTCAACCATTATTTCTTCCATAGCTTCAGTATCGGAGGTAAAACGTCTTTTGTCAAAAAAACGGGAGTTGCAGGCAGAAACATATGTCTCTTCCGAAATCAACTCCCGCTTCCATAGACGCTTCAACAAAACCAAGGCAATATCACGATCAACTTCTGTCATAGGCAACTCCTCCCTCCATAAAGTATGCGGTAATCGAGGTGATATGAATAAGCAACAACGCGCTTCCTAAAGTGCGCTTTTGCTTACCCACACTTTTGCGGTCGTAAAATTCTCAAGCAGAACAGGCGGCTGGTGGCTGCCAGCCTCACGGGAATCTCACCCCGGCCCATGCTGATGGGTGCGCCGCACGATGCTTTGAGGGCGTCCAATGCGGGAGTATCATTATGGGTGCCGGTGGTCGTGGCCCACAGAGTGCCACTCTGTTTCGGCACAGCGTCTGTTTCGCTCCCTCCCATGTGGGAGATCATGGCGGACGCTGCTGCATGGCTCGCACCGGCACGAATGTACCTGTCTGCTATATTTGCGCCGCAAATGCAGCTCTTTTCAATGTGCAGCATCGGCTCCTTATCAGCCTGCATCAGCTACCAAAGGTTTGATGGCTGGTGCACACTCATAAAGAAGAAGCTGCGGCGGCGGTGCGGAAAGGGGAATACACCGCCGCCGCAGAAACAGGGGGAGGCGTTTTAGGTGCCATTGCGAAGGTAGGCGGCCAGCATATCTATAAACTGTGAATTTGTCGGCGGCTGCGACAGCGGGCATCCCGCAATGTGATCCAACAGGCTGTGATCCGGCTGCCTCCAGCAGGCCTGCACAAGAGTGCGCAGATTTCTCTCTACACAGCTGCTTGTGGTGCGGAAATGCTGCGCTGTTTGCTTATAAAGACACTTCGTGATCAGCAAGACATACTCGGGCTTCTCCTGTACCTGCTCCAGCATATATACCGCAAAGTAAAATCCCGACAGCTTTCCGGATACGCCCAAAAGACGCAACAGGCGTTCGGCATCCAAAGGCGCGTTCTTTTCAAGTTCCGAAACATAATAAACTAACGGCATTGGTACTCCTCCTGTCTTGTGTATTTTGAAAGGCGTTCATCAAGCCGTCGCGGCGGCCCTCTTGCCGGGTATAGAAAGGGAGGCCGTTTCTTATATACTGATTTTACACGATTTATGGCTATTTGTGACATGTATTCGTTCTACAATGGTCTACGCAAATGCGGCGGGTTTTGTATGTTTTTGTCGTTTTTTGCTTTCTCAAAGCTTCGCCGGTATGGGAGTGCTTGCTTATTATCTATTATCTTGCTAACATCGCATAAGGAAGTAATCTGAGAGAATTGACCGAATATAATCTCTGTGCATTAGTAAGGGCAAAACAAACGCCAGCGTAGAGAGCAAAAATGCTTTTTGCGCTGGCGTTTGTTCGACTGCCATATCTGCATATTCGGCTTACCATGATTTTACAAAAGGAAGAAGAAACAATCAGAGGCAAAAAGGAATAACTTGCGGAATTGATTCACGCAAGCTACACACCAACAATGAAGAGGACTGCTGGTAGCAGTCCTCTTCATATAAATAATCTATTAAGAACGATCAAAAATACTACGACATGAGTGCTGACATACCAAGAAAAGCCGTATTTTCAGGTATACCTAATCTGACCCTATAAGGCACTATTGCTATCAAGTTCTTCAAAAGGCACAGGAGTTAATTTTGTCCGCACCCGCGTTTTTTCACATCCAGGCGTATGCCGCCCCCACGGGCAACAGGAGAAGCAGCAGCGACAGCAGCAGGGCCGGAACCACCGCGCACCGGCGGGATAAAAGCATCACCGTAGCGGCAGACGCCGCCAGCAGGAGAAGCCGGGACGCCAGCAGCGCCAGCACCACGCCGCCTACCGTCCAGTCCGCCGAGAGAGCGGACAGGCACTGCACACTGTTGGCCTGAGCGGCCATGTCAAGGGAGCCGTAGGCTCCCTGCACCGTCAAAAGTCCTGGCAGCCACAGGGCGAGGGTCAGCAGCAGGACATAGCCCCCTGCAATGACGCATTTCCACCGCACCACGCTCCTTCGGCGGGGGCTGGCCGTCAGCAGGGCGTCCACGCCGCTCTCCCGTTCCCCGGCGAAGCTGCCGAACAGCAGCAGGGCAACGGCCAAAAACGCGCCGCCCAGCTCCAAAACATCCTGCCGCAGGGCATCCGCACCCAACAGCCGCTGATAGCCGGTCTGATACAGGTACACCTGCCCCGGCCGCAGGGCGCGGTATTGGTTCTGCGCCAGGTGGAAGGCGTCCTCCGCGTGGAGCTGATTTCGTATTGGCTCCGCCTCCCGGTCAAAGATCACAGAGTCGGGATACCGCCGCCACAGCTCCACAAGTTGCTCGTTCAGCTCGTCAAATCGCGCCTGCTCTGATGCCAGGTAGTCGTCCTTTTCCTGGCTGGGCGCGCCTGACAAAAACTCGGAATAGTTCCGATAATATACCTCAAATTCACTGCGCTCCGGGGTGAATCGGCCGTACAGCAGGGCGATAACGGCAAAAAATGCCAGCAAGATCCACAGTCCGCACCGAGAGATCAGCGCCTTATACAGCTCGTGTCCCGCCAGGCAGGTGTGCCGGGGGCGGGGAAGCGACCATGTAAAGGTCACCCGCTTGCCGGAACCGCCGGGGGTTTGGGCATACAGCGCCGCGCCGCCGATTCCGGCGATCACGGCGAGAGCCGCCAGGAATATCGCGCCAAGCAGCACCCGATCCGAGGGACTGCCCAGCAAATTCAGATACACCGCCTCCCGGCACAGGGCTTGTCCGTCCGCCAACTGCCACAGGCTGAGATTCCGCAGCCATAATTGGGAGCTGCCCGCCATGAGGGCGGCTATGCCCCCGCAGACCGCCGCGCAGCCAACCGCTGCGGCGGCGTTGGACGCGCGGGCGCACAGCAGGAAGATCAGCGCCGTGGAGCACAGCAGCCACAGGTATTTCATCCCCGCCGACAGAGCCAGCAGCCCGCCCACCGTCATTCGGTAGGGGCAGGCGGCAAAGCCGTACAGGCTCTGCACCGGGGCGTCCAGTCCCGCAAAGCCGTACAGCAGCCCCGCTATAAGGGCGTTGATGCCATAGAGCAGCACGAAGCCTACCGTGGAGAGAGTCGCGGCGGCGGCCAGCTTTCGCCCGTAGACCCGCGACCGCCCGAATCGGGTGGGACGTGTCAGGTTCAAAAGCCCCGATGCCCTCTCGTGGGTCAGCAGGGTCAGCCCCGCCGCCAGGGGAAACAGCAGTGCCAGCGCGTCCGTCAGATGAAAGGACAGCAGCACCTCCGGGCCGCCCAGAAACGCCGCCCGGGGGGTCACGTCCGCCAGGGACTCATAGACTGCCGCGCCGCGTTCCAGGGAGCGGGCGGCAAAGCCGTCAAACAGGCCCATCCGCAGCTTCAGCCGGGATTCCGCCGCCAGGCCTGCCCGGAAGGACGGATATTCCTCCGCCTGCCGCACCCGCGCCAGGGCCGCGTCGGCGGCGGACAGCTGGCGGCGCAGGGCGTCGTATTCCGTCCATGCGCCGCTGGCTGACGCCCGGTCCAGCCGGTCCTCCAGGCCGGTGACATAGCCGGGCAGGTCCTCCTGGGCCATGGCCTGACGCAGAGCGGACACGGTGTAGCCGCCACTGTCGCCGGTGGCGTGGAGGGCAAACAGCACCCCGCTGCACAGCACCGCCAGAAGCAGCAGCAGGCACAGCCGCCCGCTGCCGCCGATCTTCCGCAGCTCCCAGGTCATAGCGCCGCCCCCTCACCGAAGTGGAACAGGTACACATCCTCCAGATCGGGTCTGGCCGGGGCGCAGGGGAGGGGCGGCCTTGCCTCGCTGAGCAGCCGCACTAAAATACCCTCCTGTTGGCGGGAAACGCCGCACACCGTGCCGTATTGCGCCACATCGGGGAGCTGCTCCTCCGCCACGGTCAGCTCCCACACCTGCCCCTCCAGCTCCTGCTCCAGGGCGTGGGGGGAACCGCGACGGATGGCAAGCCCTTGGTTCATTAAGATCAGTTCCCGAGCGATGAATTCCACATCCTGCACCACATGGGTACACAGCAGCACGATCTTTTCCCCGGCAATTTCGCCGATGAGGTTCCGCACCGCCACCCGCTGGCGGGGGTCAAGCCCCGCCGTTGGCTCGTCCAGCACCAAAATATCCGGGTCGTGGAGCAGAGACTGTGCCAAAAGCAGCCGCTGCTTCATGCCACCCGACCAGCCACGGATGGGGCGGCCTGCCGCCTCCGTGAGATCCAGCCGCGCCAGCGCCCAGTCCATGCGCCGTTTGGTATCCTCCCGGCTCATGCCCTGGAGGGATGCCATGTAATAGAGAAATTGCTCCCCGGTGAAGCCGGGATATAACGCCTGCTGCTGGGGGCAGTAGCCCAGTCGGCGGCGGAAGGCCGCCCCCATGGAGACGGTGTCCTCCCCGTCCAGGGTGACGCGGCCCCGGGTGGGGCGGAGATTGCCGGTGAGGATGTTCATGAGGGTGCTTTTGCCCGCGCCGTTGGGGCCAAGCAGCCCATATACCCCCGCCGTAAGGGTCAGGTCGATGCCCCGCAGGGCTTCCTTTGCACCGTATCGCTTGGCGACATCGTGAAATTGCAGCTCCATCCCGTCACCCCACTGCCACGGCGCTTTCATAGCGCCCGGCATAGAAATTCTCCTTGGAGATGACGCATCGGCCGTTGTCGCCCAACGCCCGGAAGAAGGAGCCGCCCTCCTGGGAGGGGCTCATGACCATGCCGTGTTCGTCTGCGGCGCCCACCAGCTCCACGGGCTTACCGTCCTGCAGATCGGCCACCCAAACCCGAGAGCCCGCTTCCGTATCGGTGATGATAAAGGCCTTGCTGTCCATGACCCAGTAGTTGATGATATCCTCCATGGACAGCAGGGTGCGGCTCTCGCCACTATCCAGGTTCAGAAGGCGCAGCTCGTCCCCGCACTGATAGATATGCTCCATGCCGTAGACCTGCATAGGGTCGACGGTCATAAGATATCCGTCCTTGTTATGATCGGCCACAACGGTATAGTCCCCGCTCTCCATATTCCACAGCAGAAGCCGCCGCTGGGTGTTTTGGTGGACATACCGCCCGTAGCTGGCGTTCTCCCCGTACTGCGCCGCGAACTCCTCCGCACTCAGCAGGGACTGCTCCTTCGGCTCCTCCACCACGGCGCCCCAGCGGGCGGAAAAGCCCATCAGCGTCCCGGGGACAGACAGCTCCCGATAGCTGCCGGCGGCAAGGTCGTATAGCAGGGAGCTGCCCTCGGTTCGGCTATCGACCCGCCCGTCCGCCTGCTGCTCTGTGATGCGGCATTGCACATACAGGGTGGCCTTGCCGCAGGAGAAAAGCCCCAGGGTGGCGGTGTAGAAATGATCGTCGGTGTTGTCCCACTGCTCCAGGACGGTGACTTTCCCGCCGGACAGCTCCTTGCGCACCAGTTGCGCGCCGCTGCCCGCGTCATCGAGGGTGGCGTAGAGCACCCCGTCCAAAACGGCGAAGCTGTTGACGTTCCCCACCCACGCCTGGCAGCTGGCGTCCCCGTGGGAGCAGCCCGGCTGGGCGCACAGGGTCATGGTCTGGCCGGAGGCATAGTCGTAGTAGCTCACCGCCCCGGCGGCGCAAATATACCAACCGTTGTCGTCGGTGAACACCGCGCCTGTTCCGGCGGCGTCCCGGTTGTCCTTGGGCAGGGCGTGCCCTTGGACGGCGGGGGTCGGCTCCGGGTCCCCGGAGGGATTCCCGGCGGGGCCTTCAGGCCCGGAGCAGGCGGTCAGCAGCAGGAGCAGCGCAAGAAAGCATGGTACGAAGCGTTTCACTGGATAGTCCCTCCCCGATCGAATTGTGAAATTCGCCCGCCTATCACATTATATATGCAGTAGGCGGGCGGCTTTTGTTGCAAATCAACAGGATAGCTACAAGCTGGATTGTAGCATATTGTGCAAAATATGTCAATATTCTTAAAAACATTTTCTAAAAAAAGTATTGCGGGCCGACGCTGCGGTCGCGACAGACAAAGCCCCCGGAAAGCAGGGCTTTCCGGGGGCTTTGCGCCTATTGGCCGTATGGCGAGGGTCCCTCGATGATGCTGGTTTCGCTCCAGCCGTTGTAGGCCTGGTGATAGTCATACAGGCTGACGCAGAGGGCCGCCACCCACAGCAGCAGCACCGTCAGCACCGCCGCGATCAGGATGGTCAGCACCTGACGCCGCCGCCGCAGGGCGGCCAGCAGCTCCTGGGTGCTCATGGCGTCCACATACGCCGCGGCCACCTGCTGGGGCGTCCCGAACCGGGCTTCCAGGTCTGCGTCCCGGGTTTCGGCGCAGTAGGCCTCCGCCTCGCTGCGCAACGCCGTCAGCAGCTGCTTTTTGTGTTTTCCGGCGCAGGGCAGATAGCTGCCGACGGCCCGGACGTATCGGTTGACCTGCCGCTGTCTTTCCCGCATGGCGGCGCCTCCTCTCGAATGATGGCCGTCACGCCGGTCATCATGGATTCATATTCCCGGATCATTTCCTCCAGCCGGGCTTCTCCGGCAGGCTCCAGGTGGTAGTATACGCGGGTCATCCGCTTGCCCACCAGCACCCGGCGGTCGGAGATCAGTCCCTGCTCCTGCAGCCGGTACAGCACCGGGTACAGGGAACCCTCCTGAGTTTTCAGCCGTCCGCCGCTGCGCCGTTCCGTCTCCTGCACCAGCTGGTAGCCGTACATATCTTCCCTTCGCAACAATGATAGCAGGATCAGCGCCATGACACCGCGCTGAAATACATTGGGTCCCGAATTGCGTGACATGTCGCCACCTCCTTCATGCAAATAGATTTCTTCTCTTTTATACCATTCAATCCGCCAAAACGCAAGCCCAACTGTGCAAAAACTCAAGACAGACAGGTGAAATACTTTTCAACAAGAGGACAGTGAAATAATATTTTTTCGGACAACAACCTACAGGATCCTCTGCCCTCTATTTGTCGGCATACCACACCGGCCTTGCCGCCGTTTCAAAGCTGGTTTGGTGGGAGATGGTCACGCCGTTGGTGCCGGATGCGCAATGCACCACCAGCAGGAGGCCCAGCCAGTCGCGCCCTGCGGCGATGCCGACGTGTTCGTCCTCCGGGTAGAACAGCAGATCTCCCGGCTGCACCTCGTCCCACGCTATGTCTGTGCAGCTAGCGTGCTGCGCCGCCGCGCCGCCACCCTGCCCGATGATGTAGCTGCCGCCGCTGGCGTTGTAGAACGCCCAATCCACGAAGCCGGAGCAGTCCAAGCCGTAAGGCTGCTCTGTACCAGTGGTGTCGCTGCCCTCGGCTGTGACCTCTGCCGGCTCGCCCCAGCGGTCGTCCCAGCCCAGCACCAGCGATTTGCCGCCCCAGAAGTAGTCCACCTTGTCCACCAGTGCCAGCGCGTAAGTGACGACCATGCGCCGTTCCATGGTAAGATCGTCCGGCAGGCGTTCCCACACCTCCATGGCTTCGCCGGTGGGTTCCATGGTGTGACTGTCCGCGACAACACCAGCCGGTGACAGCGCCGCTATCACCGCCACCACCGGCAAAGCCAGCAGCAGGAACAGCACCACACCGCCGCCCGCTGCGGCTATCGCCTCAATACCGGCGCGAATGGCTTTGCCTGCCGCCTGTGCCATCTGCTCCAACCGCTGTCCCGCTTTGCGGGCGGCGGCTTTTGCCTGCTGGAGCATCTGCCGCTGGGCGGTGTGCTGGGTATGCTGCTTTGCCCGCTGCTGGGCGGCGGTCATAGCGGTCGCAGGCGGTTTTTGTGCCGGTTGGCGCGGCACTGTGGCAGTGTGCTGCGCCGCGGCGGTCTGCTCCGTTGACTGCCTCATATCCCGCTGTCGCACCTGCGCCGCCTTTGTCTCCTGCCGCTGCCGCACCTTTTGGGCGCGGTATTTGTGCAGGGCATATTTCCGCCAGAGCTGCTGCGTAGCGCGGAAGGTCAGACGGGCGGCGTCCGCCGCGCCCTGCTGTGCCTGCTCCGTGGCGTATTCCACCGGCTGACGCTGGTGCTGGGTCTGCCGTTCCTGCTTCTGCTGGGCGTAGTGCCGCTGCAAGATACGCACCGCCGTGCGGGGTATGGCGTCTTGCTGCCGCGCTTTCGGCTGCTCCATGGCGGCGCGGGTCTTGACGTCACGCATTTTGCTCCCCCGGCTTGGTGGTCATCAGGCGGTACAGCTCCGTGTCGCGGGGCAATTCATTGATGAAAGGCACGAGGCAAGAGCCCACCTTGATCAATCCGTGTCCTGCCGGTGCGTCACTGACGTAATCCATCTGCGCGTCGCTGGCATCCAGCAGCTTGGCCAGCTCCGCACGGTCGGTGGGCGCTTGGTTCAGCAGTACCAGGAACTCGCTGTTGGCGAACATCAGCCGCGCCGTGTCGGATAGCAGGCACTCCTCCACGTTCTGCGTAATGCCGGTGAGGGTGGCGTAGTATTTGCGGAATCGCTTCCAGCATTTGTAAAGGAACTCGCTGGAATAGTTGTTGATGGCGCTCTTACCGCCCACGCCGGGGCTGGCGAAGAACAGATAGATCTCGTCAATGTAGACGTGGGTATACCGCCCCTGCTGCCGGTTGCGAATGACGCGGTTGAGGATGCTGTCCAGCATCACCAGCAGGCCGATGGGCTTGAGATTTTCGCCCAAGTCCTGAATGTCGTAGCAGGTGATGCGGTTGCGGGTGTCGATGTTGGTCTGATGGGCGAACACGTTAAGACTGCCGGTGGTAAACAACTCCAGCGCCAGCGCAATTTCGTGGGCGACAGGCTCCTTCTGCCGCATGAGGTCGTCGTAGAGGTCTTTCAGCGTGGGCGGGTCTCCCTCGTATTTGCGGATGTACTTGCGGTAGATGTTGGCAGTGCAGCGGTCGATGATGGATTTCTCCTTTGCACCGATCTCACCTGCGCCCATGAGCTGTTCGCACAGGCTCATGATGAACTCACTTTTCAGCACCAGCGGATTGCGCCCGTCACCGTACTCCTTGGAGATGTCCAGCGCGTTGACATAGCTGCCGTTGGAGGCGGAAATGGTAATGACCTCGCCGCCCAGGGCTCGGATCAGCGGGCCATACTCCCGCTCAGGGTCTACCACAATAATATCGTGGTCGGTGTTCAGTGCCACAAAGCCGATCTCCTGCTTGGCCATCATGGACTTTCCGCTACCGGACACGCCCGTATACAGACCGTGACCGTTGAGCATCGCGTCGCGGTTGCAAATGATGAGGTTGCGAGACACGGCGTTGACACCGTAGTACAGCCCGCCGGTGTCCATGATCTCCTGTGTCTTAAAGGGCAGCAGCACAGCGGTACTCTCCGTGGTCAGCGTCCGCATAGCGTCGATACGCCGCAGGCCGTAGGGCAGCACCGTGTTCAGCGCGTCCTCCTGCTGGTGCTTCATAGTGGCAAACTGGCAGCCGTGGGAACGCCCGATGGCGGACAGCGCCTCCGTGTCCTGCTCCAACTGCTCCTCGCTGTCGGCAAGGTGAGTCAGCGTCACCAGCGCGTACATCATCCGTTGGTCGCGGGCGGTGAGGTCGTCTAAGAACTCCCGCGTCTCCTTCCGCATTTGCTCCAGATCATAGGGGATATTGGCGGAGAAATTGTTGTGGTGGTTCTGCCGCTGCTGCCAGCGGGTGATGTCGCTCTCCACCGCCATGATGCGCCGGTGCATCTCCGACACAGCCTCGTCTGTGGCCACCGGCACAATGTCGATGGACAGCATCATGTTTCGGGGATAGTCCATCAGCTCGGTAATCATAGTGTCCTTGATAAAGCTGGCATACTCCCGCAGGAACAGGGTGCGGCCCACGCGCTCGTCCACGGCGTAGTGGTCGTGGAAGAATTGCAGCGTCTCCGGCGCGATGGCGTCGCGGAAGTCGTGGCCCCGCCGCTGAGCGGTTTGCAGGTCGAAGGCGAAGGCCGATTCCTGCCCCACGCGGAAGAAGTCGTGGAACAGCCGCAGGCGCTCGTTGAGGGTGATTTCCCGTATGCCGGAATCCATGCGGCCGAGGCCAGCGGTCAGGTCAGTTCCCACGCGGGCGAAGAAGGTGCGGGCCTCCTCGATGCTGCGCTTGGCCACGGACACAGTGATGTACTTCTCCTGCACCAGATTGTTGCTGCCGGTGGCCTTGTCCAGCAGAATGCCGTTGTACTCGCGGCGCATATAGTCGCGGCCATCCTGCCGGTAGGCCATCAGGAGATTCCTACTGAACTCCTGCCGGTTAAGTTGGCGGTTCACCAGTGTCAGCTTAATACCCGCGTCGATGGGCAGGCTGTTGAGAACGCCGCAGTAGCTCAAAAACAGCTCCATTTGCTTTTCCGGCGAGGCCACGGCATAATTGATGTCAAAAAAGCGCCAGGTCTTGGAAAACCTGCCGCTTACACGAAAGATACCGTCTTTATAGATGCGCTTGATGGGGATGGACTGCTGCACGCTGCGTGGGATGCGAAAGGCGTCCCGTTCCGTGCTGCGGCCTTTGAATAGTTTTCTCACTTCTTGTCCTCCTTCTCCCAAAGGTCGTATAGGTAATTCTCGCTGTGCCACAGCCGCCGACCGGCCAACAGGAAATTGGTCTTGCACCATGCCCACAGGAATTGCTCCAGCGTCAGGCCGTTGTAGTGGAAGAAGCCTGCTGCCGCCATGGGCGCAGCGCCCACGATGCACAGCCAGCCCAGCGTCTCGCGGTCTAATACGCCCCGCAGGGCGAAGTACAGCCCCACCGCCGTACCCACCGCCAGCAGCGAACAAATAAGCTGCCGCGCCGTCAGGCCGAAGTAGACCGTTTCCTTGTAGCTGCGAATTTCTTTGTTGATTTTGATTTCCATGTGTTTTCTCCTTTTGGGCAAAAGAAAAGCACCGGGATCGGTGCTTTTCTGGAAATATACCCTTGATATCATCCAATCTTCTCTACTACGCATCTGCCCACTTATACCGCAACTTATGGTTATTATACATTGAATAAGGTATTTTCTTTTCCTTCTGTAGCCGACCAATAACAATATATGGAGCAACTCTTTGCTTCTGTGCAAAGCGTTCTATAGAGCCTATTGAATAGTCTCCTATTGCAGCAAAACGTTCAAAGTCTACAGGATTTATCAGCGCATCTCTTGCAAATATATCTGCGGCGCATTCCTTTGCCTCATCAGTCCCTTCGATTGTGTCTATATAGGCACCAGCTTTAGAAACATCTCCGTTCACAATATGCCCAATCTCGTGAAAAAGAGAAAACCAAAAAATATCAGCATATGCACCGCGAATTGTGAGCACCACATGGAAACTTCCATCTCTACTCATGGAAATGTATCCATGAACCGGTGCCCCTCTGAAGTTTTTTACCACAGAAAACTTAATTCCGTACGACGCAAGCACATCTGCAATATCCTTTTGCAAATCTGCATTCCTATCCAGCATCAAATCTTTTAATCTGCTCTCTAGCTCTTCAACTTGATTTGGACAAAAATGTTCGCAGATAGCTGGTTTGTGTTCACCTAGCATTTCGCAGAGTCGAATCCATGCACCCATCACTAACGGATCGATGTGTGCTTTGGATGAAACGCGAAATGCTCCTGTTGACGTGACAGCCGAAAGATTTGATATGTTGCTTATGCAAAAAATTTTTCTTACAGATAGTATAGTATCATTTCTGCTTTGCTGTTCTGGTAATATTTTGCAACGCCTTAAATACTTTATGACTTCTGACAATCTAGATATTACCTTTCGTTCATCATCAGTAACAGTTTTTTCTTTATTAATCTCCAAAAGTTCTGCATTATAGTTTGCTTGCAAATTCAACCAAAAAGATTTTGGCACCCCCAAAGCATACTCTAACGACATCGCAAAATTGGAAGAAATATCTTTCTTTCCAGAAACAATGTTGCTTATATATGCAGGGGTAACTCCTGTCCGCATTGATAGTTCCGCTTGCGTAATGCCTCGTTCCTCAAGAATGTCGGCGATGGTTTCACCAGGGTGAATTATCAGGTCACGGGATATACCAATTCTCTTTTCCACCATGATAATCACTCACTCCTTCTACTTCAATTTCTGAACATATCATTATTGTATCTTGGGTTGCATTGGGTTCAATTATTAATCGCACGTTCCCTGTGATTTTAAGTGAATACCGAATTTGAGCATACCCGCTCAGCGGTTCCGGTCTTCCCAGTCCGACTTTAAGAAAATCGCCAAAACACTCTGCGGCCTCAAGTCTATCCAAGTGTTTTTTTATTGTCCTCACCCAATCCACAGGAATCTTTTGCTTAAGCTTATTGAAGTCAGTAAAATACTTTTCAACGCGATTATTTGCATAAGTTATGATCAACAATTATCACCGCCACAATTAACCATTTGGTTAACTTGATTATAGCGTTTTCAAATTAAACTGTCAATCCCCTTTCTATGTGTATTATACCATTTGATATGTTTCACTTTTACACTAAATCCGTCAATTTGTTGCCCCAAACAAAGCAACACGCCTACATCCCAAACATCTCCCTCACCACGCGGTCGGCACCCTTCACCAAACCCACCAGCACCAGCATATTGAAGATCACCTCGCCCAAATAGCCCCACACCTGCGTGACCACCGAGCCGCCGCCCAACACCACCGTGTCGCTGGCGGCGAAGGCCGAGAATACGATACAGGCCAGCACGATCACCGCGCCCTCCAGGCACACGCCCATATAGCTTTTGAGAAAGGCACGTCCCATCTGGGACGTGCCCTCTCCCGCAAAGGACGCCAGCGCCACCGGCGACAGCGCGGCATATAAATAGAGCTTAAAAAACCGGCCATACACGGTGAGGATCATCAAAAACGCCAGCACCGTAATGACCAGACAGCCCAGCAGCGTTACCAGCCACAGGGGAATACTGGCGAGGAAGCCCACATCCCCGATGGCCGTCACTATCTCCGTAGGCAGCGACACAGCTGCACCGTCGATACCGCCCACGCTGCCGGCAGCGGCGGAGATGATACCGGCACAGACCGCAAAGATGTCCACCATCAGGTCGATGCCGTAGGTAACAGCCAACTTCGCCATGACGAAGTAGATAAAATGCCGCAGGATGTGTTCAGGCCGTTGGAAGTCCCGAAAGCCGGCGCTGCTGCGGAAGATGCCGATGGCCAGAAACAGCACCAGCAAACCGTAACCGATGCCCTGCATGGCTCCATTGACGGTCTGGATCGTCTGCCATATCGTGCCACCCTTAAACGCCTGCGGCGATTGGGTCAACAGCGACCACATCTCCGTCAGTTTGTCATTCCATACGCTGAAAGCATAGTTGAGATTGTCAATGATCCAGTTGTTGTCCATACCTTACACCGCGTCGATCAGCGTCAGAATCTCCTTGGCGAAGGTAATAAGCAAGCCACCGAACAGGCACAGCAGGCCCTGCGTCCTCTGGCTGGCGTCGTGGCTCTGGATGCTCATACCCACCTGCACGATGCCCCAGCCAAGAATGATGATGCCGATGGCCTTGATGATCGAAAAGATGAAGTCGGACAGATTATTAACGATGCTCAGCGGATCGCTGGCTGTAGCGTAGGCAGGTACAACGCAGCACAGAAGCAGCGCACCGGCGCAAACGCTTCTTGCCATGGTTTTAGTTTTCTTCGTTTTCATGTTCGTCCTCCAAAAATGTGAAATCGTCCAGTGTACGGAATGCATAGGGCAGATCCGGCAGAGAATAGTCCGGCACAGGCGGATTGTGGATATAGGGCTCCGCTCCGCCGTCTGTGGTGCGCTGCACATTGGGGTGACGGCGAATGTCATACTTTTTATCCCGCACCGGCTTTTCACCGCGGATAAGCAGCAGGGCGTCATCTGAGGGCAGCATCCGTATCTCGTCCGGCGTCATCAAATCGCGCCCGGTCTGCTGAAAATTCACAGAGCTGGAGCCGCTGCGCCCTTTCGTCTGCCCGCGGGTGCGGGTATGTACCGTTTCTTTTCCCAGGAGCTTGGAAATAAATTCCAGCGATGTCGGCTCATTGCCGCCGCCGAGGAAAAGGAGGGTATCGCAGTTGCCGATGACGGTTTCCCATTCGTCCTTATAGAGTGCCTTGATGCTATGAATGTTCTGCACAATGATGTTGATGCCGATGTTATAGCTGCGGCAGGTGGCCAGCACCTTGGGATAGCTGTCCGGCTGCGCCACATTGGCCCACTCGTCCTGTATGACGCGCACCGGCACCGGCAGCCGCCCGTTGTACCGCTCATCCGACCGCAGGTAGAGCTGCTGGAAGCACTGGGTCAATAGCATACTGACCAAATAGTTCATGCTGCCGTCATTGACAGGAATGATGCAGAAGATGGCTCGCTTTCGCTCACCCAATGAGGCGAAGTCCATCTCATCCGTCTGCATCATGGCCGCATACTGCGGGAAAATAAATGCCGCCAGCCGGACGGAGGCGGTTACAAGAATGGATTTCGCTGTCTTGCCCGCTGCCTGCTTGTAAACCTTATATTCCCGCACTGCTACATGATTCGGCTCCCGCTCCTCCAGCGCTTGGAACAGCAGATCCAGCGGGCTTTGATATTGCTCGTCCTCCTCCATGACACGCGCACATTCCAGCATAAACATCAGCATTTCAAAGTTCTGCTCCTCCTTGGGCGCTTCGCTGAGCAGATACAGCATCAGCGCAGAATCCAGCGCAATTTCTGCTTTTTCCCAAAACGGATCGTTGGACGCGCCCTTAGGCGGGGTGGTATTTTTTACCAGATTGTCCATGAGCTTCAGCACATCCGGCTCGTCCCGGATGTAGGTGAAGGGATTGTATCCATCCGACTGCTGCGGATGAATGAGGTCGAATACCTTAATGTCATATTTTTCCTGCTCCAGCAGGCGGCCAGTGCTGCGAAGCATCTCGCCCTTCGGGTCTATGACCAAATAGGAGCAGTTGGCGCTCATAATACCCGGTTTGCAGAAATACCGCGTTTTGCCGGAGCCGCTGCCGCCCACCACAAGAATGTTCAGATTGCGCTGGTGCCGATACCCGTCCAGCCCGATGGAAATGCGTTTTGTCAGGATGGCATTTTTCCCTTTCGGATCGGCGTACTTCTTATTCAGCGCACGGACGCTGCCCCATTTGGCAGAGCCGTATTCCTCGCCGGGGCGGCGGTTTTCATAGCCGGAATAGTAGAGCGTCACGGCCAGACCGTAGCAGGCCAATGCACCGATGATGCATTGTGGAGTATAGCCCGTCCAGTGCAGCAGCGTTGGGTGCTTTAGTACATGGCTGAAGCGAGTCATCAGGTCAAACAGGTTGGTATCCTGTTTATAGGCTGCGGCCGCTGCAATCGCGGCATAGAGAACCGCCAGGCATAGAATCACCCATGCGATTGGTTTAACTTTCTTCATGTCACCACCCTTTCGCACACCACCACATGCCGCTGTCGCCCACCCGAGGCATAGGGGTGGCAGGTCAGCAAAGTCAGCAGGTCGCGGTTTGGCTGAATTTTAATTTTCTCCACCTCCTGGGGCTGGATGATCTGAATGTCCGTTACGGTATAGGTCAGCGTTTCCCATAGATTCGTCAGCTGCACGGTATCGCCCACCTGCAGGCGATCGATGTGGCGGAAGTAATCCGCGCCGCGCCAGCCTCGGTGGCCTGCAATGACGCAGTTGGTGTTATCGCCGCCAATGGGCGCTGACGTGCTGCCCAGCACCGCCGCGCCGAGGGCAAGATGTTCATCCGATGCGCCCAAGTAGACCGGCATGGTCAACTCCATGGCCGAGATCTCCAGCACGCCGATGATCTCACTCTTGATGCCGTAGGCGGATAGGTCAACGACAGGCTCCTCGCAGGCTTCCAAACTGGACAAATCACGCTGTTTCTCTGCATAAAGCTGGCGGTTGTAGTCCTGTAAGGCCGCCAGCAGCTCGGGATACGGATTTGGCTTGCGTTCTTCAAGAAAACTCTGCACGGCTTCGTCTGTATTGGTTTGCAGCCTGTACCCGGTGAACACCGGCCACAGCAGAACACATAAGCCAGCCACAGCCAGCAGCGCCGCAAGTAGCAGTGCTTTTTTACTCATGGCGCTTCCTCCGTTTCACGATGAAATACCCGCCGCCGACCACTGCCGCTGCGCCGAAGCTGATAGCCAATCCCGTCAGATAGTGCCGCGCCCACGAGGAGGAAGCCGGTGTTGCAGTGATTTCTTCCACCGTTTCCGGCGTGTACGGCACACGGTGTCCCCTTACCAGCAGCCGATGGGTATTGACACCAAACGGCGTACAGGTCACCAGCGTTACCAAGTCCTTGCCGCCCTCGATTTGCAGCAAACCGGTGTCCGTGGGCAGCACAGTAGCGATATTGTCTACCTGATACGCCAATGTATCGCCCAGCACATGGATGTAAAATATGTCGCCCTCTGCAAGCTGGTCAATGTCCGAAAATAGCTTAGAGCTCGCCATGCCGCTGTGGGCGGATAACACCGCGTGAGTGCTTGCACCGCCCACTGGCAGGGACATGCCCACCACATGACCCACGGATTTTTCCAGCGTGTCGGCGCTCGTGCCGTGTTCCACTGGCAGATACACGCCGATTTTTGGAATGTCCACATAGCACATGACGCTGCCCACCGTGAGCTGCTGATCATACGCCAAGGGAGGGGCCGAAGCCCCTCCCTCTGTGATGGCCGCGCCGGACAGCATGGCGTTATACTGCTGCGCCGCCTGGCGCTGCCGCTCTAACTCGGCGGTATTCGTATCTTCAATGGCTGCGGTGTAGGCGGTTTCTATATCCGAGTGGTATTTTTCGCTCAGGAGTTCTCCCGCCAGTGGGTAAAGTAGAAGCCCCAGCGCCACTGCGCCGCAAGCCGCCGCCAACAGCCAGCGCTTCACTGCTCGTTACGCTTGCGGAACTTCACCACGATGAACGCCGCCACGCCCAGCAGGCCCACGCCGCCGATGGTGAACATCCACGTTCCGTAGCCGCCGGTTTTGGGGAGGTCAAAACCGGGGTTGTTGATGACCGTCAGCGGCACGATGGCATTGCCCTCCGTCATGCTGATGTCCTTACCGTTGACGGTACCGGTGGCGGTCAGCAGTTTGGCACCGCACTTCTCGCACTGGCCGCTCTCAGCGGTCTTGATAACGATCTTGACCGCGTCCTTCAGCAGCACATAGCCCTTGTCGGTAGCAATTTCGGTCAGGCTGTAAGCATCGTCCTCCAGCCCTTTGACCACGATGTGGCCGCTGCTGTTGGGGATAAAGGTCGTGGCATCAGACTTTTTGCTGGTGATACCCTTGGCGTAGTAGATGCCATCCTTCAGGTCTGCGATGATATAGCAGTCGTCTGTATCGTTATGCAGCCGGAACTTGACATTCTTCATATTTCCGCCGTTGTCGCTGAACTGCTTGAGAACGTCGATGCCGTAGGTGTAGACATGGCAGCAGTCCTCCAGCGTGTCAAAATAAGTGGTGTTGGTGCGCCTCCAAGTCAGCACGACATCGTTGGGGTTGTCCTTGTCGCCCATCTGGGCGTCGGCGGTCAGTGTGGCGGCGTAGGTGATGCGCATGGTGCAGTCGGAATAGCCCCGCTTCACGCTGTCGGTGTAAACGCTCTCAGACTCGTTGATCTCGCTCAGACCGGCCTCGGTCATGCGGATGGTCATGGTGTTGTCGGTATCATCGTAGGTCACGGTGAATTTGCCGGAATCCTCCGCCCAAGTGGTGATCTTATCGGTGCAGCCAGCGTCCTTGAAGAACTCGATGACTACATCCTGCTTATTGTAACGGATGCCCTTGGACATGGTATCGACGTAAGTATACTCACTCAGGCTGGTCGCCTTGGAGGTAATAGTGGGCAGGGTGCTGATGATCTGATAGTCGACCACATCACCCACTGAGGCGGTGGCGGTGTGGGCGTAACCGTCCCCAATGTCTGTCAGGCTGCCGCTGTTCTTGCCGGTGGAATTTTTGCTCTCGCGCACGGTTTTCTCCAGCGTGGGGTTGCCGGTCTGGTTTTTGGGATAGACAGTCACATCATAGTTCCAGCCTGTGCCGTCCACGGTGGTCATGGGCAAGGACACGAAGAAAGGGTTGCAGGTAGAGGTGACATTCTCCGGTACTCTGGTTTCGACAACGAGGTACAGGCCCTGCCCAAGGTTTTCCGCAGAGGTGTGACCGGCAGCGTCCGTCTCGGTCATGGCCGTGCCGTTCTTGACCGCAGCTTCCAGCGCATTTTTCACCGTGGTGGCATTGGCAGCCAGCGCAGCGGCTAGCTTGCCATTCAGCACATCGCTGGTGTAGTAGTTTTTTCCGTTTTCGCTCTTGTGGGCATCCGCGGCGGTCACGCCGATGGCGGGCAGCACCGCGTCCGCGCCGTCAAAGCCGTACAGCACACCTACCCGGCGCCGACCATTCACCAGCTCATTGTTCATGGCGATGTCCGCCACTCTCAAATAGGTGAATTCCACGCCCTGCACGGCATATTTTGCCAGCTTGTCGATGACGGCGTCGTCATGCAGGCCGGTGCTGACATAGGATTCTGCGTCCCACGCGCCGTCCGCGCTGGCCGTGGTGATATCGTACTTGTAGATGTTCAGGGACGCTCTCTTGCCGGTGTTGATGGTAGGCTCTGCGGCAAATGCCGTGGTCATGAGGCCGATGGCCATAAGTGCCGCCAGCAGCAGCGATACTATGCGATGGTTCTTTTTCATGTTCAGTTGTTCTCCTTCCTGATATTAGATTTTTTGCAAAAATAAACACCCATGCAGAACATGAGTGCCGCAAGCAGGAAATATGTTGTGAATCCCGTGCCGCCTGTGAATGGCAGCTCAAATCCTGCATTGTTGCAGAGGGTGATGGTGATGTCCGCTGCATCCGCCGTCAGCGTGCCCACCTCCACCGGCTCAGGCAGCAGGGTATATCCGACGGGCGCTTTCGCCTCGGTAATGCGATACTGTACGCCGATCTTGAGATTTTCCCACTGGGCAAGTCCATCTGCACTGGTGGTGACACTGCCGACTTCCGTCCATGACTGTCCGTCCGCAGAGGTTTCCAGCAGAAATTCCGCCCCGGCGAGAGCCTCGCCTGCGGCATCTACCTTACGAACGGAAATGCTGCCCACCTTGTTGACTTTGAACTGGATATACGCCCACACGGGATCGGGCAGGGTGGTCAGCGCGGCACACGACTGGAAGTCGCTGCCGTTGCTTGGCTCCAGCAGCACGGCCTCTGTGCCGTCCACATCCAGGGAATAGCCTTTTTCGCTGCTGACATAGCCGTCCAGCTTTTCGGCGGCCTCCTTGGTGGCGGTCACTGTCAATGTGTTGCCTTCCTGGCGGATGGTCACGCCGCCGATGTTGCAGCCAAAGGAATACTGCGACAGCACGCCGTTGGTGTCGGTGCCCGTTCCTGTGTACCGGCTGCCGTCCCAGTCCAGCTCGATGGCATTGCTTTCGCTCAACTGGTTTCGGTACCGCACCGCAAAGCTGGGGAGCTTACCGTGCTGCATCATGCGGTCAATGATGGTGTCATAGGCTTTTCCTACGCCCGCGTCCACATAGCGGAACATCCGATGGCAGGTGGTGTCGTGCAGCGTGTAGGGGTAGGTGGGACTGCGGTAGCCGCAGACAAATTCCCAGATAATGGCTTGGGTCGCCAACTGCGCATAATCGGGATTCATATCAAATGTATAGCTGCCGCCGTGGCCGTAGGCCAGTGCCAAGGTCACCGCATAACGCTGATTCCAGCTCAGAGCGCTCCAGGACACGGATGAGTAGCCCAAGGCAGACCCCGCGGAGGCTGCGGCAGGCTCCATGCAGTAGGCAGGCACCGTCTTGCCGGTATCACTCCTTGTAAAGTATTTCAGCTTCGTGCTGATGAATGGACCCCACTGGGGCACATTGGATTTGTCCTCATAGTAGTGATAATTTCTGCCGCCCGAGATGGTGCCGGAGATGGTTTCGGCGTGAGCTGTCACAGCGGACAGCCCCATGAGCACCGCCAGCAGGCACACCAGCGTTAGCAGCTTGGGAATGGTTTTCTTCATAATGTCCTTTCTCCCAACGCAAAAGCCGGCAGCTCACGCTGTCGGCCTTCTGTTGGGTATTCGATTTTATCCGCACAGCACCACCACGATGTACTCGTCCGATGCTGCGCTATAGCGCACGGTGCAGTTGAACCGTGCATAGGCTCTGACGGCATCCGCACCGTCCATGGCTGCCAAATACTGGAAGGTAGCGTCCACATTGCCCCGCACCGCGCGGTTTAGTGCCTCCCGTCCGCCGTTGGCTGCCAGCCACGCCACGCTGTCTGCCGTGCCGGGGAAGTAGCTGGCATTCTCCGCAGTCAGGTCGGTGTCGATGGTCACGCCGTACTGCGCCTTCGCATACTCGTTGCCCACCCGCACGGCCTCCGCGATGGAGTAGATGTTCCCGCTGGCCGCAGACGGCGCAGGGTCAGGCTCGGGTGTCGGCGTAGGAGCAGGTTCGGGGGTGGGAGCCGACGGGGGAGTTGCTGTAGGCTCTTTCTTAGATGTTGCCGGCGGCTCAGGTACAGCAGGCTGCACTGTTTTGCCGGATGCAGGCTGCTTTTCTGCCGCCTTATCTGCTGAATCATCCGTTTGCGGTGTGGACTTTGATGACTCCACACCGGCATCTGTTTCGGTAGCCTTACCATCTGCCGGCAGCAACGGCGGATCCGCCGCTTCTGCCGCATTGTCGGTTCCCCGAACTTGAGGTAATTCTGCCGGTGCAGAGTTAGGTGCCTGTGTTTTGCTTTGCACTTGTGCTGCACAGCCCACCAAGAATATCGCGCATAGCGTCAATGTCACACAGAAAGCGGTTCGTTTCATAGCAGCATCATCCCTTCGTACTAAGATGATACCATTATGCGGATACAAGGGTTTGCTGTCAAATTTTTGCTTATCTCTGTTCGTGCTCCTGGTCGGCAATGGTTTTGGCCTGCCGTACCATCTGTTCGGACACTTTCTTCAGCTCCTGCATCTTTGCTCGGACGGATGGCTTTTTCTCAGATGCCATCTCGGTAGAGATTCTGGCACCATTCCCGCGCTCCTTGGAGCTGTTCTCGGACGGAGCGCGGGCGCTTGCTTTTTTTGCGGCGTCCTCCCGTACTGGCGCGGGATAGCCCATCCGTTCAAAGATACGGTTGATCTGCTTGGCATCCTTGGCCTTGGCCATGATCTCCACTGTGCCGGTTTTCTCCACCTTATTGATAACGGGATAGAACAGCACCCCGTAGCGCTTGCTCTCCATCTGAAAGCCTTTCAGATCCTCCTGCTTGACGGAGAAAATAGTCAACTCCTCGCCGTCCTGGATCAGCCGCTTCAGCCCCGTCTTGCCGGACAGCTTTGGGTTGTCCTTGGCAATGGCAATCAGCAGAGCTGCCAAATTTTTCGCGCCCAAGCCCGCCAGTTTAACGGCACTCTCCGTAATTTGGATACCCTCTTTTACCACCAATTCGGCAGTTTCACCGCTGGTATTCATGGCGTTTTTCCTCCTTTTTGACTTGCTTTTGCCGCATGGCTTCCGCCTGCTCTACTTGTTGGGATATATGCGGTACATCCGCCAATATCCCGTGGCACAGGGTCAATTCCCTGCGTTTCTCCCGCAGGGAGGCAGTCTGCCGGTCAATCTCAGCGCTGCACCGCGCTTTGCCTTCCTCATCCGCTGCTCGCCTCCTTTCCTGATAGAGTGGTTTTCGCTGTATGACGCCTGCTTCAATCTCGCGCTCCAGTTCGCCGGTACGATTGGCCAGTTCCTCCGCCGTGGTGATATGATTTGACCACAGGTAAAGAAACTGCCGCTCGTACCGTTCCAGTTGAACGATCTCCTGCCGCATGGAAAAAGGGACACGCTGGAATCGGGTCTTTTTTCGTGTCCCTCGCAGCAGATACAGATACCGAAGATAAAGAGCCTGAAAGCCTGTGATCTTTCGTTTCGGCACGGTTGGGTGCTTGCCCTTGATTCGGTAACGCCTGCCTTTACACTTTGTGACAGGGACAGGCGGTACCGCGCCTTCACGCCGGGCGGCCAGTCGGGTGCGGATGTCCTGCTCCGTATACCCGTCACCAAGGCTATCCAGCCGGATCGCTCGTTTGCCGCCCGGCGGCAGCACGGTCACATATTTGCGGTTTGGCTGGTTCTGCACCACATAACCAAGCCGCCGCAGGAGCATCAGAAATGTGTCAAAGGTGTAGGCGTTCTCGATCACGCGGTCAATATCAGCGCGGATGATGCTGCGGATGGTGGGCTTACCCGTGTTTTCCGCTTTCCATTCGGCATAGTGCTTTCCTTTGCCCTGCGGCGCGATGACGGATAGCCCATTCTCTCGGCACAGCGCATCGGATGCGCCTCGCACATCAAAATAGTAGCTGCCGGGGCTGCTGTGATATTTTCTGCCGTCCACAAAGGATACGGAATTCACTACAATGTGATTGTGCAGATGGGCTTTGTCCAAGTGTGTTCCGATGACCGCCTCATACTGACCGCCAAAGAGCTTTTTGGCAAAAGCCATGCCGATACGGTGCGCCTGCTCCGGCGTCACCTCTCCGGGTGCAAAGGACTGGATGAAGTGATACCCTACCACACCGCTCGCTTTTCCGAAGCAACGCTTTGTCTCCTGCATCTCGGCATAAGCTGTTTCACAGCTCTCACAATTAATGGCAGACGCAAAGAAATGCTGCTTTGTTTTCTCTGAATTTACAGCGTAAGTAATGCCAGCGTCCAGCGTGGTCTTTTCGCCGTTGATGGCGTAATTCACGCGCTTATCCAGTCGGTCGCGGATGGCGATGATCTTAACAATGGCCATATCAAAGGCGTTTCATCGTCCGCCAAAGCAGACCCTGCATTGCCTTAATGCGGTCGATGTCCTCCATGCGGACAAATCCGCGGGCATTGGCCACCTTGGCGATCTGATTGATATTGACCGCCATGCCGGAAAGCTGGCGCAGCAGCTCCGGCAGTTCGTCGGGCGGACGGGGGCGCAGCTCCGCCCCTACAATCAGCCTGCGGAGTACCGGCTCCATTTTTAGGCCGGTATCTGCGGAGAGCTGCTTCAAGTGTGCGTATTCTGCGCTGTCCAGCCGCAGGGAAATTCGCTTTGCAATTCCTCTCATGAGTTTCCTCCTCGTTTTTAATGGGGGTCTTAGGGGGCTTGCCCCTTAACAAGCGCATTTTGCTGTCAAAATGCTATGCTTGCCGGGACAGCGGCGCTATGCACCGCGTCCCGCGTTACTGCGCCGAAAAAAGAAATCAGCGGGCTTCGCCACGCTGCGCGTCACGCCGATACCGCAGCAGATCATTGTAGTCTTTTCCCCGCACCGGAGGTCTGTCAATGACCTCGTATCCTCTCAGCAGTTCCTTCAACACCGCCGCTGCTTTCCGTCCCGGCTCATCATTGTCCAGACACAGCACAATGCGGGATATATGGGGTGCAGCTTTCAAATACTGCGTAAGTGCCGGCGGCAATCGTTGCAGTTCCTTACCGGAAATGCCGCCCAGCGCCAGTGTATTTGCCTTGCGCCAGTCCGAGCCCTGTTGCTTCAGCAATGTCAGATAGGATAGTGCATCAATGGCTCCTTCAAAAACGCACAGGGTCGATCCGTTGCTCGGTGCCAAGGGTACAGCAAAGGTAAATTGCTTGTCGCTGCCTGCTACTTCACCGACAAACCGCTTTTCCCGCTGCGTTCCCCGCAGCATGGCATAGGCAGGCTTCCCCTCTGCAAAGCCAACAAATATGCAGTTATGGCGGACAGCATCCTCATAGAGCTGCCCGTGCTTGATGCAGTGGTTGATGATCTCGGCGTCAATGCCGCGGCTGCGTAAATATGCAAAAACACGCCGATTATCGGCGTGTTTGGGCGGCAGCGTAAATTCAGTTTTCGGATACAGTACGGCTGGCTTTGGCGGAGGCGGTATGCAGGGCGATTCTCCGAGGATGCGCTGCACAGCCTCCGGAAGCCATAAGCCCTCTACCGCGGTCAGATAGTCCAGAGCATTTCTTCCACCGATCCCACGCGACCACCAAAACCATTTCCCGTTGGAAATTTTCAAAGAGTCATGGGTGCGGGTGGCGTAGGTGCTGCCACTGATATGCACCAGCTCCTGCGGCTCGAAGCAACGCAGGTAGGTCAGCAGATCCACCTCCCGTGCAGCAGTAAGCTGCTCCTTGGATACATAGGGCATGGTTGTTCACCTCCATGTAAGAGAAAAGCCGCCTGCATTTCTACAAACGGCTCTTGATAATATAATTGGCCTTATTGGTTGCTCTTTTTCAGCAATTTTTGCTCGGCACTTTCCAATGCGGCAATATAGTCCTTTTCCCCTCTGGACAATTCGGCGGACTGAAGTTCCTTATATTTTCGATATTCTTCCTTAGCTTTCTTCTCTGCCGTGGCCGCGCTGATTTTTCCTGCATGAGTCAGGATCTCGTGCTTGGAGAGCTTGAGAAAGCCGTCCAGTGTGTCGATCCAGTCAGACATATACATGGGTATGCGGCGTCGTGCCTGCATCTCTGCAAGATCAAGGTAAGCCGATACAATGTCATTGAGTGCCAGCAGCTCGTCTTCCGTACAATAGTTTTTAGCAATGAGGGCATCGCTCTGTGTCGGATGATTTCCGGAAAATGAGTGCAGCCCCATATTGGGTTTACTACTATCCACACTGTAAAAAATCTTTTCTGCGGCTGTCTGACCATGAGCAGCCCAGTGCATTTTATTCTGGACGGTCTTGAAGAAAAGGACGGAGGATTCTGTCCTCGGGTCATAATCCACACTGGTGGCATAAATGTCCAGCACTTTGCGCCAGAACACCTTTTCAGAGGATCGGATATCGCGGATACGATCCATCAGTTCATCAAAATAGTTGCCGCCGCCAGCTTGCTTCAGCAGCTCATCGTTCATGGCAAAGCCCTTAATGAGGTATTCTTTGAGTACGGAGTTGGCCCAAATACGGAATTGAGTGCCACGGAGCGATTTCACACGATAGCCCACGGAGATGATAACATCTAAGCTGTAGTACGCAACTGGCTTATCTGAATTTGCAATGTGAATATTTTTCACATTGCTTTTTTCATCCACCTCACCCTCGGCAAATACATTTTTGATATGTTTCGTAATGCCGCTGCGCTCTCGTTGGAACAGCTCCGCCATCTGTGCCTGTGTCAGCCAAACGGTTTCGTTTTCCATACGAACATCGATTTTTGTCAGGCCATCCTCCGTCTGATACATAATGATCTCCGTCTGTTCAGGGTGGATGTCGTTTCCGCTGGTCACCCAATTACTCATGTGCCGATTCCTCCCATTCGTTGCCGCAAATGTTTCCTGCGCGTACAGCAGTGTCTGCTTTAGGCCGAGTACATCTAATTTCATTATATCACCTCACCTCTTACGGTGCAATGAAAATCCCTCATCTCTCCAGTTGTGCCCGCTTATCCGCCCCCTCTCGCTCCGGTCTACGTTCCGGCTCGGCCAGTTTCGCCATGGCGGCATCGACCACGCAGGAATGGCTGTCCACCGCATAGACTCCCACATGGCCGCCCATTTGCTCTTGCAGCGCCGTGAACCGGCCTGCCGCCTGCTGTGCCGGGAGTCCAAACCGCTCGTCCCCAATGCGCTGCGCCATCCTTTCGTACAGCTTGATTTTCAATTCTTCTTTTGTCATATTCACCTGTTTGTTCACCTTACCCTTCCCGTCCGCATTCGATGGGCATAGTTCTGCACGCTATACCGGCGCATATAGTCATTTTCCGTGGGCACAGTGCTGTCCAGATCGATGCCCTCCAACCGAACATCCCCCGGTTCCAGCACCTCCTCTACCGGGATCACGCGGATTCTCGCCCGACAGTGCAGTGCATCGCCGAACACGCCGCCTACACTGTGAAAGCCTCTGTCACCGCACACCCACAGCACCTTTGACCCTGCAGGCACATCCCCGAAGGGCTGCTTGAGTATCGCCACAGAGCACGGCTCTGCGCCGGCCACTCTATAGTACCCGGCGCTTTCCGCCCGCTCGTATGCGCGGATCAGCTTATCAAATTTTCGCTGCGGCTCCATATAAAACCAGCTCTCCTGATACCCCATATCGACCTACCTTTCCAAATCCGTTGTTTTTCTTGCCGGCGGCTGCTCACAAGCCTCCGGTGCTTCTGCATCCGCCACGATCTCCGGCTCACGCTTGTCGATGTTCAGCAATGCGTTTAGCTCCTCCAATCGCAGCAGCTTTGCCTTCAATTCTTCCTCTCGGGGGAAGGGCTTCAGCACCTCCGCTTTTGCCGTTTTCAGTTGGGAGTGCAGCTCGCTCAGCTTTTCTCGGCAAGCCTGCTCCTTTACCGGCAGACTTTCCAGCAGATTGTCCATGCGTTGGATATTGCCGAATACATCCGTACCCAGCGTCACCACATGGCGCAGCTGTCCGATCATGGCCAGCCGGTACTCCTGTGAAAAGCTGTCAAAGGACAGCTCCAGCGTCAGGCCGCGGTAAAGGCCGATCTGCATCGGCTCCGGCGTCAGCATATTCTGGCAGAGTGTCAGCAGCTCCGTGCCTGCTGCCTTTTTCTCGGCATAGACCTTACCCGCCAGCGTCATGGGGGAGAATCCGTCCGCGTTAGGCGCGGTGTGCGCCTTGACCGTGGCAATATCTGCGCCGTATCCGGCAAGCCTTTCCTGTGTTTCCGCGATGGACTTGGGAAAGGTTTTGCTGATGGCGTCCTCCAGCGCATACCGCTGGCTGAGATGATTGCCTTTCAGCAGTTTCAGCTTAGATACCTCAATGTCCAGATCCATCTTTTCCTTGATGAGCGGATTACCACTGGCCAGTGCTTTGATCTCCGCATAGGAGAGTGCCTGCTCATCCACATCCTCGGCGGAACGCACTGGGCTCTTGCTGGTCATGATCTGCGCGATGAATTTCTGCTTCCGCTCCACCAGCTGGTAGAGATAGGCATCGAAGGTGCCCTCGGTGACATAGCTGTAAATGTCCACCTCAGCATTTTCGTTGCCCTGCCGGATGATGCGTCCCTCCCGCTGTTGGAGATCTGCCGGACGCCACGGGCAGTCCAAATGGTGCAATGCCACCAGCTTCTGCTGGCAGTTGGTGCCTGCACCCATACGCTGGGTGCTGCCCAGCAGCACACGCACCTGACCGGCGCGCACCTTGGCGAACAGGTCTTTTTTCTGCGTCTCCGTCTTGGCGTCGTGGATATAGGCGATCTCATTTTCCGGCACGCCCATCGCTACCAGCTTACTGCGGATGTCGTCATAGACGCTGAAAACACCGTCGCCCTTGGGCGTGGACAGGTCACAAAAGATCATCTGCGTGGAGTGCTTTTCCGCCGTGCGCCGCCAAATGTCAAATACTGTCTCCGCGCACTTGACCGCCTTGCTCTCCGGGTCGGCGGGCGGCATGGGATTGATGAGCCGCTGGTCTAATGCCAGCTTCCGGCCATCGTTGGTGATCAGCAGCATATTGTCCACGCTGCTGTCCACCTGCTTGTTGCGTACCTGCTCGGCACGCTCCGCCAGTGACGCCACCATCTCCTTTTGATACTCGGACGGCTTCAGGGCAATATTGTGGTAATTCGCCTCCGGCACGGGCAGGTTCAGCATATCCGCCGTTTGGATGTCCGCCACATTTTTGAATACGGAGATCAGCTCCGGCAGGTTGTTGAACTTGGAAAAGCAAGTCTTGGCGCGGTAACCCGTCCCCTCCGGGGCAAGCTCGATAGCCGTGACCGTTTCGCTGTAGTTGGCGGCCCATGCGTCAAAATGCTGGAAGCCCTGCTCCTGCAACGCTCCCATTTGCAAGTACCGCTGGATGGTGTATAGCTCCACCATGCTGTTAGAGATAGGCGTACCGGTGGCGAACACCACACCGCGCCCGCCGGTGATCTCGTCTAAGTACCGGCACTTCATGAAAAGGTCGCTGGACTTCTGTGCTTCCGTCTGTGCAATACCGCTGACATTCCGCATTTTGGTATAGAGAAACAGATTTTTATAGTAGTGGCTCTCGTCGATGAACAGCCGATCAACGCCCAGCTCCTCGAACGTGACCACATCGTCCTTGCGGCTCTGGTCGTTCAGCTTGTCCAGCTTATTCTGCAAGCCTTTGCGGGTCTTTTCCATCTGCTTGATGGTGAAATTCTCCGCCTTGTCTGCCTTGGCCTCCCGGATGCCCTGTATCACCTCGTCCATCTGCTGCTCTAAAATGACACGCTGCCGCTGGATACTGACGGGTATCTTCTCAAACTGACTGTGTCCGATGATGACGGCGTCGTAGTCGCCGGTGGCGATGCGTCCGCAGAACTTCTTGCGATTTTTTGTTTCAAAATCCTTTTTCGTGGCCACCAGCACATTGGCGGCAGGATAGAGCTGCAAGAGCTCGCTGGCCCACTGCTCCGTCAGGTGGTTTGGCACCACAAATAGGGACTTCTGGCACAGGCCCAGCCGCTTGGATTCCATAGCCGCCGCCACCATCTCGAAGGTCTTACCCGCACCCACCACATGGGCCAGCAGGGTATTGCCGCCATAGAGGATGTGGGCGATGGCGTTCACCTGATGCTTCCGCAGGGTGATCTCCGGATTCATGCCGGAAAAGTTGATGTGGCTGCCGTCGTATTCCCGTGGGCGGTTGCTGTTGAACAGGATATTGTATGCCTTGCAAATCTTCTCCCGCCGCTCCGGGTCTTTCCAGATCCACTCGGCAAATGCCTCCTTCAAAAGCTCCTGCTTGCCCTGTGCGATGGCGGTCTCCTTCTTGTTGAGCACTGCCACGCGCCGCCCATCTCTATCATACTGATAGTCAAAAATGCGGACGTCTTTCAGGTTCAGGCTGCTCTCGATGATCTCACAGGCGCTTGCCCGCAGCGTGCCATAGGTATTGAAAGCCTTGATATTGCTCTTATCCTTGCTCTTGCCCTCAATGCGCCACTCGCCGGTGATCTGGGAGTAATGCACCTTGATATCCCACCGTGCACGGCGGGGCGTGTCCAGCGTCTCAAAGATGAACTGCCGGATATACTCCGGATTCAGCCATGTGGCACCCAGCCGCACGGAGATCTCACTGGCGGTCAAGTCCACGGGCTGCACCTTCTCCAATGCCTCCACATTGGGAAGGTACTGCGGCTCCGATTCTGCTTTTGTCCTCACCTCTGCCAGCTTCCGCCGCACATTGCCGGACAGGTACTCGTCGGCGGGCAGGTATTTCTCGCCGCCCCTTTCCCCGTAATCAGGGTTCAGAAAGACAACGCCCTGCAAGTCCGCGAACAGACTATCCTCGTCCTTGCCAGTGAGCTGCCCCATATACGCCATATCTACGCGGGCCTTCTCCCCGATGGACAGGGCCAGCGCCTCCACCGCCGTGTCCACCCTCTCGGCAGGCCGGTGGCTGCGGATGGTGCGCTTGGTGAACAGGTCGGCTTTCCGCTTCAGGCCACCCTCCTCATCCAGCACCTCCAACGAACACAGCAGGAAGTAGGAGCTATCCTGATCAAAGGCGATGGCGTTGCCCCGTGAGTTGATAAGCCCGTAGTCGTAGGTAAAGCGGTCATAGAGGTCGTTCAGCTTTGCTTGCTGCTGGCGTATCATGCCATCCGGATAGTCCTCCGTCTGGTATTCCAGCAGCTTCCGCACACAGTCCCGCAGACCGATCATACCGCGAATACGGCTCTCGGCGGTCTTGGACACCTCCACCGGGTTCATGCGGCTGTCCTCACGGTAATAGAGCTTGTCATTCACCAGCGTATAGGAAAAATTGCGGACGGTGGGGTCTGCCGCGATGGATTGATCTTCTCCCTCCAGCTCCTCCGCCCGGTCGTAGGCATTGATCTCACCGTGGATATTCTGCACGGCGTTGGCAAGGAGGCTGTCCAGCGGCTGCTCCGGAAACGGCACACAGGTTGGCTCCGGGCCATACGGTCCCGATACCATTTTCATCTCGCCCAGCACCATATCCGGGTGGTCGAGGAAATAGCGGTTCATGGTGATACCGTCGTCGTTCGTCCCCAACTGCACCCACTCTGGCTCAATGTCCACCATGCGGTCACGCTTTTGCAGGAACAGAATGTCCGATACCACCTCCGTACCCGCTGCCGCCTTGAAGGTATCGTTGGGCAGGCGGATCGCGCCCAGCAGCTCCGCCCGCTGCGCGATGTACTTCCGCACATTGCCGGTGCGCTTATCCATGGTGTAGCTGGAGGTGATGAACGCCACCACGCCGCCCGGCCTCACCTTGTCCAGCGTCTTGGCAAAGAAATACTCGTGGATGGACAGGTTCAGCCGGTCATAGCGCCGATCCTGCACTTTGAACTGGCCGAAAGGCACATTGCCCACCGCCACATCGAAGAAGTTATCGGGGAAGTCCATCTTTTCATAGCCGCGAACGGAAATACTGCTGCGTGGGTACAACTGACGGGCGATGCGTCCTGAAACGTCATCCAGCTCCACGCCGTAGACCTTGCTCTCTGTCATGCTTTCCGGCAGCATACCGAGGAAGTGGCCGATGCCGCAGGCAGGCTCCAGCACGTTGCCCTGCCGGAAGCCCATCTGTCCCAGCGCGGCGTAGATGCTGTGGATCACCACAGGCGGCGTGTAGAAGGCGGTCAGCGTGGACTCCCGCGCTGCGGCATATTCCTCCTCAGTCAGCAGGCTTCTCAGTCCCTCGTAATTGTTGTGCCTTGGGTCAAAGCAGTCCGCAAGGCCACCCCAGCCCACATATTTGGCCAGCACCTCCTGCTCCTCCGGCGTGGCAGGACGGTTCTCCGCCTCCACCTGCTTCAAAAGCCGTATCGCTGCCACATTGTTGGCATAGCGCTGGCTGGGCGGCGCTGCGCCCAGAGCATCGTCGGTGATACGGTAGTTGACGCCGCCCGCGAACAGCGGGGCGGCGGCCTCCAGCCTCTCTTTTTTTCTCGGCAAGGTAAACGCAGGCGGCATAGCCGCCTGCGTCGGTTCCTCTGGCGGTGTCGCTTCCCGCTCCGCTTGCCGCAATCCACTGTCGTGCCGATGGTTAAACAGGCTGAGCGTGCCGTTGACGTATTCGGAAAGCTGTTCCTTCGCCTGCTGGCAGGAATCATAGTGCCGGTCTCTCTCGTCCATGCCTTCCAGATAGACAGTCAGGGCTTCCAGCATTTCCGCCGCTTTTGCCTTATCCGCCAACTGCTCCTCAATGACGGGAACGGCGTCATAGTAGTCCACACCCTTGGGGTACGGTCTCGGCACATCGTCTGGCGCGTCGGAAAAGCCGAAATACACTGTCCGCGCCAACTGCCGCCGTTCATATTGCGGAATTGCGGCAATGGCATCCTCGCCGGGGAAACGCTTCTGCGCGATGAGCCTTTCATACTCCTTGACCACATTTGGAATGCTCAGCTTGACTTCATCATACTGTTTCCCGGCATATTCCCGCTGATAGGTCAGTCCCTTATAGGTTTTCGTATAGTCATATCCATCGCGCCCACCGCCGCTGTACTCACCGAAGCGGCTTTTGATGAATTTTTGCTGCTCCTCTTTTGCGCGGGGATAGCAGAAGAAGGAATACACCGCCAGTTGGCTGTCCACGGAATCCGCAAGGAAGAACTGGTCGATCTCATCCTGCGTGATGAACATTTTGCACCGGCGAAGGAAATCCGGCTGCGCAGAAAAGCTGCGCTCCGGCAGATCAATTCCGTCCAGCACCACGCCGATCCGGTGTGTACTATACTCAGACAGTCGAAAACGCATGATGCTGCGATCCTGCTCATAGGCGTTCAGAAAGGCGTGGTATTCCTCAGCCAAAGCCGCAAGGCCGCCCTCACTCTTGGCAAAGGCCACCATATCCTCGTCCAGCTCCGGATAGCCCTTGCGCTGGTCGTGAATGGCCAGTGTCTGGGGGAACAGGCCCTGTGCGCGACCTTCCTCGGTCAAATCGCGGGCGGTCATCAGCAGGGCGTCGCCCATCTCAAGCAGCACCTTATCCTGCACCTGCTCCATCTCCGGCGCTGAAAGATACGTTCCCGCCTCCAGCAACTCCAATATTCGCACCGACGCCTGCTCCCACGTCACCGTGGTACGGCAGTGACCGGTACGAACGCTATCCCCTTGCGCCAGATGGATACCGTCCTCCATGAACCACACGGCATATTTCTTACCCTCATATTCAATGCCGCGCCCGTTCTCCGCGCCGAACTCCCGCCGCAAAAACGCCGCGCAGTCCGCCTCCGGCCATTGCCGCGTATAGAACACCGCGATCCGCTCCGCGCTGCCGTAGCTGCCGTAGCTGTTGCCTGCCGTATACAGTGCCTGGTCGATGACCTCCTGAGGCACCTGCCGCGCAGGAAATAGCTCACCGACCCGCTGCTCCTCCGGCACTTCATAGACTGCCGCGCTGTCCTCCGTGCCGAAAAAGGACATCTGCTCTGCCATTACCGTCGCATTCTGCAAGCCTAGCTTGATCTTGTATTCACCGCGCTCTATGAGGCTTTCGGTCATTTCCGTGACCACGCCCCACGAAAAAACGGATTCCGCTGTGCGGGAGAGATAGCTGCCCTCCCACATCAAGAGTCCGTCTTTTTCGGCGTGGTAGCCCACCCGGACTTTGTCCGCGCCGGCCAGCACCTCCACCCATATATCGTTGTAGCTGCTTTTCAGAAATTTCGTGCGTGTCGCAATATCCCTATTGGTCTGAAAATACGCAAATATCTCCTGCCGCGTATGCTTGCGCCCACCGTCGTCCAGCAGGATCGCTTCTATGAGGTAAGTATCCAAAAACGCTGGAAGCTCTGCCTCTCTATCGTGCTCCACCGCATAGATTGCGGCCTGTGCCTGCGCCTTTTCGTCCGGATAGTCCCCATAAACGCGAAGGCACACGTTCGTATCGGCATCATAAACAGCGGCACCATCATAGGCAAAGCCATCTGCTTCCATCGTTCCGGCCACATAGCCCTGCGCCGCAGCCTCTGCTTCTTCCAACGTAGGATAGTCCAGCTTATCATCAAAGCCGTTTTCAAAGTGATGATAGGCGGCAACATGATATAAGTTCGCTCTGTTATCAGCAAGGGCGGGAAGTGCATCACTTCCCGCCCTTGCCGGTTCTTCACTTATTAGCTGTAGATCAGATCGTTCAGCACCGTTTCCTCCGCGCTGTGCTTCAGGTTGTTCATCAGCCCCGTCCAACGCTGGGGATCGGCGGCTTTCAGTTCCTCCGTCACGCCCTCGTTCTGCGCCATCTGCGCCACCAGCCGCGTCACCATCTTCTCCGCCGCCGTCTCGATCTCCGCCAGATGTGCCGCCAGCTGCCCGCTGGTCTTGAGATTCGTATACAGCACCCTGCGATGCTTCTTGATGTACTGCCTCCGCAGCTCCGCGTACTTGCCCAGATGCGTCTCCGGCTCTTGGGGCAGCAGCAGGTTCGGCAGGCGATAGCCCTCCTGCACTCTGTAGGTCACTTCCATGATCACCGCTCCTTTCTTTTTCGGTAGGGTTTTGCTCTTTGACAGCATCATAGCCGATTTGTGCATCCTTTGCAAAATTTTGCTCCCGCCGCGCCTGCATCACCGTGCGGCTGATCTCCCGCAGACCCATCTCCGCAATATCGCTGGTGGCGATACCCAGTGCATTGATCGTTGTGGGGGTATCAAAGGAATAAATACCCTCAAAATCCTCCGGCAGTATGTAGGCTACAGCAGGCAGAGAAAGCCGGGTCATCAACATATAGGCAACGCTGCTTTGCAGCGCCCGCCTGTATGTGACCTCTGCATTCAGCATGTCCAGCTCCTCCAGCATACTGCCATCCCGGCAGTCCAGCAGATCCCGCAGATAGTCCGGCACATTGTCCGCCACGGCATTGCGGCTGGCAGACAGTATGGCATCCGGCAAATTATCCTTTTCGGACAGTGTACCAAAGGTGGCCTCCAGCGTCTCGATGACCGGCTCCGTATAGGCCGGTTCCATCGACCAGATGGGAACGGGCCGCGAGATGCGTGTGGCATGGGTGTCCGTGATGTCAAAGTAGTGCTTCAGACGCCCTTTTCCATGGGCTTCATCCATGACAGCAATACCGGTAGCCCCGGCGTTGACCCACCGGCCAAACTGCCGGTTCCATTTTTCCAGTTCCAGCACCGCCGTGGCATTGGGACGCTGGGCGTAGATCAGAACCTGCTCGTCAAACGGACATTTGTAGTTATAGCACGCCGCACGCAGGAAACCCGTCCAGCTCTCATAATCGCCGGTCAGCTTTGTCAGTGTGCGGCTATATAACTCCGTGATAAATTGAAATTTACTTGCCAAGGCATTGCCTCCTTCCTCAAAAATATTGGGAGTATTGGATCTCGATTACCGTGCTTCGCCCCGTTCTTTCAGCTTTTGCAGTCCCTTCAAGAAGCTCGGCACTTCCTGAAAGCCCACAGAATCCACATAGTAAGCATTTCTCTTGCTGCCGCGCTTGACTACGATCACATCGCTCTCAGATAGAGAGCGCATTTGTCGGTAGAAAGGCCGCGTATCCGCATTGTGCTTCCGATATAACTCCTCCAGCGTCATGTTGGGGGCCAACACCCCGGCAAAGGCTTTGCGGTAATGGGCGGCGCGCAGCTTGCCTTTGGCACACTCATATCGCATAAAGGCGTAGTCCACCTTGGCCACGTTGTCGATCTGATATATCTCATAGCAGCCCGCGTCCGCTGGCTGCTGTATTGGATCAAGCGGCTCATACACCGTGCCTGTCCGCTGTGCCATCTCCGCAAACTCGCAAATATGATAGACATTACTGCCGACCAACGTGTGGTAGTCGTCGATATAGGTACAAAACCGTATCACGCTGCCGCCATCCAGCCGCGTCATGACGATGCTGCCCCCGTCTGGGATATAGAACAGCGTATTGTACTCCGGATCAATAAAGCGAATCCGGCGCTTGCTCTTATCCGGCTCCGGAAAGGCGATAACGCCCATGATATTTACCGGCTCACGGTCTGTCATCTTTCTTCACCTCGCTCCTTTTTCTGTGCAGTACGGCTTTGCTCCCGTTGTACTCGCCGCTCTTTTTGTTCCTGATACTCGCTTCCTGCCCTTTCACAGAAGTCCTCGATCATCGCCGCACGGTCTGCTCCGTAATGTCCCCAGAAGAAGTTGGGCGGGCCATCTTCGTCGTTCTTGCAATTGCGCTGCCAGGTAACAAACGGGGCAGGCGCTTTCGGGTGTTCGCCCAAAGCAAATTCGGCGTTTCCCACGCACACCCGCGCCGTAATCTTATAGTCTGCGTTGATGATCTCACCAATGACATAGCTGCCGCTTTCCAGCTCCATGGTGTAGCTGCCGTTCTGTGCCTGCTGCGCCTTCACCGGCATCATCGGCACCCCGCAGACCAAATCTGGCTGCATGACGAACTGTGACCTCGCGCCCAGCAGTTCTTTAGACAATGCCGATACCGGCAGGTACATTTTCTCCCGCCCCAGGATCTTATAGCGCAGCAGGAAACCGATAACCGGATAGTACACACTCATGATGGGGTCTTTGATGTACCCTTTTATCATGGCAGAGTTCCCATATTTTGCATGATCCAAGTACCATTGCGGGTCGGCTCCCGGCGTATCCCAGCCAAACATGGAGCCTGCCATCATGGCAGTTTCCTGAATATCCGTAATGCCGCGCCGCCGGTTATGGCTGTCTGCGATATCACGGTTTTCTGCGCGATTCCCGGTGTCCCACTCCGAGCGGTAGTAGCCACGCACGCCGTGTTTAAGTACGATCAGCTGCCCGGTGGAGGGCAGCGTAGAAAGGCAGGTATCGGGCAATTCATTTCTGCGCATTTGTTTCCTCCTCATCTTGCTTGCTCCTGCTGCCGTCTGCGGCGTCAGCCCTCCAGCAACTTGATGATGACCTCCTCCATCTGCTTGGGCGTATAGCTGGGCGGAAAGTATTTTTGCAGGCGGTCGTTCCGCAACGTCACCTTCCACTCCAGCGGCTTTTCCTCCCGCATAATGAGGTCGATGATGTTGTTCTCCAGCTTGCCCTCCGCGCTGATCTGCTTGAGTCTTTGCGCCTGATCTACGGACGGCGACACCTCGTCCCGCTCCATGAGGAACTGGAGGTAGGTTTGTTCTTTCTCGGTCAGGTGGGAGATGTAGTCGGCTGCCGGAACGAATTTCAGCTTTCTCGCGTCCACCGCCTCCATCAACGGCGGAATCAGGTTTGTCAGGCGGATATAGCGTTGGATTTGCATTCGGCTCTCATTTACTTGTTCCGCCAAAATCTCCACAGAAAAGCGCCCTTCAAAATTCTGCCCAACTTGGGCAGAATTCTTTGCAGGTCGGCCTGCACTCCGTTTCATAGCGTCCAGCTTCAGCTTATACGCCCTTGCTTTCTCGCTGGGCAACAGGTTTTCCCGGTTGATGTTGTAGTCCACCACCAGAATGTCCGCGTCCTCGTCGCTGTAATCCCGCACGATGACCGGGCGGGTGTCCAGCCCCACCACCTTGGCACAGTAGTCGCGCCGATGGCCGGATATAATCTCATACCCTCCCTCGCTGCGTGGGCGGACGATCAGCGGCTCGGCAATGCCGGTGCGCTCGATGCTGTCCATCAGCCGCACCAGATCGGCGCTGGGCCGGTCTACGGAGTACGGCTGCCGCGCATAGGGAAATATCTGCTCCGCCGGAACAATCTGTACCCGCTCCTGATGGTCGGTCTCCCGCTCTGCGTCTGTTTTGAACAAGTCATCGTACCGGGTCAGCTCTATGCCGTTTAATTTGTGGGCCAAGCTGCAACACCTCCTTCGTCAGCGCGGCATACGCCTGTGCCGCTTTTCCCTCTGGGTCATGCTCATAAATGCTGGTTCCTGTGACGCTGATCTCCGCCACGCGGATAGAACGGGGTATCTCGCTGCTGAACACACGGCTGCCGTAGTTTCTGCGCAGTTGCTCACTAATTTCCTTAGCCAGCGTGGTACGGCTGTCCATCATGGTCAGCAGGATACCGTCCACCGTCAGGTGGGGATTGATCTGCCGTTTGACGCGGGCAATGGTACGCATGAGCTGTTCCAGCCCCTTGGCGGCCAGATACTGCCCCTGCACCGGAATGATAACGCTGGCCGCCGCGGTCAGTGCGTTGATGGTCAGCATCCCCAGCGAGGGCATACAGTCGATGATGGCGTAATCGTAAGCCGGTGCCAGTCCGGACAAATACTGCCGCAGCACCGTTTCTCGGCTCATGATGTTCACCAGCGTCACCTCCAGTCCCGACAGCTCAATGTTGGCGGGAACAAGATCGACGCCGGACGCATGGTGCAGAATCCCCTCGCCGGGTGCGATGGGTTCCTCGTTGACGGTCTTTGTCATCAGGTCGGCCAGTGTGGGAGAAAGCTCGTCCGGCTGCCGCCAGCCCAGCATTTGGGTGAGATTGCCCTGGGCGTCGGCGTCCACCAACAGGACTTTCTTGCCCTGCTGGGCAAGGCCGACACCCAAGCTGGCAGCTGTGGTGGTTTTCCCCACGCCGCCCTTCTGATTTGCCAGTGCGATGGTTTTCAAAAGCACACCTCCATTTCGTGCAACAAAAAAAGAGCCTTTCGGCTCTTGCTCTGACAGTATTCTGTTCTACTCGCTTCCGCCGCTGAGGTCATGGCCCACCATCAGCGCGTAGTGGTTATCCATGGTCAACGGCGCGTTATACAGCGCAGTCAGCAGATATGGCTTCACATGGCGCACCTCGGTGGTGTTCTCGTTGATCCGATCCAGTACATACAGCAGATGTGCTCCGGTCAGCTTCAGCAGCCTTGAACGCACTACCTCCGCTGGCAGCTCCTCTCCCGCCACGCGAATGGAGGACTTGGTAGAGCACACGGTATCCAGCATCAGGCTCACCAGCTCATCCAATCGCTCGCGGTCGGCGTTGGTATAATTTGACAGGTAATCGTAGCTGATGTTTTCCCTGATCTGCTCGCTGTATATCTTCCTCCGTTCCATTCTGTCCTTCTGCGTAGATCTATCCTCGCGCCAGAAGGAAGGGAAGGATGTAAGAACATCCGTATTTTGTTTCTCTTTACTTTGTTCTTGTATATTAAATTGGGCGGGCTTTTCCTGTTCAGGTTTTACCTGTTCTGGAAAAGCCCGTTTAGGTGCATCGGCAGATTTTTCCGCCTGAACGGGATTTTCCCGTTTAGGAGCATCTGCCTGCCGCGACTGCTCCAAAATGGTGTATTCGATGCTGCCCAGCGTTCCGTCTGCGCGGCGTTCCCGCTTCCGCACGATGTACCCCGTGCCTTCCAGCTCCCGCACCGTGGTACAGATGCTGTCCACACCGTCCTTGCAGATACGCGCCAACCCCTTGGTGGTGTAGTCCCAGTCCTCCGGCAGCGACAGCATCAGGGACAGCAGTCCCTTTGCCTTCAGCGACAGTCTTTTGTCCCGCAGGTGCTGGTTGGACATCACGGTATAGTTCCGCGTTTTCTCCACTCTGAATACCGCCACGGCGTGTTCCTCCTTTCCGATTAGCTTAAATATCTTGTACAGCAAAACACCCTTTTGAAAGTACTGCCATCCCAGAATAAGTAATTGCTGAGATGCTCTACTTCATGGTATAATAATTTTATTACAAATATTTTCTGTATAATTAATAAAAGTTGTGAAGTGAGGGGCTGTGCATATTATGAACACAACAATACTGGACTATATTGTCAACACAATCGAAGCGCTTTTCTACATATTGACCGGAGTTATTGCATTATTGACATATTTAAGTGCACGGAAAACTATTCTTCAGCCGGTAAAGACAGAGGTCTTTAAGCGCCAAGTAGAAGTCTTTTCATCCATTATGGAACTATTCAATGGAAAAAGCGAAATTGAAATCAGGCGAGCGTTTGGCTTTGATAAAATGCTTAAGGCGAATATTTTGTGCCTTTTGGATGAATATGCTTCTGTTTTCTTCAACTACCATGTCGATGTCGAAAAACGCCCTTATAACAAAACAGCTTGCCCTCAATCTATGATTACTGCTGAATATGCAGAGCGATATTTAGTTGCGCCTTTATCTCCGTTAAAAAGTGAGTCTGAAAGTACTAATCAAATAAACCAGCAAACTGTAAGCAAAGAAGACTTTTGGAACAGTTTTATTTATGGAGAAATCTGTGAACCAGCTTGTACTATGAATATCATGTCACAGTTAGACGAGATTATGAAATCCCCGTTTCTTACGAGCGAGAGCATACGACTTCTCTCAAAAATCAAAGAGACAGTTGAAGAAAATATGCTAAAAATTGGAGAAGTACTTACAGAGATAGCCCAAAATCTTCCCAATATGTGTCCAAGTCTTGAAGCTCTAATGGATTTTGACATTTCATGGATTGAAAACAAATACAACAAAGAATTTGTTTCTATTGATACCTATTGCAACGAATTAACTGATTATTTGCGGAAATACTTTAAGGTCGAATCCATAATGGACTAAAGTGGAGATTGACAGAGGTATATTCCCTGTTAATTATAATTCCATCAAGCAGATTTCCCCAAAGCCCGGGATGCCTACACCTTGGCTTTCCGGGCTTCGTTGTATTCCTGTTATGTACTACTCTGCTTGTCCACTACGCCAGCAGCAGATACGTCTGATACACAATGTCCAGATGCCGGTTATATCTGTCTACTCTCAGACTGCCGGACAGCAGTTGTCCCGCATTTGGCGGCGCAACACTTAGGGAAGATGTACGCCACCAATCCTCCGCCGAGTTTTCTTCCGCCCCGTATTTTTCCGCGTTCCAGCTTCCCAATTGGCATTTTGGACTACATCTTTTTGATGATGTGCGCCACCAGGCGGAGATTGTGCTCCACCAAGCGGTTGCGGGCGGACAGATCGCCCTGGGCCCACTGCTCCAAGCACTCCCGCTCCTCCTGCCGGGACAGGGGACGGGGAAAGGAGCCGGGATTACCGGACAAATGCAGGGTCAAAAACAGGCTGTTGGACAGCAGCAGCAATGCCGCCGATAACATAGGTCATCCCTCCTTCACGGCAATCCTATGCCCGGAGGGGATGGTCCTATGTAACAAGAGGAATCGTCAAAAACAGCGCTGAAAGGCGGACGGCCTTGCGGTCGTCCGCCTTTCAGCGCACATAGGTATAAACGATTACAGGTTTTCCGGTCATTTTCTTGGCCGGCGCGGCTTACTCCCCGCCGCTTCCGTCTTTGGGGGCGGCAGGCTCATCGTCCAGGGGCTCCGCCTGTGCGGACTCCGGGGCGTCGTCCCGAGACCCCGCCGCTTCGGTCTCTGCCGGGGCCTCAGCCGCCGCAGCGGCAGCAGCCTCCCGGGCAGCCACCTGGTTCACATACAGGTCCTCAGGCCGGTGGGGGTGGAGCTTGATGTTGTAAAACAGCACCGCCAGAGCGGCGATCATCAGCACCAGGCTCAGCACCTGGGACACCCGGATGGGCTGGCCGGCGATGGTCCAGTTGAACAGATACAGGCTGTCGGTGCGCAGACCCTCGATCCAGAAGCGGCCCACGCCGTACCACAGGAAGTAGAAGCAGGTGTTCTCACCGTCGAACCGCCTGGCCTTGGATATCACAAAAACGATCAGCAGCAGGCCGATGAGGTTCCACAGGCTCTCGTACAGGAAGGTGGGATGTACCTCCACCAGCTCCCCGGCAGTGGTGGTCAGCTGCATGCGCCAGGGCATGGTGGTTTCCGCACCAAAGGCCTCGCGGTTCAGGAAATTGCCCCAGCGGCCGATGGCCTGGCCGATGAGCAGCCCCATGACCACCAGGTCCATCATGGCCCCCAGCTTGATATGGCGGCTGCGGCACAGGATAATGGCCACGATGACCACAGCGATGACGCCGCCGTAGATGGCCAGGCCGCCGTCCCAGATGGCGATGGCCTTGGACCAGCTGAACCGGTCCTCGTGGTCCTTGAACTGGCTGAGATAGAACAGAACGTAATAGATCCGCGCGCCGATGATGCCGCAGGGAATGCCCCACAGCAGCCCGTCGATCAGGTCATCCTCGCGGATGCCGTATTTCGTGCGCTGGCGCATGCACCACCACAGGGCCACCAGCATGCCCAGGGCGATGAGGATGCCGTACCAGTAGATGCCGTTGCCGATGTTGATGGCCTTGGAGCTGAGGGTAATGGTCCAGTCGCCAAAAAGCCCCGGAAAGCGGATGGGGCTGTCGGTCATGATCTTCATAGTGTCACTCCTTGCTCAGAAACTGGCACCTATTATACCGCAGACGGCGCAGAATGAAAAGTCTTTTTTTCCGGGCAGCGCCTGCACGCGTACTCCCCTTACCCCTTGATGATCTCCACCACTTCGCCGATATACATACGGTGGACGGGCTCGTCCTTATAAAAGGCGTCCCGGACCTCCTGGGGGATCTGCTCCAGGTCCAGGTCCTGGCAATAGATCTTGCGGCAGACCAGGGTAGTCTCCGCCTGACGGAAGGTGATGCCCTGGGGCAGGAACTCCGGGGTCAGGCCCGCCGCCGCCACCTTGTCGCCGTCCCGGCCGGAGGTGCTGCCCAGCAGGGACAGGGCCCTGCGCTGCTCCTCCGGGTAAAAGCTGACGGTGAAGTAGTCGCTCTCCTCCATAAATGCAAAGGTATAGCGGTTCTTTTTCACATACACTGTGGCCACCGGGCGTTCCCACAGGGTGCCCAGGCCGCCCCAGCTGATGGTCATGGTGTTGTAATGCTCCGGGGTCCCCGCCGTGACCAGGGCCCACTGCTTGTCGAATTTGGTAAATACGTCCGCTTCCAGGTGCATCATACCGACACGCTCCTTCATTATAAAGTAAGGCCATTGTATCACACCCCGCCCCCCGGGGCAAGACGGAGATTTCCGGCGGCCCGCAGGAAAAAGGGCGGACGCCGGCGCCCGCCCCGATCTTTATCCGAACAAAAGGATGCACCACCAGATGGCGCCGATGACAGATACCACCAGCCCCAGCAGGAGCATGATGCCCCGGGCCAGGTCCGTGGCCTGGAGCTTTTCCGAGTTGTGATAGAAAAAGCCCAGCAGAAATTTGTCCAGGGCGATGGCGGGCTTCAGCAGCAGGGGGAGCACCAGGCCCAGCAGCAGGAACAGCCCCGCCGTGAGAAATTCCCCGGGCCGCCCGGCGATGCGGGTCTGGTGATTGCCCAGGGCCATGCTGTACAGCGTGTTGTCGGTCAGGCCCGGGCTGAACCCGGCCTTCTCCTGCACCAGGGTGCTGATGGACCAGCTGTCACCCGCTGTCATGAACGTTCCGGTGGCGGTGTTGTAGGTGACGTTGCGGACCACACCGTCCATGGCCATTTCCGCCGCCCGATAGGAGCCGTTTTCCGCCAGGGACAGGGTAAACTCCGCCGTCTGCCCCGTGGGGGACTGAATGCGCAGGCGGTTGTCCTCCGTCACCTCCACCGTGGAGCAGCCCGGGCGGGTATAGGTCCTGCCCTGTTCCCCGGCGGTCATGCGGTAAAAGCCGCCGTAGTTCCACACGCCGGGGCGCAGGCCCCACACCAGGGCCGAGATCGCCAGGAGCACCGCGGCGGCCAGTTCGATTTTCCAGATGATGCTTTTCATGATGGATTTCCTCACCTTTCCAGCGAATTTCCGTCTGTTGCAGCTGTGGTTCTCTGTACAATTATGTTACTATATTTATGCGCAATTGTCAACGAAAAAAAATATTTTCGATTGAATATTTATCCTCCTTCGCGGCCGCCATTTACCGGAAATCTTCTTGATATGTCATTTCGAGTCAGCCGCAGGCTGGTGCGGCGATCCGTTTTCCCCGCGCATCAGTGCCTATTTCCTCCCATAACCGCCGCCTCTTGTCTTTTCCTGCCCTATGTGGTAAAATGGCAAAAACATCGAAAAGGAGCTGAGTGCGTGACGGACTATCCCACTTCCCTGCTGCCGGACCGCGGCAGATGCACCGGCTGCGGCGCCTGCGCCAGCGGCTGCCCCAAGGGGGCCATCCATATGCTGCCGGACCGGGAGGGGTTCCTGTACCCCACCGTCACCGATGCCTGCATCCAATGCGGCCACTGCGCCCATATCTGCCCCGTTCTGAAGCAGCGGGAGCCCCGGCCGGAGCCGGCGGTGTTCGCCGCCTGGAACCCGAATCCCGCCGTGCGCCAGACCTCCACCGCAGGCGGCGTATTTCCCCTGCTGGCGGAGTATATCCTGGACGAGGGCGGCGTGGTGTTCGGCGCGGCCCTGGACCAGGAGCTGCGGGTGCGGCACATCGCCGTAAAGGACAAGGCGGAGCTGCCCCGGCTCCAGGGGGCCAAGCCCGTGCAAAGCGACCTGGGCGACAGCTTCCGCCGGGTGCGCCACTATCTGGACCAGGGGCGGCGGGTGCTGTTCTCCGGCACCCCCTGTCAGGTGGACGGCCTGTATCACTTCTTAGGCGAGCATCCGGAGCGGCTGCTGACCTGCGACGTGGTGTGCAGCGGCGTGTCCTCCCCGGGGGTGTGGGGCCAGCTGGTGCGGTCTATGGCGTATATCAAGCGGCAGCCGCCGGTGGACGTGTGCTTCTGCGGCAAGCTGCCCGGGGAAAAGGACCGGCGATTCCGTGTCCGCTTCGCCGGAGGCGCCCAGTATGACGCCCCCTTCGGCAAGTCCGATTTCGGCCGGGGTCTGCGGCAGCGGCTGTTTCTGCGCCCGGCATGCCACCGGTGTCCCTATACCAGCACCGACCGCCCGGCGGACCTGACCCTGGGCATATACCGGGACCCGCCCAAGGACTTCCACCCGGAGGTACCCCGGTACAGCATTTCCCTGCTGCTGGTGAACAGCGCCAAGGGCGCCCACTATTTCGACACACTGCCCCTGAAGCGGGAAAAGCTGACCCTGGACCAGGCGGTAGCCTGCGCCGGGGCTCTGTCGGCTCCCCAGGAAGCCTCCGGCAGCCGGGAGGACTTTTTCGCGGCCTTCTGTCAGCAGCCCTTCCAGCAGGTGCGCAACCGGTTTCTGTCCGCCTCTCCCCTGCCCCAGCCCCTGGAGCGGCTGCGTCAGCTGCTGAAGCATCCCAAGGAGAAGTGATTTTATGGAAACACTGATGCACACCTGCTGCGCGCCGTGCTCCGTGTCCTGCATCCGCCAGCTGCGGGGCGAGGGCATCGAGCCTGTCAGCTTCTGGTATAATCCCAATATCCACCCCTATCAGGAGTACAAGGCCCGGCGGGACACGCTGATGGCCTATGCCCCGGCCATCGGCATGAAGCTCATCGTCCGGGAGGATTATGGCCTGCGGGATTTCTGCCGGGCCGTGTGCGGCGACATCGACCACCGGTGCGGCCACTGCTACCATATCCGCCTGTGGGAAACGGCACGGTATGCGGCGGAGCACGGCTATGCCAGCTTCACCAGCACCCTGTTCGTCAGCCCCTATCAGAACCACGAGCTGCTGCGGCAGACGGCTCAGGCGGCGGCAGAGGCATACGGGGTGGAGTTTCTGTACCGGGATTTCCGTCCCGGATTCCGGGCAGGCCAGCAGGAGGCCCGGGAGCGTGGCTTTTACATGCAGAAATACTGCGGGTGCGTGTTCAGCGAGGAGGACCGCTACCGCAAGCAGCTCGACCGGGATCTGAAGAATCCGGAAAAGATCATTGGATAACAGCAGCCCCGCCGGTCACCCGGCGGGGCTGCTGTTAGTCATTTTACAGGTGAAGCAGCTCCTTGTAATAGGGCCACAGGCCGGTTTTCTCCGGGCAGAAGGGGGCCAGCTGGCACAGGTCCGTGCCGGGGAAGTCATTGCCCTCGATGATGGCCGGGCCGTCGGGGCCGATGGCCATATCCCAGCCCACATGGCCCACCTCCGGGATCTCCCGGGCGGCCTCACAGGCCATGGCCTTGGCCTCCTCGATCATGGGCAGCTGATAGCCCACCAGGGGGACGCCGGTGTCGGGGTGCCGGTCATAGACGTTGAAATAGTCGTCGGTGGCGGGGGAGCAGATCTTACCGGTGTCGATATCCACCCGGCAGAGAATGCCGCCCTGGCCGGAGTTGTCGCACACGCCGCCGCCCCGTCCCATTTTCAGGGTGATATAGGCGATGTGCACCTGGCCGTCCACCAGGTCGGTGCAGATGCGCATGGTGTTCACGGACTGGGGATGCAGCCGCGCCATATCGGGATGCTGGGCCTGGACGTGCTCCAGCACCACCAGCTTCTTCTCCCGGATATAGTCCAGCATGGCCGCCGGGGATTCAAAATCCTTCACATACAGCTTTTCCACGCCGTTGCCGCAGGAGCCGTGGTTGATCTTGGCAAAAATGGCCTCCTGGCCCTCCAGAAACCCAGCCATCTGCTCCACCGTAGCGGTCTCGCCGTTGAGGGTGGGCCGGCGGAGGTACTTGGCGAAGCGGACGTTAAAGAGCAGCTTATCGTCAAAATCGTCGTCGTGGGCCATATCATTCATGAGATTGCTGACCTTCTTGTTGCGCACCCGGGTGAGGTAGGTGTCCCGCTGGGCGCCGGTCATGTTGTAAAAGCCGAACATGGTGTAGTCATAATACCCTGCGCCGTACCGCACGGCGCACCACAGCATATCAAAGAAGGTGCGCACGTTGTTCTGTCCGCACTTCTGGTGCACCACGTCGATCATGTGGTTCATTTTCTTGAAGCGGACGCCGGTGAGCACCCGGGCCACATATCCGATCATTGCCATGGTAAAAACCTCCCATTTCTCGTTTTGCACTATCATATCACGCAGGCGGCGAAAATCCAATGCATTTTCCTGATGTCTGCCAAAAGCAGGACTGTTTTCAGTATACCACGCCGGAGCGCACGGCGCAAGAACAGCGTCAGATGAAGTATTTCTCCCGGCAGTAGCGGTACGGCGTGTCGGGAACGGCGGCCCGGTCATAGATGTTGGCGGCAAAGACCAGGTCAGAGCCGCCGATGACCTCCTCATAGGTGTCGCACAGGACAAAATGCACGTTGGGGTCCTCCCGGAACAGGTCCATGATGCGCTGCTGGTGGTCGTGGTAGCGGATGAGCTTCAGCGTCACGTCCCGGCGGTCCCCCTCCGCCCGCAGAGAGGCGATAAACGCCCGGATGCAGACGGTCATGATGTTCCCCAGGCCGATGAGGCCCACCGTTTCAAAGTCCGGCCGGGTGAACAGGCGGGCGGAGTGGGCAGCGGAGATGCCGGTGCGGAGGGTGGTGATATACTCGCCGTCCATCAGGGCCCGGAGGATGCCGGTGTCGGACTCATAGAGCAGGATATCGCCCATCATGCTGGAGCGGTCCTCGCCCCGCTTGATGCTGTGGCGGCCGATCATCTTCACCATGGCGATGTTGCCCCGCTCATAAATGCAGGGCATGACATTGTAATAGTCGCCGTCCTGCTGGTCGATGTGGATTTTGGGGGGCAGGGTGTAGCCGGACTTTTCCCGCAGGGCCTCGTCCACCCAGCGGATGAGCTCGCTGTCCGGAGTCTCGGCTGCAATGGCCCGGACGGCTTCATGGCCGGGTGGTACAGCCCACCCTTCCCAAGATATGCGGCCTGACATGCGCAGATATTATAGCAGAGTATTTTGGAAATTTCAATGGTTTTGTAGTCGATCCGCACGCTCAAAGTGCAGAACTGCAATACATGTTGGGCAAGTGAATAAAATCAGCGAATTGATTGACAAATATTTTGCATTTCTGTATAATTCAGTAGGAAATCGCTGCAAAAGGAGTACTTGACTATGAACTGCCACGGCGGCTGCGCCAGGAACGCGGGGCTGAAGCAGGCCATTGACCGGGTGCCGAAGCGGAAGGTCATCGACCCGAAAGCGGACCCCCGGCTCATGGGCGCTCCGGGCACGCCCGCCAGAAGGAGATGACACACGGAATATGGACCAGCATACCCATTCCCACCCGCACCCGCATGACCACGACCACCCCCATCCGCATACCCACAGCCATACCCAGACCAAGGCCGTTCTGAACCGTCTGTCCCGGGCCCAGGGGCACCTGGAGTCTGTGCGCAAAATGGTGGAGCGGGGCGAGGACTGCGCCGAGGTGCTGGTGCAGCTGGCGGCGGTGATCTCCGCCCTGAACAGCACCGGCCGGGTGATCCTCAAGGATCACATTGCCCACTGCATTGTGGACGCTGTGGAGTCCGGCGACAACGAGGCCGTGGAGTCCCTGAACCAGGCCATTGACCGGTTTATGCGGTAAAAATTGTGAACATTTTCCCAAAGCAATTGACATTTTTCAACATCGTGTCTATAATTTAGTATAGGATAGAGGATCGGCGGGGCCCCTGTCGCCTGGTGATGCAGGCGAGGTGCCGCCAGATCAAAAAGCAGCCGGAGGAGAAGGCTCCCCTGAATCCCGCCCAGCAGCTGACGTATGACATGGTCACCAAGGGCGCCGGCGCTGTGTGTCCCGAAAATCTCCGGCCGGTCATCGACTGGTACAATTCTGTGAAGTAAGGAGCGAGCTTATGGAAAAAGTAAAAAACGTCCTGCTGACCGGCGGCAAGGCCGCCCTGAACAGCGCCGTGGAGCTGGGCTGCAGCGTGGTGCAGCTGTTCACCCGCCTGGCCAATACCACCTGGGAGTTCGTGTGCGATAAGGTCCGCACCATGTCCCGGGAGCACCGCCGGATGCTGATGATCATCGCCGCCGCTGCCACCGGCGTTCTGGCCGTGGGCTCTGTGGTCCTGTGGCTGGTGCGCCGGAAAAAGTAAATTTCCTATCGTATTTTATAACAGAGCGGGGGGACGCAGTGCGTCTCCCCGCTGCTGACAGAAAAGAGGAGTCAATTTATGGAAAAAAAGGCATTCAAGGCGGAGTCGCAGCGGCTGCTGGACCTGATGATCCACTCCATCTACACCCATAAGGAGATCTTCCTGCGGGAGATCATCTCCAACGCCTCCGACGCCATCGACAAGCTGTGTTATCTGTCCCTGACAGACGAGAACGTGGGGCTCAAGCGGGAGGATTTCGCCATCACCCTGTCCGTTGACAAGGAAAACCGCACCCTCACCGTCAGCGACAACGGCATCGGTATGGACGCAGACGAGCTGGAGAACAACCTGGGCGTTATCGCCTCCAGCGGCACCTACCAATTCCGCCAGGGGCTGGACAAGGAGGCCGAGGCCGACGTCATCGGCCAGTTCGGCGTGGGCTTCTACTCCGCCTTTATGGTGGCGGACCACATCA